>Ga0209515_10000090_pt1 | contig 162290 bp, 3 predicted proteins | sample Subgroupgradi54m_FD_187454 | JGI IMG/M metagenome (GOLD analysis project Ga0209515, IMG submission 187454) | Subsurface groundwater microbial communities from S. Glens Falls, New York, USA - GMW60B uncontaminated upgradient, 5.4 m (SPAdes)... ...
TTGGAGTTTTAGGTATTTGGGTTTTTGCGGCGGGGATGATGAGTAGGGACGATTATTTAGGCCAAGTCCCTCCACGAGACATCACCGGTCATTTATTGATGACAACCACGGAATTAACCAGAGCCATTGAGCTGGTCAGGACTCTTCCGATTGAAAATGGCACGCTGGCTTTTGATATCGATATGACCTTATTTTATTCCGGTCAGATTCTGCGGGAAATAGCCGAAAAGATGGGGGTCGATGTCTTAGAATTGGAAAAGCAGCAAACGCAGATTGTCGTCGAACTTCTGGCCGGGCTACTGGCCACGCGCAAGATCGCCCTTATTTCCGGAAGCTCTTTATCAAGACTGTGGAGGCGAATCATTGTTCCTTTGGTGGAGTATCTTAAAGATAATAATATTCTTAACCGGCTTCAAAACTTAACCCTCTATGCCAACGGCGGCGGAGCCAAAATCAGGTTTCCGGCCTATCAAGACAGGGGTAGCGTGGTCAAGGAAAGTGATGATCTCCATGATTTTGAGTATGAAAAACAATTTATATTTACGGAAGATCAACTAACGAAACTGGAGACATTTTTTAATGAATTGATGCAAAGCGGTCGATTGCTGGATTTATATTTTGAAGCAGTCAATGAAGTTCTTATAAACAAGAACATTCCTCCCTTCGAAACCAAGAGTAATAAAACGTTCTTAGGGATGCTGAAAGCCGCGTTTGCCGAGGAGAAATTGAATCCGGAGCGCGTAGGAATAAAGGGATTGGACTACTCTTGGATCGATGGAAATTCAGAGGCAAAGATCAGTGTTTTTAGATCCACAGAACCTCTCGCAAAACGGTCCACTCCTTGGATGGAATTACGTGCGGGTGGGCATCAGCGGGTTATTGCGGTGGCCGTCACGGCGATCTTGAGCGAATTTAAGATGCAAGTTGAAGGAAAAACAATTCCCGTTGATATTGGTAAAACGCTTCGCAATAAAATCATCGCGATGATTTATGAATTAGGTATTCTTGATAGAAAATTTTCCATGATCGCCAGCACTAATAGGGCTATTGATTTCGGCGCCGATAAGAAACAAGCTCTGGAAAATCTTATTGCCACCCATAATCTGAATCCGGGGTATGTCGTTTATTTTGGAGATGATTTTGAAGGGAATGATTTTTTTATTTTAACGATTGATAGGATTATCGTGATCGGCGTTGGCGGACCCATAACAATCAGCGTTGAGCTTATTAAAGCCGCTCAAGTTATTGTGGCCGGCAATTTGCCGGATTACACCTGGCATATCCTGAGGGAGGCTTTGAGGGAAGAACAGAAAGAAGAGCAGCAATTGATTGTTGTTTCCGCTGCAATTGCGTTAATGATGCTTCTGGTAGTTCTCCTGACGTCGTCGGTGGGGAGTTTATTAGGAATTTTAGGTGGGGTCGGCGTTTTGGCGGTGGGGATGAATGTGGGAGGCGGACCTCAATGGCTCATAGAGCTCTTGAATATTTTTAAGAAGAAATCGAGCATCTACGGAAATGCTATGACACCTCAGGAGCTTCATTTATATGCCCAGCGATTCTCGGATGATCTTAATTTCTTGATCCATTTATTAGGCGGCCCTGAGAATGTGGTTGAAGAAGATCTCTTTTGGGATAGCGTAAAAGCGGCGGTGGCTCGATGGATTCATAGACAAGAGGAAGAATCAATCAATCTTGGAATAGGTTGGAATAGTATAGAACGCAGGATCTTGAGTTTACTCTTTGGTTCTTTCGATGAAAGGAAAAAGTGGCAGCTTACTATTCCTTCGAGAGGGCTGAACAATGCTCTAAGGCTATTGAGAAAATCAAAATGGTATCGTCTCGATCTGGAGAGTTTGACTGCCCAAGACCACGAAGAATTATTGAAATGGATGAGAACGGAAAATCCTCAAGTTTTGCAGACACTCGAGACGGCTGTCGAGGATCATTTCCCGACCGGATTGACCCAAACCGTTGAGACGGGTAAGCCATCTTTAGTGGATGATCTTCTGCCGGTGTTAGAAGAAATTGTATCTGTTTTCAAATCTATGTCAGTCCGCGATCTTAATTTCTTAAAACGTCTTATCATTGATCAAGAAAGTCTTGCGGCAGCAGGCAGAGCGTCAGGAGTAAGTCGTGAACGGGCGCGTCAGCAGGAAGTTCACGTCATAGGAAGGTTGCGAGAGAAAATGAAATTCCTTACCCAGATCAGTGGCGCGGGTGTTCCTGAGTTGTTCGAAGAGTTCATACAAGCATTGATCGTTCATTTAGAAAAAATAGATCAACAAAAACAACCCGGGATAGTTGAGGAAAATATTAAAGATCGTCAAAAACGATTACTCGAATGGCTTAAAATGCAGCCGCCGGAGAAGGAATACACAGAAAAAGAAAAAACAGTTCTGACTCTCCAGTATCGTCTTGAGAAGAGAATCATCGATTCCGAAATTGGGATACGTCAATTAACGGCTTGGGCCGAGGAGCATGCGGGACAAACAGTTTCGGTGAGATTGTATTCCTTGCTGGAGCGTTTCAATCTCCCCGGATCCCGCTTGACTGAGGTAAGAGAGATTCTAGATAGGCATCAAATAAAATTGATTGGCGTCGCCGCCCGACGCAGAGCATCTGATCCTGAAACATCAAGTCCTGAGGAAAGAAATTCCATGGTTGGTGGAATGACGTGGATTCAATGGGCCGTGGGGCTTTTGGTGATAGAGCTGATCGTTTTCCTGACGTCGTCGGCGATGAGTTTGTTGGGAGTTTTAAGTGTTGGTATCTTTGCCGTGGCTATGGCAGCAACCGCGGGAGATCAAGGACATTTAAGAGAAGATAACTTCCATGGAGGAAATCGGAAAAATATAATCTTCCTGCGCTGGTTGAATAATTTAATCCAGAAAAATAATGAAGAGAGAACCGTTATTTTTGGAGAGCTTTCTGAAGAAATAAAAGCCGCGTTAGGGGACGAACAGGGACAATCCCTTCGTTATATTTTGTATTATCATGATTCGCATAGTATGACCAGTTTACGAGGGTATGCCGAACGCCTCAAAGCACGGGGTGAGAAATTTGTTATTGTTTGGCTTATTCAGGATTTGAATAATTTTGTATATTCGACGCAATATTTTAATGAGGTAGATGTTTCTTGGGACATTATTATTGTACAGGGAGATTATGATATCCTTCCCGAGTCTCAGTTTGATTTCATTTATACTTTTGGTCTTTTGAAAAGCCTGGTTACAGGAGAGCCGATGCCTCAATTTGTCCAGTCTTTGTCATCTCATTTATTCCAAGATGGGCGTCTTTGGATTTTAATAGAAAGTGATGTAAGCATCGAAAATTTTGTTAATCGGCTTCGAGAGAGTTTACAAGTAGAGGTCATAGAAATTTCGATCGAAGACCTTCCCAAAGAATTGTTAGAACTTTCCAAAGAATGGGTCGAAGAATGGGTCATATATGGTTGGGTTTTAGAATTTGCTTCATACCATTTTATTAAGGCACGGAAGAATAGAGACAGCGATCGTGTCCATCCAAAGACGGATGATGATCTTCATCGAATGGTCACAGCCATTTTTATCTGGGTTGGTATTTCCGTCGCTATTTTATGGCTGCTCGAAAAAAATCGCGGGCCGGATATGAATAAATATATTCGCCTCACCACAACCCTCACTACCGCGATTTTCCTCGGATTTATTCCTTATGTTCTTCTGAATTTGCCTTTCTCCGGTATTTCCTTCCCGTTTTGGAAAATTATTTTAGGTGCGATCTTAGAAGAGCTGCTTTTTATAAATCGCTTGTATAACCGGAATCTCAGAGGAGATTTCGCTCTCAACAAAATGGCGGCAGCGTTCATCAGTGCCGTGATTTTTGCCGGCGGATATTCGTTTATTCAAGGTTCTTTTAAAGAATTTTTCTATGTGTTCGTTTTAAAAATCGTTACCATCGGTTTATATGAATTAACCAAACAGATCGGCATCGCGATGGTCTACCACAGTTTGATTAATACTCTAACATTCCTCAACGTGTCCACTCCGCTTTTCATGTTCTTTAATGGTCTGTTTTTGATTTTGAGTTATGGGGCAAGGATGCACTCGAAGACCTGGGATCAAGGATCTGCCTTCTTGCGGTATGAGCGTATCCTACGAAGGATATCGGAACAAAGTAAGAATGTTGCAAGGATCGATTGGCCGATGGAACTATGCGCATTAAGCGATCATTTAGATCTCTTAAGAAGAATGGTGGATGCGCAAGAACAATTATCGGACTCCGATATAAGGCAAAGGCTCGAGGCAGGGGAAGATTTATTTGGGCAGTTAATCATTCAGCGTAACCAATCTCCCCATTTGGTCCACCGAGTTCTCAAAGAACGCCAGCGCCATCGATGGAATTTAGAGAAAGATCTCTTAGTGTTTATGGCTGATCAACTTCCTCAGGTGGTCAATATCTTTGTGGGTGAACAACGGGCAGCCGGTATTTTGGGAAGTGCAGTGATAATGGCCGATGCTTTAACCGCTGAAAGTCCGATAATCCAGGTTAATATTTATTTGTTGGAAGGGGAAAAACAGCCTGAGGGGGTCCGTTTTGCCGAAGGTCGGGCTATCGCTATTTTCAATCCCCAGGAAACCCAAGAGCAGATTACTCAACGGCGTCATTTGCAAGCGCGTGTTCATATCGGGGTCAATTATCAATTTGATGAGCGTGTCCCTATACCGGAAGACCATATTCTCTTTACAACCGAACCGTTGTTATATGAACAAGATCGCACGGATAATACTTTCGTCTATCACAGTCGAAGGGTCGTCAATGATCTGAGCAATCCTTACGGAACGATTTATCTGGATACTGAATTACAACGGAGGAAGAAGAGGAAGGATGATTTAACCTTGCAACAGTTGATGGCTCAGTTGCCGTCACAGAGAGAAGCCTGGATTGCTCAAAATTTAACTAGAAAATCAGCGCTGGCTTCTCAAGCATTATTCGAGCTGGGACAAAATGCTCAAGGAGAACACTGGCATCCATTATTGAGTCTGTGGACGTCCGCCTATTTTGAAGATACTCAAGCTTTTCGTGACGAGATAGAAATTATGCAAACGGAATTCTCTACATCCAATATTCAGAATAAATTACCCTTTATTCCGCAAGGACGACAACTTATTATCCATACCGTTCCTGGTCGATATGGGCAAAAACGTGATCCTCTTCGAATTCAGGATTTAACCGACAGAGGGATCCATGTGATCACCGATCAAGGTCAAATATTTAAAACCCGAGATGAACGCCGCATTCCGGTAATCATTATTTTATATGAACACATTGACAATGCTTCGATAAAACAACTGTTGAGTGAATTAAACGGATCCTTCGTCCGCAGTCAGAATAACCGCTTTTGGGTGGAAACCTTTGCGTATGTGACCGGTACAGCCTCCTGGCTTGAGGCGGTTGCCAGCGGTTCATTGTGGAATCATGATAATTTTACCCGGGACCGAAATATGATGACTGGAATCCTCATTTCGACTTTAGTTCGGCAATTGGCCGTTCAGCAGCCAGGCTGGTCGTGGGAACAAATCAATGAAGAAGCCCATCGATTCATTGAGCAATACATCTTGGGACATCCGATCGATACGATGAAATTTGGGGATTTAGAAAAACGAACTCAGCAGGCTCGAGATTATACCAGTCTTATGTTCGCTTGGAACATGATGGATGACGTGCTGGCGGCGGTTATAAAATCTGCCCGTCAATTTAATGATCGAGAAAATTCGATAGAGAATCAATTCCTTCCCCCTGCCCTGGCTTTGGCCGTGCTGCTTCTCTTCTTATTGGCGTTGCAACAAGACAGGCGTTCGAAGTCTGTTTTTGGTCAACGAAGAATCATTGCTGGAGATGAGTGGATGGTGGATGCTTCTTCTCAAAACTCACGATCAATTTTTGTTTCTGCTCAAGGTGATTCTAAAGAAAATGCCTTGAATCAAAAAAGTGTTGGGAGAATGACGCCTGAGCGCCTGCCCAGAGAACCGCACCCCGACGAATCGCCGGAGGTGCGCATGGTGTTCGGGTGGGACGGACGACTGGTAATCTTGGCTGGAATTTTGTTAGTCATCATTAATGAGTTGATTGATGGACTGATGATCGAGCGGATACGGCAACAAGGTTTTCCAAGTGTCCGCGCGGTGTTAGAAGCACGAATAGATAATCCCGTGTCGTGTGCCCGGCAGCTTCAGCTCGCATGGGCTAAAATGTTCTTGCAGACTTTCGATCACTCCTACCATCAGATCTATGTTCTGGTTGAATTATTATACAGACGGTTGCTCAACGATCAGACGTTTCTCGAGGGAAAAAACTTTGACGAATTATCGCAGATTATCCAGGCAGATTATGAACAACCATTTGTGGAACGCGGCGAAGATCCCTGGCAGGTTCAGCCGCCTACTTGGCGGATTTTCCAAAAATTCTTAAGAGAGATGCCATCCTTAGCCGACCGCCGCAGGGATGTTGAAGCTCGAATCACCCAAACTTTGGTGGAAGTTGAACGACAGGAACGCATCACAATCGCTGAGCAAAATCAGATAGCGATGACTGGTTTGGGAATTTTTGTCATCGGCCTCGCCCTCCAGCTTCTTTCGATGATCTTGATGGTTGGAATGGCGTATCCGCAACAAGAGAATTTTAATCCGGAGATCATTGTTGAAATTGGGGCGGGAAAAGAAGAATTAAAACTGAATATACTCGATGGGAGTTTATTCTTGGCGATGGTTATGCTAATCGTGACCGCTGCCATCCAATCAGGCGAAGGTTTATCCGAAATTTTTCCCACTCTCGCCCCCGGCGAATTGGAAGAGCTTTCTGGAAAAGTTATGTTGGTGGCGGGAATGGCGCAGTTACCGGAAAATTTCAAAACCATTTTCTCTAAGGATGAATATTTTTCCTCGCAGCCACCGTTCACGTTGTCTCGAAAACAAGTTCCGTACAGCTTCGATGATGTGCTCGGCTACAGGAGGATGAATGCGAATAACTACGATTCCGGAGTGCTTAGATGGAAGGAAATTCAGAAAATCACGGTCGCGGGTGATGAGGATGCCTTGGAGGAATTATTTGTTGGCAAAGGCAACAAATTCTCGGTTTCGCAATTGCGAAGCCGCAAAGTGGAGGGCCGCCCGGATATGGTTCTGGTTCAGCTGATGGAAATATTTTTTGGAGGTGATTTCAGTCGCAGAGATATCGGCTTCAAGAAGTCCCAGGATATCGGAGACAAGAATCCTCGTCCCCGTAAAACAAGGTTTCCCGTGACAGGTTCCGAGATCGATACTGATCAATTTTTCGAGTGGATTTTTCATGGGGTTGACTCCTTTTTAAGCAAAGCAAGAATAACATACGCCATACGAGGTGTCAAGCAGGCACTCCTCGCTATTCTACTGACTTCCGTGAAAGTAATGGAACACTGTGGTCAGTATCTCGACCTCCGCTTTCTAAATAATACAGTTTTATTAATTGTCCGGAGGTCGATAATTCGTCAGACGTTTGGCGAATTGATCTGGGAAGCGAAGTATGGTTTGGGGTTAAAAATTTCATCGGATTCTGAAGCAGAAAACACGCGGATGGTTACGGGCGTGGAGGGTTGGTTCCTTATCTATCCCCTCGTCGGCGTCGTGGTGGTGGCACTCGTGATGATTATTTTGGGAAGAATTTATTTAGCGATACAGGGGCGGCGTCTGCGGGATTTTGAAAATACATTTGAAGCAAGTGGTTTATCCCCGCCGCGGGAGGCTGCCGCAAAAACGTTCCCTGCCTTCCCACCCATCATTTTGTATATCGCCGCATCCCATCGATTGATCGACCAGGAAACAAAACTTTATGAATCTCAAGAAGGTCTTCGTCAGGCTGGCATGGCCAAAGACCGCGATCGTGTCGAGAAGATTTTAAAAGAGTATCAATCGCTCGTTGGAGAATACAGAGGAATATTGGACGAAGAGCTTCAGTCCATTCTCATCTCCGCCGCCCGCAAGGCTCCTCGAAATGATCAATTAAGACCATCCTTCATCCAGAACAACCTTCAAAATTTGACCAAACAGATTGATCAAAATGGGTTTCTTTCCTCCGAGGATAAAAAATACCTCCGACAACAGATGGACCGGGATTTACGGGCTGCCCTTAACGTCATTGCCCAAGAAGAGGCGCAAAAATTATGGGAGGAAAAAATTAGAGAGGATGTTCAAAAAGTACTTGAGGATGCTTTATTGCAAGGAAAAGATTTGCGCGAGGCGGTCTTTGAATATTCTCATCAAATAAACCTTATGCGGGTTCCTTCCGCCACAAAGGCACATGTTCTGACAAAGATGAGAGAGGCCTATGAGAATAATCCTAATTATAAAAGAGATTTTCGTACCCTATCAGGCTGGGTTGCTGGGGTTGAATTGTTTAGTCTCTTGATGCTAGGGGTGGTGGCAATGACTACAGCTCAGACTTGGGTCGATGTTGGTCTTGAGATTTTTGCTCGTCATAAGACGGGTCATTCACTTGCAGATGAAAATATCTTTCCACTCCTTCTGACCCAATTATTACTTCATGAGTCTTTAAGAACAAACACCATTTCTCAAGGGGTGATGGAGGTGGTATTAAGACGGCCAGTCTCCCCTAAGGATATCTGGGCAAACGGCTTACCTTTTCCAGAAGACGATGAATTGAGGGGTATTGGCAAGGAATGGATACGAGAATGGCACAAGAAAAGATGGCATTTAAATTTCGGATCATTAGGTAGTTTATTATTAATCCCCGCGAGTCAACCTATACCGTTGCCATACGTGCAGTTGGCAACGAAGCGTTTATGGTTGATTCTGGGAGAAAATTTGAAAGAGTTAACAGAGACGAGATGGGCTTCGGGTGTTTTTACCTCCAAGCATATCCTTTATCTGGGGCCGCACACGGAGTTTGATGAAGGAAAACCTGTGATCGTGGATTTTGATTATCTTGATGAAACGGCACGCGCATATATTTCTTTATTACGTATTTTAGGGAAAGTAACAATCAGAGATCTCTATGCCCTGGCTAAAATGTTTGACGTAAGGATTCGTGATTTGAATTACGCTTATGAAGTCGAGCGCTCTCCCGGGTCTTTAGAGGCTTTTAAGCAGTCCCTATTGAGTCAGGGGATTATTGATCTAGAAAAATTTGCTGAATACTCTTATCGTAAAATTCTCACGCAGATTCCTAGAATGAATAAAAAGGGAGTTTTGCGGACTAATCAATTTGTTGAGAATAGTTGGCTGGAAGATGTTTTTGTCGTCTTATTGACCATGCGCCGAGAAGATTGGCATAGAGCAGAATTCAATTCTCCGGATGATGAAGATATTCCCGTGGTTAGTTATGAGCGTTGGTATACAAGGCATCACTTAGTAGAAACACGAGGTGTTCAAAACAATTTTGTTTATAAAGTAGCCCATCGTTTGAATCTTTCAAGAGCGTCTTTAGATGAGGTGCAGATGTGGGTTAATGGTGTAACAACTAGGAACTCTACGTCCCCCAATTCTGAGCTCCCCAATTACGAAGCAAGACATCCAGATCCAGCAGCATCCCGACGACAAGTCTTTTTTAATAGTTCAGCATTGCGTGAGCAATTTCCTTATTTAAAAGAGCGCGTGGAAAGAGGACTCCGCCTTTCTTCGTCCGTTCTCGCCGCACAAAAAATTTCATATTCAATTCTCCTCGCAAATCTGTGGGTTCTGCTGGTGGTCGCTGTGGTGGGGATGGCGGGACAGCTTTCTGCGGAATTCGCCTTGATAACGATGGTCTTATTGGCTATGGCGACTAACGATGAACAGAAGAATTTCCACGTTGTGCCTGAAGTCTTTACGGTAAAAGCCACAGCTTTCCTCAACACTATGATCCACTCGCATCCAATTGTTTTCTCATCGGACAACTGGGGCTATATGGATCTAGAGAGTTATCGGACTGTCGAGTGGAAAAAAGCTGATGGTTTTGGACAAACGGCAATTCTTTCTTCTTCTGCATCGCCCTATACCCAGACACCGTTCCCGTCTAAAGACGGGCTCAATCTTTTTTTTGTTCCCATGGCTTGGGCGGCATTGAAAAAAGGGTTATCCGATCGCGATGTCTTGGGGACGACAGGATGTTCCTCCTGTGTTGCTGTCGGAGCATATACCCGGATGGGGATCAATATTCATGGAATGGTGAGTCATGTTCTGAATGGACCGGCAGGTGATCACCTCCGAACAGTTCCAGAACTAATCCAATGGCCGCAGACCCAAGCAAATGGATCACATCTTCAAATAGTCGTGTTTGGACCGCAGGCCCAACAGCCGAAGGTTCAAGGGGTATACAATCAGCTCAGAGAGAAGTACCCTGATGCAAATCTCTATCCGCCCTTCTTTTATGACTATTTTATGTATGGCGGCTTGATCATGACCATGGAAGGCATTGGACTATATATCACAAAGCCTGATTATCAACTCATGACGTTTATTCCATTTGAGTTAGGGATCTCTGGCTTCGACAATACACACCTGAGCGTCGTTGATGGAAGTTTGTTGGCTATTTTTGCGTTGTTGGTGGGGATGATCGTGAGTTTAGATCAATCCTGGTTAAAAGATAACGATGACTGGAAGTACCAGTTGTCGGTAAATCCTTTCTACAATTTATCGCATTTTTGGAATCTTAGAATTTTTGATTTGGATCAATTGAATATAAATACGGCGAGCCTATCAGAATTAGAAAGGCTGCCAGGCATTGGGCCGCGGATTATAGAACGAATTTTAACGGAACAATCAAAAACAGAATTTACCGATCTGGGCGCTGTAAGAAAGCGCGTCGCTTATCTTGGAAGAAAACGTTTAAACAGAATTGCTCCCCATGTTATTTTCCAGGGAGATCCTCTCAGAAAGATAACTCCAATGAGGCAGGACATTATGGGGAACGTTGGTCGAGTAATCATTGATTCCTCAGAAGAAGGGGGGTTAGGGATCGATATAAGGATTAATGAAAAGTATCAACGCAGGGGAATTTATTCTAATTTATTGCTCCTTTTACGGCAGCATTCTATTGATCACCAATCTCCTATTTGGTTTGTGACAGGCAGCATAGAAAACGTGCTTTCTTTAAATATTTTAGAAGAACACGTGCGGACGTATAGGAACGAGCGTATGGTTGGGGAATATAAAAAATATGAAGACGGTCTGAATTGGGTATGGGCATATTATCAAATTTTGTCAAGAGCAACAATCGAAGCCCAGCAAAAATTTATCTCTGTGCATTTAGCGGATGAAGAGATGGCGCCAGTTCCTCTTGATATTCTTATGCAGATGCCGCTTGTGAAGGCTCATCACCGAGCTGGTTTCACAAAGCACTCCATTTTGGGATCAAAATCTGGGGCAGTCCATGCCCCTGTGTTGACCAGTCAAATTCCATTGCACAATCAATATTTCCTCTTGCACGCCAATCCGTGGATTCTGATGGGGGTTACTGCAATAGGGGCGCTGGCGGCGGTAAGTACGCAGTCAGCATATCCTCAAAATCCGCGCCATCGGATCATTGTGATAGCCGGCTCAAGATTTGCTCTGGAAGGAACGATGGAGATATTGCGTTTGTGGCCCAAGAATGAACCGATACCTTTAATTGTCGCTGTTGTTCATGTGAGTGAAAACTGGACAAGATTTTTGACCCCATGGTATCTTGAGAAACATTTTGAGAAAATTAACCAGAGCCGGAAATATCCATTGAGTTATTCTGCGTTTGATCCATCCTCATGGCCGGAGATTAGAAATTATGAAGATATGGTTTATCAATCAAATCATGTGATGATTGCGGTCAAAATTTTCGTTAATGTGCAGCAAAACCCCCAAGGGTTTACAATTCATCTCCCAGATATAAATACATTAAATATCGATTCTACGAATCCATATGTAGATTTATCGGAGGAGGCGGTAAGCTTCTTGTTATCGCAAATCAAGGAATTTCAAGATACCCATATTCAGGTTGTTATTTTATCTGGGAGAGGACACGATGGAGCAGATCAGATTGTGGATATTTATCATATGGGAGCACAAATTTACTTGGAGGATCCATCGAGAAGATTAAGAGGCAAAACCACAGAAAGAGAAATTAGATTGGCTTTCAGCATGTCAGAGGCAGCGCAGGTAATGCTTCGTATGGCAGGCATTGAAGTTCCTTTAATGCCTATTGAAGAAATAGCTGAAAACCTCGCATCCTTCAAAGAAGAAGGAAACCTTGAAATGACGGCGGGCGGATGGCATGTCATTTTAGCATTCGTTCTGATTTTGGCAGTGTATCGGCCGATTAATGTGGGAAATATTGAGAATCCCAAAAAAATTATTCCAAGTAAAATAGAAAGAGCCCGATTTGAAGAAATGTCAAGAAGCGTCTCCTCATTATATCTAATCAATGAGTTAAAGAATCAGAGTGTTCATCCTATCATTTGGGGTTTCAGCCATCCTCCACCTGGCATGCCTGTGACTAGGGAGGATGAAGTTGTTCTCGAAAATATAAAACAGGCCTTCCAAGCGATACTCGAAGCTAACCCATCCAGATTCCTTAAGGCGGCCGTGGAAGCTACACCGGAGATGATACAGGTAGTAAGAAAATTAAGGCAGGATATTAAAATTGATGCATCAGATGTTAGAAGCATTAGAGAAGATTTAAATAAAAATTTTATAATCAATCTGTTGTTATGGTTAATGGAAACGAGAAGAGTCGATGTGATTCCTATAGAGCATAAGGATGTTCTTTTGTGGATGCAAGAAGATGAGCAACGCATTAGAGAATATATGCGGCACAGAGGACTACAATTAAATGAAGAGACTATTAGTGACGCTGCTGTGATCTTAAATTCCATTTCCCGTGAGCGTTATGGATTAAATGTTATGGAAAGAGAATGGCCGGATATCGTTCTTGTCGGTGCGGCCCATGCTATGAAATATAGTTTATGGTTCACGGATAGTGATGATCAAATCTATTATTTTCTGAAAAGAGGACTCGAAAATGCACTCACTTTTCAAAATTTATTGCCGATCTGGGGATTCATTCACGACGTTCATCGTCAATATCCCTCTAACCCTCCCCGCCCGCCGTTTGATGTTTCCCTGGGCGCGCATTCTCTCCTCACTGTAAATCCTTGGGCTATTTTGGTATTCGATGTGGTGGGGATGGTGATGATGCAGATGCCTCTTGTGAAGGCTCATCACCAAGCGGGTTTCACAGAGCATTCCATTTTGGGATCAAAATCTGGGGCAGCCCCTGTGTTGACTAGTCTGGAAGAAAAGGTGGAAGAGCAAGAGGATCAAGAGTTTATGCTGGCCGGTGCAAATTTGGGCATTCTCCTTCTTTCCCTGATTGTGGCGGCTGCTGTTTATCTTGATCCCGCAGAACCGGAATTGATTTCCGAAGGACATCCTCAGCATAACAATTTATTACAAGATCCGGCCAAAACGATACGACAACAACTGAACAATCGTGATCGGCGATTGGTTCTTCGTCCGGTTATTTTGACGCCTCAAGAATTTGATGCCTTTGAACTCTTAGGTTTTGTTCCGGAGATGACGAAAGAAGCAAAATCCTATCACGAAGAGCTGCAAACTCAAGAGATGAGACTCCATCGGCAAGAATATTTAACACCCGCTCGAGTCCAGACCGTGCGATATGAGACTGGTCTTAATCCGAATCGTTTGACCGTCGTATTTAAGGAAGGGCCTTTAGGTATTTCCAGACTTACGTTTTTTGCCAAACCAGGTCAGCCGTTTGCCCGACTCAGCCGGAGATTTCAGGAATTACGCCGTTATGCAGAATTAAGAGAAGCTGAAAAAGCTCAGACGTTGACGGAGGCTGGAAACTTATTCTTTTATGGCGAATTATTGTTAGGTGTTTCCGTCCCATTCACCATTCACAACGAAACGATCAAAGAAGAGGTAAGGGATTTATTAGCTATGGTGGTGGAAGATGAAGATATGAATCAACCATTAACCACCGAAGAACAAGAAACATGGGATACGTGGCTCATGCCCGAAGAACAATATGAAACATGGCAAGCTTGGCAACGGAGAGAAGAAGAACAAAGAACCCAAAGGCCACAAGGAACTTCTTCCTCGGAACCTTCAACTTCGACGGATAATATGGGCACAAAAATTTCAACTGAGGAAACCCCAGCACCCCCGACTCCTCTATTCGTTTCTCCTCCTGCATCCGTATCATCACAACTATCCGTAGATTTTCCTTCTGAAGTTCTAACGGTAGAAGAACCAACGACAGTTGCAACACAACCGTTGGTGATGCCAGTGAGCGACTTAGAGCATCAGACTCTCGGTCGGCGGAAACCGATTTTGTTATTGGGCTCAGATATATTCTCTGTAGGAGATATTGACCCTGAGACACCAAATTCGGCGGCCTTGCATCAAAAACGCCAGCAAGCTTATCCAATAAGTTCGGAACAGGCCAGACAGTTAAGAGAATTTAAACAACGCGCCGACCAAACACCACAAAATTTAGAGCTCTTTATAGGCTACGTAGATTTTCTGGATGACCTTGTCAAGCAGCAAGATAGTGGAGTTGTTCTTCCTGCAGAAATATCCGTAGAAATTATTTTCCTTAGTCGAGAATTAGAAGCGGTTCTTATTCATATTGAAACACATTTTGGAACTATTCCTGAGCATTTTCAATGGTTCAATATGATTACGACTCTATTGGAAAATTTGGGACGCTATCCAGAGGCCTTGGATCGTTTGGAAGCAAGATTTGACCAGAGATCTAACATAAGATCGAGAGAATTGATCTTTATGCTGATCAATCGAGCACATACTTATGATCTTTACGGAAACTATTCGGCCGCCGCGAAAGATTATGAAGAAGCCGTTCGTCTGATGAAGGGCTCCAAGTCTCGCGATTCTTTATTCAAAGAAACCATATTTAAAGGAGGAACTATTTATCTCGATAAGCTTCGACAGCCGCAAGACATCAAAAAGGCCATTCAACTGTTCAATCAAGCGGTCCAATTAATGAGACCTGGTCGAGAACGATCGCCTATAGATATGTATATTTTAATTCAATTAGGCCGCGCTTATTATTACGATCATAAATACGAAGATGCGTTAAGAACGCTCAAAGAAGGTTTGGCCCTTGCCCGGCAACAAGGTTTTGGGGCAGGAAAAACCGTTTCTCTCCTGGGTTGTAGTGTATGCGCCTTGAGATTGGGGCAGCAGGAAATAGGCCTGCAATATCAGGATGAATATTTATCACTTATGGGGGAGGATGTTTTACATCGTTTCAACTATCAGGTTCACATTGCCGGCGCATTGATGGTGGCTGGAAATTTTGAGGCGGCCAGAGAAGTCGTTCAAAATATTTTGCTTCCGAATTATGCCGAGATCGAAGGAATAATTCATCCAGAGTACATGGTTCATTTTAAGAATATCGTAGGATTAATTTATTATTTTCAAGGGCAATTGGAATTGGCCCTCGCGGCTTTTGCAGAGGCCGCAACAGCGCTTCCAACGCATCTTCCGAGTTATTACAATGAAATTTTAGTCTTAAAAGACTTGAGACGAAATGAGGAGGCCAGGCGACGAGCACAAGAATTGCATGAACAATATCCCGAAGATCCTCTTTGGAGCGATCTCTTAGGATCATTATTAATCATCGAGGCCTTGACCCAGGAAGACCCTCAACAGCAAACTGCACTTGTTCAACAAGCCGAAGTTTATTTTACCCATGCTTCTACTTTAAACGCTACGCCAGGATTTGATGAGCAGGCAACGGCTTTTGTCGGCGACCGAGCTTGGGTCTACCACCGCCTTGATCGTTTTGAAGAAGCTCAGAGAGTGATTGTGGAAGCGCTGCGGCGAGATCGGGAACAATCCCAACTGTATTTGATATGGTTAATTATGTGGGAGGCCCGCCAACAATTATTAACTGGCTTACAAAGAGGACCTCATGTAGGCAATGCGACGGGTAAAACCTATTTAGGATTAGCGTTGTCCCAAATAGTTCCAGATGCACAGCGATGCGGCCAATTATTAGAGGAGGACTCAGTCAAGCGGTCGGCAGATTTACGGGAAGCTGTTTATCAGGCGTATATGAGAATAGCCGCACCGGAGGTAATGTTGGAATTAGCGACGGATCGTTTTATTTTCACTCGGCCAGGACTAAGAAATTTCTTTTTTGAACGCCTTCAAGCCCTGAATTTATCCGTCGAAGAATTAACCCAACTCGCCGCCCGAGGCCCTCGAGAAAAATTTTTTCAGGATAGAATGAAAGATCTCATCCAGGCAGCTCAACGACGAGAAGAAGAAAGAAGGCAACAGTTAGTCGTGGAGTTCCAGCGTCAACAACAAGAGGCTATAGAGGCCCAAAGAGAAGAGGTTCGAGAAGAACTCCGCCAAAAGCTTCACATGATTTTGACCCAGATAGAAATAACAGCAGACATAGAACCATCAACGACCTTTATTGGAATTTTACAAGATATCGAGGATATTCGACGAAGAGCGGAAAGGATGGGTGTTTATTCGGAATTAGAGGATGACATAGAAAACGTTATCCAAGTATTAACGGTCTTCACCACCTTAGATCAGGAAAGAGTTTCGTTAGAGCAAGGGGTCGATTTTGAGGCACAGTTTATTTTAGTACTTCAAGAAGTCGAGAATGAAATAACTCAGGCCAGAGAGTTGGAAGCCCAATTAATGGCTCAAATGAGAGAGCGTGAACAAAGAACTCAGGAGGAAGCGGCAAGCTTACAGAGAAGATTTGAAGAATTAAGAATTCAAGTCGCAGGAATGCGGCAAGCGGAGGACAGGGATCGGTTGAGTGAGTTTAAAGGGGAAGGGGAAGAGTTACATGAGAGAGCACGGCGGCTAGGCATTTTTGAAGAAATTCAAGCTGCATATCAAGGACTTCAATATTTTATTGGTCAGAAAGAAAGCACCCTCCCACAAAAGCCCGTAGAGGTTGAACCCGTCGTCCCTGCACCGGTAGCACTAGCCGTACAACCTTTGCCAGCCCAAGATAGTCCTTCTACGCAAGAGGAAATAGTTCAGCCTTCATCTTCTCCCGGTGAAGAAGGAAAGCCGCGCCGTAGAAGACAACTCGCTTCCAGAAGTCAGCAAGGAAGAGAACAAGAAGCTGAAAGAAAACTCCAGCAGCCATCGCCGCGTAAGAGAAGTTCAACAAGATCCAGGCCAGATCCAGCGTTTGAAGAAGCAAGACGACAAATGAGAGGATTACTCGAAGAATTCCGAAATACATTGGCTCTATCCGAGGTTCCACTCGAAGAGATTGCAGGATTTATTAATGACTTTAGGGAATTGCAGACAGCCGCGGTCTCTGCCCAAAGGCGGATAGAACAAGTTCTTAGCTTTTTATACACAGGAGGATTAGATGAGAAAGTCATGCGAAGGATTATAGCGGTTTTCCGTCAAGCTATCACCACTCGCCGCGGTCTTCACGGCCAGGCCCTGATTGACCAAGAGTTAGGTCCCCTGCCCGAAGAACAAGGGCCGCAAGGATTAAATGAAGGAGAAACCCAGCAGGCGATTGTTTCCTTAAAAATGGAATGGCTATGGGTCATTTTAATCTTTTTAATGGCTGAGTATAGCTGGGATAAGGCAGAGATAGAAGAAGTTGAGCCGCTTATTGAATCATCATTAGATTTAGTAGAAAGTATCGCGCAGAGGTGGAAGATTATCCGAATCAGTAAGGACTCTGTTTTGGATATTTTGATGAGTAAGATTTATGAATTGACCGGTGAGTTAAGACGATTATCACGAGAGGATAGATCTCTCAGAGAATTTAGACAAAAAATACTGGATTCAGCTCGTGAATTAAAAAAGAAGGAAAAAAACACAGTTGTTCCTCAGGGGGATATCCAGGCTTTAACAAACCATCTTGAGAGTCTTCAAGCGCATCTGGGTATTCCTCCTTGGAAAGAGGCTCTTACAGGGACGAAATCGGAGGTTTCCTCCGTTAGAACAAGAATTAGCCCTCTGCCGGAACATTTAAGAAATTCGATCCACTTTTCTACATCGGGATTTATGAAGATTTTTTCTTCGCAAACGTCTGGCCCCATGAAAAAGGCAGTAGAAATTTTACAGCAACATCTGCCTAAACCAGAAGAAATTGCGACTGATATTTATGATTGGGAGTTTGAAGGAATTACCATCACTTTATATAAATTTGTTCTGCAGCTAAATACACGGAAGGCCAAAGTCATTTGGGTATTTGCGGAAGAAGATAAATATAAAATTCAAGAGATGTTAAAGAGAAAAGGAGTATCGGTTTCTATCAAAGTTAGCAGAAAGAGATCTTCAGAGAGTCCTTCTGTTAGACAACAATCTCCAGAGAATGATACGACTTCTCAGACGGAGAATATGTTTATTTTTGATGTGATTATGCTTGTGGCAGTTTTGATTATGGCCGGGATATTTGGTGAGTTTGGTCCAAGAAGGCATGGGCTTGAGCGGCAACGAGAGATCATGCAAACCTCGGAGGAAGAGCAGAGACAACCTGCAAATACGGTTAAATGGGCTATCGAATTTAAACAAAATGAGATTGCGCAACAAAATACTGATGAGGTTCTTCCGATGGTCAGGACCTCACTCTTATTGGCGCTTGTGCTGGTGGCGCTTGGTTTCATTCGCGGCCCGACGAACATCTTCGCCGCTCGCATGACCTCCGCCGCAATCGTCCTCGCCTCGTTCGTTCTGCCGACTGTTTTAGTAATTTCTTTATTCTTCGTGATGCTTAATCCTGCGTTGGCGTTTGGGGCGGAGGCGGTGGTTATGAGTTTAAAAGACTTAACGAGAGATGGTCAATTAACCGAAAGAAGCGATGGGAACTTCAATAAAACGCTTGAAGTGATTTCTTCGGATAGATTCATCCATTCTTCTCGAAACGGTTGGCGTAAAGTATTGTTCACCGCATTGTTGGCATACATCGGCTGGAACGTTTTCGAAAATGTAGAGCTTATTCTTAGACCAAATATCGACTTTGACCTTGCCAGACTTTACCTCTCCACCGCAATAAGAACAATCATCACATTTATGTTTTGGCATTTATTTTCTCCTTTGTTTGGGAGTAATCCACTTAGGTTTTCCGGGTATATAAACGGTAATCACCCGCATCAATCCGCTAGGCGAGATGGTACACACCACATGGATAGGACGGTTTTGAGAATATCCAAGAACCAAACAACTGCCGCCTCTAGGATCATCAGGGTAATCTTCAAGAATCTCGCCGTTAAGAACAGCTTCTTCAATATCATCTACGCTTATTTCATCAAAGTATCGTTCCTTTTGAGCATGCAAGCTGAGTCGATATTGCTCCGATTGGATGCATTGACGCAGTTGTTCTATGTGCATGTCGGAAAAATAACATTTTTACCTATTACTGTCAAGCCATATATTTGGGCTAACGAATCACAATCCCACCAACTCTCTCTATCGTTGGGTGGCGAAACGGCGGTATGGTGGGTTTTAGCGCTTGTATTGGTAGCGCTTGGTTTCATTCGCGGCCCGACGAAGGTTTCGACCGACCGCCGCTTTATCTTTGCCGCAATCGTTCTCGCCTTGGTCGTCCTGCTGTTGATTATTATTCTTTCAGGAATCGTTTCCGCCCAATCGCTGCTCACCATTCTCTTATTGCTTCCGTTTATTGGAATGGGAATGGTTATACAAGGGAATGATTCAGAAGGCGAAAAAAGATCGGGTGGTGTCGGCAAATTTTTCGAGATTGATTCGGAACCTTTAAGTAGAATCTCCCAGTCGCAAACGGGATCGCAAGTAATTCGTGTCGCCCTGCAGCCAAACACCCCGGGCGGCCTTCTTGCAGAAGTAGATCGCAGGGAAGGCCGCCCCAACTTAAGCGTCATCGATGGAAGTCCCTTGCTGATCCTCTTTGCCTTGGCGGGGATGGCGATGGTCCTGGATCGTTTTGAAGTTGCTCCAGAGAAAAAATTCCCCGCCGCTGGTTATAACAAAGACTTAGGCCATATTGTTCTTCTAGATGATGTCCTCCTGCTCCTTAATTCTCAGGAACAAGAAAAATTAGCCGCAGCGCTGGCCGCTCTTGTTCAGCGCGGATGGTATGAGGATAATTTTGCATCAAAGCATAAATGGGCTTGGGAGGGAATATTAAAACACGCCGAAGCATATTATGTACTGTTACTTGTGGATCATCAAGGACACTTACGAGGAGTTCTGAGGGCAGGGGGACTATATTATCCAATCAATTATTTAGATTTAATCGTGACGGATCCAAGCGATAACGTTCGGGGCCGAGGCTATTGGTTAATGGATCATTATTTAAATTATTTACAGAAAAATAACTATACCGATGTTGAATGGACCGCAGATCCTGAGGCCCATAAATTTTATCACAGTTATTTGAGAAGAAGAGGAATTGAATATCAACTGGAGGGAAACACGTTTACGGTTAATCTCAGGACATTTCAGCCAAGCGAAGAACAATATCCCCCAGCGAACATTCGATTACCTCAGCCAGAGGATATGCTTCCATCTCATATGGCCTTGACCGGATGGGGAATGGCGGTTGTTGTTTTACTTATTAGCTTAGCCGCTTGGGGCGGGGTGGGGATGGCGGTATCCACGCGCAGAGGAAAATTATTAATGACTGCCGCATCGATTATCCTTAGCTTAACGACGCACTCGTATGACCCCGTCAAAAGAGTTGTCCGAGTTTCTTCCTCCAACGCAATGGTAATACTACATACAAAAGATTTCACGGATCAAGAGGAAAAGTTATTTGATGAAACCTTCCAAATATTAAAAACCTATATTTCAGATATTCGTCCGTTGTTTGAGAACAATCGCTTCTTGGTGGAGGTTAAAAAAGCCTTTTTCCTGCGAAAGAATAAAGTGGGCGCCGTTGAAACTCATGATCAGGATCATGAACCCGGCATTCAACATACTATTATTGGGATTGATACCACTAAAATTGATAGCAGGGCGGATTATCTATGCGCCATTCTTCATGAACTGGTGCATGCCCTTTTGCGCAATGAACTCTCCATCGCTGGGGAAAGATTAGTTTATCAGCGTCATGGGGAACTTCTTAAAAAAATGTATAGTCATCCGGAGTTCCGTCAACGCTATCCGCAGGAGGCAGATTTGTTAGAACGTTTTTGTGCCGCAAATATTCGGACACAAATCGCGGCTTTAAACAGAATGGAGCAGCAATTAGCTCTTTATGCGAAGACATTGAGAGAAGATTTCGAAAGATTCAGTAAGTTATTCCAATCTTTTAATCCTTTGATGGGGTGGGAACGGCTGCGAGCTCTTGAAGAAGAAGTAAATAAATTAATTTTAACGATGGAAAGAAGAATCCAATATTTAAGTAAAGATTTTTATCAGGGCCAGCCCGTTGACTATGATCCGAAAGTTGAAATCTCCGCCGAGCTTTCTCAGGAAGTAGTTGATCAGTTAAAAAATTTCAGAGGTGTAGTTTTAGAGGCTGAACGTTTGCAGTTAAAGAATTTCGAAGAAGAAATGACGCGGATGATTGTGGGGGGGATGGTGATCCTCATCGCCATCCTCCCCTTCGCCGTGGCGGGGGTGTTACGAGGATCAGGAAAGGGGAAGAGGATTTCTGCGGCCAATGAGCGCAAAAGTAAACAAAGGCGACAAGATATTTTGGATAATCTACAACGGCTCAAACAGTATTGGAAGGCTTTAGAAGAACCGGCAAAGCGAGAGGCTGCTCATCGGGCAATAAGGGGTGTAACACAAAAGATTAAAAATCAACTGAGAGGGTTCATGCAGCAGGGCTATGAGAATTTATTTGAACAAGAAAACCGCTTAGCGGGACAATTTTTGGATGAATTAAAAACGATTCCTTCCCCGGATACAGATCGAGAACGTTATCAACGTCTCGATCGGGCTTTAACCGAGCTGGATGCGTTGGTTCATAAAATATTAGAAGCGGAGTCGCGCCCTATTTCTGATGGGAGATTCCCGGCTCAAGAAGATAATAACCCCGCCCTCGCCTTGGCGCCGATGAATGCCCTGACGTGGATCGGGTTGTTGGCGTTTGCGGGGCTGGCGGTGAAAATAGGCGGCAACTCGACTCAAGCCATTCTTCCTTTAAATCTCTGGGCGAGCATCAGCGGGCTGGTTGTCTTTGGTATTTTGGGTGTCTTAGTGTATCGGAATCGATTTCTTATTCGAGAGAGAATCGTTTGGAGTGGTGAAATTTATCAACTATTAAAAGGAAAGCTTCTTTCTGTTATCCGCCCGCGTGCGCCGAATTTATCTTTAAGTATTGTCAGTCCCGCTGCAACAACCATTCCAGTCAGTTTACCTTCTGCCCAGTCCGCTTTGAATTTCATAATCAGTGGAATTTTACTGTTCACAATTATTACAATCATCCGGCTGTTACGCCACCTCTCATCACCGTGGCTGAGTGTACTCATCGGCGTAACGGTCTTTTTAGCTTATGGCTTATGGCCTATGGCTTATGGCTGGCATTTATACGCCATTAGCTTTGCTTCACTCATCGAGATTGGAGGGATGGGAATGATGAAGACTTCACCCCTGCTCACTCAAACCATGTCTTTAATTAATTTCCTCAGAAAAGAGAATGGGGTTGGTTGGAAGGGTTTGCATGATACTCCGTTTGTTTATGAAAATCCTGTTCGAAGACGTTTAGAGATGATTCGTCCTGGAGATGTCGCGCTGCACCTTGGGTCAGGGAAATCGCTTTTGCCTTTCATCGACGCTTTATTAGTGGGGGAGAAAGGAAGAGTCGTGGTGACAGATGTCGATCCTGAGGTTTTTGAGAGTTTAATACAATTATTGGAGAGAAAAGAATTAAGAAATTTAGTTCGTAATATACAATTTATTCCTTATCCGATCGACGCTAATAATTTACTGGGGGCTATGGAGCGCGGGGAGCTCCCATTGTGTCAATTTGATCAGGTGGTGATGTGGAATGTGGTTTCGTATGGTAAATATAAAAAGGATCCCAGAGAAGCTATCGATCAAATACTTTTTATTTTACGGGATAAAGGGAGGTTATGGATCACTAATGATGTAAGTCGTCATGGAGTAAATGTTGGAGTTTATAGCAATCAATTGATTGAGGAAGAAACCTCTCATCGTTCTGTTAAACTTCTGTATGTAGATAGGGGCTTCCATGGCACTTACGGCGCCGATGTTTTGGGATATGAGGTGAGAGGGAAAAAAGAAGAATTCGGCGCGTATTTTGGAGTTATGGCTATGGGGCAACTCCTCATATCGCTCGCTTCGATCGTTGGGTTTGGGGTGGTGGGGATGGCGATAAGCTGGAATCCGCATGATGTGGACCAAACCCCCTTACAGAATTTATTTTCTAAACTTCAAGAAGCTGGTTGGGAATACCATCAAGCCAGGCAAATTGTTGCGACCGTTGGGGTCAACGCCAGGATGGTTGATTTTATTATTAGAGAAGAAATTTCCTTGGAAGATATTCCTTTCTTATCCAGAGCTATGAACCTCATGACTTCTCGGACTCTACGAAATACTAGAGGACAGATCAATCCCGATACAGCTTATTTAGAAGCTCAAGAAGAGTTATCTCGTTTGCAACAAAGAGGATTCAATGCTCAAGAGATATGGCAGATTGTCTGGGCCCAGGATGAATTTGGCGCTGAGAGTGTTGAGCTGGCTTTGGATTTTGGGAAGAGATGTTTACACGAGATGTCTAGATTTATTAAAGATCTCCAAAGAGATTTTGATCGTGAAGAAATTGTTCGGCGAGTTAAGCAATATGTAGACGCAGAATTAAATGTAGAGGCCTTCGCTGCGGTTTATACAGCGCTGAGAGGCGAAGATTTGATGATTTATGTTAATTTAGCCAAGAGGTTAGGTATTGATGCAAGAAGCCTAACCGCTTCCGCCATTAGGGATCTTCGTGTTATCGCATCAAGACGTTTAGATAATCTTAAGTCGATAGGAATTCCTGCGAAATACTTGTTAACTATTGGTGCAGCTATTAGACATTTGGATCCTTACTTACCTCTGATTCAGAATTTGATTATCGAAGGAATTCCGATACCTCTCCTGGCACTGACTATTTCTAATCATGACAACCAGGTGATTAAAGACAAAATTAAATCCCTGCTCGCTCAAAGACTTCCTTTGGAATATATCGAGACAGTTATCAGAATATCCTTGGAATTGGGAGAAGACGTTGAGGTTGCGGCGAGATCAATTACTGAATCCATCTTGGGGGCAAATCATAATGATCTTCTGTCAGTTGCTTCAACAATTGCAAGTATTTTAGAAGAGACCGAAGGCTCCAACTTAACATTAGAAACGATCAGCACTCAGATGCTTAGAGTGATTCAGCAATATGGCATTCCATTAAGACAGTTAGAGAGTTTAAATGTCAATATTATGATCGGTTTAATATTAGGGAATAGAAATATTCAAGAATGGTTTGATCAGGAATCCGTTTTTAATAGTTATGAAGTCGATATTATTAAATTTTTTGTCGCGGAGGCTACTTCAGAAGATATCGCAGCTGTTAGAGGCGAGATTGAAAACTTAAGGGCAGAGGGTGTCTCAAATGTTTCGAAAGAGTTTTTATTAAAGAAAGTTAGACAAAGAAGGACTTCAGGGGCAATTAGTCGTTTGATTGAAGAGTTAAAGGATCAAGAAATTAGAATAACCCCAACATTATTAACTCAACTTGAGAGGGGACAGATTGCCATTCCATCTAAGCAACTGGGATCATTAAAAGAAAGCGATACTAAGATCGTCTTAAAAGTTCTGAAAGAATTTTTTGAGCGTGGACGTGTTATTGTAAGTCTACAAGAAGTGTTGATTGAAATTAAACGCATTCGACATATTGAATTGGATGAAAATGACGTCCCTGGTCAGATTAGGAATTTGATAAAGCATCTTCAAAGTGATCTTATTGCTATTACTTCTGAGTTAATAAGCCATTTAAAGTCGGCAGAAAAAGTTTTAACATTTCAGAAAAATACAGGAATTGGATTTACTCCTGGACGCTATCGTATTTTACCGTTTGAATACCTCGGCATTCCTCAGATTGAAGATGTTTTTGTTCTGGCATTGATTCCTTCTGAGGAAGATAGGCTTTCTGCAGAGGCAAAAGGCGTTGATTTAGAGGTTAGCCATAGTCCTGGTACGATGGCTTATATTAGGTTTTATCTTGATAGGGAAAATAGTCGAGTCATCGTCGTTGAAATTCAAGGAATCCCACAGAGATTCCCTCGGCTTTCAGGAATGAGGTATAAAGATTATGCCAGCAGTCTTTTTTATATTTTGGAAGTAATTTCGAAACGTTTGGGATTTGGATCGATTTGGATGATCCCAGCCTATGCACATATGCGTCAATGGAGAGGTTTTCGCACTGAGCGCGCCTTTGAAACATACTCCGAATTCCCTGATCGATTTTTACGCGGTCTTCGTCTGACACAGCCCCAAGTTTATGAACAAGGCGGTGATAGGGATTTAGCAAGCAATCTTGTCTGGGAAAACCTCGTTTATTTCGATTTAGACCAGAGGGTAGAAGAGTTTATTGTTGCGATGAGTCATTCAACCTTAAATGAAAACGGGTTTTCTATTCAGCAAAATAAGATACTTGGTGGTCTGATGGAATGGATGCTGGTATTGGGGATTATATTGATGCTGGCGATCGTCGGGCGGTTGGGCCATTCGGCGGCGATTGAGCGAAGCCCAACCGCCCTCGCGCTTGGGCGAAGGATTTCACCGATGCGAAACTCTTTCTTCCAGGACAGTTTACTGACCATAACTCCAACCATCGAAACCCTCCTGAGCTTAACAAGCTTTCTGGTCGTCGGTATGATGAGCAATAGCGATTTGTATATCGATATCCTGAAACGGCTCAATTTTTCCATGCCGCAAACGGGTGAATCGGAGATTTCAACAGCTGCTTTCACTACAGAGCCTTACCGATATCCGGTTTTGTATCAATCGATCATAGATCATTTGGAAACATTGGATCAGATTCTACCAGCCGAGGAAAGAATAAGAATGCTGATCTTCGGAGTTGGTCTTGATCAATTTTTGGATATCAATTCTGATCAATTCCATGACATTTCTTATCAAATCATTGAAGTGGCGTCTCTTATTTATGCATTGAAAAGAAAAGGCGAGATAACCATTATCGATGGTGATTATGATGTTCTGAGATATGCGGTCTCTCCGAGGCACTACGCTACCTCTTTATTATCGGGCCAATTTGAATCGGATGAGGAAAAAGAAAAATTTTATAACTTGTTTTTACCAAGGCTTGCCTCACTTTTGGAAGGAATCACCCTCCCAGTATTAAGAGAAGCTATTCAAAGAAATCGGCGTATGGTTATCCCTGTCAATACCACCGGATTGGCACAAAGGATACAAATAGAGGGATTCCATGGGTTGATCGAAAAAATAGATTATGGAACACATCCCCTCTTCCATGTGGTCATCAGTACTAATGCCATTTCTTATGCCATCCACCAATTGGAAAGGGACAAAGAAGTTGATTTTCTCCACAAACTTATCCGAATCACGAAACCCGCCGGACAAGGGAAGATCTTTCTGGCGATAGATGATTTTGCTCCCATTCTTTATTCTTCAACATTGACGAAATCGTTGAGGTCAATAACATCGGATTCGGATCTTATACAAGAAATGAGACGGCAATTAAGAGAGAGAAATTTAGAGATTGATGTTAAAAGATTCGGCCACGGAGTAAGGGAAATCATTGAGATCACCAATCACACTCCGGAAGATAATCACAAACAACATATCTCTGGTTTCTCGGATAGCAGCTTTGTTTTATTGTTTTTAATTATCGCGATGGTCAGTCAGCATCGGGAGAGAAATCAGATGGACACAGAACTCTTACACGTTTTCTTCGACACGGCCGATACAGCCGCCGGATTATATCCGGTGACTTTGTCGATTCCACGGCGGGTGGATGAGGCGGCACGCCGGAATATTCTCCTCGATCTGGTTGGTGCGCTTTATACGTTGGGCGCATCACGAATATTCCTTTATAAGAAAGGCCACCGACAAGGCCGCCACGACATTTTGGATGACATTGTTTCGGCTTTTGCCGTTGATCGGCAGGCGACATACGATTCTCTACGCGCTAATTCGAATATATTATTGGATCGGTCTATTGCTTATAAACTCGCGGCAGTTTATATGAAAGAACTCTATGGAACCTTTGAGATAGAAATTGTTAACTACTCCGGGTACTGCTATTTGAACCAAGAGATTGCTTCTAAGCGTCAGACTCAGATACAGTCGAATTCTATAAATCTACTTTTGGCTGAAGAACCCGCATTGGCCCAATCTCTCGGAGCGGCGTATTATGCGGCCGTTTTGGATCCACCCCTAGAGACCAACTTAATCGAGGAAGTTAAACGTTTTGCTTTCGAAAATAATTTTTACTATATAGGGTTGGATGTTGGACTCTCCAGCATTAAAGTCAGCGTTCCAACGGTGATGCCCTCTACAGAAACCGAAGACTACATAATTAATCCTCAAGGCATTTATCATCGCGTTCATGTCTGGAATCCCACAGAATGGACGCAGATTCCACCCTTTATACAATTTATTAACGATGTTATCCAAAAAACTCTTAGTGATTTTAAGATTACGCATGGAAATATAGCTGCCATTGGTATGGGCCTGCCGGCTGCGCTTCATGGAAATCAGATAGAACCGGGTGCAGCCTTGTTTGATCATTTGGATAATCCGTTGGATCGCAATTTTTTCCTTGGTTCTTTGAGAATGACAATTCAGTCTCAATATCATGTGCCCGTGTATTTCGGTAACGACGGTTTAATGGCTGCATTTTATGTGGCTCTTCTAGAAGGACGACGGGATGCCGTCGTTGTAAGTCTTGGCAGTGGTTTCGCCGGCGGCTATATTTCCCCTGATGGACAACCATCGCCTTTGTTAATCGAAATTGGGAAATTAAGCGTCGAACGCTCGAATGGCATTCCTCATGATCAGCTTCGTGTAAGGGGAGCGGCGACCCAATACGTTTCGCGCAAGCTCTTATTAAGAGAAGGTGAATTAGATTCGTCTTATCGATCCATCGGCCGTTACCTCGCCGAAGCGATCCGGCAATTGCATCACTTACTCCACATGGAAACGGTTATTTTGTTCGGAGGATTGATGGCGGGGAAATCCGGGCAATTCATCATGGATGAAGCTCGTGAGGCTTTGAAGACGAGAGGAATTAATTCTGAGATTTTGGATCTGCAGCTTTGGGGGATAGACTCTTGGGCGTTTTTGCTTTCAGTTCTCTTTATTATGATGGCCTCTCCAAGGAATATTGAGGGGCCCGATCCTCACAATCAACCCTGGGATTGGGAGGGATATGATAGAAGACGGGCGCCCTTTAGAGCGGCATCCAGTGAAATTGTTTTCAATACTATCCGTCGTTATGCTCCGGAAGACGCGGAACACATTGTTGATGTAGGAAGCGGTCCAAATAACGAATTATCACGTTTGCTGTTTTTAGCGCAAGATTATGATTATCGATATTGGTTTATTTCCTCAGATGTGAATTTTGATTTGATGAACAACGAAAATATTAGAATGAGCGACCGTTTTGTTGCCGATGTACGGGCACTTCCATTACCCCAAAATAGTGTCCCGATCCTCACGGCCTTAAACTTATTGAATGTGTTCAGCAATCCAACCCCAGCGGTCCGAGAGATTGATCAGGCCTTGCAGCCAGGAGGTGTCTTCTTTTTATTTGAACACTTGTATCCAGACGAGGAAGCCACACTAAAGCGTTTTGCCGATTTTGTCTTGGTCCCCAAGGTCGATGCGGCCTTTCATCCTGAGCAAGGAGAGTATCTGGAAGCAGGCTGGATATTGATACCAAGATCGATTCTTCAGGGAGTTCTGGCAAGAGAGGCTCATAGATTAGAACCAGGAAGAGCAAAGCTGTTAAAACTGTTCCTTGACTGGAATTATGTGATGGTGGGTTGGGCCCAGGGAGTTTTGTCCGAAACAGCACAATTGAAAATTTATAATCTTTTCAGAGACAGAAATCTTTTCGGTGATCGATGGCCGTTTCCTCCCCGGATCACAACGCCAAAGGAAATCAGAGATATTTATTTAATTATGAAGCATATTTTAGATCATGCCCAGGTCGAATCTCGGGAGATCAATCGCCTGGATGAATGGAGAAATGTTTTAGCCAAGACTTTTAAAGAAGCTGGTTTTGAAATTTTGTATCACGGAACCAAGACAAAAGCGGTGATTGTTTCAAAAGAAACAATAGAGGGTTTAGAGTCGGATATGAATCGCCTAACCTATAATATGGGACACGGTCATTTTGATTATGATCCTGCCGTCCCTGCGGGAAAAGTTTTTGTTCAATCAACAATGAACGTTTTGGTAGCTAGAAAAACTGAGAAAACTCAAACGAAGACTACAGCTTCTCATGTTATTTTTCCCGGCTTGCTGTTAGAAAGGAATAGTTTTATCTTTACCTTTGGTCTTATCGTCCTTCTCCTCGCCCTCTGGCGGTTTGCGGTGCATCGAGGAAAGAGTTTACCTAATTTATCCCTCACAATGGCTTCCTCGGCTTCTTCCAATTCTCATCCCGGGACGACAATTCAAACAATTCAATTTAAAAATTATTTCCGACCGTCACGCTTCCTCTTCCCGTGGCAGAGGATGGATGTACTCATTCGCGTTCTCATCGGCGTGGCGGTCGGGGGATTTGCGCTCGCGGGGCCAGGCCTTCTCGAGTTTACAATCGAACAAGGCCTGGCCCTCGGGTCGTTGGTTGGGGTGGCGGAAATTTTTACGGTAGTTATGGCAGGATTTTTCTTATCGGTAAATACCGCGGCGATGGCCCACTTTAGAAATAAGAATGGAATCTTTCTCAACGGTAAAAATCACCCGATAATCTCTGATGCGAAATCGATAGGTTTTATTTTCACCGATGATGGGTTCGGCAAAGAAAAGAGGCTGGTCCGATTTAAGGAAGTATTGAATTTTGTTCGTGATTTCTTCTTGAATCACTTGAGGGAGTTTGTGCCATTGCCGCAAAGCACCAGAGGTGAATTGATAGGTCATTTCCGTTTGGCGGAGAACCGGAATCTTGAACGCTGGGTGATTTTGCCATTAGTCTTGGAAGAGAGGCTTTTACGAAAAGGGGGATGGAAGCTTTCAATATCTTCAATCACCCGATCCATTTCTTCCACCAAGGCTTGGGGTATTCTCCAATTCATGGTCATGGCTTTTTCAAGAATGATTTCAAATTTTTCTAATAGAGTTCTGGGGACGTTGCCTTTAAGCAAAGAGGCTTGGAACACTTCGGGATCCCAGATGATATTATATCTTTTCAAGCGGGGGGTAAGCAGTTCGATGACTTCCCGGATTAGTTCTATGCGCATTTCATCGGCAGAGAGAAGTTTTGCTAAGGAAGGAAAAGAAGAGGTAGCAAATTTAATCATGATTTTTGTCTCCTTGATTATTCGTGTCTTATTATTGCGAAGCAAAGGAAGAATATCATACGCACAGGGAGGTGTCAACTCTCCTCTGTTTTTAGCCGCCGTTATCGTTAATCTCTGCCATAAACAAATGCCCTCAAAAGAAAATCCCCACAACCCAACCCACCATCAATATTCCCTCCTCCCCGCAAATGCGTGGATGGGAATTTTGATGGTTATTGTAGCCGCTAGTATATCTCAAGAACATCCTGACGAACTAGCCCGAGCGCGATGGGCGCCGTGGATTATCGATGACCGCAGCGAAGAGAAGGCAAGAAAGATTGTTAAGGATTACTTGGATGATCTTGTTCCTGAAACAGTCCGAGATTCGATAAAATTACGTACCCTGCAAGAATTGATATTGATGGATAATCCGGAAGCCTTCCTGGCACTTAATTACCTTAGACGCAACGGTCATGGACATCTTGCAGAATATTTAATGGCGATGATTTTTGCCGGCCGTGTCCGTTACGGCTTTTTGCCGGAAATCCTGGCTGCTGCTTATCGTGCCGAGGATGAATTAGATTATATCCTTGTGAATATGAATAACACCGGAATGTATCAGGAGTTTTCAATCCCGCTCCAGCGGGCTGCCAGCCTTATTTATGTGATAGAGCTTCTCAACGGAAGGCCTCACCAGGAGAGTGAGCAGTCCGTCCAAGAATTCCTTGGCAACGCCTCTTATTGGCAGCAACTCCTTAGGGACATTATGACTGAAGAGGCTGTCATTCCGGAACCCCTTCAACGGTTAGAAGATTTTCTTGCCGCGAATCCGCCAGAAGATTCTCTCAATCCACCCAGTAAAATCCTCAGTACCTTTAGAGAATTTCGCGACAGTGTCTTTAGTGAGAATGTTTATTATCCTATGAGGGTGAGGATGAGGACATATGCCCAGGGAGCCGACAGATTAGTTAGGTTTATTTACGACTATATGAAGCAACAGTATCCTATCCTCAACATAATAGCATTGGTAGCGTATGGAAGTTACAGTCTGCAGGAAATGAACAAGGGATCAGACTTTGATGTGTCTCTGGTCTACAAAGATGAAGGACCGGTAGAAGAATTAGACCAATTAGCCCATGCCATTGAGATGCTTGATTTGGCCTTTGTTGATAATCTGACAGGTTATCTTCCGAAAAAAGATGTCTTGGGAGATATCATTAGGGATCTACCCAATGCCAACCCCGAGGATTATCAGCGATTCTCTTCCATCCGGTATCTGGTCGGTAATAAAGAGTTGTTTGATGAATTACAATCTGTCTTTAATAATCATCTTAAACACCATTGGAAAGATGTGTTAAGGAAGGCTATCCTCGCGCGCAATGAAGAATATGTCGGGCGTAGAAACTTGACCTATGCCTTTGATCCCAAGCAAATGTTAGGCGGTACACGAGAGTGGAATTTAATTCACTGGCTGGGAAGTTTTTATCTGGCAGAAGACCGCTTACCCACCGAGCTCAATGCTTTCCGTTGGTTGATGAATAGAGGACTCCTTTCAGCGCAGGAGTATGTTCTTCTTCAACAAGCCTACTTCCGTCATTCAATGCTCAGACAAGTGAATACTACTGAAACCAATAGATTGGTCGGGACATTAAGCAGTGAGCGCCGGGTCCAAATTGCCAAGGATATCGCTTACCTGTTTGATAGGAGCGTCGCCTTAATGATGAGGATGTGGCCCAAGGCCCGAGAGGCGGAAGATCCGATTCATTTGCCGATTTTCTTCACGCAACATAGCTGGCTGGCGCAGACAAAACCATCCGCAGATCTGTCATTAGAACCTGTCTCAAAATCTCTATTAAGGTTGATTGGGGTAGCTCGTCTCCTCGGGAAGATTCGATTTCCCAAGGTTATAAAGGGAGTTTTGAGATGGCTTCTAGAAGCTTCGGGTGAAATAGCTATTGATATGAAGGAAGGAGAGGGATCTCTCAAAGGTTTATTTGAGGTGACCGTGTCGGGTCGGGTTAATCGTGTGGGACTTTTGGCGGATATTACGGGTGTCTTGGCCGCTCACAACCTGCGTCTGGTCCTTGCAGAAATTGATACCAGAGGAGATGTCGTGATTCACGATCGCTTTTTGGTCGATCTTTCCAGCGATCCTGATCAAAGGGGCGCTGTTGATGTTCGTGTTATTACTCAGGAACTGCGCGCGATCATTAATGGGCAGACAACCGTCGCCACTATTTTTGCCCATTGGCATCGAGAATATGTTTATCGATTGCCGCGTCGAGGTTCCCGAGGGGAAATTATCTTCTATCCTCTGGGGACGATTGTTTTCTTTGAGGAAGATCAGGCCGGCCGGCAAAAGATAACCCTTTTTATACAGCGCCGGGATCGTGTGGGAACCTTGCATCTGATGGTCCGTGCCCTGGCCAGTCTGGGGATCAATATCCAGGATGCCCTTATCCGCTATCATCTTGCGGTGGCTATTGGAACATTTACCATTAATATCCCAGGACAGGAACGAATTACTTTGGTCCAGCAAAATGGATTCATCGACCGCCTTCAGGCGTTGTTTGCAAAGCCAACGATCGATGAATCCTCCTTCTTGTATCAGGTGGGTTCAGGAGATTTTCTATGGTTGTTCCTGTTAGTCGTCATGGGCATCTCATTGTCAGAATTAGCTCAGGATAATTCAGAACAGAATATCATCTCAACGGTGGATTACAATCCTCAGCAGCCCACCATTTTATTTACACTACCGGGAAATCATTTAGCCAATAATATTTCCGATGCCAATGTGTTAGGTCATTTAGCAAACATGATCAATCTGTACATTCGTCTCAAGCAAGATCAGAGATATCAAGTGGTTCTCTTTCTTCGTCAGCGAGAGATAGAATCCAATGGTGTTTCATTAATTGATACGTTAAGAGATTTTTGGGGTGTTAAGGATGTCACGATCATTAGTGAGACCTATATTCAACAAAGACAACCCTATATCGTAGCGGTCGCCGCCCATGATATGCCTCGTCGGCCCATTTTAGACCGATATGCTCAGGGGCATAATATTCCATTCTATTACGTTTCTACATACCAGATGTCCTCGGATCAGGATAATATCTTTTATCGCAAAAATGGCCAAGTCTCGGAGATAAGGTTTAATCCAACATTTTTTGGTCAATGGATATTGTCTGGATTATATGCCAAGGTCGCGCAACAAACAGAAGAACGGATAAGAGGGGATGGCATTGAAGCAGTGAAGCAGGAATTTTTAAATCGACGAGGTTATACAGATCAAAAAGTCATCGAGAAGCTGTTTGGAGTGTCTTATCCCTTTAGTGCCAGCAAAGTGGTCAGAATGGCCTTACTGCTGGGTTGGGTGATGAATCGGAATTTAGAGGCTTATCCCAAAGGTGTTTCTTTAGTGTGCATTATGAAATCAGGAGAATTTGTTCAAGCTTCTCGGAATCCACTAGACTCATCTGCACGTGTTGTGAATACCATACGCGAGGTCAATCAGGAGTTTAAAAAATTCAAAGGGAGAAGACCAAGGCTCCTTGTCGCTTTAAAAAATAACCAAGGGTATGTTTGGTATCAAAATGGTCGATGGTCGTTGGGGTCCTCAGAACATATCCTGCAACACAAGGACATCAAGCAGAATGACATTATCATCTTACCCACAGGAATTATTTCCCCCGAACGTATGATTATGGCTCCGATGATCTCGGCCTTTGAACCTCAACGATTAAAAATCCCACCGCTTTATACCGGCACCGGTTCTTATGAAATTGGTCTGGCCAATCGAATCCTTACCGATTTAGAAGTTTTCCACGACTTGGAAATCAATCATATCCAATATTATCATGTGGCTATACGGTATAAAGTCGGAAGAATTGATATATTTAATCCAATGACTGATCCTGTGGCGAGTTATATGGAAGGAATTAGAGATTATGGTATTCATTCACAAGAGAGAGCGCGTAATATTCAGCGTCTGCAACTATGGTTGGATTCGGATGACATCGTTGTTCCTTTAACCATTGGGCAAGTTGAAGATATTCTCCAATCCCCTGACATGAGTCAGCAATCGCTCAATTGGGAACAATATAAACGATTAGTACAAAATAAAGATATCGCGCGTACGCTCCTAGATACCATCGACCAACAAAGAAAATCGGCTAACCCTGAGATAACCCTTGAAGCAATCTCTGTGCCTTCCTTAGTCTTTGTGATCGTCTTGTTTGTGATTAATATATTGAGTTCCCAGAGTCTTTTGATCACGGTTTCCTTCTTTACATTGGCAATGGTGATGGATAATTCCATTAAGGTTCACCTTGAAGACATCGAAGAACCATACGCTGAAAACGTCTTAATCGCTCTGGAGAGAGAATTCAATATCGATCCTGTTATGGAGAGATTACCGGATTGGTTTAATAAGCAATTATATAGAGTGAGCAAGGTCATGAAGGATAATCCCAATTTGAGTCAGTTGACTTTGATTAAACGAAGTAACTGGGGGACGGTTTATCGTCTTGAAGAAAGTATCGTAACGCCCAATGATCAAGGAGAATCGAAAGTCTACGCCCTTAAAGTGGCGGGGGGAATGATGGATGACTCGAAGCCCGGAGCCGCTGAAACACTTCTCACCAATAATGATTACAATTTGGGACAATTAGTTAACGATACCCCGTATGTGGCCAAGGTACATAAAGTATACATGCAGCAAATGAATGGCAAGCCTTTAGCTGCTGCATTATTAATGGATTTTATTGATGGCTATTCCGTTGAAGACGCAATGAACCCAATTGGATTTACAAATGTGGATTTAATTGAGGCATTGACGAATATGCATCGAGCTTTCTTTGAAAGAGGAATCTTGGTTTCTGATTATCGTATTAGTAACTTTAAGGTATCGCATAATAGGGAACTCGTTTTAGTAGATCGTGGGGCACTCCGTGCCCGTAAGATCAATGAAGATTTAGAAAAAAGTTTAGAATTATTCATTTCGCAAGTTTTTACGGATCCAAGCCTTATAAGAGAAAGGATCGGGCGGATGATTTATGTGCGTTTAGATGAATTACCATCGCAAGAAGATTTAAGTTTACTGGTACGATTAAAACAAGAATTAGAAATCGGTGCAGATATTGAAGCGCTTCCTCATTGGCTGTACAAACAGTATCACATTCTTGGCAAGGTTCTGCATGAGGATTCTAATCTTAAGTTTGTTTCTAAGATTAAAAGAAGCAATTGGGGCACAGTTTATCTTCTTCAAGAAGAACAAATTCTTCCCAACGGACAACGAGGCATAAGAAAATATGTCCTTAAGGTGGCTGGCGGGATGATGGAAGACTCAAGACCCGGCGATGCTGAAAAGTTATTAACCAATAACGATTTCCGTTTAGGTAACATCGTCGAAGAGACCGGTTATGTGCCAGCCGTTCGTAAAGTTTATGTTCAGCAAAGTAATGGAAAAGAAATAGTTGTTGCTTTATTAATGGATTTCATTGAGGGTACGACCGTGGCTGAGGCTCGCCAAGTTGGTTTAGATGAGGACGATTTGGTGACTTTAATTAATAATATTCATCAAGTATTGTGGGACAAGGGCGTCAAAGTTTTTGATTCACAGGCATTCAATTGTGTTGTCAATGAAGAGAGGTTATTAATCTTGGTGGATCGCGGGGCGCTTCAGTCCATTGGTCCGTACGATGATTATGATCAAGTGTTAGGAAAATTTATTGAAAATGTCCTTCTCAGTTCAGGTCAGATTGTTCCTTCAAGTCCAGTTGCGAGTGAATCTGCACAAGCCAGTCGCAGTTATCAGTTGATGCGGGAAACACAATTAAGAATATTGCCGGAAGATAGGGAATTGATTACTGATCCCCGATTTAGCGGATTTATGATATTTCCGAGTCGCACTGGCGCGGTTTATTCTAATTACAATCGACGGTTGGGATTGAGGGTTTTGGAACCCAGGAATCTGAATGTACGAGATCCGCAGTCAATTGTAGATTTGATATATCAATCCAACCAAAATATTTATTATCGAAATTTAAGTTTAATAGGTTCCGGCCCGCCTTTGATTTTGGAACGGTTGCAATATACTAACCTTGAGGAAGCTATTGAATTTATTATTCAGTCATTGAGACAATCGATTTTAAGTATTTATGGGAAAGGGTCCTATTTCTGGGGAAGTGAAGCAGAGCAGCCTACTGCTATGGATTTTGTTGTTATTTATGATGGGTATGATGTCAAATATTTAACTGCTCACGGAAGTTTTGGGACCGATCATCGAAGGGTATCCGAGATTCATGTGTTATTAGTTGGGAATATTTGGCTGCAAACCCAGGCGGCTTGGTGGCTACGCAATGATATTGTTCTCGATACATTGACGACGGGTATTTTATTGCATGGAACGAATCATCTGGCCTTAGAAGGAACCGAAAAAGGTGGTCCCCAGGGGCAGATACCGCTTTTGGCATTATTATCACTCGCCGACAGTTTTGCCTATTCCGCAAGGCGTTTAAGAGATCACAACCAGAATAAAGCCAACAGATTTTTATTAACATCAGCCCTCATTATAAAAGAAATGATTCGTCTCAATAGAAATCTTGGAGAGTTCATGAATATCGTTGAGAGGCATCATAATTTACAAGAGGGAATGTTATCAACACAACACGTTGAAATTTCTTACAATCAATATTTGTTGGGCATTAAAGATTGGAGTGATTTTAATTTTGATGAAAATTTTGATTCAGTCACGCTCAGGCTGAATGAAACACGTGCTTTCTTAGTCGAAGATGCAGAACAAGAGTTTGATAGACCTCATCTTTTTGCGATGAATGCCATGATGTGGATCGGGTTGTTGGCTTTTGTGGCACTGATGACTGTCGTATATCTGTATCAATCAAGAAAATTTTTGAAGGGGATTTTTGGAAATTCAAGGAATTGGTACCAACAGTTAAAGAAGCAATTTTTACAATTTTCTAAACGCGAAAGGGCGCCGAATTTACTGACTTCTGCAAAAGTGCTGGGGATCGTTGGACTTATTACTTCCACTATCGGCGTGGCGGTCGGGGTTTTTGTGGGCGCGGGGCCAGCCCTGTACCATTACGGTTCAGGGCTGGCCCTTGCGCTCACTTCTTCTTTCAGCGCGTGGATCCCATCGTTGGCGACCTTATTCCCAATTCTCGTCGCACTGGCTTCGATCATTGCGGTAGGAATGATCCAAGGCTCTTCATCTGAACGCCTCAGCGCGTTAGGGGAATTGGTCCGGGATAATTCCCAGATGAATTTACGAGAGCTCGCTCGAGCGATTGGAGTGAAGTCTGTTAAGACTGTCTGGAAATACCTTCAGGATCATCCTGAGATTCTTTATCAACCAAAATCTAAGGGCGGTGAGAGATCTCACGATCGCATTGACCAGCTCATGGACCTTTGGGAGCAGATTGATCGTCATGGGATTACTGCCGACCAGATTAGTATTCTTGGGGAAAACATCCGGAAACAAAATGATCAAGATTGGCAGAGACGGGAATTCAATCTCAGAAGAGAAGAACATCCGGAAACAACGATCACAGAGATCAAGAAAAATTTTGAAAAACAGAGGGCCGCCCGATGGCAACGATTAGAATGGCGCCTCACGAATAACCCTCACGATGTTTCCCTGAGTCTCATGGGCGTCTTACTGGGGATGTCTAAAACATGGGCAAATAAAATTCTTCGTGAAAAAGTGGGAGTAGATTCTGAAAATCCATCCGACGCTCACCTCCTTCTCGGTGGAGATTGGAGCTGGCTGATCGTCTTTGCTATCGTTCTCATCGGCGTCCGTTCTCGTCTCCGGCATTTCGATATCAACACGATGTTTAAATTCATCGACCTCCTATGCGGAATCATGATGGCCTTATATTTCTTCAGTGCTCCTGTGGAAATCGTTTTGACCGCTGCCAGTCTGCGGCTTCTTGAGCTTCTGGGGAATCACTTAGCCCGTTCCGATGCAATCAATCGTAAATCGATATTCACCCGCCTTATGCTTTTTGCTTTATTCTTACCTAAATTCTCTTTTTATGTCTTTTTGATTTCATCGCTTCTTTTTAGCGCGATGACGATTAAGGATTTTTTCATCAATGGTTTGATCCTTTTAGTGGCGGTGGTGAGTCAATGGTTGCCCGATTTAAGGATGTCAGGAATTACCATGCCTTTTAAAAAACGGGCTAAGAGGGAGCAAGACCTGCTGGCTCGACTTTCAGCATATATCGAGGAAAATATTCAAGGCGATCCAGCTAATCTATTGAAATTAACTCCAAATTATCTAATGAAGGAATCAGGTAAAGTAGGCAAGAATCTTCATCGGACTATCCTTAGATTCTTTGAAAATCAAACCATCAAAGGCTACGAGGGTTATTTCGCTGCGTTTGTTTATGAGCCATGGGAAGAGACCATCAAAAATGTAGCAAAATTAGGACGAAAGATTACCCCGGAGGATGTTTCTTTGAGATTTCAAGCTCGGCAGAGTGATAAAAAAGAATTCTTAAAATTAGTAGTCGAATATAAGAATAATTTAGTCATGTTACAAACCAATGCAATGGAGAAACACCATAATAATTTATATCAACGTTTAAATAATTTTTTCCCGGGTGGATATCCGCAGGTATTTATGGAATGGAGAAAGGAGATCGAGGCGATGGCCGGTCGTCCCGTTTATTACGTTAGGATAGAGATTCCCGGATATATTTATCCTCAAGATACATTTTTTATCATGAAAAAACCGACAAAATATCTTAATCCCTATCTTAAAGCTAAAATGGGTCCGCAGCTTTTGTTAAAAGAACTCCTCGAAGACGGATTGTTTGCATTGCCCCATCCAGCCACGGCTCCTCAGGATGCTCTTTATCTGATAAAGGAATATATCCGTGTTTTATCTCAAATCGGTGTTTTAAAAATGGACCAGCAGCAGCGTTTTGAGACTGAAGAGATCTTATTGAATTTATTAGGAAGGCTTCAACGCCAATTAGAGATAAAAAGATATCCTCAACGGACTGATTTTCTTTTGATCAATTATTTATTGGGAGTTACCGCACTTCCCCTATTATCGAAAGAAGATGTTATCGAGGGGATTAAGCAAGTACCAAACTTTGTTAATTTCGATATCGCGTCCAATAGGATTAAGCGCATGGCCGTTATTTTAGGCGTGTTTGAGAAGAATTCTATCACCTTAATCCAGGGAGAGAGCACCGCCGCGATCATGACGGAAATCACTCGGCAATTGTTGGAGCGAGGTAAACAAGTGATTATTACGTCTGATCGAAATATTGCGGTCAATAGTCTCGTTGCGCACTTAGTTAATCAGGGGATCGTGGTGGGACGTTTGACTGGTTCCGAATCCCAGCTTCTTAATATTTTGAGCCGAGTGGAAGAAGGTCATAAAAAAGATCTCTACAGGCCTGAGGGAGAAAGAGGAATAAAGTTTTTTTTGGAGAATACCGGTAAAGTCCTGGCGGCAACTTTCACGGGTTTGAATTCCCTTTCGGCAATGAGATATGATCTCGATGAATTTGTTGTGATCATTGATCAAGCCGGTTCATCCAATTTTGCCGAAACAGCCATGGGGTTAGTATTTGGCAGTCGAGTGATTATGGTGACAGACCCCTTGCAATCTGAGATATATTCTTACCGTCGTCAATGGGAAAATTTAAGGGAGGCAGATCCACTTCGTCCACAACAAGAAATAAACTATGATCCCGAATTATTAGACAAAAGTATATTTCAAATGGCCTTTGATCGAGGCGCTCCGAGAATAAATGTATCGCCCGTTTCTTCATCGTCCCACCTCGCCCTCACCCCAGAAAATAAATTGATCTGGCTCGCGTTGGCAATTGGAATTGCCTTCTTGATTTATGCTCTCATAGCCGGAATCTCTAATCGACAGGAGGACTTAACAAATTTTTCAGCGTTGTCCCGAAGATTGTTCAAATGGTTCAATGGACTTGTGCTGGGTGCTGGTTTGATGATTGTGGCCGATGCTTTATTAAGACTCTACGTCGTGGCTCAATTTCCTAATCTGGAATTATTTTCTGGGCGCAATTCTTTTCTTGCCTCTCTTGATATATCTCCATTGATTGAAGGGATTTTATACTTAGGCCGAGTTGAATATATTACGGGAATCTCCAAGGGTCTATTCGGCGGATTGACAGCAGGGTGGATGAAAGCAGTCCTGGGAACCATCGTTGCTCTATTTGGCTCCATTGGTTATTTGCTAACACAGGAATTTTTAAGAGAGGATAAATTTAATACGACGAAAAGAACTCTGGCATTAACATTTTTTATGTTTTCTTTAGCAGTCTGGGGAACGACTGCCACAAGATTTTTAGGCCCTAACTGGGGTATGGATTATTTTCTTTTATTGTTGGGTAAATACGGAGGAGCTTTCAATTTGCCCGATGTTGTTTTATTTTCGATCCCAATCACTTTAGTTGTTTTCAATATTTTTGAGCGTATGACAAAACGTTCACGCGATCGCGGGGAGCAAAATCATTTACCGCCTGTTTCGGAAGATGAGCATTCACAGATCGTCATCGTGGGCGCTGCGACTCTGGTCATCGGTGTCGTCGTTGGTTTTGTCATTTATTGGATAAGGGGAAGAAATCTTCGTTATAGACAAACAATATTTCAACGATTGGCTCAAGATAAGCTATTCATGCCGGCGTCGCGTTTTTCCTCGGGTGAGACGGTCGTTTATGGAATTACTCTCCCATCGCTTACGGCGCTTGGAATCGTTCTCCTCTGCCATCTTCTTTCCTCGATCACCTGGGCGATGCTTTCCTCCCTTCCTGTTGTACTCGTTGGCATGGCGATGGTACAGATGCCACAAAATAGTTCTCGCGCTATTTATCACATTTCTGTCTATGATCTTTTAAGAGGGTTCAATAGAATTTACTATTATTTCAAAGGTAACCATATTTCGGAATATCCAGATCAATCCACAACGGTCAGCCACGACGATACAACCGGTGTAGCCTTAGCCCGCGAATTCCATGAGGAGTTATTGAGAAAAGAAAAAGAAAGAATGATCTCACCTACGGCTCCCATCCTAACGCAGGAATTGGGGGTTGGAAACGGGAATCTTTCTTTATCTTTCTTAAATGAAATGAGGCGTTTGGATAAAGAGCATGGAACCACTTATACTCAGCGCCTGAGGCATATTCTTGTAGATTTTTTTCCACAGATACTCGGCGTCGCCCAAAATCGACTTAAGGAATACGAAGGAATAATTCGGACACATCAGATCAACCTTAGTGAGATGATCCCACCGCATTTAGAAGATACCTATTTGGTCTTTGGCAATGAGGCGTTGGATGATTTGGCTGGAGATCATATTGGGAAAATAAATGCGGGACTGTATAAAAAGACAATGGCTGTTTTGGATTTTAAACGGACAGAGATTCCTTTAAGAGATGGAAAGAGTATTTCTCCCGCCGAATTTATAGAACGTTATTTTACCCAACATCGACTGAGTGATCTTGAATTGTTGCCTCCCAACATTTTGGAGTTTTTCTGTATCGTCAGCCCGGAAGAACGTGCGTGGCAACAAGTCGATTTTAGCTGGGAGCAGCCTCCCTATAACTTTATTTTAAATAAGGAAGGATTAACATTGGGAACCGTCATTAGAGAATTCTATCAGCAGTTTGGTGATTATATTTTTGATGTGGTCAATACGGATGCCTTACGAAGTCTGATTAGCTTAATGAATAAGTTAAATCACAAAGGGGTATTGAAAGTTTTTGACTATGGGGCGATAGAACAAAATTATCCCCTAGGAAGATTCCATCATCAATCTGGATGGGGCCAGCCTACCCTTGAGGTGAATTTTAGTCTGCTGAAATTTGTCCTTGAGAGGTTGGGATTTGAAGTGACACTGAAATATCAATCGGATTATTTAACAGAGGTATTAGGACAAAAGATATTTTATATTAAGAGCCTTATGTATGCCTTAGAAGATATCAAAGGGTTTTCTTTAAAGACGGATCACATCAAGGTTCAGGTAGTGAGCTTATTGGGTGAGATGCAGTATAAAGGAAGGGCCTGGATTTCGATCCATGAAATTTTCTCGGCTCTAAGCATACTGCATCTTTCTGATTCAGAAAAAGAGAGGCTGAAAAAAATTCTGATCAAAAAAGAAAAGGTAGCTAACATCTTTTATTTTTTGAGTGTTCGTCGTCAACCTTTAGAGCAAGAACGAGCCCACAATTTCCTTCTCTCATCGCTTACAGCGTTTGGGATCATTCTCCTCTATCAGTTGCTCTCCTCGATGGCCTCGACCACCACACTTTCGTCCGTCGTTTTCGTGTTGAGTCTTTTGGTAATGGGGATGGTAGAAGTTAGAAAGAATTTTAGGCAAATGGGAATGGACGACGATTTTATTGAAGAGACGATTCTTGCCATAGCTGCGCATACGGATAGAGAGAATATCGTAAAAAATTTGATGTCCTATACAACCAATTATTTACATAGGAGAATTCCCGTTGAAGTAGATCTTCACAAAAATTTTATACAAAATATCATCACCGGGCCTTCCCGAGAGCTCATTGAAAAGCAGTTTAGATCAGCGCAGGAAAATGGCGAATTCTCCTTACGGGTTTTACAAATACCTGATTATGCCAATGCTTTTGTCATAGGTGATGTGAATGGATATTATCTCCTTTTCGCCCATGCCCACGAAAAGGAATATTTAGAGAAGGGAGATTTATTGCCGTTACAGACCGGTGGTCAGGAGCCTCAATCTGTGGGTCAGGTCATAGTGGTTTTGCGGGGTCGGGGTTTTTCTAGAGGAGGAGGGCTGCGCAAACATGATATTGCCTTGCTAGCCATTAAGAAAACACCAGGGTTAGAACTAAAACCAATGTCTTTTCTTAAAGAATTTCGATATGGACAAATAGCGACCATGGTGAGCGCTTACAATTCGAAAGTTGCAAGTGGTTATCTTTTTTATGAACACCAGGATGATGAGAGAGTCTTTTTAATCAATGCTGAAGGAATGCCGGGTGTTTCAGGAGCTCCTTTATTGGTTAAGATGGGAGAGGAGTATTACGTGGCAGCTTTGACCAGTGGTGAGGCCGAAGGTAGATTTGTAGGCGTTATTTTTTCAGAAAGCATTGTCACTGTGATGAAGCTTAGCTTAGGGGGAAGTAAGTTATGGTGGCATTGGGATATATTGACCGATGACCAGGAAGCCATTACTGCTGGGCTTCAATTTTTGGATACGGTTGAACCAACAGCGCCATTATTAGAGGATGATTACACAGATAGGGGAAATGGACAAGATGATGAATCCCTCGCTCTCCTCCCATCGCTTACGGCGATCGGAATCATTCTCCTCTATCAATTGCTTTCCTCAATCGCCTTGACCACCACACTTTCCTCCCTCGTTTTCGTGTTAAATTTTATGTCGCTCGCAATGGCAAGATCTGGGCGAGAAAGACGGCCTGCGCTGATTGAAGAAAACTCGCTCATCGACGAGTTATGGTCAGTCTTTGTTAAAGAACAGACAGAGCGAATCGAAGATTTGCAAAGACGTTTGACTGATCTCGGATGGGAAGTTTATACACTTTCCCCTATCTCCAACGGGACAGAAATCACAGAAGATGACTTTATTGATTATGTCCATCAATCGTATCGGATGGTGACGCAAAAAATTGAGCAACTAATAAAAATAGAAGATTACGATGATATTTGTTCGGCATTATATAACGCTGTTGAAAATTTGAATCAGCATGGAGGTGGAGAGGGTATATTAACGGCGCGTTTATCAGTCGAGTTAAAGGTATTTGAGTTTGTTTTATTGGATCGTGGGCCTGGAATGATATACCGAGGTGGGAAAAGACGTCTTCCTATTGAGCGGGCGCTTATCCCAGGACGTTCATTTGGTTTGGGTAAGTGGGGCTATGGGCTGGGCGCCATGGCCGATTACGCCGATCAAGTTCTCATTGTTTCCATCAGCCGGCTGGGTAAAACAATTAAGGGTTATTATTGGGAAGCGGCCGGGGAGAAGGTAGAAGAAAGAGATGTCATCTCGAAACAAAAAGAACTTCCCAAACCATTGCCTGTTGATCACGGCGTAAAAATCGTCTGGAGAAAGAAGATATTCTTGTCAGGCACAATCGAGAATGTTGAACAAATAGAACCTCATGCGGCCAGGCCGCAGCAACCGCTGGCAATGACTCTTCCCCAACTCCCCTGGCTCTTGTGGGTTTTGATGATGGGAATGATCGTTATCAAGAATTCTCAAGGGGAAGAAGTTTCAATTAAAAATATCACCATGCGCGACCTTAAGGAGCCCAAGCAGATTTTAGAATACCTACATGCTCTTCTGCGTCAGGTTTATAAAGAAAATTATACACTCTCTGAGATGATGAATGCTTTGCCGCAAAGAATGGCTTTAAATCGTATTGCTTATCCAACATTCGTAATGAAAGCAAGACGCTTCGGGATTTATCTTCCGGAGACGGATCGACCACAAAGGTTTAGCGACAAAATGTTTCTATTTTTTGGCTATCTCCCCACCCAGGATGTCCAAGACCAAAGGGTTATTTTGACAAGCAGCGAATTTAGGCAGAGGGTTCGAGAATTCTCTGATCGATTAACAAAGTATAGCTATATAGAGAAATCGGTAGGCAGTTTCTGGCAAGAGATGTTTAGAGTTATTTCTCATGAACTGCAGATTCGGTTAGAGAAAATTCAACAAGGAATAATCACGCCTACTCTCCTTAAAGAAGAGCCGTTCCTCGAAGACCTCGTTTGGACTAAAGGGCCCAGGCAGAACGATTTATTGACAGAACTATTCATCGAGAGGATTAACCGTTACACGGAAAATTCTGAGGAAACCAACCAGATGGTCGGTATGGTTGTAATTGCCTTGATTATAGGGATGATCATTGGATGGGTTAATCTCCAAGCGTTTGCTGTGGGGCTTTTGGTCTTGGCGGTGGCGGGGCCTCAATCTCATTGGCTCTTCTGGGTTTTGGGTTTAATCGTCGTGGCGATGGCGGCAAGTGATTGGACCGGTATTGGTGAGCAATTAAGGATGTATGAAAAAAGACTTGTAGAAGAACTTTATTCCTCGGCATCTGCGGATGCACAGGATTATCTATTTAGTCATCCCCAAGCGCGTAAGTACCTTGAGGAACACTCAGCAGAATTTCCTAAGACGACCGAAGCTGCTGGGTTTCTTGATCAAAGATTTCTCAGAACACGTAGCGGCTTTGGAGGATTCCGAGCATGGATTCAGCAGAATGGCCATAGATTTCCCGAAGATGTGAAACAGTGCTTTCCTTTAATCATGGAAGATATTAAAAAAAACGAAGGGACTCTTCATCAGGCGATGTTGGCATATATCAAACTTATGAGAGAGAGTTTGAATGAGTCTTTTCACCGAGATCCTATTTGGTTGTTTACAAATAAATTTTTTAATTATAGCGAACGTTATAGCCAGAAGGATTCGATATTAATGCCTCTTTTGAGATGGATTGATATCGCAGAGATTCTGGATGAAGATTTTAAAAAGAGCTTAATGTCCGTAATTTCTTCGCTCAGCGCCTTATATTGGCTGGAGGAATGGCATTTATCCGGTCAATTAACCGCTGAAGAATCGAAACAGGTTTTTGACCGGATTATTGCAGAAGAGATGCAAAATGAGGGCGGTCAAGACAGAGGGGATATTCACCTGCTCCTTGCTGAATCTCATTCGCTTTTGTGGGTTTTGGCGGTGGGGATCTGTTTAATAAGGCTGGAAGGAAATAATTCTTTTGCGTCTGTCGAAACTTACAATGAAGCGGTCAAAAATATCTCTTTGCCCGAGAAGATTGAAATCCGCGCCAAGAGAAGGAGAAAATCCGATTCGGGCGCGAAATCTGACATAGCCTATTTTGATTGGAATGGAGTGGATATAGACGGGAATAAAGCCGCCGTCGCCGACCATGGTGTAACTGATCTTACCTTTAGAGTAATCTATCCCAAGATCAGAGGCGGTGGTGGTTCGAAAGATAGAGAGGCTGGCCCCGCTATCGACATAAGCCTCAGTCTCCACCAGGCCATTAGGGCCTTCCATCAGGAGGTCGATGATAGGATAAGCGTCCTTCTTATAATTTTTATATGGAAAAGAAATATTTCTCATAATAGATGTGAGAACTGGTCGGAGGAAGGAACAGGGAAACTCATAGGAATGATATTCGGATATTTGGCCCTGGCCTGTTTGATGGCATCTTCTCCGGTAAATATTTCACCGTTGCAGATGACTATTCTCTGCCGGGGATATTTCCTGACTAACATCTCAAAATTTTCTCCTACAAAAGCATCATTATCAGATTTAACTATTTTCATTGTCCCTCCTTTTTATGGCCGGTTAAGTATAAAACCTTTTGTAAATATTGTCAAACCCCAGTTGCAATCGCAATTTTCCTCGACGACCCTTTATTCTCCGACTGAAGCGCCCTTGGCGATGGCGGGGTTGGAGGCTCATTGGCTTTTGTGGGTTTTGGCGGCGGTTGTCGGGATGACTTTTTCCAATTTGCGGGAAGAAGATTTGGTATCTCAAATAAAGAAATTAGCGTTAGGTACGGATAGTTCCTTGTCAGATGGAGTTTTATATGGTTTAGTCGGAGAATTTTTAATGCATAAAGGTATTTGTGGAGGTCTTGCTGCAGATATAGCCAGTGGAGGACACCATCGTCCACTAGGAACATTGATCGCAAGAGGAAACATAGATACAGGTTATTCGGTCGACTTTATTTATAAAGATAAGGAACTCCAATATTTTGCCTCTAGAGGAGATTCCAGGATACTTCCTATTTACGGAGACGCGCTGCATTTAAATTTTGAAGATAATAAATTTGATTGGCTTATTTTTAATCAAAGCATAGTTTTCTTACTTTTATTTTCAGATGAACTTCGCAAATTTAGAGGAAAGAAACGTATACAAAAAGAAAACGCCATTTTTAGAATGGCTATAGAAGAAGCCTGGCGGGTACTTAAATCAGGAGGGGTCCTTCTTATTAAACCGGGTAGTTGGATGCCCATAAAGATGAGTAACTATGTAGATCTCAAAGAAATTCGTCCGATCGAGGGACCCAGGATTTTGGAATTGGTGAAGGAGACAGGTTTTCAGATCATTGCGAATATCACTGTTTCTTTAGAAGAATTTTTCTATCTGGATCATCCGATCAAATTTTATCAGGAAAAATTTTCAGCCGATCCAATTCCTATTTTTATGATCGCCCACAAGCCGCAAACGGAGTTCACGTTAACTTCACTGGTCGAGGCGGAAAGACAGATACAGATGGTCGTGACCGATTTGGCCGGCGTGTTATTGACAATTGTCTTTGTCGTCCTCGCCGCAAGTATTCAGGAAGAAGAAATCAGGCAGATTTTAGAGCGTATTCAAACTGCGCAAAACAAAAATCCCGAAAATCCCAGAGAAGCTTTAGTCATCGCCAATCAGGCTGTCGGCCGACTTGTTAAAAAAGGAGTACCGTCTACATTATTGGAAAAAAGAGCGCAGCTTCTCACGCTTACCGGTCAGCCGCAAGCGGCCATCAGAGATTATGAGAAGCTGGATGAATATTGGTCGCAGCCGCAGGTTTCTCCTGATAGTCCCCGCTCTCTTAACCATCGGGTGATTTTCAATTTTGATATGGCAGAAATATATTATTTCGATTTGAAAAACGTTGATCGAGCGATCGCTTATTATCGTCGGGCAACAGTATTTGCCCAGCAAGCCTTACGAGCCAGTTCTGTCCCAAATGTGGGATTAGGTATTTCTAAAATAGAGAACATCGAGCAGATTTTACAGAGTTCACTCCCGTTAAGTCCAACGGTGAGCGTTTCTGAGATCCAGGAGAATCTCTCCCGAAGTTTCCTTGGTTTGGCTCATTCCTTCGCCAAGAAAGAAGAATACGCAGAGGCTGTGTTGGCCTTGAAACAATTGACCCGAATGCAACCTTATAATAAGGAAGCATGGCGTTATCTGGCTTCGAATTTGGCGTCCCAAAATCTTATGGTGGAGGCCGAGCAAGCCCGGGAAGAGGCAGCTCGATTAGGGTTGGAAGACATCCATTTATTCACCATCGACATCGACTTTATGGCCAGTTGGCTTGGTAAGGGTGATTATGAAGAAGTAATAACCATTATTCCTCGAGGTGAGGCGCTTCTTGTGAAATTAAATACCGATCAATCTTCGCCGAGGTTACAAAGAGAATTTCTGTTTCTGGTTAATCGGGGAGTCGTGCATTTCCATTTCAACGAATTGGATCAGGCCCAAGAAGTATACGCCCGGGCCGAACGGATCGCGGAACAACTCGGCGCCGAGGTGAATCCTTCACATCTTTTTATCCTTAAACAAAATTTGGGAGAACTTTATTTGCATCTTCATCAGTTTGGTCTTGCTGAAGGGAAATTGGAAGAAGCGATTCTTTTGGATAAAAATTATACGGCGACTTATGCACTTCTGGGGAGAGCCTATCTCGGGCAAAATAATATGGAACGGGCAAATGCCAGCATCGGGGAGATAGGCCGGCTGGGATACGTTCAAAGTCAAGAAGAACAAGACTTCTTGAAAGCCTGGATTGAGGCTTTGGCAGACACCCAAGAGTTACAAGCCGCATTAGAATCGATTTTTGGAAAATCCACAAAAGGCTTAAAGGAAGCTTTTCGATTTGTTTTGGAGCGATTTTTAGACGAAGGACAAGGGCCCATCAGTGCCGAAATCGTTAAAACCCTCGTCGATATTATGAACAGAGAAGGTCCTTTGACTTACCCACAAGTTCACGCGACATCTGTTTTGTTGGAAATCGTAATGAGCGGTCTCTTGGAGAAACCAATGGATTTAGGCCGGAATCGCATCGTGGAAAATCAGGAAATCCGAACACAGATTGATGTGTTCTGGCGACGATTATTAAACTCTAAGCCTGTGGGAAAAGAAGCCCACGCGATTCAGGAGACGGGCGTCGCCGATTTCTTTAAGTATGTACGGCAGGATTTATTAATCAAGGAAATGAGCGCCAAAGAGTTGATCGACCTTGTCGGTTCAAAAGACACCTTGGCGGATGTTCTGGCAGAACGGTTATGCAATCTGGGCAGCAGTGCTTCAGCGCTGATCACGGAGTTAAGAAGAAATAAACGCTTAAGAACGGCGATTGCGAGTCGAGAAAAAGTGTTGGCCGCAAGGACTCAGCAAGGAATATATTATTTTCAAGAAGGAGTGCCTTATCCCAAATACCTTATTCTTATCGGCCGGCCGGGAAGCGGTAATACGACGATAGGAAGAGAATATTCCAGAGCATTCGGGATTCCCTTGATCGATATTGGGGCTATCATCCGAGGGTTGGTTGCCGAGCGCCAAGAATTAACTCAAGAAGAAAAGGACGCCTTTGAACAAGAGTTAAGTACAAGAGCTAGTCGTGAACAACTTCTTTTAAAAGAATTGGTTAAGGAAGAAGTGAAAGAGAAAGGTTTTATTTTGATTTGGCGTCCGAGAAATGAGGAAGATTTAGCGTTTTTTGAAAGAGGAATTTTAGGTCAAGAATTTATTAATCGAGAACTTATGATGGTTGTGATGATAGTCGTTGATAAAAAGATTGCTTTGCAACGTATCGAGGGCAGGGCGGATGAACAAGGTCGCATTGAGGATCAAATAGCAGAAAGGCGTATTCGCCGGCAAGAAATTTTTGAAAGGGCTACCCTGAAGACCGCTGACTGGTTAAGATTTGTGCATGAGGATAATATCCCATTTATTTCCATTAAAGGCGAAGCAGATCAACAAACGGTCTTCCAAAATCTTTTAGACCTCATGGCTGAACAAGATGATCTGAAAAAAGCCCAGGCCCTCCAAGCCGAAATGATGATGCCAGGATGGATGGCGTTATGGCTGAGCTTGCTCGTCGTGGCAATGGCGGAGTCATCGGCTCCTCGAGAGATAGATGATTGGGAATTGAAAGACTTGTTAAGTGCTCTGGCGAGGAATTTGAGAACACAGAGGACCAATAAGGCAAGACCCACGAAGACAGGGAAAGTGAAGATATGGTCATTGCAGGATATGGGAGTTGTCTCGGGATTTTCTGCTAAATCCATTTTGGATCTTGAAAATCAGAAACAGGGTAATCCTTTCCTTGTCACGATCTATTCCCTTGCCGGCGCCTTAAAGGTCAAGCCGTGGGATTTGATTGGTTTTACAATGCCAGATCATAGCCCCGTTCCATCCGGCAAAGAAGAGATTCTTAATAGTTTCGGCGATTACATAAAGAAGATCAGAACCGCTCTGGAGTTGTCTCAGATTGATTTTGTTCAAAGATTGCAAATAGGCAGGCCTACGGTTGAGCAATTAGAATTAGGTCAATTGAGTCCGCGTCTTGAGTTTTTATGGAAAATAACCAAAGGTTTAAGAAGATTAAGCGAGTTAGAACGGTTAAGATTGCGAGCGCCTACTTTAAAACAGATTGTCTCGATGGATTTTCCGGAAGATTGGAGTAAACGATTGGAGGATCAAAAAATATTAACCGAACGGCTGTTTCGTTTAAATGGATTATGCGCGGGATTTGGGTTACGCCCGATGGAGATCCTTAATAAGGACGATAGTTTAACCCGTGAGGATCTCGACGGAATTAAGTATGGCAAAGAAACGAAGACATTTTTCCTGAGCGAGACCCGTCAGAAAGGCCGGAGGATTATGGCTGCTATTTTACAGCTGGCGGTTGAGCAGTTGTGGAAAAGAATAGAATTCTTTGCTTTGGAGGAATGGTTTTTAGAAATGAACGTAAACCTTGCCTTTGGAGAGTTAAGAAAATGGCGGAATGATCCTCTGCGGGCGGATTTGGAAAAATTAGAAAAAATTTATGAGCTGTTAAGGTTTATCTCGGTCAAAAAGCATTGGAAGACATTAGAGCCGCAATACAACATCGGTAATCCCCTACAGCATGAACTGTTTCTAAAAGAACAGACTGGGACGAAAACAGAAGTAGAAGAATGGCTAAAGATTTTTGAATGGCAGCAAGAAAGATTAAAGATAGATGAGGAATTTGAATCGATTCATTCTCTTCAAGAACTTCAGGAACGGGGCAGACGGCTTGAGGAATTCTATGGTCACGTACGTGAAGAAATGGACGAATTTTCAGATGAGAATTTCGTTTTGGCGGTAGACGTGATCTTGCTTAAGAAGAAAGTGGATTGGAAAGAAATCCATGAACAAGATTTAAATTCCAACCAAGATACCCTGTCGATCGCGGGGTGGCAGGGCGATTGGTTAGTGTGGGTTTTGGCGGCGGCGGTTGTGAATCATTTCAACGATCCGGGGACACCCGATCCAGAACCGGGTTCTGGAATTGATGTCCCTGCTTCTGAAGTAAAACACGTGTGGGCGTTTATTGTGGAAGGTCGATCAGAAGCAAAGCAGAAAGAGAATCCGGTTTATTATGTCTTTCGGTATAGAGAATTCATTGAAAACAGCTTTATCGTTTATAGAACGGGTCATCTGAATCTCACGTTTACTTTGCGAAATCATCGATCGATCTATCTATTAGATGTATTTGACGTGACTGAGCCTTCCAATCCTCAACATGTTGCTTACGCTGATTTTAATCTCAAATGGAATCCTATGTTTAATCGATCCTATCAAGAGGTATTAGTTGATCGTGGATTGATGAAGCATTTATATAAAAGTGAAAGGCGGCCAGTTGCGTTTTATATTACAGAGTCTTATAGAAATCAAAAATCTATGGAGCTATGGAATCTCGATGAGATCATTCAAGCAATGATTTGTGAAATTGCTTTTGAAAATGGTATTAAAAAGTTTTCGATATTACCAGATGGAAGTAACAGAAAATATTATAGAGAAAAATTCGGTGCCCGGCGTGATCCATTGGCACGAAACAACAGTCTCATAATCAATCTTCCTAAGCGCGAGTACAAACATCTCCAAATTGTTTTCCCAGAACACCAATTTATAGCATCTTTTTCGGATGAAGAGATCATTCGCCATCACTTAAAAGATAGCAGTCCTTCCACCTCAGCCCGCCTACCTCTTGGCAGGCAGGCTTCCGCTTTTGAGGAGGGAGAACCGAAGAATCAATCCCAAGGAATGGCAATGTTTGGAATCGCCGATTGGGCCAGCATCGTACTTCAAATCCTCGGGCTGGCCCTGCATCTTCTTTCTTCAGCGCTGGCCCTGGGGGCCGTCTCTGCTAAATCCTTCAATTATGAGGAAGAAGCCTTTTTCTTCTTGCAAAAATGGTCTGTTCATTCTCCGAAAGAATTTTATACTTTTCATAATGTCTTCAACAAGGCTTTAAGAAAAATGGCTGCACGTCCAGAGTTGTTTATTGAAAGTCAAAAGACGGGCCGTAGTAAAACTTATCGCTACTGGCCTCTGCGAGAAGGAGATATCGAGGATCATGAGACCGCTCGAAAATATATTCAGACGAGACTTGGATTAACTTCAGATACTCACGAGCAAGGGCAAGATTGGAAATTGTATTTGAGAAAACTATCTTCTTTAAGGAAAGACGATCGTCAAGAAATCCGAAGTAGGTTAATCGAAACGATTGAGCAAGAGAATCCTTATTTATGTTTAGAAGGCTTGAAGGCTTTCCAAGAGATTCTTATGCATAAAGCCAGAAAAGTTCGTCAGGAAGGATGGGTCGATTTTAAATATTTGATAAATCACAAGAAAGAAATTGTACGGGATTTGACCTGGTATTCGTTGGAACATCCCCTGACTTCAACCAGGCAGCCAGTCCGTGCTCAATCCTGGAATGAATTCTGGAAAATTTTCGATTCATGGGAAGAAGAGAGATTGATCGAAATCACCGATGGGATTTTCCATAATTTATGGCTTTGGGATACAAATTTAGGAAATAGTATTCTTCAAGAATTGAAAGCTGGATTGATCAAGGGATCGGCAGATCAGCGTCAAAGATTATGGAGCATGATTGATATGGAGTTGCTTAAAGATAATCTTTCTGCCGGCGGAATAGTTATATCCATGACGACTGTTCAAGACGAAGATTTAAACACAAGAGCCATTAGGACTTTAATTAATCAGTTAGGGCATCCTTCTGGTGAAAATCTTAAAATGGCTCGGGAATGGTTGATGACGGCGGTTGTTTTCTTTAAAGACAAGCGGAGCAAATATATTACGTCTCTTATTTCTGCTTTAGAAAAACATCCCTTTAATGTCCGGGCTCAGGTGGCGGAGATACTCTCCTCGGTGGACGGACAGCTTTTAACGGACTTTGAACAAAGATTCCAGGAGATTTTATCAAGAGAAGACGATTTAACTGTGCAATATTGGATTAAGGTAATTTTACAGCGTATAAACGGCAATAATCATATACATATCATTCCGCGGGCGACCCTAACTCCCGTGGTTGTTACTAAAGTCTTTGAGCCTAAATTTCTTGATCGAGTAAAGTCTGTCCCTGAAGGATTTTTCTGGGAGAGGTCAAATCAAAATTCTCCGGCTCAATTTCCGAGAGGTTCTCTGAAAGAAGGACAACACTGGTCAACTCCCAGTTCAAAAGATCCGAGGGTAATTAGTGGCACCATGCATGGTCGTTCTTTGCATAGGGTTCCTTCGCCTGAAGCAATAGCTTCTGGACAAGAAAAAACCCTGGTCATAAAAGGAGACGGAGCAGCTGGAAAGCGAGTTTGGCAGTATAAAAAGAATGAAAAATTTATAACCCGAAAATTTTGGGGAGGAGAACAACAAGGCTTCACAACGTACGCCACCAATATAGCTCGATATTTGTTATGGGTTTATGATTTAGGCCTTGCCTCAGGAGATCCTATTCTTAAAGAAGAAATTAATTGGCGGCCTTTTTTAGATCCTTTATGTTTCCTCAAACCCGGATCGTTGCCTATCGTCGTCGATCAAGATCGGATCCGATTATCGCCGGCCCAGGATGTTCTTACGAAAGCAAGAATTCCTCAAGATGTTCAACAGGACCAAATATTTTTTGTCTACGAAATCATGGGAGTTCCTTACCGCTTTAGTGAGGCGGAGTTTTTAAGTGACTATGAATGGCAACAGGTGGCTGCTAGTTATGGAAGTGAATTTATGGCGAATTGGAGAGATTCAGAGAATGATCACAGGGTTATAGAAATCCTTGCGAATCGTCTCGTCAAACAACTTCATGTCATGTGGAATTATGCGGGAGAGACATTCAGCTTGCCCGTCGGAAGAAAATCATTCATTAGCTCTTTATCCCCTGCGAATACAAGATTGGATGGCGGTATTGTTGATTTAGATTCTGCTCATATTCATATGGTTCGCAATGAAGCAGAAATATCTGCAAGACAATCCTCTCAGCACAATGATTTAATATCAGCGCTTCAAGCCATTCGTAGTATGCCAACATTTCTTAGAGGAGGGCAGGAAAGGGTCGAGAGGATATCTATACAATCTTGTCAATCCCTTATAGAGGGAGCGGCTTGGGTAGAAAACGCGGGTCGCGGGTTGAAAAGATTAGTTCAAGAAAGAATCCAAGACGAATTTCATCCTGATCTTGGGCAACAAACGCTGATGTTGATGACGGATTGGACCGGCATCGTCGCTGCGATTGTTCTGGGCTTTCTTGCCGCCACGATTTGGAATTTCCAACCGCAAGATTTGCCTTTGCCCATGCGTGATGCGGCGATGGTGATTTTATTGACCTTTTCTCCACTAAAAACATTAAGGAAGTCAATATTAGGCCTTTTTTCTAGAGAGAAAAGGTCGTTATATTGGACTTCCTCTACGTCTTTAATTTGGAAAAGGCCAATAGAATATCCAAGGATGAAATTTTATAATCCGCAGGCCGAATATTCCCACGACAGAGAGAATTTCCAGAGGGGAACCCAAGTCATTAATAAAGATATCTATAATTTGATGATTACGTATCGGCAAAGTCCACAAAGCCCATGGATTAGTATTTATCTAAGACAATTGGAATCTGCTTCGGTATATTCGCGTTCTTTTCTGACGGCGACCGTGGACGGTCAGGAAGTTTTCTCTAGCGCCGTTGATGATGAGGATTTGGGAATGTATACAATAAATTTGATCCAAGATGTCCGAGATATGTTGGCGGCTGTTCAGCCCCAACATCTCAAAGTCAATATCGGGGAATGGGCGCTTCTTACATTAGTTCTATTCATTATTTTTATATTGCTCCGAAAATCGAATTTAAGATCGCGTTTTTTTAGGGAATATCGCCCGGGGCCAATCATATATCGAAGAATCCCAGTTGAAGACAATTCTCCGTATGATGAGACAGATTCGGATGTTGCCTTGCAAGAACCGTGGATACAAGAGATATCTGGGCTGATATCCCAAGGAATTTCTCAGGAAGAAAGTAGCGTGCCTAGCCGTTATAATGGCGATGATCCTTATCGGCGTGTGGAGAAAAGACTTTTTGATCAAATCATTCGGCTTAGACAAGCCGGAGGAGAGAATATATCTACGATAAATCAATTGGATCGTCGCCTCTACGCGATCGATCGAAAATTGGAAGGGAATCTCAAAGATCGCCAGAAAGAAAGAATTTGGAATAAACTTCTAGAGATTCAAAAAGAACTGGATGTTTTAGAGAAAAACGATCAACAAGACTTTACCGCCAGCGCATGGGCGATCATGGATTTGATTGTTCTGGCGTTTGTTACCGTGGCGATGGTGTATGCCACGGGTAAAGAAAGCGAAGACGACGATGGGTTAACGGAGCGGCTTGTGAAATTATATGGCGTGAAGGATGTATGGTCAGCCCCTATCTTTTATCAGCAGGATTTGCTTCAGAAGGCCTTTTTCAATAATCACCGGGAATTTATACCGTTTCTTGCGCAGGATGTACCTCCTATAGACAGAAGTGAAAGAAATTTTTTCAAACCTGCTCAAAGTATATCTTGGTCTTATGAAGTTGTCAATTTTGTTGTTAATCCTTTATTTGAGTTTGGACCATTAAGCCTCGCGTTTTTGGCGGTGGGGATGATGTTTATTCCTGCAGCTAGAACATCTTTGTTATCCAGGGATCTTAAGTCTTTTAGCGGAATACTGCCCATCAACGATTCACAGATAAGGGAAAAATTATTCAAGATTGTCGATGGGATAGCTATATTGGAAAAGATTTTGACAAGCCAACCGGCTCGCGCTGGTCCCGCGGATATTTGGGAAGAAGTATTTGTGATTGATCAACTGACCAGACACAACCTCACGAATAACATTCTACCCCTCCAGGCTTCCCTTCAGGCTCAAGAGGTTTATGACTTTCTCCAGGACTATCAGACACTTCAGAAGAAAAATCTTTCCTATTTACCGCAGGATATCTTTCATATTCAAACGGTGCGTTTACCCATTAAGATAAAACTCCGACGAGAGATCGAAACCTACTTGAAACTGGAAGGCGATATGATTGACTCCCGTGGTCAGGCGCATTTGCAGGAGAGGGATCTCAATCGCATTCAGCGTGTTGGGTATGAAGGGCATGAGAGCCGTTACGTGCATGTGATCGATATTCCTGCTCTTTATCCGGATCACGAACTGGTGAAGATTTATAGTGAATATCTCGAAACGGTATGGGTTAAAAATATGAAGATGAATGAGCGTGCAGCAACCAAGGAAGCGGGAAGTTGCATTTTGTATGCTTTTTCGGGAATCACACAGCGAGGAGAATCAATTAAGGGGATGAGTCACATTGCACGTGGAAGGACCCCTGAGGGAATGTTAGCCTATCCTTTAGCGGTTCGTATTTTTGTTCATAAGGCTTTGCCGCCTGATTTGATTCAATTAACGGTTTTACCCTATTACCGTACAGAGCAAGAGGGCCTTAACCCGCCCACTCCTTCATCAAAATTATTAGAAGAAGAATTAACAAAGCGGTTTCCATTTGTCGAATTTCTTAAAGAGGAAAGGGGCCCGGGTTATGAAACCGCCATGCTTGTTTCTCCCGAGGCTGTTGTGATTGACAAAGGGCATAATCCGTATGATCATCGGGCCGCTTCTCAATTACCAGTTGTACGTTTTTTTGATGAATCGCAGGATGGAACATTTTTCAGTTTCCTATTCGATTTCAATATTTTCATCCTCGCGCTTTTGACGGTGGGGATGACGACGAATTGGAGAGTAAGATATGATTCCCAGCATATGTATTTAGTTCAAAACTGGATGCAGACGTTTGAGAGTGAGGAAGAGGCTTTATTTAGGGATTTGACCCAACAGCTAGCGGGACTTTCTCCCAGAAAGAAAGTCGTTGATTTGATTTTCAGGGAATTGATAGGGCATCCTAAGGATCTGGATATTGGTCTTCTATTGGCCAAAGTTGAAACTATTGATTCCGGATTATCTTCCCAATTGAAGGAGAGAGTAGAGCATGTGTATAGGGTTATGGGGCAGGCTTACGATTCGATAGGAATTGTTAGATTGTCAGACCAAAAACCATCGAGGATGCTTAAGGTTTATCATCGACTTTTGAGTGATCAGGAATTTCAGGCTTTGGGTATTTCTCCAGAAGAATTTCTCTTAAACGTCCACCAGCGGCCAATTTTAAAGAAACTATTTTTAAAACTCCTCGATGTTTCATCCTCAACTTATTTATTCCGCTATTTCTCCCAACTAAAGAATGTGGAAAAAATTCTTCGTGAATTATTTGCCAGGGTTGCGCAGGGAGAAAAAGAGAAGTTAACCGTAATTGTCCCAGGATGTTCGACAGGAGAAATGGCCATAACCTTAGCCTTATTAGCCAAACCCATCGCTGAGGAATACAATTTAGATCCGGAAAAGGTCATCAAGATCATTGGAATTGATATTTATTCAGATCGTATTGAAATCGCCAGGAAGGTTCGAAACGGTGAGAGAAAAGCCTGGGTGAAGGGTATTTCTGATGAAATAGGTATTATTCTTAGCGATGGTTTTTCTGTCTTTCCTGAACTGATCCAGCGTACCTTCAAAGAATTCCTCCCCTTGAGCGAATTTGAGGCATTACAAAGAGAAATTCAGTGGTATCAGTATCAGGCACAGAAGGAGACCTTGTGGCAAGCAGGGGAAATTTCAGTTGGAGATGAGAATTTAAAACAAATCATCAGAAACCATCTTATATTAATTTGGAATGATGTGATGATGCAATTGGTGTCTGATCATCTCCCGTATTTACAAAAGGTCGTTGGATATCTCAATCGAAGTATTATTGAAGAGATTATTTTAAAGAGGCTTATCCTGGCAGACATTGTGGTGTTCCAGAATGTTACTCAATATCTGCCTAAGAGCGCTCGTGAGAAGATTGGCCGGGCTTTTGAGCGGCTAGCTCCAGGGTCCTTTGTAGTTGCAGAGTTATGGCCTACGCTAGTTTTTTCCTGGTTAAATGTTGATCCTTCTTTGTTTACCGTAGTTCCCAAAGAGCAAGATTTTGAAAGAGGTTGTATTTTAAGAAAAAATTCTCCCGTAGAAAGCAATATGGAAATTTTTTCTTTAAATCTTGAAGCGTTCGTCGCGGGGCTTTTGGCGGTGGCGATGGCGATTCAATCTCAGCAAAACCCGCAAGTTTCTAAACAAGGGACATTCAGTAGACGGAGATTTTTATCGTTAGTCAGTTCTTCTTTCGCGGTAGGCGGTTTGACCGGTTGTACGAATTGGACGTCGGTTGATTCTGAAAAAATTCCACATGCTTTTTCGATGGCCGCACAAAAGGTTTTCCAACCGATGATCAATGTTCTCCAAAAGGCAATTGAGGAAAATCAAACGAGTACGCCGGAGTCTTCCGGCATTAATCGGAATTTGAATACAGCCATATTTCATGAATCTTGGGGAATGATCCGTAAAGGTTTGAAAGAGGACGGCGATGTTACGATTTCTTCGTTAAGAATTATTTTAGATAAAGCTTCATCGGAAGGTGATCCGCGCGTTGTCGTCGTTCGCAGTATCCTAAAAGATATTCAGCAAGTATATGTCTTAAATGAATTTCCTGTGGATAAGCCGACGGTATTGTTTACTCACGGCATGGATAGCGGCCCGATTGAATCGTTCCGTATTCTGTTCGAACGTTTTTGGGGACAATTCAACATTGCCTTCTTTGCGTATGATGACCGGGCGCCTTTGGAAAGAACGGCGGAGCGTTTGAATGAAACATGGAAGAAATTTAAAGAGACAAGAAATATTCAACGTCCTTTTGGCATTATTGGTTATTCCCTCGGTGATACTCTTTTGTGGCAGGCCGCCTCTTTGGATCAAGAAATATACCGGGGAGCTTATTTGGCTGAAATCACGCCCACCTTCGGAGGTGCTTATCATCTGCGTTGGTTTTCTATCCCGATACTGGCAGGCTTTAGTCCCGACGAACGTGAGTTAATTTTAGCGGAGTATCCGTTGGGACAAATACAATCGCGATTAGTGGCAGAACACGCCGAAGTTTCCAGAGTATTCAAAGACCGGTTGGTTATTTTAGCGAAGAGCGATCATTATAATCCACCGAGTGGATTTCATTTATTAAGAAGAGATCGAATTCTCTGGAAAATATTTGCAGACCTACTGGGAACAAATTATGAAACCTATCTTGTCCGGCACGACGAAGCTTCTGATGATCGAAGGGTTGTTGAGAGGTTGTGGCGTTTCTTTCGACATCGACTCATAGAAGATCAATCTGAAAATCTGCAGGCTCAAGGAATATGGGGCTTTGGATGGGTTCTGTTCTCGCTCTTTGCGGTGGTGATGGTGGATTGGGCGAAGCAGGGGGAAAGGGTGAAGTCGCTTATGTTGGGTCTCGAGCTGACTCAAACAAAAATTCGAAAAGAAGTCCGTTCTCATGGGAAGTCTTTGAGATTTGAATTAATCCTGAGAGTTCTTCGGGGACAGGAGATTCCACTCGATAAATTTGATGATATGATCGGCGCTATTTACGCGTTGGGCTTGCGAAATTGGATCCACGAAGGACACGGCTATTTTGTTTATGTCCAACCTTACTTTACGGATATTTTAACCGATCAACTAAAAGTTAGAGAAGCCATGAGTGGTGAGCCAAGTCAAATCTCATTGGATAGCTTACAGTATGTTTATGAAAAGTTTACTCAAACTTCAGAGATTGGTCCCAAGTTGAGAGCTCTGCGAGAAGAGAGAAGATTGTTGCAACAGGATGTCGCTTCGAGGGCGGGGATTCTAGGTGATTATTTAAATAGATGGGAAAATGGTAAAGCTGCCTCAGGAAGAAATATTCCCACCCTTCGGGATGTCTACAAGATTATGGCCGCGATGAATGCCCTGCATTATGAACAGGTATCAAGGGTGTTGGCGGTTTTAGGGTGGGATTATAAAAAGTTAGCGTATGAACTGAATGTAAAGAGCATGAGTAACGAAGGCGCTATTTATGGATTATTAGAGAAGCATTGGGTAGAAGGGAAGATTCACGAAAGAATAAAGAAATTAAGAAGTAAGTTAGGATACGGGAGTAGAAAATTTATAGAAGGGGATATCAGAGCTAAGAACTTCTTCCAGACTTTAGAAAAGAATAGAGAATTCCCAGCTTTAAAGGTATTAGGTTATTTCTTAAAAATGATTGTTTTGGTTTTTGATTGTATGGAAAGATTGGGAGTAGAACAAAAAATTTCTAGGTCGCTTGAGAGAAATGCTATTCAACCGGCTTTAGCCAGTGTGCGGCAGTTTGCCGTGGATTATCCTGTGGGTGGATTGGTTTGGAGGAGGCTTAGAGACCGCTTTGAGCGAAAGTTAATAGAGTTATTCGAACAAGGTGAGTACAGAAAATATCGGAATCTTTTGGATGATTTTTTTAGCATTTATCCGAACCATAATTCTGCTCGAGAGAACTTCGAGATCCGTTTGCAAGAAGATCAGTGGCCGCGGAAGATACTCCCGAAAGCCTTAAAAGCAGAGGATCCCTACGAGGTTGTTGAATTTGCTTTAGAGGCTTTGTACGGAGAAGAAAAAACATTAGCGATGATGCTGCGGATAACTGATCGGGGCATTAACAATTTTGCTAAAGATGTACTGCCCGCAGAAGGTCTCCAGACACAAAATATTTTCATCGGTATCGAAACCATTTTCTTTGTCTTTGCCGCCGTAGCGATGGGGGCGGTCGTCCGACTTGACGGGGCCAAGCAAGCGATTGCCAGCGGTGTATATCGGGAAGAAATCGATTGGGCTGAGAATGTCCCCGAGGGCATATTGACGGTCGGTTCTGAATTTGAGCTTGCCCCGCAGAAGACGAAGGACCTATTAGCGTTTGAAAGGATGTCTCGTTCGATAGATTTTGAAGAATTATTAAATCAGTTGTCAGAAGACCTGCGGAACAAGACATTATCTCAGATTTCAGTCATTCGAGCCGTTCCACATACTCTGGACCGTTCTCATGACCTGTTATTCTGGGAAATCAATCCGGGCCCTTCGCGGCATTTTAAAACACAACTTCTTTTATTAGAAAGATACATGCGGGCGTTAGATATCCATCCTCAAGAAGTCGTTTCTGTTCAAATCAGTATTGGGGCCTTAAGGCTAATCATTGAACGCTTGTCTATGAAACAACTGACCAATTTTCGGCGGGCTGCCATAAACCTGATGCTGGCGATTGTCATTGGATATGTCTCGGAGGAAAGGATTCAGAATAAAAAGACAAATAAAGTCGTTACTTTCGGTGGAGGGAAGACGGTTCCTCAGAATATTTATCGGTTTGAATATGCTTTTGCGGATATTCATAATCTCGAAATAATCGCCAAGATGATTCAGTACAACCATTCAGGATTATTCCATCATTTCTTGCAGCAGGCATCGTATGAGGAAATTTCAAGAAGTTTGGCTGAGGTTGGAGGAAAGGTTGCAGTAGACCTTGAAACGATTTTGCAAAAAACCATCTTTAAACCGAATGCAAGAGGATTTTTCCAGACCAAGGTGATAGCGGCTGAGGCGGGCTTCTATAAGGGAAGAGACGAAGACAGCCTGATTCATTGGCGTAGAACGCACAACGATGAGGTTTTAGAAATCAGGACGATCTTGGAGCGTCGTACCCAAGCGATGGAACAAGCGCTGTTTCAATCCTCTAATTTACAAGTCTATGGAATATGGGAATTGTTTATCCTCGCGCTTTTGGCGATGGCGCAGATGGATCAAGGCGATTCACGTGAAGAAAAGTCGGAAGAGACTAATCCCAAAAGCCAAGTCCGAATATCCTTCATAAGCTCTTCGGCCCTTGCCGAATGGATTGGGAAAAATATATTCCCACATTTGCCGTCAGGAGAATTTTCTGCCAAAAATATTTTTGAGAAAATAAAAGAAATAAATGAAATAGAGGTCTCGCTCAATTTGATTATTTTGGCACTTGGAATTTTAGAAAGCCAATCGAAAATTAAAAAGGTGGGAGGAAAATGGGAAAAGGAATGGGTTGCGTTGTGGGGATTAGAGCCCAAACCTCAATCAAAAGAAGATTCTGTCAGTTTACCGACGTCTCGTGAGAGTAAGTTGGGTCGTGTCCTTGCTCAGTTGTTTGAAGAAGATTTAAAGCCAATAGAAAAATCTCCCGGTGAGAAATCCTCCAAAATATTATTATCCAAGATACCTCTTCTTCTTGAGGGGCTTAAAGCAGAGGATTTTCTAGAGAAGTCTTCAGACCTTCCCTCAAAGGACCTGGAAATGACCCTCTTCGACGTATGGAGTTTGTGGGTGATGCTGGTTTGGGTGGCGATGGTGTATGAGAAGAAAAACAAAAACGGCAAGGGCGTTCTCGCTACGTTAGAAACCGTAAATAAAGAAGTGATTAAGTTCAGCTACAAACGCGAAATTGTTCGTAAAGGTAATTTTATAAAGATTTATATTAGTGCCGCCGTTGAAAATGGGAATTCAGTAAAGGATGTGGGGCATTTCCATTTCGCCATCTTTGACGATGGAACTGCGATCGTCGCTATTTCATTCTTCCCGTTAGGGAAGGGACCCATCGCGGCCCTTTCAGTAGACAAAGAATATCGGGGCCAGAGAATTGCGCAGGCCATGATTGTCTTCGCTCTAAGGATCGCTTTCGAGCACAACAGTAAGATATTTTATATACAAGAAGATAATTTCAAACTCTATGGAAGATTTGGATTTGGTTATGAGTACGGAGACAAAGGAAATATGGTTCGTGCTCTAGGGCCGGAAGTTCTGGATTTAAGAATTAATATTCGTCCAAGACAACAGGATCCCGAGAAGGAAGAGGACTTTTCTCTCGGCGCTTTGTCCTCTGATTTGTCTTTGGGCAGCCTCGCTCTCGCGCTTTTGGGGGTGGCGATGGCGGTAAGAGATTACGGTTGGGTAATTTCCAGGAAGCCAACTTTGAACTTAAGGGAGATATTGAAATTTTTTAGTGCATTCAATCCCAACAGTCCATCCACGTTGGAGTTACTAGGAGGTAAATCGAGGCATACGGCTTTCACATCGGTGAGTGCATACTTTAATATTCTCATTTTTGGAATAGTGATTAAAGGGGCATATTCTCTGGATGAAGCGGTAATTAGAGTGATACGTTCTTGGGAACGAGCTGGATCAATGCCGATACTGATGGCAACTTCATACGGAATGGTTGTCATGCTGGCACCGGTATCGAACACAAAAGTGATAAGACGAGAATCTCGTGGACCTTCCAAAATCGCTTTAATCAGAATAATATCAGAGGAGAGATCGAGAGGAATTTTAGGCATGTCAAAAAATGAAGGCCGTATCCTTCTCCGGAACCCCGGAGAACTCTATCGTCGAAAGACCTTTGTAATTCGTGGATCTTCGGTAAATCGCTTCTCGAGACGGACTGTGAGCAATGAGCCGGCCTTTAAGCGGTTTGAGCGTGTTTTTATCGTAAGTATCAACAGCGATCAAAAGCCATTCATTGGGACGCTGTTTTTTGATACGTTCAATTTTAAACGAGCTTTGAATCATGGTTTAACTCCTCAATTAATTTCTGCGCAAAAGATTATTACATTTTCAACAGTAAGTCAAGGATTTGTTCTAATCCTCACGCTTTTGGCGGTGGCGATAATGGCCGTCGAAGGAAATCCTAACAATAAAATTCTTTCTTATCGCGATGGGATACAGGTCTTGAGGAATAAGATCAAGAAGTTGATCACGAATAATGATTCATTCATTGAAGTCGTTGTGGACGGTTCAACCGGCGTTACGAAATCAAAATGGGGAAGATTGATTGCGCAGAATCTGAGTTTTTTCATTCCCGCCTGGACGATTTATTTTGGGGATGAAGCCTCACTGAACAAAAAAACCTTTAAACATGAGCCACAAAGGACGGAAGATCAAATCGGGACACTCATTGTCGCCCATAGAGTTATCCCACAACGACGACAGCCAGGAGTGATCGGTGTTTACCTTTTAAATCATCGGGATCCGGCGAGGTTAGCCCAAGAGGTTCCCCTCAGAATAGATATTCTGATAGATGTTGGTTCGGCTGATCTTTCGGTGGAAGCTGGTCCAGAGACCAACGAACAATTACCTTCCATCACTTTGTTCGGCTTGCCCCTGGAGTTGTGGATCGCCATTGGGGTGGCGATGGCGATAAGAGACTGGGGCGATGAGCAAGGGTGGATTACCGATGAACAATTAGTTCAAGAGTACAGAGTTAGATATTCTCATTCTATCGAAGTTATTTCTTTAGAGAAGAATGTCCCTAAGGAAATTCCAAGATTCACAAGATGGTTTAATAAAGAAGGACAGGAGGTCGATGAGTCCACAGCTAAAAGAATGTTTATTCGGATGGGCCCGGCATTATTTATTGAAGCGGTTGATAAAGATTGGTTGACTGCGAGGATTCCAGGCCTTCAAGATAAAGCTATCTGGGTTGAAGGCTTAGCGAAGAGTGATCTTATAGATTTCGATGTCTATACTGCAGGAGTCATTGCTCACTTGATGGATAGCTCCCTTCAAGGGGCACACCTTATTAATATGGGAGCGGGGGACGGTACGTTGGGGATTCTCGCTCGACGACTAGGTGCTAGCGTCGATATGATTGAAATTGATCCGGATATGGTGGAATTAGCCAAAAGAAATCTGCGGGCGAACGGAATAATCGATGTCAACGTGATCCAAGGTAATCTTAACGATGTCGAATTTGTCATGAGCCAGATCACCGTAACCGATCGGCCATATATTATTTTATCCAATATTGGACGAGTAGAACTCGGAGTCTTATGGGAAGGTTATAGTGCCTCGAACATAACAAGTATGAAATACATTGCTTTTTTAAGAAAGATAAACCGGAATATCGTCGAATTTATCGGCTCAGGGTTTATGTGTGATGTTCATCCTGTTATTGAGAACGATCCCGGCTGGTCGGCATTTCAGATAGATATAAGTAGTCTTGGTCTTTATGGTTTTAAAGAAAACATTGTCAGTGTAATGAAAGTGGTAGAGCATCCTAATTTTTTCCCAAGTTATTCAGCGAAGATGGCTCCGCGAAATAGATATGTCGAGCAAATCCATTATGGTTTTGCGTTTGATTTAAATATTTTCCCCCTCGCGCTTTTGGCAGCGGTGATGGCGGTGAGTTCGAACTGGATAGATATTGGAGAAGTATCTTCATCGATGCGAGCACCACTTGAAACGGTGTTTGCTGGCCAGGTAAGATTCGCATCCGGAAAAGAACACTGGGACCGGTGGAACCCAGAACATGTCACAACCTACTCGAACCATGAGTATGCGCAGGCGATGAAGGACTCATCGGGCCACTTTGCCGTCACCATTATCTCTGAAGAGCTCATCTGGGACGTTCTTGCCGATGGACATCTGGCACCAAACCTCATCCTGGACCTCAGGAACGGGGTGAGTCGGAAAATGCAAGCGAGCCAGAGTAAGAATCCATTTGTCGCGCCATCGTTGTTTGTGCATTTCTCGGTAGATGGACCGTATTTCGGTGGAGGGTGGAGGTCAGGATCAGAACAGATCGCTTTTGTCGTCGCCCTTGAGGCGTTGATGGAGAATAAAGCATTCGCGAACTCCCCGTTTACCATTGACACAAGCACTGGTTCCCTCACTCCACGCCATGAATGGGTAGTGACGGGATTGTCAGAAAGCCTCTTTGATCGGAGCTATCAGTTTTTTCTGGACGAGCTTGGAATTCTATTCCTCCCCGAATCGAGGAAACCGTCCTATGAAGAGTTCTTTGCGAGTGGAGGAGCACGACCGAAGAGAATTTACTATTACAAAGGGCCCTCAATCAAGGATGGCCTGAACGAATTCTTAGAAAACCATTGCATTGTCCCCACCGGGCGTCCTCATATCAGCGGTGAGATGGTCGTCCACCTGATGTCTGATGAGGTCGGTCATCTTTCCTACTTCGTGGAAAAAAATACTGTTTTCGCCTCGAGAGCGCCGTGGTCCCCTGCAGCGGCTCCGGCACAATTGGTCGATGTTCCGGTGACGGCTGAAGGATTGACTGAAGCCGCCGAGAACCTCGCCATGATCCCATTCCCTGATGCCTATATCGATTTCGTGGCGTTGGTGCTTTCTGAGCGTGCCGAATCGATTGCTCAGGATTTCCAACCCGCGCACGATCTCAGCACTGTGCTCCGTAGAAAGCTTCAGTCGAGGTACCGCACTGGTGCGGGTCCTTGGTCAGAAGGTCAGATCGACCAGATCACTCGAACATTAGCGATTGAATTGGGCCTTCTGGGCTCTGACGATCTGGGTATGAGGGAACCTGCATCGGAGGACCCGCCTCACGCATCAACCGGGGAGTCAACCTCCGATCCAACCCACGAACTCCGAGCTACGAGCTATGAACTGGTGTTTGTTTTAGTTGCTTTGATGGCGATGGCGGCGGGGGATTGGGTAGACAATGAGAGAGTGGTGCTGCGGGATATTTTAAAACCTTCATATCCTCTCACGCCGGAGGCAACGAAGTGGTTCAATTCGATTGCGTGGCTATGGTGGACGAATCGTCGAAACCAACCGTGGGCCTTGCAGGAAGTTCGACCCCTATTCATTGCCTTATTTAGAGGTCAAAGGTATCAACAACACAAACTTGTTGCACTCCCACCGGAAGATCTGCCCAATCTGGGTGATTCCTTGATTGATTTCTGGTCGGAAAAATTGAAATGGAATGTTCCGCACGGAAGACCCATCCAATATTGGGCGCGTATGACGCATGTGGACATTCAGGAAACCCGAACCCCGCAAGACGCGAACGAATTGATTGAGATAGTTGCGTCCCGATATGACCTGATGGCAGGTTCTCATCCGGGTAATCAGTATTTGAGTAACGGGATCAAAGGATTCACGCATCTGCATACATTTTATTTTGGCGCCCACATCGAAGCCGAGGGCGTCAAAGCAGTGGATTGGCCTTTTATGAATCGTACGGCCAGCACGATCGGCCGGCTTTTTCTCGATGCTGAAGGAAAAGAGTGGGCCGATGATACGCTACTTATTCTTGATCCTGATTATCCTGTAGCCTTCAAAGAACGCGATTTGATGCGATGGATGCTTAAGTTGACAACATGTTTTGCGGTGTATGATCCTCGCACCTTTTATGATATCGAGGAGTTTGAAAAGACATTTGAGTTCGCCCAAAAAATTTATGCCCCGCAAGGCACGCCGGAAGATGCCCGGATCAATGCCATTGCGGAAAATATATTTGAGATATGGAAAGATTTTACCCCAGAGGAAACCGAGATCATTGTGAACGCTGTGCTCTCCTTGGATGAGGCTGTCCTGGGAATGAGATCGGCGGTCAATACCCGTTGGCCGTTTTATCAGGATTGGAGTCGTGAAGTTGTATATGCGCGCTGGAGGGGGAGGATCCATTTAAGCGATTGGGTCTATCTAATCGCTTTAGACCCTTCAGAAGATTTGGATATTAGAAATGCTCCAGTCTCTCACGGAAACTACAAACATTTTTATCCAGATATGGAGGCCTCCAACCGCCGAATGCTTCGATTGATCTTGGAGTGGTCCAAGGCAGAAAGAACTTTAGAAGGATTAAAAGATCGTCTTCGCGGAATTTTCATCCCCGAGATTTCCAGAGCATGGGATTCGGTGGTTGTGTACACCATTGGATCGGATTCGTCCCTCGACATACATTCTTTTTTCAGTTTTGAAATTTCCATGCTTGCGCTTCTGGTGGTAGGAATGGTATTTGAAGAAGCCGCCCAGATGCATCGACGGGTGATTCAAGCGATGGGAATTTCACAAGAGGATGTGGATCGAACCACGGTCCTTTCGAATCATCTCGAGATCCCGGTTTCTATGCATAAGAATGCTATCGACCAGCAAGTCTTATTCCTGCACGTGGGACCGTTTATTATTGTTCCGACTTCCATAGTCGGTTCTTTGAGCGAAGAAGTATTGAATTACAAATATTTAATTCGATTACAGTTTTCCGATACGAGCCGTTCAAAGAGATATATCAATCGAATATTAGGATTGGATTATCAAGATCGTCTGTGGAATGGAGGACTCATCGGCGTCCTGGCGGGGATTGCCGCCAGGGCCGAAGAAATCAAAGAGGCAGGAAGCCTCATTGATATGAGCGCTGGTATGGGGATCCATGCGATCGCCGGCGCCCATTTTGCTTCTGATATTGTTGTGGCTGAGGCGCTGGAAGAGAGAAAATCTGACCTTAAGAGAAATCTGAACCAAAACGGCGTCCACCGATATAAACTTCACAATGATTGGGTGCAGAATATTCAATCGATTGAAACTTTCTCTTCGCCGGTCATCGTCATGAATTTGCCGTTTTTTGGAATAGAAAGAAATGTACTGGCTCATCCCGGAGAATACGCCAGTCCACTTGCGCCAAGCGCCGTAGAAAGTATATTGAGTCTGATCCGACCAAGAATGATGATTCTGGGAGCAGGAGATATCTATGATGAATATGACGAAGATTTCTTGGCATTAAAATCTATTTTAAATAGCCATGGCTTACAAATTACCGAAAAAATCGTTGTGAAAAAAAATTCGATGGCGCCCGTAACAACTTTGGTTGCTTCTTTCCATCAAGAAAATCAGCAATTCGGTTTATATGGAATGGGCGATCTTGTGGCTTTGGGGATTTTAGTAGCGATGGTGGGTTATCGAACCACACATGCGGCTTTCCTGAGTGCCGAGCAGGTGGCGTATCAAATTCTTCATGGACAGACAGATATCAATCCCGAAAATTTACGATTTCTTCGGGCCAGGGGGCAATCATTTGTCTCATCCGCAAAGCAGTTGAAAGAAGAGATAGAATCATTATTTTTACAAGTTTTGAATCAAGGGTCAGAGGAATTTTCTTCGCTTAAGAATACGCTTGATAAGTCGGATATTCATTTCATTTTTTTAGAGCGTGCTTTGAATCAGTTAGACGAGGATTTCGAGAAAATGAGAAATTTTCATACACAACTTACGGAAACAATAGAAATATTCTTGGAAAGAAATCTGCAGCGGTTTCTTTGGTCGGAGTCAGGGCCGCTGGCGCCCTTAGCCACTCTGACTCCGGCGCAACTGAGCGCTCAGCGAAAGGAACAACTGCAGAGGTGGATCAGAGAGTATCAGCCGGCCAGGCTCGGGCAATTTCTGGGGGGGATTCTTTTTGGCAGCACCACCCGGGGAGAAGCAAAATACGACAGTGATATTGATCTGTTTCTTTTGGTCCAACAACATGACTCGCTGATTTATGAGGAGGACCTATTTCATTTCAACCGGACTATGGTGCGTTTAGGTTTACGGGAGTTCGTCAAAGTCAACGTCAGTCTTGTAATTTCGCTTCAGCCTGCGCGGCGATTTTTGAAAAGAATTGAATCATATTTCTTAGAAACAAGATATGGCGGATTTAAGAATGACCGCTTCCCCGGTCGTGCGTGGTTAGTGGACGGCCAGTGGGAGGTGATTGCGCCGACGCCGGAAGCCGAAGAATCGTTGACAAATACGATTATCGCGGCGCGGGCTGGTCTTTTATCTAAAAAGGTGAATACTTCTTCATCGCTACGAGCCATGAGCTATGAGCTGGTTTTTGTTTTGGTTTCTTTGGTCGTGGCGATGGCGGCGGGGGATTGGGGAAGTGAAGAAGAGGATAACACTGGGAAAGATCACGATTACCGTTGGTATTATGAAGCCATGATCAACGACCGCCAGCGTCTTTTACGGGAATATGTGAAGGCGATTCGAGAATTTATTCGGGTTCTAGTAAATGATCCTCAGTCTATACAGCATTTATTTGAGAGAAGAAGGGAACAAGAGATTAAGGAAGAAGTGATCAAGCGTACATCAGCTTGGCGTTGGGAATCACGGCGGGATTATACATCTGAAGTTCTTTCTGTAGAGTGGCTCGATCAGGTTTTAGCCGAAGAAAATTTTGATCGGGAAAAGTTCGAACGCTATTTGAGGGAGGGACAAGAGGAAGGGAATATAGATGAGGGAATCCAAAACGGATTTTTCTTAGGATTCGAGACGACATTATCTTTTTTCCTTTTTGCTTTGGCGATGGCGGGGGAGAGAGAAAGAGAAGGGTATGAACTATCCCGACGAGGATTCCTTTATTTCATTGCTCTGGCTGCCGGGGCTTCTGTGGTCGACAGATCTTCGGCTTTGGCTGCGATCAATTCGGCAACGTCTTCTAAACAGCCACCTTCTGCGTTTGAGGAGAGCGTGTTTGAAGCATGGACCGAGCTGTATGTTTATACCCGAGGAGATTCTACCCAGGAGAAGATTTCTCGAATTGTGGAAGGGCCCAAAGGAAAGGGACCGTTTGCGTTTGGCGCGAAATATTTTGAAAATTTTGTGGATGGGATCAGTACCATGACTATTTCTTTGAATGAATTGATGCAATATGAGGAATTGATTATTCATATTGAGCGAGTCGAGGCTGGAAAGGTCTGGGTGACTTTGGGAGAAGCCATGATCAATCATACCCAAGAATTTACGCACGAAGGCCCGGGGATGATTAAGATTAAATTGGATGAGAAGTTTAGAAAGGCTGCGCAACAATTGATCGACCAGTATAAAGAATTTAATAAGAAAGACGTAACGGTCCCGATGGCTCTTGAGATCTCCTTTGGCAAAACCAAAGACACAACCAAAGAAAACTTAAATAAACGGCCGCTTAGGATCCTGATTAAGTCTATCGAATTGCGGCAGCGACGGAGCGATCGTCGATCTGGAGTGATGTATCAATTCATTCTGCCGTGGCCGATGGGGGATGTTTTTGGTTTTGAAGGGTTTATGATTAGCTTTATTGGACTCAGCATGCTTGCAGCCTTAATTTATCAATGGACTGAGCGTGATTATTATATCCTTTATTCTGGGAAGTCTTTTGAAGTTCTTTGGGAAGAATTAAATGCTTTTTTTGAAACTAATGAAGTCCCAAATCCCAAAACTTGGCCCATTGATCAAGGGACTGTGGAAGAAGAATTGGTTCAGCAGTTCCAAGCGATGAGTGTAAGAGAATTCAGGCAAGCCCTTGCAACTTCAGGTCCTTTTGCAATACAGATACTTTTGGGAGATTCAGAAGGATTTGAAGATTTTATTCGGAACCTCGATGATCCTGAATGTCGAGTTCTTACCATGTCTTATTTTGCGAATGTATATGCTGCCTCTCTGCAAGAGTCGAAGAATGAAGTTGCTTATCATCGAAAGACGTCGGCCCGCGAATTGGCGAATCGATTGAAAGAAGTCCCAATCGAAGAAGAGAATAGTCAAGGAACAACTGATAGCGGCGAGCAGAAAAATAGAGCCGTGGCTTTCGGAATCCCTCTTGAAGCATGGCTCCTCTTCGGCCTGGCGCTGGTCGTGACGGTTGTGCGGACCATCAAACGGACCCGCCGGCTTCCCCAGGAAATTCCTCAAATAAAAATGATTGATCAGAAAATTTATATCGTCTTGGCCTTTTTAAGTGCGGTGATTTTAAGAAGTGGCGCGGGGATTCTGTTGACGGAACTCCCGTTGCTGTTTATTTCAGGAATTTATGATCTTTGGGATCTGGCTCCGGTTGCCATCGGAGGAATGAATTTCTTTTTTGGGATTGCCTTAAGCCTGGTTGCCTGGCCGATCGCATTTCAATTGGCGAAATATTACAAAAATCAAGATCAACCGAAGATTGAACAAAGGGAATTCTGGAAAGACGCGGATTATACGCAAGAAGATCACGATGAAGACCCAACCGATCAATATATGTTTATGAGACTATGGATGATGCTTGGCACCGGCCTGGCTTTGGCCATGTCGATTTATTTCTTCGGTGAAGAGGTGAATAATATTTCAGGGACGATGATTTATTCGGCGGCAGGAACAGATAAACATGGAGTCGTGAGGCAAATCCTATTAGTATTTCCTAATATCATAAGAGAATATTGGGGTTATGATATAAAAGAGCCAGTTGTCTTCCAAAAAATCGCCGAACCGCCGGAATCAATGCTGGGCTTGGGCGCGGGCTCGATCGAATTTACCTTAATGCTCCTCGCCGCGTTAATGCCCTACCTTCTTGGTACAGGGGCGCTGGGGATGGCTTTCGGGAATTTTTCTCCTGAAAACGAAGGATTGTCTCCTGCGGAGATTCAGGATGTCCGTCATAAAAAATTTGAATTAGTAGAAAGGGCTGCGCAAGGATTGGATATTACCGTTTGGCTTTTTGGAAGTTTTCTAAAGTCCGAGGCAAGCCTTGATCAACGTAAAAATCGATGGACCCCTAATAAAAAATATTCGGATGTCGATCTTTTGGTTGATGATTTGCCGGGAGGAATGTTAGGAATCAAAACACTTTCAGAATTTATTTTTAGAATCGAACAACAATCACGACAAGAACATTTTTATCCTGTAAATGTGTATTATAAACCTCTTATGAAGGAACCATTAATAAGTGCAATTTTTCAAGGTCAGCCTAAACCAATCTTGATCATAAAAGACGGGCAGAGTGTTTGGAGAGGTGAAGGACGAAGTGAAGAATCGCTTTCTTTGAGCCCAATAGGGATAGATGTTTTGCAAAGAATGATTTTTGTTTTGGTCATTGCCGCGATGATTGTGAAGGAAGGTCGATATCCCATCCTTTCATTAGAAAATCAAGTGTCTTCTCAAGAGGAAGGACAAGGACCTAAGCTATATGCCCTAAGCCCTACGCCATTAGCGGTGATTCTTCTTTCCCTCGGATTCTGGGTCATCTCGGTGGTGATCAATATTAAGAGGTTCGATTCAGGAGACCGCGTTGAGGTTTTGAAGATGGGCCAGCGTATTAATGTTGCCTTACAGTCAGTGAATCCTCCAATTCAAACCATTGACGAACTTAAGGAAAAAACAGAGGTCGAATTGTACGAAATTTTTGACTTGAATGAAGCAAGTGTTGACCGCATTAAAAGAAGGTTGGAGCAAAATGGTACGCCATTAAAATTAGATGAACTGCGGGCGATGATTCGAGATTTATCTCCGGAAGCCTGGGCCTCTTTGGAAGAAAAATCACTGGCAGACTTAGAGCTTCCAGGCGCAGTCAATATGCTTAGGCGTCAGGGAATTGATGATTGGGCTGGTTTATTGGAAAAAATTTTAAAGGATCCCAGATTATCGACCTTAGACGCCCGGGGAGTTAATCCCGAAATAAAGAGTCTTCTACGATCCAAGGTATCAGAATGGATTCAGATGCCGTGTGTCCTAAGCGATACGCCATTAGCGCTGATCCTTCTTTCCCTCTCCATAGGCTTTCTGGTCTTGGCAGTGATACAGGATCCGCAGGACAGGGTGTCTTGGGGCGAGGATTTGGCAGCGCCCAATCTTACGGAAATCATTTCCAAGATAGAGGAGGTTTGGCGGCCTTTATTGGATTCTCTTTCTGAAGAAATAGAAATCAAAATATTTTGGGGAATGCCGCGGGTTAGTCCGAACTATGCGCGGATTCCATTGGTCTTCCTCCGAGGAAATAAATTTGAACATCGGGTCGTGACGATCGTCACGGAAGGGACAACGGTCACGGCTATTGGGATGAGACCACAAAAGATCGAAGAGGAAATGATCCGTAAAACGGTTTCTATCCCACTTTTGGGGGCTGTTCTATTTTCTTTAAAAGAAATAGGGTATCAGAGTTTTAATTTTGATCTTTTTGATAAGAAGGCCGAAGATTTCTATGAGAATAGATTGTTCAAAGAAATCCTGATCGACGGGGTCCGATGGGAAAAATGGGAAAACGATGCGCCTACCATCTATAAAGCTCCGCGCGGGATTAGAGTTTCGGCAGAAGATTTGGACCGGGATAAATTTATGAAATTAATCAATCCCACAACCCCCGGGGTTGATTTGGGGCTCTATCTTACGGCGCCGGGGATTTTGGCGACGAGCGTTATCCTCTCGTTGGCCCTTTGGGCAGCGATCGCGATGAAGAGACGGGCACAAAGGCGGCGTTACGCGGGAGATTTAAAGAAGGATTCTTTGATCGTCATCGGGGTGAGGTATGAGGAGATCAAAGACTTTAAGGAAATAGAATGGCTTTTGAATTTTATTTTTGAAAGAGCCCGGCAAGAAAAAAGACCGCTGAGGTTATTTATTGAGGATCAAATCTTTATCCCTGAAAATCTGATTCAAAGAGGAATCCATGGAGGAAGGATCATCCGCAATAACCAGGGCCAATTTAATCCCAGAGATTCCAGATATAAAAGAGAGTTTGAGGCATTCAGGGTTTTAGACCAAAAAAAGCGCCGGTCGTATCAACTGATGTCTTCCACAAGTTACCATAAAGACCGGTTGTTACCTTTGAAAGAAATACGGGCCAACAGCGCCTTTAAGTACCAAGAAACAAGATATCTCCTTAAGCAGGCAAAAAAAGGATATCAGTTTACCGTCGATCAAGGGGGCCAGTTCTCCGATGAATTGTATGAAGTTACTTTGGATAGCGGAATTTTATGGGTAAGAGGAAGTGAGGAAGCGGCGATCAATTTCGAGTTGGGGATTTTAAGCGCGAAGACCGATGAGGCGGTGGTTAGTCATGTCAAAACAGTTTTTGATGAAATTCCGAATTTGCTGGGAGTTGTGATCCGTGGTGTAGCCCATCTGCCAATCGTCAAAGAGTTCGAAGACCAAGGATTGGTCATCGAAGGATTATTTGTCGGCAGACGGGCAGATCAAGCGATTAGGAAGGGTCTAAGGGATCCGAGAATACGAAAAATCCTTTTGAGACGCTGGAACCGCACCGAAGACGTCCAGGCCTTGGTTGGTTTCGAATATTTATCAACGCTGTGGCTGGTGGTTTTTATGATGGTGGGAATGACGGGATGGGGTTTTGGTGCTAATCAAACTATTCTCACAATCGAAGACGCACGTCGATATGCTGAACGGTTGAGTGGAATTTATTCATTGCCTGATTTTAATTTATTAGCCCAACCTTGGAATTATTTTCATTCAGACAGATATGATCGAGCGATCAAAGAATTATACGGGGTTTTTTCAGTTTTGGAGAACAGGGCGCTGATCAATGGAATATTATCTCAAGATATCCAGCAATGGATCGAATCCATTCGTCAGGATTTTCCTGCGCTTATTCCATTCTGTTTAACGCATAATAAAGAACAGGAGGTTTTAGTAGATATTCTTTTTGAAATGCTTCGTGGGGATGCGATTGTTTTTGTAGGAAGATCAGAGGCAGGGAAAGGGTCATTGATCAGGGCGTTAAAGGATTTGGATACAACTCATTCTTTGGCCATCGGAAATCAGGATGACGTGCTTTGTTTTCAAGCAGGCGGGCATCTTTTTGTTACAGGTCTTTCGAAAACCAGCGGACAGAGGGGAAGAGCATTCACAGGCGAGCAATATTTACCTATTCGTCAAGTGAATCGAATAGCAAGGGTCCGCGCTATCGTGGAAATGGATAAATCTTATTATTTCAATTCAGGTTTCGGCAATGAAAAAAGGGGAAGTCCTGAGACACAAAAACCGTATCGAATCCAAGATATTTTCACTCACACAATCGACGAATTAAGAAGATTTGATCCATCGGAAGATGTCAATTCTATTGTAGGTTATGGCCGATCTCAGAATTTTGCTCAACCAATTCTTTTTATCCGTATTAAACACGCTTTGGATATTTACAAGTATAACGGTGATGCCGATTTATTGAGAGAAGGATTCATGGATTTGGCCCGAGAGCTATATCCAATGCTTTTTGAATCGACTAGAGAAGAAAGACAATCCCAATCGAATAGATCTAACACAGAATTTTTAATTTTGAGCCCTTCGCCATTCGTGATGATCCTCCTTTCCCTCGGTCTGTGGGCGGTGGGGATGGCTGCGAATACCGACTCTAATTTAGACGATCAGGATCCATCTAAGCGAATTCAATTATTACAAGAATTATTTGAACGAGCAGTTATTAATAAGGAATACCAACGCAAGATTCTTAAAACTAGTGGTAGTGCCTTTGTTATCGGAGAAACACCGCATTATTATTTAGTTTTAACGAACAGTCATGTTGTCCAAGGATTTCCACAAAGAGTGACATTGCATACAAGTGATGCCCCATCAGAAGTAGCCTTAGGTTGGTATATTTCCGTCAGAGAATATATAGGGACAGCCACTGTTGTCTTAAGAAATAAGAAAGATTTTGAATTGGTGGAGGATCTTTTTAGAGATGTCGCCTTATTGGCAATAAAGAATGATGGCAACCTCATCCCCATGAAGATGAAATGGGAGTTAGGTCAAGGAAAGATTTTTACCCTCATTAGTGGTTTTCATCATCAAAAAGTATCGACGGGTTTGATTAGTAAAATTAAACAGTTTGATATATTCATATCTTTTGGTCCAGAAAAGGGAGATTCCGGCAGTCCTATCTTGGATGAAGAAGGATATGTGGTTGCTATTGCCAAGGGTAGAGAGGATGGGGAGGTTGAAGCAGAGTTGTTAAATAAAAATTTTTGGGAAGACATTTTAGAATCATTACAAGGAGCAACAGAAACTGTATTAAAAGTTGTTACGGATGATGTCACCTTAAAAGAGGAGATAATAGATTGGATAAATTTATTATTAACTGAAAGAAGGTCTCCTCCCAACGGTAAGGCAGACTCCCACTCTCTTTCCGCCACAATATCGTCATTAATTTCTTCCTTCCTTCTTGTATTCTTAATTGCAAAATTTTTACAAGGCAAGATCAATAACCCCGAATCCCGCGCTTCGCCAACGATAGTAGCTGGAATTGTCTTTGTCTTGAGTTTCCTCGTCTTGAATCTCTCTCCTGCCCACGCGCTTTCGATTGGTTCTGCTTTTGTCCCGTCCTTATCATCGACCTTCGCACCGTCGTTAATATCATTCAATCTATTCAGTTCATTCTGGGATCTTGAAACGATTCTTATCAATATCCACTACAGCACATATGGGGTGGGGATCGATATCGGGATGCTTCTTTCTATTGCCTTCTTGGCAATGATGACTAGTGGTATTGATGCCCAAAAGTATGATCTTTTGTTTTCGAACTTAGTTTGGACTTCTCTTGCTGATGGGGTTGATCATGGGAGATCTATTGTCAGCGTGAATCCTGATCCTGTGGGAGAAAAACGCCGCACACTTCAGCTTGATGTTGTAAGAATCGATCCACAGGAGGGAATAAGTATACAAGGCTTTTACAACAATCTGGTCAGACTTGTTGCGGCGTTTAATCCTCATCAGGGGCAGTTGAATAATAATTATTCTTTTATCATTGTGAATGGCAGGTTGCTATATCATTCGCAAAATACAGTAATCAAAAGTCGCATTCCTCTCGATGGAAAAAAACAGGTATTCGATTTTGACCGATTGGATATAGGGGAGGTTGAAATTAAAGATGGTAAGCTAATGACTTCTGAAGTTAGGAATGCAGTTTTTAGCCCGTTTGTATTGGTTAATGGACAGACCCAAGCGGTTGAGCAAGATGCCCTGTTTTGGGGAGATATAGCCAATACCTTGCGTACCAGTTTTTCTGCATTCGGGGTCAATGATCAGAAAATTATTTATTATTGGCAGATCGTCGGTAGTACACAGGATATCCAGCCAACGGTTTCTGAAACAACCCAAATAGGAATATGGCTAGGGGTAAAAAATGCTATTTTGGGAGAAGGGAGCAGTAGTTTGTCCTTGTATGTCACCGGAGCCGTCCCGGAATACATTTTTGGTGTGGAACGTTTAAAACCGGATATGAAAAATCTTCAAGGAGATCCTCCCAAAATCAATGCCCCGATCTTTGTGTTAGTGAATGATCCTCCTCATGAATTAACTTCTCAACGTCTCGCCCTAAGCCATGCGCCATTAGCGCTGCTTCTTCTTTCCCTTGGGCTTGGGGTGGTGGGGATGATTAACAGCGAAGGAAATTTCGAGGGAGTTCTGCGTTTCTTTATAGAAGAGCAGGCCAAATGGCAAAAGACTGAGAGCTGGTTTATGATCACCCGTGAAGAATTAGAGAGAAAAATTAACAACGAACATCTGCAGGAGGATTTGGAAAAACTCCGGGCATTAGGGCTGCTGGTTGATGAAAAAGTTAAAGATGTGAACACCTATCAACTCTCCGGATGGCTGCAGGCGGGTTTATTTATTTCTTCAGAGGGTACAAAAGGCCTGCCTGATCTTCTCATTGGATTGAAAGAGTTTGAAGAGTTTGTTGCCGCTATCAAAAAATTTCAGCAGAAGTTAATTGAAGACGTGAGTGTCTCACATATGATTAGTATTTTGAATAAAATGGATTGGGAAGGAACCAGAGATCGCATGGGTGAATTGACCGATCGTGGGCAAGGGCGAGAAGAGATCACTCTGTCCTGGGAATCGGCTTTTGAATTGTTTCTCCTATGGTGGAGGGGAATCGCTGCAGGGAAGAAAAGAGATTTTGTCGGGGAGATGAGTGTCCACGGCCTGGAGGAATTCAGGGAGAAAGCGGAGTTATATTCTCAAGGTAATAGAATTTCAGAAGAGGACAGATTTTTTATTCAAAATATTTTGGCTGAAATAAATGAATATCAACTTCAAACCTCTGAATCCGGATATTGGAAACGCAGAGCTTTACAAAAAATTATGAGTACAATTTTGAGACGACTGAAAATTACCTGGCTGTCGGCCGCCGTCAAATTATCCCCTAAGGTGATGAAGAAATGGGGCGCATCTTTAGATATAAGTTTTTATTTACTAAGTCCTGAAGAACTTCTAAGGAAGCTGAAAGCTTTTAAGGAGGATCTGGCTGAGGATATTTCACCAGAAGAGATAGCGCATCGTTTTAATCCGAATCCAGCCGAGGCTTCGGAGCGGGATGAATCGAGTATAGAGTGGGGTGAACTTTTTTTAGAGAAAGAAGAAGATTTTAAGAAGCAGGTGAATATGTTGATTGAAATCTGGGCGGAGTGGAGCGAGGAAAAGCAGGTGGGGTTTGTAGAACAACTGGCCGGCTCTGATATTTTTATGATGGAACTTGAACGGCTCAGTCCATCAAATACGATAGCTCAGGAAATTTATGATCTCTTAAAGAGTACGAAGCCTCATCAGCCGGGGAATGGTTCAATTTCATCAAGCCCAGATCAATTGATCGATGATCACCTAGCCATCATCCCTGCACCCTTCGCGCCCGCAGCCATGATTTTCCTTTCCCTTACTCTTATCGGGTTTGGAGTTGTTATCTCTTTAGGAAATCGTAAAAAATTGCCAGAGCATATGAAAGAAGCCTTAGGGTTTCTAAAAAGAAATCTCAGAGAAGATTCTGTGGTTGTTAGCGTTGGCCCAAGTGTGTCAGAACTCCCGGGGCATCCGAGGGGTGATTCAACTGTGATTCCTTGGGCATATTTTTCCGCTCGAACGACACAGGCCAGGGTTTTGGTTTATGAAACAGACCCTGATGACAATAGAGCTTGGCAAGAATTTATTTCGCAAGGGTCCATTAAAAAACGTTTGATTGTCCAGCCGTCGGAATTAGGATTTGAAAAAGATAAGAATCTGCGAGCCCGCAGTGTTTCAATGATTGTTTTAATGAGTGTATTTTCTGATCCCGACATTTCGAAAATCTCACCCGACATTAAAGAGAAGATGGTGAGGCAAATTCGCAGGGTGTTGGAACCGGGAGGCATTTTGATCGTCGGGTTTTATCGTCACGAATATAATACAGAAAAAAGAGACACCGAAAAAATTTTAACCCGAGGCTTCGAAAGAAAAGAATTAATAAAAATTATGGATAGGACCGAACCTTCGGATAGTCCAGATGCGCATTATTGGGCGGCATTTCGGTATCGACCTGTTCCTAATAATAACGACCGCGTTATCTTCTCTCTCATTGCCGGGCCGGCGGCAGCGATCAACGTCTCCTCGGAATTCTACTGGTCTGCGATTTTGGCGGGATTAGTTTTATTGGCGTATTTGGTTTTAGTCCGAGGGGATTGGTGGAAGGTTTCTAAACAAGTAAAAGTATTCCTGCCCAAAATTTTTGCCCAAATCTTGCCCCGTGTTTTATTTTTCACCCTCATTTTCTACGCACAATATTCATTGCTCATTCAACTTAGCGTTGTTGCTGTTATTGGAATGGCGCATGAAGGAGAACTTTCACAGCCTCATGGCGACGTGTTCATTATAGTGATGTTTAATAGGCCGCTGCACCTGATTCTCTCGCCCGTGGCTGGGAGGGTTGGGGGAGAACAGCACTGCATGAGTGGTACATCTGCAGCGGCTTTGAATTTTGATCCAGGGCCGCCACAACTCGCTTCATCCGTGGCGATGAAGTTAGGGGGAGAAACTCACTTCATGGGAGAATCACCTGTGGCGGCCTTGCCATCTTATTCCATTTCAACTGCCGAAATGGGGACCAGATTTTTCAATCTGGCTTTTTGGATTGGGTTGAGTGGTGCCCTGATCGCCTATTTATTGAATCCATTCATCATTCAGTTCGGTTTGTTGGGGGTTGTGGGCACCATTCTTTACCAGAACAACAAACTCTTAGAAAATAATCGGGCTGAACAACTAGAAAATATTGTCACTTCCTATCCTATTATTCCGGATGCCCATGGGACAGGACATTCTCCGACTCCCTTCCCAGTTTTGTATGCCATGTTGGATCTTCTGGAATCTATGGTTGGTGGTCTTAAAGATCGTGAATTTTTGGAGATCGGGCCTGGAGATTTACGGGTATCGTTAACAGCAGATGAATTTTTTGGCATGTTCGTAACGGCTCTTGAGGTGAATCCGTTTGTGGCCAACCAAACGCAGGAAATTTTTGATGAGGCAATAAAAGAAGAGTTTGGCAAGCGGACAGAATTTTTGGGAAGCATCAATGCCTTGGATTTTGATTGGAGTCCGTTTGATATAATTTTCTTCTCCTATACTCAGCCGCTGAATCGGCGAGAAGCGGCTATTTTCCGCACGCGGTTCGAACATAAACTCTTGACAGCGAAACCGGGAGCCATTCTTGTCCTTTTATTTAATTCAGGAGAAATATCAGGAGGGATTCATAATTTCCCTCAATTGGAATCGTTCTGGCGAATTCCCGTACAAATTGAAGCAGTTGCTCGAGGAGGACATGTATATCGAGAACACTTTATTCAGATATATCAAGCTCCTAACGCCTCTCCTAGGCCGGAAAGATTTAATTGGATAGCGGAAAAGTTACGAGCAGAAGACCGTGTTGAATGGATGGCAGAAGTAAGGCAAATTTTAGAGATATTGTATCAACAAAAGATTGGTCCTGGGGCTAACGCTTTATCGATTGGCCCAGGACACGAAGAGTTGCCAGGATATCCTTATGATCCAACTATCCCATGGCCTTGGATATTAGCCTCTTTAGGAATTGAAGTCGATATTTTTGAACCATCATTACAAGAGCATCATCTCTGGCAAGAATTCAGCAAACGCATGCCATGTCTGAATGTTGGGACCATAGATCAAGCAGATTTTCAGAAAGCGGATATTGGAGATAAACAATATGATCTTATTATTTTGATGAGCCTGCTATCTGATTTTAGAATTACTCTCAGGGCCCGTCTGAGAATTATTACAAAAGCGTTAAGGGCTTTACGTCCCGGTGGATTGTTGGCTGTGGGCTGGTACCGAGAAGACATTGCTCCCGGTGATTATGATCGAACCATGAGATTTTTAAATAGGCTGGAGAAGATAGGTCACATTAAGAGACAAGTAGGGATGAATTCCTGGAGCGCAGAGACCTGCATGGCACATCATTGGATTATTCATGAGATCTATCCACAAAAATTTTATCAGCCAGAGAATGTCATTTCTTCCTCAGATAATCCAACCCTTATCCAATCCCCCATCTTCTCAGCCCAGATGCTTCTTTTGTCCTTGATGGCTGCTTTTGTTTTGGCGGTGGGGATGGTTCGATGGACGGCAGACAATAACGAAGACTTAGGATATTTATCGGGACTTTTTCTTGCACTGTTGTGGATCAATGCAAAGGCAAAACAGGACGCAGATTTATTTGTAAACTCCTTAATCGAGCCGATCAATGAAACAGGATTAACATCAAAAGAGTTTGATCGTCAAGCAGGTCTTGTGTCCAGACATACGGCACACTTGAGAGCGAAGATTGAGGGTTATATAAATTTAGAAATTCATACGATTCATAGAATTGTGAAGGCTTTAGATATAGAACAGGAATTTTTACCTACAAGAGAATGGCCTGAGAATTTTGTTCAGTCTTTGAGAGATAAAGAAATTAGTCATCTCATGCTGGGCTATATGGAATTAAGTTTAATTTCAATTATCTTGCTCCTTGCCCTTTGGGTGTTTGGATTTTTTGATTTGTCTTTAGAAACGCAAGACGGAACGCACGGGCGGCTGGGGATCTTAAAAGTTGTCGTTTTGTTTGCGGCGATCGCCGCCCCAGCCGCCCTAGCGTTGATCGCTCTAATCACCTGGAGCCACTTGAGTATTCTCGCTGGATTCATTTCATTCCCATCCCTCCTCAGCACCCTACCGATTCTTCCCTTCGCCCTCGGAATGGCTAGAGGTCCAAGAAATAAGAAGTCTTCAACTCAACAAGCAGACACAATTCGAAATGATTTCGATCTTGAATTTACCCAAGATCAAATCAACAATGCCATTACGGTTCTACAAAATATTTTCCCTCCAGACTCACCAGATCGCGCCAAAGTAACCTCACAGATGGCCCAAGATGCTCTCTTGATCGCCGCACCCAACAATATTGGTTCGGACAAAAGATCCGTTCAATTAAAGGAAAGGATTATCGAACCTCTTGGAATAACTCAAAGATCAGGAAGAGTTGCCAACGATACTCTAAAAGAATTGATTAAAATACTCCCTCGCTGGGTGGTGATTCATGGAAACTGGACAACCAAACTTGATATGGAATTGGCTAAAGAAGTTTTGGATCAGACTATTACCCGATTGGTTAGGGGAAACAAGAAAGAGATAGAAGTCTGTATTCTTACTATTCAAGGGATGGATAAAACATTTGTTGATGAGTGTGGAGAGCGTTTAAAGGAAGATAATTTTTTGACTCAATTGCAGGGAATCGCCGAGCGATATGTTCAGGAAGGGAATCAGATAAACAAAGATACTGAAAGAAAAATTCGTCGGGGGGAAATGACATATTTAGCGCTCAGTCAAGCACTTCAAAAATTAGGTTTGAATAGTTCAACTTATTCCTTTTATGAATATATACACGACAAAATAGTAAATCAACAATACCGCGTCTATCATGTGGTTCAAAAACGACGACCAGATGAAGTTCTATGGCAGGCACGGTCAGAGAGGGTGCACGATCAAATTGATCGGGATACAGTATTTTCATCTCAGATGACAGCAAAGTCTCTGCTTGTTTCAGGGCAGCATATTTTTTCAGAAGATGTTTCTGATTTGCTTGAAGATAAAAATAGAGTTGTTCTTGTCTTGATGCAAAATGCGATGGCAGGAATAGAAAAGTATATGCCTAAAGAGCATCATGGATTCACTGTCTGGGCTACGGAATTCGAAATGACGCATTTTAGACCCGTGGATAAGTTACTAAGGCATTTTATTCGACAAGAAGTTTTAGCTTCTCCTCCAGAACAGAAGCCTTGGGTAAAAGAGTATTTCATAAAAGAAAAGGCATTATCACAAGAAGAAGTTAATAGGGCTATAGGGCAAGAACCTCTTTCCAGAGTTCTACAAGAGAGTTGGACTGGAGATATCATTGCTTACTCAAAATACCTCCCCATTGCCTTGCGGTTGATCGAAGCGTTTCCTTTTGAACGCATGGATGAATTATTAGGATTTATTAATTCTTCGAACATTAATATAGGAACCCGAAGGCAAAGACAACAAGCCAGAGAAAAAATTTTAGATTGGATTCTTAACCTCGCCATCGAACTCGAAGACGACGAACTCGAAGATGCCTGGACGGCGTTTAACTTAATTGATCAATCTGATGAAGTTATTCAAAACATGGAGGATAAGGTTCGAGCTTCCAATATTTATGTTGCGCGGGGATACACGTACTTTTTATTAGGTCAATATGATTGGGCGATTGAAGAATATGATAAGGCTTTAGGGAAAGATACAGAAAATATGCGGGCGTACGCTGAACGGGGAAAAGTTTTTGAGAAACTTGGTGAACCGGAAGAAAACGTTCTCGAGAAACGCCGACTGTACGAACGGGCGGTGGAGGATTACCAAATGGCGGATGCGGCCGGCGGCGGTTATTTTGAAATTTATTTTAACCTTGGAATGCTTTTAAATCAGCAGGGACGTTTGGAAGAGGCGGTTTATTATTTAGAGATCGCTAAAGAATTCGATCCTGAAAATGCACAGATTCATTCCGAGCTTGAGAGAATCTATCAGCTTCATCCTGAGTATCGTGATCGTGTTGAACAAAGGGCCATTCCGACAGAAACCATCGAGCTGGAGGAACAACAAGAATCCGGAAAAGTTGTTGCTCAGGAATCTTTCGCAGCCGAGAGGGCGGCGGTTGAAGAAAAGGCTTACGATATTCGGATTGCAGTTTTAGCCAATGATCGAATGATCACTCCAGATAACGAAGGGTTAATGAGCGCTGATTTTTGGAGAAAAGTTTTAGACGTATTGGGAGATCAGGATAACCATGTGGGTCGTGAATATATGCCCATGTTTAAAGCTCTTTATTACCGTCATATGGGTCTGGATCAAGGGGGCTATGGAAGGCTGTATTGGTTTTATTTTCGTAATAAAGCCATATTGTTTTCTGCATTTAATTTGAAGGAGCGAATGGAGGTCGGTAAGAAATTACGAAAATTTTTAAGACGCATTCTCCCCCGTTATGATCAAGAGTCAGTGGCGGATATGATTGAACGATTTAAACGGGAAGGTTACAGCGTTTACCCAATGACCATCAACGAAATCAGAGCCGCCAGCCGAGGAGAATTTTTATCCTTAGAAGAGCTGCAAGGCCGACGAGTATCATTTGAAGAGTGGTTTGACCAAGAGGAGTCGCTGTTTCTTGCCTTCCCCTGGAACCAACTCCTTATTCTCGGTACGATTACCTTGTTCCTCATCGCCATTTGGTTTTATGGAAAAAGTTTGGGCTCCATATCGCCGGCGCAAATGGCGGGGCGGAGATTTAGGCTAACGGGGAATCAGACGGAGGATGGCGGATTTATTTATGAAAGCGAGACACGACGAAGGGTCCAAAGAATTGTGTATATGCCTCAGGCTTTAAAACTGTGGGATACGGCGCGTTTCTTGAGCGATCATAAAAAATATAGAGAATTCTTTTCTTTAAGAAAACCTGTGAATGGGGTGTGGGTGATCGAACGAAAAAAACCTGATCAAGACGCCAAATCAACCCCCGGGGTTGTTTTGGCCATCACGGCGATCGTCGCCCCAGCCGCCCTCGTCGCGACCGCTCTGGCGTTTATCGCTTCAATCGCCTGGAGCCACTTGAGTATTCTCGCCGGATTCGTTTCGCTCCCCACAATCCTGAGCGCTCTGCCGATTCTGCCGTTTGTCCTAGGAATGACTTGGGAGAGTCAGGCACCAGAAGGAATCTTGACCTTAGAGACAAGGCAAAGGTTGAGTCCAGGGTTAGCCACAGACTTAAGGAGGAATTATGATCGAATGATGACCGCTTACACTCAGATCATCGAAGAAACGGGAGATTTACCAACAGATGCTGACCTAGCTAGTCGGTTAGGATTGCAAGTCAATACTTTTGGAGGATATCGTAGAAGTATTAGAACGGCTTTTGAAAATCTTTTGAAAATTGAAGGGAGAAAGCTCCTTCTCTTTTTACCCAAAACGACTCCACAACTATTTAGTTCTCAAGTGGGAGTGTTTATGACGTTATATCTCGAGGCTACGGGAGAAGCGGGTATTCCGTATCTTATCGAGGAGATCGGTCTGGATCCCCATGGAGAATTAGTTAAGAGTCCTGCATTACAGGCTACTTTAAGAAATTATATGGCACGGGTAGATGCACGATATGTTGGTTTATTATTTGTGAGAAGCGAATCTGGATTTTCCACAGAGGCTAAGACGACACCTCGAACACCGCCAACGAGTGCGCCAGCCGAGGGATCACAATCTTTAGATCCAAGGCTCGAAGAGGCTATTCAAGGGGTTAATGTGCACGGAAGCTATAAAAATACTTTCCGCAATGCGCTCTTAAGTCACACCCTTTTTACTCCGGAACAATTAGCCGCTCGCGCTGCAACTATAACAGAAGATACATTTTATTTAGATTATCTTGGCGATCCACCGATGGAATCTCCCATTTATCAATTAGCGGAGTTTGTCTTTGACAGGTTTAACATATTTTTCTGGGTCGATGTTGAAGAGAATGAAATGGCCCAAAAGAAAAATCTTAATAAAGTGCCTCTCGAAGAAATTCTTCATCATATTGATCGCAGCAGCTTAAGCTTCAATCTTAAGGCGAATATTATTAAAGGGTTATCCCTGCATCAAGAGCGAAAGTTAAAACATTTTCATCTCTGGCGGGGGATATGGCTGTCGAAAAGAGCGCAGGAGATATTGAAGGAAGGTTATTTTATAGGCCCACTGCAGCCATTCGGGACTGTTGATCAATCATCGACAAGAAGTGCCGCGACATCGGCCAATGACAAAGTTATTCTATCTCAGGAACAGCAGGAGGTTTTGGCCCGGTTAATCGTCGCTGGACTGGCAGCAGAACAGAATTCTGAAGAGCAAAAGACTTTGCAGGACGATTTAAAAAGTTTTCGGGAGACCAGATTAACTATTACCGTCTTAGAAACCGATACTTATCAATTCCCTATTTCGAGGTGGAACCTCACTTTACGATTTATGGGATTACAGCGAGGAGAAACCTATACTCTTCTTCTTTATAAAGAGGATAGGTTGCGCCTGTACTTTGTTCGAAATGAAGAAACCTTAATGTATGACCTCAGCGCCCATAAGGAAATCCGTTTTTATGAGACATCGTTTACTTTAAATCTGTTTGCTACGGATAGAGTCCAGGATTTTCAGATTGTACGCCGGTTACCCAATCTCTGGTTGATGCGGGAAAAATTGCGTGAGTGTGCCAGTTGTCTACAGCTCTGGCAGCTGAGTCCAGCCGCCTACGAAGTACAAATCCATTTGGCCTTGGACCGGATACAGGGATTGATGAATGAGGAAACCGATTCCGAGATCCATCATGAGTTGACTAGATTGCTGGCCAGGTCATTGGCTATATTCCGTGAGAGGGTTAAAAGATCAACAATACCTTTAAGCCATGATCATCGAGTTTGGCAACGATATGATCAACTTTATGGCCGGTACCAGAGGGCGGTCTGGCGTCAGTGGCGTAGAGAAGGGCATTTTCAGGATATGACGCCTATTCTTTTGGATACCTTGGATACTCAGGAGGAGATGTTGGCCTATATTAACGAATTGATCCGGCATAAAGTTTTGGAAGAGATATCCCAACAGAATGCTGGATTAAGACGACTGCGTTTAGCGGCGGAGAGACTGGGAGTATATGTTCCTGCAAACCCAGCGAGAGGACCCAAGCGGGTTACTCCTTCCCTATATATACTCTTTGGTTTTAAACCGCCGGCGCTTCGTTCAGCCGAAGAATGGATGATCTTAAATAGCAGCGAATTTTTACAGGCCTACCGTCATTTGATGTTGCGATGGCATCCGGATCGGGCTGAGGATTACCGCGAGTACGGATATTTCTGGTACGCTTGGATTGATCATGCCTATCAGGATGTATTAATTTCACGTTGTGATTACTTAGAGAAAAAGATTCCTGAATCTGTTAAAAATCAATCGGTTTCCATTAATGATCTCTTGTGGCCAAAACGGTCGCGGTGGAACGGTTTGATGATTGCCGAAATAGCGGGTGTTAAGGAAGATATCATCGATCAAGAGGAAAGAGCAGCGGTCGATACGAGAGTTTACATTCTAGAAGAGGTTGTCCGCGATACGATGCTTGTGCGAGCGAGGATAGCTTTAGAGGAAAATAATTTCGAGGTGGCCTTAGCATTGATAGAAACCCTTTTGACGCTTATCCCCGACGATCAACAGGCAGAACAACTAAAGGCCCAGATCAAGGAGGGGCGTTTCCGGGTGATCCAAAAAAAATATTTCGATCAAATGGTCGAACAACAAATGGCCCAGATCGAGCGGCAAGGGCAACCACTACAGCGGGAGCAACAAGCATCTCCCATTTCTGAAGGAAGGCAAAGAGGAGTTGGGATGAGTCGAGAAAGAGTAGCTGGAGCCGTCAATAAAATTGTGCAAACGGTGCCCCGTCCGACAATAGAACTGATTCCGGCGGAAGTCGGGATGCAAATGCCAGGCTTAAAAGCCGCTTTGGATCGGTTGGGACTTAAGTTCATCGATTTCGTTATTGATCTTCCGTATGAACAATTTTTGAATGTCTCTGTCGATTTTATTGTTGGAGGCCGGGCTGTTAGGGCCTTGGTTGAGATAGGGGTAGAAACGATGAGACAATTAATACAATTAGAAGAAACCAAATTAAATACTTTAGCCTGCGGACCGGCCACCCGTCAGGATATCGTTCGAGCGATTCAATTTTTAAATGTTCGCGGCTTAAGAAATAAAACTGATGAAAGAGAAGTAAGTGTTCCTGAAGATGAAGAGATTCAAGAAAGAGGAGATGAAGAGGAAGTAAGTCCTATCTTGCCAACCACAGATCGTCCGGAGCAAAGGGCGAGCCCTGAGTTGACAAGTGATGTCCCAGAAGTACCGGATGTTCCTCAACCACCACTCCTTGAAGAAGAACAGGCGAGAATTCTCCTCGCAGAAGGCTGGGAGCATCTGCGGGCGTGGTCGATTGGAGGCTCAGAGATAGAGATTGTTCGGGCAGAGCGAGCGTTTCGAAACGCAGGGAATAGTTTGGATTTAAGAGAAGAAGCGGAGTTTGGTTTAACATGTGTTAATGATGCCCGTTGGATCATGGGACAAGGAACACAATCGACGATATCCTTATTGAACGGTATTTGGCAAGAATTGGTGCCGATGTTAATAAGATTCCCCGGGGAGGATAAGTGGGAGATGACCACTGTACGAGATTTTATGCGCCGGATTATTTCTATGGGATTGGCGCGCGAGCGGCAGCTTGCCCAATGGATTACAGAACAAATGAAAACAATAGAGACAGCGACAAAAATAAGGGCTGGAATAGCATCGCTGGATGTTCTGCCTCGACCGACCCGTGCCCAAGATTTCCAAGATCTCCTCAAAAAGATTATTGCAGAATCTCAGCAACAGCCAGCGCAGCCCCTGGCACAGCCCCGAGCGCCGCCGGTCCCCCGTCCCATCCCGCCCATGGCACCGCAAGGACGCGTCATCCCACCCCACACTCCCGTACAAACACCAGTCCAACCTCCATTGGATCGTGAAACTATTCAACAAAGATTGAATCATTTTAACGAGCAAGTCGATCAGCATCGACCCTTAAGAGTTGAAGATTATTTACAGGCTCATAGATTAGTCCTTCAGTTAGAGCGGATGGATGCAAATGCTGGACAAAGGGCTAGGATTAATTTGAATCTCGCGATTGGAGATATAAGGAATTCTCAACTTCGAGGAGAGGTTGAGCAAAAGATAAGGCTGGCGGAATCTCAATTAATTTTGGAACAGGAATTGGCCGAAGCCAGGTCACTATTAGAAAAGAATGATCGAGCGAGTTTGGAAAGGGCAGAACAAATATTTTCTCGATTGACAAAATCAGGACACCCACAATTCGTTCAACCCGCGCTCCAAGGTCTGGCGAATGCAACTCAGAAATTACAGCAGGTACCTGCGCCAACACAACAAAGACACCAAGGTAGGCAAAGAGCTACCCCAGAAACAAGAGCAGGTCATGCTTATGAACGGTTAACGGAAGTTGTTCTTCCCGAACAAAATTGGTCATCGGAACAAATAGCAGATCTGATGGAGATCATTAGGGAAAGAGGTTTAGCGCAAGACAAAGGATTTGCCGAATATCTCGTTGAGATCGCCATGGAGATCAGGCCTCGCTTCGAGATTCTTGCTCATCCAGCATCGATTCATGGGATCCAAGGTTTCTTTAGGGAAGGTGAAAACGCGGCGGCCGCTATCGAATGGCTCACGACGATTGTCGAAACACGCCGATCTCAAGGCAGATCTGATCAGAGGCCGTCACCTTTTGAAATGAATACGGGGATGAATGAATTTGTTTTTATCTGTTTGATTTCGGCAATATTGTTCATAGTCGTTGCGATCAAAGAGGAGAAAGGGAATAAAAAGCGAGACGGGCCTCTGGGGCAAGGGAAGATTTTCGCCGGGCCGCTGGGGCGGCTTGGAATATTTATTGTTTTGCTCATCGCGACGATCGCCGCCCCAGCGGCCCTGGTCGTGACGGCCTTATGGCAAATCACCGCTCTCCATGTTTACTTGGCTCATTTTATGACTTTGGTCCCGCTGGTGGTGCTCGGGATGATTGATTTTGAGAAAAATACAAGAGATTTTTCAGATAATCAAAGGCTTCTGACCCGCCGCCGTTTCTTGCAAACCGCTACAGCGGGAGCAGCCGGTTTATTTGCCGCCTGTATTCTCCCGCGCAACACCGGCGCGCAGGCCGAGGCCGTTTATGTTCCTACCAAAATTCATAAAAATTGGGATGAGGCTTCAAAGGCAAAAGCCTTGAGAAATGTCCAGCGCGCACGCGAAGAGCTCATAATTTTTATTCAGACTCATAACAATAAATTTCCTCCGGTGATTAAAGAAGAAGCTCTCAAAGAACTTCGTGCCATCAAGCGGATCGAGATTCTCAGTCCTCGGGAATTTGTTTTAAAGAAATTGTCGTTGGATATGAATGGCCAGGAATCGTTTGATGAGGGAGGAGAGATCGTCCTGCGGTATCCGGATATTTTTACGGGAATTTATAATAATTCGGAAATTCCCAGAGTTATTTCTGAATATGGGGACGAGGATATTTATGATTCTCAGGCTCAAGAAATTACTTTAGCACCGAGAGCGATGGCGATTCCGGCCGCTTTAACCGATGTGCAAAAACCCGCGATCAAGCTGCAGTTGTGGGCTTTCGTGATTTATTTGCTTTTGCCGCAGGAACGTCATGAGGCTTATCGAGCCATCGCGAAGCATAATCTTGAGTTAAACGATGCAAAAATTGAAGAATTGACGGGTCATTCGAATCATTCTTTCCCCATCATCGAAGATATTTCTCAATTCGCGGAGATTGATTTTCTGATCACCGCCTTACGCATTTATAAAGAATTGAATGCACAATTAAGTTTTGAAATCCTCCAGGCCTTACAATCCCAGCACACGCAATACAAATCAACTTATAATCGAGGACGCGAGTTACATTTCGAATCTGAACGCTTGAAGTCTTTTGTTTATCAATGGGAATTCATTTTCGTTCGTGTGGGGACGCCGAAGCCCGCTTCTTTGAAGAAACTACCGAGGAGAACCGAAAAACCCTTCTCCCTAAACCAAATCACTGTTCCGCTCGCGATTCCGCTTTCTAACAACAGTCTTTCAATCTCACTCTTGCTTTCGCTAGCAGCGGGTGCTTTGGGAATGATTTCTCAGGGGCGTTTGCTTTTTCTTTCTTCCAAAGATTTGCGTAGAATGAGGGCGAACGAAATTTATTTTCCAAGGAAAAATACCATATTCCCGAAGGAGAGAACCTGTATCCTTTATGGGAGTGGAATAGATGAACATCTGTTATTTAGGTTTGAATATTCTGGTTATTTTGATGAAGAATATTACATAGAATCATCTAAAGAAGATTTAGCCTGGAAGTATTTAAATCAACAGCGGGCATTTGAGGCGGTTCGTACTTTAGGAGAAGAAACAGAAGAAGGTTATTGGGGCCCCTTAGAGCTTTTGTCCGGTTTCCTATATGAACAGGAAGGACAGCCAGGATTTATTTTTCCCCGAGTTGAGGCAAGAAATACTCACGATGAGTTTTCACTAGAAGAGGTTTATAGGAGAAAGGCTCCATTGGAGGGTTCTAAGTTTAAAGATGTTCTCCATTATTTGACCATAGCTGAATCTATGGCAAAGACAGTGGTTTTATTTAACAGTCTAAAAGTGAATATACAAGGAGAACCTCGTCGATTAGTCCACGGCGACATTAGTCCTAGGAACTTTTTGATCTGTCATTATGACAATACCACTGTTGTCCTTTTGCTGGATTTTGAGGCGGCATTGCCAGAGGGAGCATCCGTTGTTCTGCCATCGGGAGGGATTTTTGGAACACGTGCTTTCATATCTCCGCGTCGTTATTTTGATCGACAACCGGCTCACCTGCGAAATGATGTTTATAGCTTAGCGAGGACATTAAGCGATTTGTGGCTGAGTTTTCAACTTCCGCCAGAAGATAATCCTCTCCAGGAGGTTTTGTCGAAGGGTTTTGTAGCAGGACGCACGAGCGATGAGGGATACGATGAGGTCTCTCTAATGCTTCCGGATATTCAAGACATCAAGAAATCCTTGTCGCTCCATCAGTTCGCGGCGCCATTGATATTCTTCGATCCCCAATTAGGGTGGAACAATCTTCCAGTGCTTCTGCTGCTTTCGTTCGCTTTTATGATCGTGGGAGTCGTGGTGAGTAAAGATTTCCGGGTAACAATTCCGGCAGCCGTGAGGAGGAGGTTGTCAGGTAAAGTTGCGATTGTGATGTGGGATGAAACGCTTTTTGCTTTTCATCTCTATCCCTTATTTGAATGGATGGAACGTTATCAAATAACGTTGGGAAAGATCAGGTCTGAATCTAAAGATAAACTCCGCCCCTTCGAACGAACTATTGGGCCAACATCTTCTTCAGCATCTATTGCTTCCGATGGTAGATTGACCATTCCTCTTCAATTAAGAAAGCAATCTAATCTTAGGCCGAGTACTTTCCTTGAGATATTGTACGAGGATAATCATATTATTATGAGGCAAGTCCCGAGCCCCGCCTGCCGGACAGGCAGGGACGAATCACGGATCATGGAAGATCGAGACGCTTCCCATTTAATCGTTCAGGGGATTGGCTTTGAGGTTTTTGGTTGGAGTATGATTCTCCAATTCCTCATCTGGGCTTTGGCGGGGGTGGCGATGATTCGTTGGGACGCCCGACAAGTGGATGGAATTTCAATTCCCCAAGAAAGATTCGAAAATAACCTGCGCAGATTTTTAGGCAACGAAGATTATCTTCGTTTACTCTTGAGCCGCCTCGAATATGGCAATAAAAAATTAAGCGAGATCGCCCGTCTTGAGTTGGAAGATTTGATTGGAGAACATTTCAGAGATGAATTGAAACAGTATCCGACAATCGCCAACCGTGCTATTCAGCGGGCTTTGATTTATTTGAAGTATTATGTCGATCGAGTAGAGAAGATTATCGCTAGAGTTTGTTTAACCCAAGAGCAAAAGCGAATCTTGAAGACAGAGTTCGCAGTGACTGTCATCTTAGTAAAGTTGAAGGAAGACGACGGATATATTAGTCAACTCGCTGCATCATTATTTTCCTTGATTGAGTTTTCGATGGATGTACCGGATCGGGGATTTTTTATTTCCGCCTTCTGGGCAGGAGTAAAAGAAGAGGTAACAAGTCTTAGAAATTTTTACCCGGATCCGGACAATATCAAAAGAGGTACTGACGTATCCTGGCAACCGCAGCCGCTTGTTATCGGGAATTCAGAGGAAAATTCCGACACCGCCCATTTCTTCGCTCCGCTTACGGGGCTTGGGAATCTGGGAATTGGCTGGCTGATTGCCCTGTTTTTTGTTCTAGCCGTTCTCATTCCCAAAAGAGATCCACTCGAAGGAGGATTTACTTTTGAAGAAATCCAAGGGATCATTGGTTCTCTGAGAACAAAGTTTGAAACTGACCCCAAATGGCGCTCGAATCTTGCGAAGTTCGACGCCAATGTGAACGCTTCTTCTGTTTCGAGGATCAGAAACATGATCAACGAGACCCTCTCGGAAAGGGATTTTCATAAACAAAGACGCGCCCTCATCAAGATGCCCTGGCTTAAGGGGTTACCGAATCCTAATTTGATCGTCGACGATTTATTGTTGGATTTGTTGATCGATCTCAGTCAACGGAAAGAAAATGCAAGAGCAGTCCATGGACCAAGGTATTTGATATTTTTTGCCAGCTTTCAGACTGTTTTAGACAACAAACGGACGTTTGAGTTGGTGTATAGCTTCATTAAGGAATTTGGTATAAAAAAAGAGATCGTATTTTTGCCTCGCAGGCCGCCTCTAAATTTTCATCCCGAGGATTATGGGACAACGTGGCAGGAGTTTTCCGAGGCAGCTTTATCCCCGGACTATCTCAGCAATCAATGGCTTATGACCATTGTAGAAGCAGAAGTTTCCAGAAATAACACCTGGGCCACAACAACCGCGCAGAATATACGCAAAGACCAAAAAAATATCTCTGCACTCGTCAGACGCCAAAGGACGCGTCATGCCTCAAACTCGTCGGATCAAACGAGTGCATATACAAGAGCTTTATTGCAATGTGTAAATGATCATCCGCATATTAACTGGTCCATTGAATATAGTCAGTTTGATCGCTATTCTTTGATCGAATCCTTCCGCAGCAGTTTATTAACAGAACAGTATAAGAATTTTTTGGCTGAAGGCCATCAAGAAGAGTTTTATACCGCTTTTCAGAAACAGACCGAGGTTTACGGTTTATTTGACTGTTTAAATATTCAGTATCTTCTGGGTACACAATTACCCGCATCCTTGGATGAATCCGATGAGAAATTTGTGATAGCTTTTTTGCATTATTACTATTCGGGATGCGAGCGTTTTATTCCGTCGAAATATCCAGGCCTGGAAGTTCAAGCCAGAGATTTTGATGAAAATTTATTGCCCCCCAGAGAGATAATATTTCGTTCTTATGTCGTAGGACCTGCCCTGGATGAGTCACGGAAAAAAGAATTAATCCGTCTGCAGGATATTTATGACGGGCTGCGGTTTTTCTGGCCGCTGACTAATTTATCTTGGCTCAGCTGGCTGCCTGTTATTCAGCGCACTTGGGCTCTCGTGACCCCGGATATGGCTTCAGCGGATTTATTGGACTTAACTTTTGCGTTAAGAAGAGCGCATCTTCAAGACCGACGGGTAAGCGTGGAATGGCGTGAAATAGTCTGGACATGGTTGATGGAGTCCGCTGATCAAAGATTGCAAAGATCCCTAAATGATCTGTCTTGTTTTTCCATCAGCGATGATCAACTGCTTCTATTGGAAAGAAACGATCCCGCTTCAGCCAGTGATGTCTACCTCAACCGCGCCAGAATTTATTACGATATAAAGAGTTATCTTGTTGCCGCCCGATATTTGGATATGGCGGCTCGCGTATGTGATCCGAATGACCTGATGCTTTTAGCTTTGAAAGGGAACGTTTTTTTGAAAACGCAATGCTGGCAGGAGGCCATTGAAACTTTTGAAAAAACCCTGGAGCAGGAGCTGGTCACAGATTTTTATAATAATTTGGGCGTTGCGCATTTGGGATTAGACAGATGGGATGAGGCGATTGGATATTTTAGAATCGCGATTGGTTTAGATCCCGGCGACGTCCTTCCATATAACAATCTGGCGCTGGCGTATCATTATAAGGCAGAGCCGCTCATGGCTGCCATGTATTATGTTCAAACATTACGGCTGGATGGGGTCTCTTCCGAGCGACAATACCTTACCGGGTACTTGGAAGATATTCAGACCAAAATGCAAAGAGTGGTGGATCATCTGAAAGCAGTTTACGGCGATCGAACCGATCTCGAAGAAGTCGCCGTGCTGCTGGATCCTTTGAGGTTTTTGGAACTCGCCGAGGAGCTTGAGTTAGAAGATGTGCATATTTCTTCTGAAGAATTTCATCAGATCAACGTCTTAGAGCCGCAACAAAGGACTCATAAACTGACGCAAAGGATTTACGAGGCTTATATTGGACAGATGAGCCGGCGTGCTCAAGTGTCGGCGGGAGTCGTTGCGACCGTCATTGATGTTTGGGGCATGCACGAGTTGTTGATGAAAGAAATGTCGATCCGCGTTGAGTCTTGCTTAGAATATCTCAGAGAAATTTTTCTCCAAAACATTCAACTAACGCCGATAGTTTCATCCGACGAACAACGAAGAGTAAGAATCATTCTTCTTGCTGACCATTCAAACTTATTAGACATAAATGAGATCCTTGCTAACGGTGCCTTGCGTTGGAGATTCGGTAGTTTATTTTGGCGCATCTTAGAAAATCCTGATTATGAAGTGTTTGAACCTGGGATCCGCTATAGGAGGAGTGGAGGCATGCGGCTGTTTTTCCTTAATTTTCCTGAATCTATCGTAGCCTTTCTTTTTAAACCCAAACACGAACTCCATCCGCCGGAAAAAACCATCAAGCGTCTTCATCCAATTATTCCCAATATCCTCGAGAATACCCAAAAACTTTTTGTAAGATTCAGTAGCAGCCTGTGGGACGGCTACGAAATTTTTAAAGAAGATATCTATTTATGGGTAGATAGACAGCGTGGTCTTTCTTTCCGGCAGATGGAGGAAGAACGCAAAAGATCGATCAGCGAAATGCTCCGGGAACCCCGGCTCTCGGAAAAGAGGGATGTATCTCATTTAATCGTTCTGCCCGTGGGGATGGGGTGGATGGTCGTATGGGTCTTAATGCTGGGGGCGTTAGCGGTGGTGTTGGGTGGGCAGGACATAAGATCGCTCTTTATTAAATGGCCTCTTCTTTGGCTTATTGAAGACACTCCCTCAGAGCAAAGGCAGTATCAGCAGGAGTTGGAACAAAGAGGTTATGTCGTTGAGATTTTTGAGAATGGTGAAATTGCGATTCAAAAGATGGAGGAATCAAGAAATACAGGCGGTCATCTCCCCGATGTTATTCTCACGGATCGGCATTTAGGGTATGGCACTTTTATCGCAATGCGCGATAAAGGAATGAGGGAGGAAACTTATCAGGAGATTGATCGAGTCATTAAGGGACATTGGGGAGATGATCAATCTTCACAGCACTCGATCTCGATAATGCTAATCAGCAGTGAATGGTTTTTGGGAATGATTGGCGTATGGCTCATAGGTATGGCTTTCAGAAATTACGCGCGGGATCAGGTTGATTTTATAGTCGAGGATTTGTTGAGGAATGATGAACAGCAACGAATGGCCGCTGCCGAAGCATTCAGCAATCAGCCTGAAGAAATAAAAACAAAAATTTTGATTCATCTAGAAGAACTTCTGGATGGAGAAAATGAAATTGGTGTGCGCAAGGCCATCAGAGCGGTGATGACGATTTCTAATCACGTTTTTAAAGTAAATGGACAAGAGAAATCAGTGAAGCAATCCATTAATAAAGAAGAATTTTTTAAGACTCGAGGACAATATTTGAAGCATCTTCGTCAAGATATTCATGGTTGGACCCAATTTCAATTAGCTGGAAAAAGTGATGTTCCGTTTTCTACTGTTGTCGGGTTGGAGAGAGGTAAACGAGATTTCCCATTAGAAGACTGGTTAAAATTAGCGTGGGCCTTAGAAGTTTTTATAGAAGATTTGCTTAATCCTATTCCTAATCGAGAGATTCATTTAATACGCCGCTCTCTATCAGAAGAAGAGAAAATTAAAGAGATAGGGAATTATCAAAAGCATTTTCGCGATCGATTTATTCTTTTTAGACGAATTTTAGGATGGTCTCAACGAGAGTTAGCATTCAGAAGCGATATACCCTTGGGCGAAATGTCAAGAATTGAAAATCTTAAACAAAAACCAACTTTTCTTGACAGCGTATTCTTAGCACAGGCAATGGGATTAAACTTAAAAGAAGTTATTCAAGAAGAAGAAAGTGGGATCGAAAGAATATTACAGAAAATGCATTTTCATATACAAAACATAACACATGATCTTAAAGAACTATCTTTCAATGTTTCCCTATCTTTGAAGGAAATTATTTTTCATCTAGGAATTCGTCTGAGTAATTATAAGAATATCGAAGAAAAATATTCCTCAAACGTACCGTTACAGTGGAAGGCTGTGGAAACTATTTGTCGTTTAGCCGTCCGCCAAATAGTCAGACTAGTTAATGATCTCAACTGGAACGAAAGGATTTTTGAACAGCGAACAGGTTTCGAATGGAGTCTTTTGGTTCATTGGATAGAAGATCCCCTGTCATTGAGTTTAAATTACGTCGGTCGATTTTATAGAAACGTTCCTCAAGACAAGAGAAAACCAAAGAAAAGAATATCCGACAAAGAATATGAGCAAATCGCGACACGATTACTGAGGCAAAATAGCGGTGCCTCTATCAGCAAGGCGAGGTTTCGAGCGGGTTTGTCACCTATGGGATTAGTTGAAGCGCTGAGAGAGGCAGGGTTTCCCAAATTCTCATCAGGAGCACTCTGGTGGATTGAACAAGGCAGAGATAGGCCGATACGAATGATCAAGGTTATTCATAGGGTTATTCGCCATCAACGCGGAAAGTGGTTGTTTATGCGGATTGAGGCGTTAGGGCTTACCATCATGGAATTTGCCAATGCTGTTGAGGTGTTGGATCGAGATACCATTTTAAAGATGATCCGAGATCCAGATTATGAAAATTTGGTGGCATGGAATATTGTTAATGTGAAATTAAGAAGATTATTACTGGATGCACACATCTATTTAAGAACGGCACGCGAGGCTGGAGATTTAACTCAAGAAGAAGTCGCTCAAATAGTAAGGGCAATGGGAAGAAAGTTGAGTAAAAATAACCTTAATGACATTGAGCATGGCGGGTCTGTATCTGTTTATAAATTATGTGAGATTCATCGGGTGATTCGTAGAGGCCGTTTCAGGAATACAGGATTAAATGTCAAGGATTTAATTGATCCAGCGAAGGATATTACTTTAGAAACGGTCAACAGAATATTTACAGATCCTAATTATTCTAATCCAGAGGCTTGGGAAATTGTTTTAGGAAAAATTAAAGAAGTTGAGGAACGAGGCATTGAAGTTAAGAGACTCAAGAAGAAGTTAGAGATGACCCTCGTAAGATTGGGCAATATTTCGGTTGATGACTTAGCTAGTTTAATGGGAGTTGAGGCGAGAATTTTCAACGTTCTTGATAATCCTAAAGATCATAGTCTAGCAGCTCGCGAAATCATTGATTTGACATTACAACAGTATCTTGAAATAAGAATGGATAAAGGCCCTGCTCAAATTGATCGAACTTCCGCTGTAAATAATGCCGTACGATTGAAAGAAGGGGATCAAATCATGGATGAAGATGAGTCGTCAGACGATGAGTCATTGCATCTAGTAACAATGACGCATAATGAAGATGACGATACAGACGACGAAATAAAACCGACGAAAGAAAGTTTAACGGATTTGGTCAAAAGGGTATTAGGAGAAGATTACTCAAGGTTCGTACAATTGGCTCAACGCAAAGAATTATCCCTCGAGGAACGCAGAGAGCATATGAGGATGAAAGCTAAAGTCGATGAGGAGCGGGGGAGATTAGGGGTTCATGTGGTTTCGATAGAATCTTGTTTGGTGATTGGATTTTTATTTGTGATGTGGCTTTCAAGCGTTTCCCTCGATGTGTTGGTAGCGTTTCTGGGGCTGTTACCGTTTGTGTTGATGGCCGCAACATCCGGACCACCATACGTGTGGAAAATGGACAAGGATTGGCAAGGCGAGTTAGCGCGGCTTATTGTTGAGGTTCGGAATTCCGGTATTTCTCCGGTGATTGTTTTGTTTGATGGAGCTCCGGGGACGGGCAAGACCTATTGGAGCCGTCGCATTGCGCAGGAGGGGATTGCTGGCATTCCGTCGGAACGGATTAAGGTATTTGAGCTTGATGAAACTGGCGGTATGATTTCTGAATCCCGTCTGCAGGCTCTGCAGGATACCGATTTGATTTTCATTGATGGAGCGAATGCATGGATCGCAGAGGAGCAACGTCAATCCTTCATCACAGTATTGTTTATTGCAAATCAAACGACGCGTCTTTCTCGAGTGGTGGCTCGCCGAAATCTCAATCGATTTTTTAAGGAACTTTCTACGCCGACAGGACAGTTGATCAGTAGACTTATTTCCAGGCTAATGGACCTACAGATTTATCGGACGTTCGATGAGGCGGATCTGATCGTCGACACCAGTGAGCCTGAATCCTCAGCAGCCAACGATCTGACGAACAATTTTTTTGTCGGTTCAGTCGATTTTATCAGCATTATGATAATACTGATAATAATGATGACGTTCTTTGATCCGCAGCTGTCGGATGAAGACAACATCACTAACCTGACTCGCGCTTTTCAGGAGGCTGAAAAAGTTTTGCGGTACGTGTTTGAAGAGGCGTTGGAACCATTGCAGCATGGCCGGATCTCGCAAGGCCGCATCAAGACGCTGCTTCAAGCAAGGAAGGAAGACATCTTTACCATCCAAATTCGGATGGGAGAGTTAGCGAGTGAATCTGCCGTTATCACAGGGCGATTCTTTATGCGGTATAGTCCTTTGAATCATTTTAAAACGCCCATTCCAGGCTGCGGGCTTTGTGTAGAGGTTGCGAATGCTCTCTTTAGGGCGTTGATGGCTCTGAAGCTTGATGAACCGCTTCAGGTTGAAGTTGTGGATATTACAAAGCATCAACCGTTTGGCCGAGGGGTTGTTCTCCATCGAGTCGTGCGAGTTCAACTCCGACCAGGAAGAATGATCGCCATCGATGCTGCCGCTGGCCAAATGGTCTCGGGCCGCAATGGGCGTATCGAGGTCCTGCCCTGGGAACCATATTTTGCGTTTTTAAATCAAAATCCTCCCGTAACCGATCCCAGACTGCTCAAACTTGCTCGTTCTCCCGAAGTCGGATTACGGGAATTCATCGCTCGCCGAATCGCCTTTGAAGAACAGCGGTTGGCTGTAGGTTGGCAAGAGCCAACTCCAACGGCTTCCGTCGCAGTACTCCAGCAGAAGGTGGCCATGTTTGTTAGTCGTGCCCGAGAACTGTTAGAGGAGATTTATCAAAGACTGGAATCCCCTGCTAGTCTACAAATCGATGTGGTCGACGAATGGAAAAGACGGATTCGAACAGATATGCAGACTGTTCTTAAAATCGAAATGGCGGTTTCCACGGGTAATGAACCCTACGCTATTGTGCTTCGTGCCATGGCAACCGATCTCTGCCGCCTTTCTCTTGAGATGTGGGAACTTGCCATGATTCTGGAGCGGATTGATGAAAGTATTTTGCGTCAGCCTTCTCAATCTTCCGATGATCTTTCCAGAAATGAAAACACTCTCGAAATGAACCAAGGCGTGATGCTGGTGCTAGCGGCAGTTGTTTTAGTTGTCCTGGCAATAACCAAATATCAGGATGTAGAGCGTTTGGTGGTTGTGGCGTGGATAGTTCTAGGGTTGATTGGATATGAACACTTTGAAATTGTTCAAAATTTATTGATCCTCTTTGGAATTATTCCAATCGTGGGAATGATTGAGGGAGAATCGGAAGAACCTTCACAAAATCCGTTAGACAACAGAAAAGAGAATATCGAGGATCCTGAGTATGATCGAAGGATGCGTCCGCTTATCTGGCAGGAAGATGACGATGATTTTTATCAACGCATTACTCGACAGATGGAGATCGCTGATACCCTTAATCCACAAGGACTTGATTTAATTGGTCTTTATATTGGCTCCTCAAGCGATTTGGTGAGTTACTGGCTGGCCTCGAACTCTTATGGAGGAATCTTTGTTGATGAGCATAAATTTAAGGGAAGTCATTCTCAAATGTTGCCAGAATATGCGGACTTTTATAATAAATCTAAGAGACGCGAAGGAGGTTTGTGGGGACAAGTCTACGGGGAACTTTTCTCTCATGGTTATGGACTTGAAGCTTTCGCAAATCATGAATTAGGAGTTATGAAAGCTCAAAATATCTCGGAGTTTAATGAGCTCTCTCCCGGGATTTTCCGTGGGGATTTTGATTGGAATTATCATAGACAAATATCCAGAAAAAGATTCGTCACTTTTGTAACCGAAATAGATGCGAGAGATTTTCTAAGAAATGAGGAGGGCAAATACCAACGACTGATTATGGAGATGATTGGTGGCAAGAAATTGGATTTTATTTTAGTTAAGCAGTCGGCAACATTCCTTGAGGATCTAGCTATTCCACTTAAGAAATTTTTGATTGAAAATCCATTAGCCGTCTTACCTTTTTCACAATCTCCAGAGAAGAAACAGAATAGACTATTAAATGAGAGATATACTTCTAACGATTATGTGGCGCACCACATAACAACTCGTACTCTACGAACATTTATTCACCATACACCTCTGTGTGAAGATTTAAAGAAAGATAAATTTACAAGAAAATATCGAAATGATATTAATCTTCTAGTAGCGTTTCTTGATCATTTAAGTGCAGGTGCAATGATTCACTATTTTCGTTCCCCGGGTGGTGTAGAAATATTAAGAAATGAAAACCAGAAGATTCAACGAGAACTTCAAACCTTGGAGATTAATGAAGGACGAAAACGCCAATTAGAAAGAGATTTGATTGAGTGTGATCGACTTTTATACGATAGGCTTCGTTTTAAAGCTTTCATTTATGTCATTGCAGTTAAATGGGGGAGGAAACAAAATCAGGACACATCTCATTTCTTCGTCCTACCAGCAGAATTGGAAAGTCTGGGAATTGGGTTGATCTTTAGCACAATTTTAATCTTTTGGGCGTTGAAGGGTTTAATGAGAAATGAGAATTGGAGGGGAACAGTTGTTTTGGCAGAGAAGATGGGCGCAGTTTACACTTTAATTTTTGCGAGGAAGTCTTCCGGCGTTGAAGCGGGAATAAAGTTTTTAGCGACTTTGATCAAGTCTTTATCGCGGGTGAGGAGGATAGAATTTTCGGTCGACATGGCAACCGCCAGAAGCATGCTATCGAGGGGTGATAAAGACAGATGGTCGGTTTGCAGTTCATTGGAAGTAATGATATTAACCTCGTCAGGAATGATGATATTTAAAAAATTCATAACTTTATTGAGCGCTGTCTTGATTCTTATTTCACTAAACTCTTTCTTTCTCCTTAAAACAAATCTTACTTCCATGATGCTGATTAAAGTAGTAGCGCTCTGGATAGTCCCTTCTTCAATCATCGTCATGATTTTATGGGGAGCTTCCCAGAGATTCAACGGATCTTCCTCTCGGGCAAGCCAACTGATGAGGACATCGGCATCTAATATAAGAATGGATGAGGATTCGGGATTATTTAATCTTTCCATAAAGAGTGTCTCTAAGATGGCGGATCAGTTGCGTGGACGTTTGGCCTTTTGGGATGGCCCCTTTAAACGCTCCCAGAAGCTCGTCGGCTATTTTGGTTTTCTTTTTTCTTTTTGGGGTCATGTGAAGGGACATTTTGATGGAACTGATAGCTTCAATGGCCTGTTGCAGCGTGGTCATTTAATTGCCTCCTCTCGTAAGAAATTTGGATCAGAACTCGATGAGAGTATATATGGTCATCCTATGGTTGTCAATTCCCATTTCCTCGCCCCATTTGTAGGCTTGAAGAATCTGGAAATTGTTTGGTTCCTCCTCGGGGCGGCGATTGTTTTAGGGGTTTTGGCGTTGAGGGGTTTGGTGAAGAGGGGGAATCAGCGTTGGGCGGTTGGTTTGGTGGTGGGGGTTTTGATAATTTTGTTGAATGTCTGGGAACCGGCGTGGCTGATTAACACACTAGGATCGTGGATCGTAAGCGCCGGCTTTGCCGTTGTGCTCGGTATTCTACAGGCACACGAACCGATTCATACGTCCCATGTCCGCATTATCAATGAGTTGATGTTTCAGGAACAGAAGCTGCGCGGGCTGTCTGCGTTGTTTGCCCCCGAGGTGACGGTGCACATCAGACCGCCCCAACAGGACGAATATGAAGGTGTTCACATGACACGCGACCACCAACAGTTGGTGTTCAGATTTAGCAACGATGTCAGTCAAAATTCGAGGTTATTCAGACAACAGTCCGCGTACAGACTCGCACGGCTCAATACCTATCTGCTTGAGCCCGATGCCGGACGGATCACAGTGATTCCAATGATACATGCCGGTGCGAAAAATGCCAGGGAACCGATTGCCATCCTGAACCGAGAGAGAAAAGCTCTTCATCGAGATGGGCGTCGATTGGGAGTTATCATGGAGACCGGCTCGTTCCTAGATTTTGATGAGAATCCTGTATATGATGTTGAGGCGACCTTTTATGATCTTCGATTGTCTACTGGTTTTACGGTTCTCAGCTTTGAAGAATTCCTTTTTAAAGCGAGCGCAGAAGATTGGAATCAGAAATTTTTCTTTCCTCTTTATCTTAAATTACTTATGTTCCTCACCAGACTGAGGGAGAATATTCGAGCAGGTCGTGTCAGTGCATTCAATTCCCGAAGTTTTAATGGCGCGATGAATCGCTGGTTCGCTCGTCATCGAATCGTTCCCTTCAATGAAGAAATAAAACCTGACACCGAACGGCTTCAGCTTCAGTATAAGTGGCCATTTTCAATTCCACTTGATAAAGCCAGCTTCTCCTGGACCAGACTGGCACGACTCGAACGACGTTTCCTAAGTTCCACGGATCGTCTGGCTCTCCACATGGTTCTGCGTAACGAGCGGCTTGGGGTGTTAGGGGAGAGCCTTCCTCTGGATCCTGATGTGAAGTATTATCTTATTATCGGAGCTGATCATGTGCCGGGCTTAACACCCCCCATTTTTCTTCACCCTAACTTCTCTCACCTGCAAGCGATCGAGTATGTTCGGATTAGTAATACCTTGCCAATAGCTCAACTCGATCGAGAAATCGAAGATTCTCTGCACCAGCATATTCAGCGTACCCTTGGATCTCTTACGCAAGAGCAGCTTCGTTCGGGATCGTTGGAAGTTGAATCCATTCTAGGGGCCTTTCCATGCATGGACAGTCATCGCCGTCGGTTACTCGATGAATTCCTTTTATTGGAACTCGTGCCAGTCATTTGTGAACTTTGGAAAGCTGTTTTTTCTATTCAAGAAAAGGCGCAATTGGCCCGCATATTCCGTGCGAGGACAAAGAGTTTTTCTGAGTCTGAATTTCGCGACGTGTTGGTCGGTCTATTTCGCGGAGAAGATATTGCCCAGCAACAATTTTTTGATCCTCTTTTCCCGAGCCTTTCTGATGAAGATGCGGAGCTTCTTGCTAATCTTGCAGAACGGGTCCGTGGTCAACATGATCAGACAGTCTTGAGGAGACTGTTACGGTGGCTGTCTCGAATTTGGCCTTTTGGGATATTTCACAATAGTTTCTTGAGTGGATCTACTGAAGAAGAGAGTAGTGAACCACCCGCTGATTCTGACACAAACACAAACGCGCTGAGCCTAGCGGATGGATTGGTGTGGGGTGCGTTGGCGGCGATTATTCTCTGGGCGATGATCCTGGCGGCGAGGCACAGGCAGCTAATCTTTCAATTAATTTTAGCGCTGCTTCTTTCAATGATTCCTGCCCAACTTTCCTCCGCCCACGCAACTTTTGCAAAAGCGATTGTCTCCGCCCGCACCAATTTCGGACCAGGTATCGGGATTGAACATGAAAAACGAAGATATGATAGCAGACTATTTAATGAATTTGCAGAATTCTTCAGTGGAGACATCAGCATCATGAAGAATCCCTTTAAGTGTCCAGCGGTCAAGCTCTTTATGGTTCGGAATAATGAGCGTTATTTGGGTCATGTCATTTCTAATTTTGATATGACTGCCGCTTTGTGTGACAAAATCATACCCCATTCGTTTAAAGGCTTTAACAACTTGTTGACCGGAGAGAAGCGGCGGTTTGGGGCTCATACGGTGAGTACTTTGATTTTTCGGGAATGGGTGGAGCGGATTGAAAATGGATCGGGTTCTAGATACAACTGGATAGCTTCTTTGATATTTTTCATTGCTTCGGTTTCTGTTTTGCCCTGGCTCCAGCAGCCTTTGAGGGCCGGACAATGGGCAACGATATATCCATCTTTGCCTTTTTCGATTGTGATTTTAAATTTCATTATTTTCTCCTTGTTGACAAGAAGCATAATAGAGTCCGGTTTGATAGTCAAGAAAAATTTAGAGACAAATCATCAAACCCCGCTGGCGGCGGTTATTGCTTGGGCGAAGATTTTGGCGGCGAGGCATACAAAAGCGATTGTTCCAGCCAATTCGGGCAACGTTGCCCGAATTCAACCTGGGGCTGCGCCGATTGATGTCAGCCAAAATCTCATGCTGACGTTGGATGGGGTCATGGGATTGGCGTTGTGGCTGGTGCCATTCATACTCATGACTGAGAGATCAGACGAACATTCTCAGGTCAATGATTTCGAGTATTGGCTTCGGGAATTTCGCCAAAGGCATATAAGATGGCGCAAGGTACCAGAACCTGTTCAGCATGAATTCATCAAGCTGCTGGCGGCTTCATTGGCTAAGCCTAAACTAGTAGAGCAGCTACGGGTGTCCGATTTTCAGGAAGGTCTGGCAGTTTTCAATGGTAAGAGACTCTGGGGCCTATTCATGTTTTGGGTAGCTGAATCTCAGCAAAAGGGTGATTCACTTAGCCAGAGAGAAGAAGTGCTCAAGGACAAGTTGGAGCACTTTGGGTACACCGGACCATGGCAGTTCAAGCAGCGACGCGCTTCCATTATGTTCCCTCAACAGATGTATAGGGATCAAGACGCTGTGAACCACATTGTTACTACTTCTCCGGGAGAGTGGCTTACGCGGGAAGAACAGCATGGACTGATTGCGGAGGCTCAAAAGGGTAATGAGGAAGCTTTGGAGGAACTACTGCGCCGCTACGCACCTATTTTATCGGCAATGGTTTTTCGGCGGGTATCTTGGCTTCAAGGCTATGTGCCTGGTCTATCAAATGACCAGTGCCAGGCGTTGAGAGAGGAGTGGCTTCAAATTGTAAAGTTGACCTTCTTGAAGGTTGTGTTCGGTTTTGATTTATCCAGGAATGTCTTATTGTGGACGTACGCAAGATGGTCAGTAACAGAGAGACTATTTTATGTTGCTGGAATGAAACTTAAGGAGTTTTTGTATGAGATCAGACCACCCGGGGATCATGAAGAACAGAGAACAGACTGGCTTGAGGCCCAATCAGATCCAACTTCACCTGAGATCGATCGTCAAGCACTCGCTCACCTGATCTTGGCGCGTCTAGAAAGCCAGCTTACGGACATAGAAAGACGGGTCCTAGAATATCGTCTGCAAGGAAAAACTCTACGTGAAATAGGAACAGACCTTGACATTTCACGTGGACAGGTGATATTGCTTCAGGATAAACTGATTGATCAGCTATGTGAGGAGGTTCCTGGATTGGCCGAGTTGCTCCTTCGTCCTAAGACCATACAGCGACGACAACAAAAAGAGCAAGAAGCCCAACGGATTGGGGAGAATCGCTCAGGAGAGGCGTTATGGGAGGAGTACCGTAACCGGGTGAAGAACCCGCTTGGGCGGCAGGTTCTGTACGCAAACCTTATTGAGCATAAAACAGACGCACAGTTGGCCGAGGAAATGGTGATTCCCCGTGATAAAGTGAGTAGTGTTAGAAACAACTTGTTAAATATATTTCCGGAACTTGTACCATTTCTTCGTCGTCAAGAAAAGCGTGGACGCCCCCGGTCTAACTCTGCTCAGATGAATGCAGGCTTTATACCGGCTGTGGTTGGTTTGATTATATTGGCGGTTATTATTTGGATCAACACCAATTCAGGCAACGTTGCCGGAATTGAAGATGCGCGTGCGGCTACTTCCGATGTAAGCAATCAAGACCCCTTCCATGCCTTCACCCCGCCGAGCATAATATTTTTAACTTTCCTCCTGATTCTTGGCGTATTCCAGAGACAACCATTCCCTTCTGCAAAACATGTGGATGACGTTTCCCCGCTAGCATACCTCAATCGTCATCTAGGAAAGTGGAAATATCTGCGGGAAGAAATCTTTCCTGAAATTATTATGCACGCCGTTGCGCGCGCGCAATTAACGGGAAAATTATCTGTGAAGATTTTAGATTTAGGGGCCAATAAAGGAGATAGTTTGGCAAGAGCCTTTCACGAAGTCGTACATGGCTGGCGGGCGTTGGGTCAGGATATTCGTCAATGGGAGCTGGAAATTGTTGGCTTAGATAATGATCTTTCTGCCATTGAAGAGGGAAAAAGACGATTAAGAGGAGATGACCCTTTTGTTTGGTATTACCCTGAAGGTTATCTCATGTCCCCGGTAGCCATAGCGGCAGAGAGATATGCAAGGGACGTTGTTGAGACGCTCAATCAAAATGCTGATTTCGCCAAAAAAAGTATGAGGCTGGAATTCGGCGATATCTCCGATCGAGCATCATTGTCTCAATTTGTTGAGGTGGATTTGGTGGTTGCGGATTATGTTATTTATTTTCTCGATTCTGATGGAGGAAGAAATATAGGAAGAAGTATATATTCTAGTACCCATGAAAAGAAGTTGGAGTTTATTCATTACCTTGATCATTGGCAACATACCTGGTTTGCTTTTGGGGATTTTCGTTATGTCTTTAATCCAATTTTCTTAAATCTGAACGCTCAATATCATCGATTGGAATATAAGGATGGAATAGAGTTAGAAATTTTAGGATCGGTTCAGGATGGAAGCGGTCATATTTTTGGGCGACCGCACTCATTCCAACAAGATGATCGAAGTCCTAAACCCCCGGCATCTCCCGATTCCCCGGACACCCTCGAAATGAACCAAGGCGTGATGCTGGTGGAATTTGTACTGATTTTGGGTGCCTTGGCGATGACTGTTTTGCCGTCAATTGATCGTGAAGGACGCAGAATTAATTCAACAGAAGAAATCTCTTTCTTGGACATCCAAGCTCCTGCTTCGATCGTACAAGAGAGTCCTTATACCGATGTTTTAAAGTATATTTATGAAGAAGCGATCGCCAGAGGTCTCGAGATTTCTTTGGTACAGAGATGGGCAGGCGCAGGTTCAAATGCGGCAGTATTTCATCTCCTCGCCCCGCCCGTGTTGGAGAATCTGGAAATCATCTTATTCGTTTTTATTATATGTGCCGCGATCCAATTTCCTCCCGGCGGAGATCATGGCGATCGGGAAAGACGAAGAAGAATCGTTCGTTACTTAGAAAAGAATGTTCTTGATCCATTCGAACTGATCAGGCGAAAGTTTGTTGATGAAAATTATCGCGTGATTATCGTTAACGAGAGTCCCGGTGTGGTTCCGATAACGACTTTATTTATGAGTGAGGTTATTGATCTGATGGAAAAAGAGATGGATTTGACTGTGGCCTTACCGATTTTACAAATTTACAGAGAAGATGCCGAACTCTTTCAGCGGACAGGGGTGGTGACTCTTCAGTGGGCCCGAAAAATTAAAGAAGAATTTGGACAGTACAGCGAAAAATTTGCAGACGCTTATTTTAAACTGAATGTTTTTCGTCGTTTGAGTGAGTTAGAAAAAAATGGTCGAGTGATTCAGTGGATTCCTTTTGAACTCACATTCCCATTGACGCCCCCATCGCTGCCTGAATACGAAAGCATGGTGAATTTTATTTCTCGAAGAATTGACTTAACGAATCCTAACTTGCGGCTGCTAGTTTACGCTAATCAAGAAGCTTGTTTAAAAGAGTTAAAAGGAGAAACGCCGCTGAAACGAATTCTGTCAAGGCGTGTGGGAGCGGCAAACGTTTATGACCTGCGGCTTGCTACGAGATATGAAAGTCGAGAAGATTTGGAATTGCAGGGAATTTTAACGGGAACCAAAATCGAAAGAACATGTTTTTCTTTAGATCATCTCTTTCGCTCTCCGCTGGGGTCGCTCTGGGAGCGTCCGTATATGGGCATGGATAGGGTATTGATGGATCGTTACGACGGACTCATTTGGCTGGGGAATGATTCTTTTTTAAGGAGATGGTCCAGGGAACGTCAAGTTCGAGAAAGCAATTCCCCGCCAGAGTTATCTGCGATCATCGGATGGATGGGGATCGATAGGATCATCACGATAGGCGGCATGATCGTGATGCTTTGGGCGTTGAAGGGTTTATTGAGAAATGAAAATCGTCGTTGGGCGATTGTTTTGGCGGCGGGGGTTTTGGCGGTTGGATTTATGTGGACCTATATGGGAGGTGCGGGAATTTTTCTGGCATTTTCGGGATTGATTGCAACCATAGTCGTCGATACAAATTCCGGCGATGCTCAAGATTCGGTCTCACTCGCCATGGAAGATGTTAAGAAAGCTTTAGAGAAAAATCCAATTACGATAGAAGAAATAGTTCAGGAAACCGATTGGACAAGGGAGATCGTCAAGCCGGTTCTCGATCGACTAGGAATCACTTCGTTACCAGTCCAAGAGATGACATTTGAAGAATGGTTGGAACGATTTAAGCAGGGGAATATTTTTTGGTCTGCAATGTCTGAAGATATGCGTTGGAAGTTCATGGAATTTCTTGCAAAGACTCTGAATAAAGATGTCGAAGCTCTAAGGCCATCTCATTTTGGATATCCAATTAAAGAGGTTGGTTATAAAGTTTTTAATGGGTTATTAAAATTTTATATCAGGATGTATGGAGGGAGCCCGACTTCTGTCTTATATCAAGTTAAGATCGCTCATGGGCTGAGAGTACCAGAACCATTTTTAAAAGAATATATCAGGCACGAACCTTTAGTGTTTACTGATTCTGCTCCAGCACCGGTCAAAAAAATATTGGAATTACCCAGAGAGGGAGATAAGTTATCCCTGGAACAAGAAGGACTCTTGCTTGATGAAATGAAAAATGGGAATCAAGCTGCCGAGGAGGCGTTAGTAAAGGAATTTTTACCTTTGATCGAACGAACCGCTGGAAATTATGCAAAAAAATATTCTGTTTCTGTGGATGAACTGGTGAGCGTGGGTCATGAGCAATTTATCATAGCTATGCGCCGATTTGCCAAACTCAATCGTCGAAAGGGAATAAGCCTTGTGACCTATACTCGTCGCCCGGTTATGGAGTGGAGTAGGGGCATGGAGAGACATGCTAAAAGGTTAATCAAAGAGCGTAGATGGCAGTCCAAATCCAATCCTGATGCTGATCGAGACGAAAGTGAAGAAACCGTTGTGGAAAGAAGACGGGTCCAAGGTCTTATGAAAAAGAGAGGGAGTGCACAAAGATTGCTGGATGATTTGCCTTTAGTCGTCACTTCGGAATTATCAAGACATATAAGAACTGTTTTAAACGCCGATCAACGTACTCTGCTCATGCAGCTGCTACAAGGTTATCCTAGAGAAGATATAGCAGAGGCGCAGCATTGTTCAATACAAAATATTTCCCAGAAAGTGTATACAATTGCCAAGTTGATGTATCTTGAGGCCGATGTTGATTTGATTCCCGTGATTATCGGTAAAGAAGATGCTCGGCGAAGGTTTAAGATAAAATTAGATAACATTAAGCGACGAAGGCAGGGATCAAATCCTGCGGCAGAGGAAGACAAAGCAGAGGCAAATATCAACACCTCCAATTTCATTACTCTATTTCCGGGCGTTGTCCTGCTAGGTTTTGTTTTGCTGGTTTTATATTTCCATCGTGGTTTTCGTGAACAGATCAAAAGTATTTTATCCGCCTCCCGCCGCATCCGCGCTGAGAATTCGAGAGACCCAGCGCTTCCTTTTCTTAGCCCGCCTGGTATAGTCTTTTTGAATCTTGTCTTGCTGTTGAATCCTACTAGTACTCAATCTGAAGCTCCTATTTCAAATATATTGAACGCTCCATCCGCTGCGACATCGTTCATTGTTTCTGATGGAACAAATCTCGACGATCTTCGCAGGTCTTTAAATCTGAACACTCCATCTCGTTTTTCCTCTGCCTTAAAATATTTTCAGCTCTTACGTGAATTGCCTCAGAAACGTTCCGAATTTAAAAATTTAATGACAGAGCGGACGGAACTTTTCGATCCGCAAAATGATGAGATGTTGCTCAATTGGTTTGAAGCCTGGCAGAAAAAATATCCGCAACTGGGTTATGAGAAGCCTGAGGTAACTAAAACAAAAGAAGGCTATTGGCAGGCAATGTTAACGATAGACCCTATCACAGAAGAACAAAGAAGCACGAACTATAAAATTGTACTGATCTGTGTTCTCAATCCTGCCACTCAGATGAGTTTTTTCTTTGAAGAGATATTTTTATGGAATGGATTTATTGTCCCTCCCACGGATTTTTCCTGGAGAAAAGAGCCTCATTTCGATTTAGCCGTTCGTAGAAAAGAAGGAATGCCGAGAGATTATGTAGAAATACTCTTTTCGGAAATCAATCGGGCCATCAAGAAAGGATCGGGCGTAGAGTTTATTATTTTAAGAAACGCACTAAGTAATCTGCTGGGGATTAGCGTTTCGTCTACGCCGGCTAAACCGAATAGCCGGGAAATGGCTATGGCAATCTCCCAAGATCGTATCGAAAAGTTTCTGTTACAAACGGCCGGGCTTCTTTCCAGCGTTGAGGATGTAAATAAGTTTTATGTAGAGAATGTCGAGGAGTATTTAGAAAATATTATTAAAGGGAATTCATCTAAAGTGAAACTCCAAGAGTTGATAACAGCGTTGAGGTTGCTTGAAAGAGCCCTCGAGAGTATTCCCCAAGAGGATAAAGATGATATTGTGTCCGCTAGACATAGATTGATTGAGCGAACCCGTGATTATGTATTGAAGAAATTACATGAACGTAATATTCCAGTTAAAGAAAATGCCCTGCCGCCGGTGGAAGTAAATCCTCCCAGACGAAATCCCGTGAAAGGCCGAACATATTTTGCGTTTGGGCGGGAAAATTTTTTAAAAAGTACATTAAGCTCTTGGAATCCATCAGTCGTCGGCAATAATTGGCTGATCGGAATTGCCGCGGCGCTTGTGGTATTATTCTTTCTTTTATTGCTGAAAAACCCTCGCTCGCCACCCGGAGTTTTTGTGTTGGGACTTCTATTGCTCATTCTAGGAGAAAGAGTTTTCCCTAATATCTCATCCGCCCACGCTAAAGAATTTCCGCTTCAGATCGCTCAACAGTCATCGGACAATCTACCCTTAACTAAACAACAAAAGATTCTTTTACAAATGCGATCTCAGGTCTATAAAGCCCGTCGAGAATATCCACAGCTTTCGGTGATTTTGAATATGCTGGAAGATTTGTCCCAGCCGCCTGCTATTTATTTTGTTCCAAATCCCACGGTGGATTTCAGTATCCTTTTTGATCCGCAGACAACGGCGCTCAGGCCTCGATTGGAGATCAATGAACCGCTGGCCCAAGAATTATTTCAGGAATTGAAAGCTCTGGAAGACCGATGGCCCGGGATAGGATCGGCGAATCAAACATCGAAGGTTCCACCGGAGCAAGAAAAAATTTATCACACGTATCGTGCGGCTGTTTTGTTCAGTCTTTATAAGGAAGCGCTTCGTTATCAATTGTGCCGGACTCAGCCGCAGTTAATTCAAGAGCTTTACTCGGCCAGGCAGGAAGTCCGAAAATATTTTAATCCGTCGGGTGGCCAGGCAAATTCTCAGAGGGATGAGCAATTTGTTTTGGTATTGGAAAGGTTTATTCCACACTTATTGGATTTCGAATTCTTCGCTTGGGAGAGCGCGATCGAATTTTTCTTCCACTACGCGAATCAGCATGGACTTTCGGGTGATTTCCTTAAAGAAAGGGCCGCGGCCGATGAATTAAAGAATCTGCCTCATCTGGCCGGGTATCTGCGGGCTTTGGATAAAAAATTAGCGCCCTTTTATTCATGGCCGCCGCAGGAGAATCAATATGTGGAAGGATTAAAGAACATATTTTTTGAAGAGAGAATAAAAAATGTTTTCGCTGTGCTTGCGCTCGATTCTGAGCCGTATCGCGCCACAATCGATGAACAGTTGGGCCGGGAAATTGAAAAACGTTCGCTCGTGCTTCTGGCCCAGAGGCAAGCGGCAGAGAATCGGCGGATGATTATTATTTTGTTGTTGGTTGCGATGGGAGGAACGATCGGTTTTTTCATTTATCCGCATTTGAGATCCCTCTGGCCCTCTGGCCCTCTGGCAAATCAGGGAAAAAGGAGTCTCCCGGATCCTTCTGGTCAAGTTTCGACGGATGAAACCGACGAGTTTCAGAGGAAGAGAAAGGCATTGGAAGATCATTTGGATCAATTGATGAGAAGGTTCTCTCAACAAATGGAGAGGGGCTTTCGTTTTGCCATGAAACAGGCGAATGATTTCTTACGGCAAAATGATCTCTTAAGAGCCAACGATCGTTGCCGCATCGCTACCGAAATCTTCTCTCAAACGAAGAAGCATTATGAAACTTTAGGGCGAAAGGCACCGGCGGATGCGGAAAATATTTTGAGAGGATTGGAAAGAAGGATTCACAATAAAGAAAGAGAAAAAGAAAGAGAACAAAGAAAAGCGGCTAGGCAACCGCGTCCCAGAAAGGAAGCTCCGACGAAAGACATTTCTCCAGTTGTAGAAACACTTCAAGAAGAACGTGTCGATCCCGCACAACCGCCGCCGGTTGTTCCCCCCGGGGATCCTGTCGTTGATGAGAGAGTTGTCCCGACGGTCCACGATGCGCCGGTCGCAGCGCCTCACCCCGTTTCTCCAGGACGAGTCGAATCAGAGTCGGAGTCAAGAAGAAGAAAATACATAGATTTAATTCAACAACTTACTCAGTTAAACGAATTGATGGAGATTCATTTAGTGCGAAGACAAGATGAGGCGCAAGAAGCAGGCAGGCGCGGCAGGGGGCGGGATCCAGTGCTTGCCCAGATTGAAGAGGCCCAATACGAGGTTCGTCTTCAAATTTTAGAACTTTTCCGGGAGGCTTTACTGGCTGTCGCAGCTTCTGGTCTGCAGACAGAGTTGGATCTAGCCTTGTCTTTGGTTTATCTCGGCGATGATTTCTCAGACGAACCGCTACCGCTTTTAAATCATGGTTTGATCAAATTTGATCGTTTGATCAATTTCGAATATCTCGATATCTTCATTCAAACTTGGCATGATTTACGACGAGACGATGATCGATTGGTTGGAAGATTGACGGATCGTTTACTGGGACGGTTACACGGGCTCTTTGGCCGGCATTACCAGCCCATTGTCCTTGAAGAGTATGACTTACTTTGGGCCGTTTTGATTGTGGTGATGCGAAGAGCGCTGGTGATTGATTTGCCGATTGAAGGGCGATTTTTAAATATTTTGAGTGAAACAAATTTTTCCAACGACCACACCATCAATTTATTATCGTTGGTATCTTCCTTGAGCAGGCAATTAGAACCGAATGAACAATTAAGAAAGAGAGAAACCCGTATTAAAACAGAGATCACCCGTATCTGGCCGGAGGCTGCCGCATCGTATCGACGGATGATGGAGGAAGGAGGCAATGAAGTCCAATCTTTCGTCTCTTTGCACTGGCTGATCGTTTGGGGTCTCATGGTGGTTGTAGCCGGTGTGCTGGAAGAATCCGTTTCGCCCGAGCCCCAGCGGACAGATGCACAGATTTTACAATCAAACGATCAACGTCGAAGAAAGATATTCTTTATGCCACAGCAGCATGTTGATCCATTTAGGAAAGATTATCCAGAACTAGTGCTGGTCTCCATGCTCAGGGTTCCACATACAGAAGAGTATAGAGGTATGGATATTAATCAAGCGATAGACAAAGTTTTGGAGAAATTTCCAGAAGATTTGAATAACTATGAAAGAGCCGTTGATATTATCAGAAATATTATTCCTCAACACGAAATTAGGTGGATCGCGCTGGAATCAACGAGAGAAGAAATTCGGCTCATAGAAACCGATAAAACTGATGCACAACTTTTAAGATTGATCCTCATTTCAACAAGCATCGGAGATCCGCATGAGCTCCAGGAGCGTTTTCAAAAAATCAGTTTACTGGTTCTGGGACCGGCGCGATGGGTGGTTGCTGTAAGCCCGGGCAACTTCCCATCACAAGAAATAAAGTTTTTGTCCATAGATGACAGTGAAGCCAAACCCAAGGTATTGGATTACGGAGAGAAGATTCTCCAAATAAAACAACAAATGACAAATATGGTCTTGATTGATTTGGAGATTGGTATTGCAACAGGAGATGAACAAATTGTTAGAGAAGCTGTTCAGAAGGCAGACAAGAGAACAGATATCCTAGAAAGAATTTCTGAATTATCTCAAGAATTCGCGGATCAATATTCCAACAAGTGCATGTTTCCTTTTTTGGAAGAGGAAAGACGACATATGATGGAGATTGAAAATATTTTGACGGGAATAGATGACACCCCGTTAGTTAACAGAATGAGAGAATGGCTGGATTTCATAAGCAAATATTTGGAAGAAAACCGAAAACGCGACGTCACCATGGCCCAGAATCTTTTGTTTACGCAAGAAGGGGCATGGATTGAAGAAGATACTTTAGCGGTTTTTGGTAGAACGCATTTTGGCGGGATTGTATCGGAGATCTTTGAGATCTGCAAGAAGCTTGGCATTCAACCGCCGGAGATTTGGGAGGTGTTGGACGACGGGACGCTGGTTTGGCGTACGCCGGAGAGTTTTCATGCCTTATTAAATTTTTCGCAAGCCGCGGGCCTGATGATCGCCGCGGTATTTTTGATTCTGGCGATGGTGGATTTTTCTGAAGAAGAAATATTAACACCCGAGGATCGTACCAAAGTTATTGTAAAAGAGTCTTTCAAGCAAACATCTGAAAGATGGAAACAAAAATTCTGGCCGTCCAGACGATGGAGCGGGCAGCAAGACAATTCATCCCGAGAATCATGGGAGGCAAGGATTAATTTGTGGGAATTCTCAGCTGCTCTTTTGATTGTGTTTCGTTTGGCGTGGATCATTATGGTGAGGCATCAGAGGATTCGCAGTTGGATGAATTACCGACAAGGCAGGAGCGTGTACGAGAAAGAATATTATGTCAATCGTTCATGGGACGAGCTGGAGGGAGACAGTCTTCTTTATGACTTTATTCACATCATTTTTTATCTGGTGAATAGATTTTTAGAGGATTTATTTGATGGTCAATGGCGTTGGTTGTTGAAAGATCTGCGGGATCTTCTGACTTTCAAGGCCTTTAGATTTTTTAAAACGCTGCATAATCATCATTATGTGCTCAATGTCGACGGCGGCCGGCAGTTGGAACAACTTCCTCGGGATTTTGCATTGATCATTGTGGGCACCGCAGTCGTGATATATATCCAGGATCATCTTACTTTTACGGCACAACTCTATGAGCTATTGAGGCCAGGAGGAGAACTGTTCACACAAATCGAGAAGATATGGTTACATACAGGAAATAGATTAGAGGAGAAATCTTCTGAAACCATCGTTTCAGAAATTGAAAAAATCTTGGGACAACATTCTGTGGGCAAGATTCCTATCAATTATTTAAAGATTACAAAAACAGCAGATTCTTTAACCCTCCCTTATCAATTTGTTCAACAACAACGCGGGGTGGACCATTACGAATACGAGCCATTCCCATCGGACACCACCCATTTATTCCTCCCGCTACCGGGTCTACAAGATTTATCGATGGTGTTAGGGATCATTTCTTTTATGGTGTTTGCTATGGCTCAGCGGGGAAGGCGCTCTCCAGATAAACGGGAGACCTGTGAAGTTGTCCCTTCGGCTCGTGAAGAAAGAATTGATATTGTGAGGTTGACGACCTGGGGAGATAAAATTTCATATAAATTATCAGCTTGGTATAAAGGAGAACTTAACGGCAATGTTACGGCCATTATCACAATTGAGAAGGGGTCCTCATCCATTGATTGGAAAGGACCATTGGCTATCCAGATTTTGGAGGAGACTTCTGTAAAACTTTCTTCTATTCCAGGGCCATGGGCAAAAGTAAGAAGAGAAAACATTCAAGGACTTTTATCAGAAATTCGAAAAATAGAAATTCAGGAAGAAGAGATCGCGGCATGGCTTCGAAGAGAAACACGTCTGCAGACTGCTGTAATGTTTATGGAGGGATCGGAAGCAGACGTCGGCAGAGAACTTATGGAAGGAAGAATTCAGAAAGAAAAGGTGAATGTCAAAGAGTTGCACAGGCGTCCGAGAAATTCTCGAAAACGACGATCTTTGCAGAAAATTTCCAATGGTTTATCATCCCAACAAGCCATCGAAGCTATGCAAACGATCGACAGGTGGAGACCCCAATTCGCCATTCGAAATGAAACAATTGTTATTGATAAACGGCCTGAAAATATTTTTGAGGAAATCGCCCGGTCGCTCGAAGTTCTTGAAGTCATACGCAAAGCCACAAAAGATCCTGTCATCACCGATAAGGTTAATCAGGGACGGGAGCTGGCCAGCGTATTATTAAGATTGATGCAAATCTCCGGCTTAAGCGCTGAAAAATTAGCTCAAGCGTTGGGATTGAAAAACGGCGCAAAATCTATTCAAAGAGCCATGGCACAAAGACTTGATTTAACCGTGGATTACATCGGAAGAATAGAAAGGATTATTTCTACGGCGATGGGACGATACCAGAAAATAACGATGTGGATTTTGTCGATCAAGAATCAACAGATCATTGCGCTCAATCGAGAAATCGACTCTGCCGTTGGAAAAGCAATAAATCATTTGAGAATAAGTCAATCCGATTTATCCCAGGAGGAATTTGCTAAACAGAATCACATCAATGCAACTACCTGGTCGTCCATAGAAAGCGGGAGGGCTGGTTTTCGATCCGAGGAGGTTTTAGGCAAGATTGCGCAGGCCTTTGGGTTGAGCTTAGAACAATTTTATGCGTCTATCCAAATCCGTAGAGGAGATATTGATTTAGATTTGACCGAAGTGTTAGCTCAGCTTGCTCAGTTAGAAACAGAGATGGCTGATGCACAAAAATCAGCCAGAATTAATTTGACCGAACAGCTAAATCAAGGAGGAGAAGGTTTCAGGTCAAAGATAATCGGGGAGACCGGTTTCACCTTTTCGGTCTTATCTCGACTGGAAAAAGAAAGAGACCCGGATAAGAAAGATAACGACTGCGTTGTTTTCAATCCTGAGGAGCATTTAGGTAAGTTGATGCGTGGAGGAGTTAACCTATCCTGGGGGAATTTATGGGATGTAGGAGATTTGTTTGTGATTGGTTATGAAGAAAAAGCGGAGAATGTCTTGAGAATTACGGGATGGATTCCCATCGCTGTTTCCTTCGATTTCCTCTGGATGATCGCTCTGGCTGCGATGTTGGGGATTGTTGCATCCTTTGAAAATAACCATGAAAGAAAAATTCCAGATTTGTCAAAACCAAAAAGACGTTATACAAAGCCAAGACCGAAACATTACTCAACTGGCTTGGGGCAATTCTTTGCGGAAGTTGATTTTACTGGAGAGATTCCTAATCATCCGGTGACCCTCTTAAGAAAAACTGGAAGTTCTTCTCTTGTCGTTCGGATTGGCCCCGCTGTTATTCCAGGTTTAGATAAACGTCTAGGAATTCCTGGAGAACGAGTGACAGCTTCTTTTCAAGTGATCTCCCGGGATCCTGCAGCGAGCGAAGTTCTGGTTTCGTTTAGACGATTTAATGCAGATCCCGATGAGCCTGCGCTGGATGAGCGCCGTATTATGGGAACAAGGGGAGCAAATTTTAAACTCCGTGTGAAGAGCTCTGATAATAAACCTTCTGCAGCTTTTACTGAATTGGGATTATATCTCCATGATAGAAAATATCGAGAGAAGATCCCAGACGATATTTATGTAAAGTTACGGGCAGATTCAAATAAAAATTTACATGTTTCGTTAGCCGGAATAGAAATCGAAGGACTTCCCTTAAGTCTCGGAGATCCGGGTGGAGTTGTGAGGGTATCATTTCGCAGGGCAGACGATACTAAAGAAAGCCGTGGACTCTTGGCGCTTTTCTTTCCCGTTGCGGCGGCGGTCACAGAACCTCCGCATGCCATACGGCACTTTAAGTTTCGTACCAATGGTAGGTTTTATATCATGAAAAATAATCTCGGCTCTGACCAGCTTCACCAAATGCGCGCTTTTAAAGCGGAGACAGGGATTTTTTATGAGAATTTGCCATCATCTTCAAGAAAAGTTTCTCCTCGGTTATTAAGACAGAAGGTTACTGTATTTTTGGAGTATGGCGAGAAAATAAACTGGGAGTGGCTCGGTCCTAAAATATCAGTTGAAAAAATCCGAGATCGATTAGAAAGGGAAATGAAACATCGAGGATCCCTTGCTCCATCGAATCCTGCTGTTTATGCGCATAACTTGTTAAATTCACTGCCAATCCGTCGTTATATTTCCCAATTGTTCGATAAACAAGAAATGACAGCATGGGTCCGGCGCATTAGACAGGAATATTCCCTGAGCGAGAAGAAAGCAATACAGAGGTTTATGGAATGGGAAGTGGAGGAAGTAAAAGTTCTCGGGATCTATTTGGCTCACTTTGGAGTAGATCAATTTTTAACATTGACTGAAGTTTTCGAGAGCAACCGTAGCTGCTTTTTATTTTATCTCATTGAATCGATCGATAGGTTGAAGCTGGCCTTGGGGGTGTTAAGTCAGGAAGGATTTTTGTTTAAATATCGTAACGGCAGAGTCGAAAATCAAGGCATTTTTGTACTGGATGTTCCGTTTCAGTTCAGGGAAGCGGTTAAAGAAGAATTGCCAGCGGTGAGTTATGGATTAACAGCGTTGTTTGTTGCGATCGGCTTTTTGAGTATCCTTGGTTGGCTTACACTTAAGCGGGGCGATGTGCCGGGCCGGGGCTTATTCCGCTTCGTACAAAAATTAGCGGGCGGAATAAGCCCCGGCCCCGTCGCCGCCTCCCCCGTCCTCACCACCGCCATCCTCACCGCATCCGCTCTTCCCCTCGGCCTTTTTGCTATAAATCTTCTTCAAACCATTTGTCTCCCAGCGGTCTTTGGTGTTTTGATTCCCATTTTAAGTTTCGGTTTTGTTCCAGCGATGGCAGTGATATCCCTTGAGGGAATAGTTCACGGGGCGAGGGAAGCATTAGAGGGAAGAATAATGGCCGCGCGCATTGATTTGGCAAACGGGCTATCGTTGTGGCTTGGGCCGCCTGGGTTCAATCATCATCTGCGGATCATGGTCTATAATCGGGATTTGTTAGAAGCAGCTCAGAGGGATATTTATCATCTTGATTTGATTACCGCAGAAATTTCCCCTTCCGAGGACCGACAAGGCTCACCTTTTCCTCTTCTTAAGGTAAATCGGCAGCTAACTGGAGCCCTTCGACTCACGCTTGGCGGTGAGTCGATTGAGCTGGATCTTGACGATCCCTTGAGCACTCCTGCTAAGTATACGGCTGTCCTTCACAATGTACTTGACGGATACGCATTGCCCGGTGATATTCCGATGACCTTGGAGTTTGTGGTCAATGGAACGAGTCGGAGTGTTGTACTTGATTACAGTTATTGGCGCCAAGACCCTAAGACGGGTGAAATCACCTTGGCAATTCTTTGGGTGTATTTTGATTCTATCTTCTTGCCAGATGGGACGCATGCTAATCTTACGAGATTGGGAATCTATTCTGATGTTCTGAACGTTATTAGGAATCAGACACCGCCAGGCGTCTTTGTACGGCGAGAAGGGATCATGGATCTCAGCACGAACATTGGATTTTATGAGCACATTCAAGCGCTTTTGAAACAAGTTCCATGGAAGGAGCTTGCGTTTGCCAGAGGTCGGGCTATTATTCCATGGAAACGGATGCGTGAAGTCTTGGGAGAAGAACGATTTTCTGAATTTAGACAGGAAGTCGATCGGTGGATTCCTTCGAGCTATGTAGGCAAAGTCTTTGGCAACGCTGGTTACCCCTATCAGACATGGGCAGGTTTTGATGACCCAACGTTCTATCATCAACCTTTGGCCATTGTTGGGAGACAAATCCAACGCGCAGACCTGCCGGCATTCGCAGGCGAAGGAGGATTCTTGGCCTTGGCGGTTTGGATGTGTGTATCAGGAGTGTTGGCCATAGTGATGAATTATTTTTCGGTTCGAAACAAACGGCAAAACTTATTAGGGTTTCCCTATTCATCTTTCCGTTTAAAAGAAACACAATTGCTTCTATTTCGGGATTTTTATAATCTTTTTTCTCAGGTCATGGTTTTAGGAGGCGGGGCTATAACTTCACACCATTTCCTCGTCCCGCCGATAGGCATTGAACATCTATCGACGCTATTAGCCGGTCTGGCCGCGTATCTTCTCTTTGTGCTTTTGGGTTTGGCGGCGATAGCGATGGTCGAATCTTCATCAAATGACGAAGATTTAAAGCCGCCAGATCAATCTTTAGGCTCTCAAGGAGAAAGAAGAGTTAGAACCAAGATAACTCTTTCGGAGGAAGAATTGATTACTTTGCTTGGTTCAGAAAAATCTACTGCAGAGATCGCTCATATTTTAATTGTATCCACAAGGTATGTGAATCGATTGCGTGAAAAATATAATAACTCTTATCCGCGAGGTGGACGGAGGGTTCCTTCTGAGAAAGAAACGTCAGACCCCAGAGTTCCTCAGCAACCAGATACAAAGTTCACACAAACAGTTCCGAGAATTGTTCCGGTTCCAATTCAAGTCAAACGTCTCTTGGATTCGCTAGGGACCACACTTTTGCCCCGTGACCAAACAACATTGAACGAGATCGTCAGAGAATATGGCGAAGTCGGTGCGATGGAAATTGGGTGGCGCTTTTTGGTTCGTTATTTTTTCCGTGGCAATGACGTTTTTAGATCCATTGCCCGGACAGCATTTGAATTTGTATTAGAGAGAAATTCTAGCGAGCAAGATGCGACGAATGGTTTGGAAGCATTAAAAGTCAGTCGAGATTCTTTTCTATCGATCTGGGGGGGGATCATTTCAAGAGTAGAGAAGGTATCCCAGTTCATTTCATTGATATTGCGATCCGGTAGAATCAATGACCGGGATTTGGCAAAGGAGTTAATACAAATAATTGATGCCGGGGAAGATATCTCGAAAGATACGGACCACACCCATTTCATCGCCCCGCTTCCAGGCATTGTCCTTTTGCCTTTTATTTTGATGGTCTTATTCTTCCATCCTCAAGCAAATCCCAAAGAACTCGCGGCGGCGCTGGGTGAACTTGAGACAGCCCGCAGGTATATTTTGGATCCCGATCAAAATCATGATGGGACATTCAAAGAGGAACGCGCGAAGTTCCAATCGATTGAAGAAGCCTTGCGCGAATTAGGTATTGTCCAAAAACCAAAAGAAGAAGAACCTCAAGATCAAAAACCCGCTCAACGTAAACGCCCCAATAGTCGAGGAACGCTGTTTGCGCGTTTTCAGGAAAGTTCTACCTTAACTCCTCAAGTCAGGCACATGAGATTATCGGGCTTAATAGATACCGGGCAAGAACTGCTGTTATACATTGGGCTGATTGTTGCGATTGGTTTATTGATCTGGAATTCCTGGCGCTGGCAGAATTCACTATTGAAGACAAGGTCTGTGATTTCCAAAGAAACCGTGATGTTTATTTTTCTTATTTGGTTTTTTGTTGGGATCATTTCAACATTATTTCCTTTCCTTCGAGAATCTGCGTTAGGAAGGCTGTTGAATATTGTGATTCCATTGTTTATTACTCTTGCCATTCATTTGTTAACATTTCAGGGCATCCGATGGAATCGTCTTTCAGAAGACACCCATCGTTGGTTAAAATCTGAACTCCCCCGATATCTGATCTTTATTGGACATGAAATAATGAAGAAATTTATTCGTAAGATTATTTCAACAACAGTTGAGAATCCGATACTTCTAAAATATCTTTTAGAAAATCCCAAACAGCGTCGGGCTTATCAGCAGTTACAATATCCTTACCAAGCGGTTATGAGAACACCGTGGGAATTAGAAAAGTGGCAGCAGCTTATGAATTCTGTTCAGAATACCCAAACAATATTAGGGAAAGATGCTGTCTTAACCGAAAATCAGACAATTCAACTCCTCGAGCTTTTTGCCGGAGGGAAAAAGGGCCGGCTCACGCGGGCCTTTGCCGTTACAGCCGAACCTTTTGATCCCAGACGGCATGGGGACACGATTCAACCGACCCTGGAGCAAATAACATGTGAGTTTGTCGATATTATTCGATCTCAGGGAAATAAGGAATATCTTCGGATGATCTATTCCCGATGGATCAAAGGGCGGTTGGTGAGCATGCGATTGTTGTTTGCCCTAATAAATATTTTTGGAAGAAATTTCACGAGACAGGTTCTCAGAAATCCCTATAGCCAATATCCTCTGAAATTGATTGTGTTTTTGCGGTACGACAGGATCAGCAAGCCTTTATTCGAAGCGGTTTCAGTGTTGAGATTGATCTATGCCGATGCGCGTTTATCTGAGGACAATGACTTTTCTATTCCTATCTGGAAAGAACTGGAGATCCGTTCTGACACCGGTTCATGGCGGCGGACTATTCTGTATCATATCAATTCTGGTGGAGAAATAACTCAGGCGGTTCATTTTAAAACTCCAGGGCATTATCTGGAGACCAGACAGGTTTCTCCCAAGGATGTTACTGATTCAATAGCACTCAATCAAAGTTCTGCATTAAAAGGCAAAGTTCAGCAGGGGATTACAGTTTTAGTTTATGGCGATCGATTTTTCCATACGTATGGACAGCAGGTGGAATACCCTGAAGGAGCCCCCTTTATCGTTGTTGTTTCTGAATACAATATGCGCACACATAAAATAAAAATCCGTTTGCATGACTATATACGGGAAGACCGGAAGGTTTCTGGCAAAGAGGCCGAAACGATTATTACTCAAGTCGGGACACTCGTTGCTGATATTTTTGCTTCGGGGTATGTCGGAGGTGAGGATTTAACTCATTTGCAGAATTTTTATATCGAGCATAAACCAGATGGGACGATTGAAATCACCTTGGTCAATGATTTGATGGGGTTTGCCACAATAGAAGATGAGGTAGAAAAGAGAATCTCTTTAAGGGGTTTTGAAAGATTATATGAAAATACACTTGAATCTTTGAGAGAACACTTGGCCCAAAGATCAATCGGGATTTCTGAACAGTTTTTAGATCAAGCCTTTAGCCGGGCAGTCAATCTAGCGGATTTAGCTATTCAGGGGTATGCGCAGGCTATTTATGATAGGTCAATAGAAATGCTCATTGAGGCTGCCGAATGTTTTTTAAAGGAGACGTTGATGGAATTTGTCAATATGTTAGGAAAGGAAAGAGAATATCTTAGTGATTTATCTAACATTCCATTCTTTGCCGGCCGCATAGATTCTTATAAATCTGTCACCGATATGCTCAGTGAAACGATTTCTCGTCCTAATCATTTTATTTCTGAAATTGGGAACAATGTGCAAACATTTATTGATAATTTAATAAAAGTATATGATGAATTTGATGAAGAGGATTTCTCCGATAAAACAGGTCCGGCCTGGTGGTCGTTTGTGGAAGAGAATTTATATCCGTTTTTTCATAACGTGGAAATGCTACTGGCGGATTTAAGAGAGCAAAATCAGCGCAGATCTGAACCGGTGCTTTTTTCAAATTCATCGTTCGCTGTCTCGCATTGGCTGATTGTTTTGGGCGTGATGGTGGCGATGGATGTCTATCGGATGCTGAGGGCTTTAAAAAGAATAGAAGAGCAAACTCATTTTGAAATAATTTGGGCGCAAAAAAAATCCGAGAATAATTCTCAAGAACCGTTTTCTTTACTATTAAACAATGATCAAGAAATCAGAAATATGATCAGCAACAATTGGCCAGGTCTTAAGGAAGTTATTGTCGATATTAATAATAAGAATTCGATAAAACTGCTTCTTTATGGAAAAAATGATGAACAAATGGGAGAAATTTTTGTCTCCCGTTACGGAGCATCAGATATGGCCCTTTTAGGCCCCTCTTTTTATTACGACGAAGAAATAAATGCGTTGGATAGAGGAGTCGCTAGTTCCACCATGATTGATTTCATACGAATCAATGACGGAATGTCTTTAGCCAAAGCTAAAAGAATCGTTTATGGAAAATTGAAGAAATCTTTAACCATAGATATTCCTTCATACCTTGCCGGGAGAAGTTATAACTCTATTCTCGTAGAAGTTATTCCCGAGAACGAAGGTCAATTCCTAAAATTTGGTTATCGTAAAGACGGCGGGGAGGGGAATTATTATTTATCTTTAAATAAATTCCCCAGAAAAAATATTCTTCAAGACCAAAGAACTAATCCACAATTCTTCTTATTCGTGGCTATTGTTTTGATTGGGATGATGGTTTTTATCTCAATCGTTTTTGCTCTCAGTATTTGGTTTAGGATTCGAGGCCGAAGGTCACAGCAGCATGAAGAAGAGGATTTGTCATGGGATTCTTTATTGCATTCAGTGGATGGAAGATCCGCAGATCCGATCAAGTGGCGACTCCATTTGATTCAATTGGCCCATGAAAAGTTTAGAATCGATACTGTAGAGACTTCTGAAACAATATACTGCATTATTCAGGCTGCCAGCGGCGAAAAGGTTAGGGGTGAAGAAACAATGCCGCGTTTTATTTATCGAGGGGAGGATGATTTCGAGATTGTTGAAAATATATTACATTTAAGAAATGTCCAAGATATGGTTTTGGCGATCCGACGGCAGTTGAGAAATCAAGTTTTCATCCAAACGTTCGCCTTGATGCGTGGGGCCGGCCTCTCCTCCGAGGATGTCTTCTTGCGATTATTGGCCGGCCCGATGGACGTTAAATCTTTTGAACTGGTCCTTTCAGCATTAGAACAGGTTTTGCAGAATCCGATGGAAACGGAACATTTTGAACGCAAAGTGAAGCAGGCGATTGAGGACTTCACGCTATTTTCGCCCGACTCAAAAAAGACGGACACTACCCATTTACTCGCCACTATCGATTTTCTTTGGTTGATCGCTTTGGCGGCGGTGGGAGTAGTAATGGGGATGTTCACATCCTTAGAAGACGCGGAAGATACGACGCCCGTGGGCGTTCATTTAGGAAAAGTTATAAAAGCAAAAGGAATTAAGAAGGATGAACCCCTTGGATTTGTGGGAGAAATGGAATGGATGTTTTTCTTTACGGTCATTGTGCATGTTTTAAGTTCAGGCTTTATTTTGGCCATGATTGCGTCTTCAAAAAATAACCGTCGAGAAAACAACCGCGCGTTTTTAAAGTGGATCGACGACATGAAAGACCGGGGACGGGCGTGGGGAGAGATTTCAGGCGATATGCGACAGGCTTTGGCCGATGGGGAAGAGGTTGAGTTGATTTTGCATGTCGGTAAAAAGGACGTTCTTCTTGTGGCCGGTGATTATCGGGATATACCGGTAGGGATCAAATTCCATATTATTCGTTGGATAGCTCCTGTTCCAGAGTTAGTTCTTCCAGACCCCGAATTGGATGTCTCTCCGAACACTCCGCGATCTTTAGCAGATCACTTGAGCCGTTTGTTGACTTCGGATGGAGAAATTTTAATTTTTGCAGAGGCAGGTGATTCTGATATAGACCGTCACAGAATGAGATTGGGAAATCAATATCCTTCGCTTATCGATTGTCTTAAGAATTCTGGCCTTGAAGTACATCATTCATATCGGCAACTCTCTCGTGAGGAAGAGGGTCTTATTCAACGCACCTTGTTCCACGGTCAAAACAGGATGACCCTGATCACCGCCCGCTGGCCGGCTTCCCCCGAAGAAACCAAACGCATAGACATGCCAGCGTTCGTCGGGGGCGAAGGGGGACTCTGGTTGGGTGTTTGGGTTGTTTTGGGGATGGCGTGGTTAGACATTCATGGACGACGATTCCAAGTTGAAGAGATGGGAAATAATATTCGGATGATTGTGGTTTCAGAAAAAGTAAAGATATTGACGCGATTGAGCCTTGAGCAGATTAAGTGTGTCTTGGAAAACACGGATGGAAAACGGTTTTATAGGGTGGAGAATTCTACGCAGGGAATAGTTTTAAAAAATATGGCACCTTGGTCTATTTTTAATAAAGGGCTTAGTGATGTGAATAAAAGGCTGCATACCGACGTAGAGAAGGTAATCATCAGATACGCTCAAGAGGATGAGTTAAAAGGAGAGAAGGTTTTCGGTTTCATGGAATGGGGGCCAGGCCGGGGGTGGGCATTAGAGGATATTCTTTCCAGACTTCAGATAGAAGGAATTCAAGATACCGTGCTTCTCGGTTTTGGTGATACGTTTGATCAAGGATGGTTAAAATTAATTCCTGAAACTATTTCAGTTTATTGGATTCTTGATTCCTCCGAGCCGGTAGGAAATCTGACCCAATATTTTGAAACCATCCCCGCATTGAATAAAATAAAATTAAAGACGATCTTCGGGATCAATGGTCTTAATTATCTTAGCCTCATTGAAAGTCTTCATTTTGAAGAATTAGCGGCTTTGTTGGATACAGGGGGAGTGATTTTAGTTGAAGGTCATGGATTGTCAAGACAACGATTGCAACAAGCTAGCCTTAAAGAAACGTTTTTACTTCCCAGATATGGAGATGAATTTAATAAAGCTTACCAGTTGTATAAGAAAGAAATACCATCCGAGGAAAAAGCCTTTGCGTGGAGTATGGATGGAACCGCTCCGACGTTCTTATTGATGGCGATCGCGCTGGGGATGGCGTGGTGGGAGACGCCGGTTTCGGGGCGGATTAACATTCGAGAAGCCCGACGACAATTGATGGCTTTGCGTAAGCTTCATCAGCGAGGCGTCCCAGGATACAAATATTTTGATTTAGACGAAGAGGAGATTGAATTTTTTATTCGAGGAATTCAAGCCTTGAATCGTTTTCTTAATCAAGACCACATTGATCCTCTCACCTTTGAAAGACAATATCGACGATTCCATGACATAGTCACGACCGGCCGAAGTTCTCGCTACGAGAAGTGGGATTATTATTACGCGACACAACGCCACGCAAAGAATATCAGAAAATTCTTCAATAGGTTGTTCTCTGAAGATTTCAATGAGTCTGTTCAAAAAGACCCCGTTCAAGCGGCGGTGCGTGTTTATACGACCTTAGTCCGGCGCAGTCCGATGGAGGAGGCTAATCATCTCATCGCTATACTCATCATGAATTGTATTCTTCTTAAAACCGGTCATCGGCCGGTTCTGCCGAGTGTTCGTAATTTTAGGGATTATGACCGAATAACTAATATACATTTTATAAAAAGACGTAAAGCTTTTGAAGCACTGGTCGAATTTATGAAAAGAGAGGTGAGTCGTCCTGATTTCTATCGGGGCGTTATTCCTCCACTCAAACCGATCCTGCCCTCCATTAACTTGGAACCGGCACTCCAGCTTCCTTATTCTTTTATTCGTCTTGTTCTTGAGGAAGTCAGTCAGGTGATCGCTCAGGCAAGAACTGATCCAAGTCTGGTCGACCAAACAAGAAAAAAGGACCAATCGGTTGTCACCACGGTGGATTTGAAGAATCAAGAATTATTTATTCGGCATCTTGAGAGACTATTTCCAGGGCATCGTCTGATTGCGGAAGAAGAAAATCTTCCCGAATATCTGCAGGCCAAAGAGGATTCAGAATATATTTGGATCGTGGATCCGATGGACGGGACAGCGGCTTTTCTGGCTGATCCGAAAGATGAAGATGAGAGAGTTGTTTTTGGACAGTATTGTTTTTGCGCGACGTTGTTAAAGAGAATTCGGCAAACATCGTGGTACGAAGTTCAGCTCAGTGTCTTGTATGCTCCGGAATTTGAAGCTGGCGGTCAAAAGGGGATGACACTGTTCACTATTAAAGGGCATGCCGGCGTATTTCTAAACGGCAGGAATATTGGTGTCCGTGAAGATTCGCCGGCCGTATCTAAAGAAGATGTGGTCGTTGAGGATTATTATTTTTCCAACGAACCATATAGTGGTTTTATCAATCAGTGGTTTGACGAGGTACATCGCAGATTTGGTTCGGCTGATTTGCTTTTAGCCTGGCCGGCTTTAGGTCCTGCCTATAATGCCCCGGTCATGGTGGCCAAGGATGAACCGAATGTTTGGGACTTTATTCCTGGAGCTGTTATCGCAGCAAAGGCGGGCATTAGATTTGTTTATGCGGACACGCATGAAGCGGTCTTTGAACGCGGTCCCAACGGCGAGGTGCATATCCAGTTTTGGGATGCCTTTAATACATCTCCTGGACTTCGTCCTACAGTTGGAGGTCCACGTGGTGCATTTCTGGCGATTTTTGAATCAGTGGAGAATAGAGAACGGCCGGAGGTTGTTCAGGAGATGCTGTTGGAGACACCATTAAAAATGTTCTTTCTTGAATCTGGCGAAGGGGGGATCTTGGCTTTGGCTGTTTGGATGTGTGTATCAGGAGGGGTGGCCATAGTGATAAATTATTCTTCAGTTCGAAACAAACGGCAAAACTTAATTTTGAGTTCCCTAGAAAATAGATTACTCATCGCTGAAAAGCAGCAACAAGCCTATTTTTTGCTAGATCGAATGGACCCGTCCTCAACAATAATTTTGCCTGAACTTGTATCGATATCAGAAGGGAATAAAAATATAGAAATACTCTCGACTTCAACAGACGAAAGAACAGCAGGGCTGGACTGTAGAAATTTCTATAGCAATCATACGATCTATTTAGGAATAGGAGGCACCGTTATCACTAATGGAAGATTGAAATTTTTAGCCTCATGGGTGAGAGATTGTGTTTGTTTGTTGATGTTGCCTATAGCCCAACAAGAATTTGAAGAGCAAAACGTTATTGCCATTTCGCATATTTTGCCACCCTCTCCTTATGATTATCCTGTGGGTGGTAAGACGGATCATCAGAAAAAAGTAAGAGCTATTATAAAGTTTATGCAAGATTCGAAAGTCCGTTTGGGGGGAAATTTGAATGATGATGTACAAATTGTGATGATAGGTGGTAGTGATTTCTCCATAGAGGATAATGTGCCTATTGGAAAAATGAATTGCGAGATTGTTCGCGAGATTTTGGAGGAACAGGGAATCAGAAATATCCTTGAGCTTGCAACTGGAGAGATAAATAGAGAACGTACTCTATTTTTTGACGGCAGAAAAAGAATTTTTGTGAGGACTGTAGATTATCAATCTAAAAACGTCCTGGATAAAATGGGCGTAAAAATTGTTGAACCTTCTCAAACAAATTTTTGGGGCGGATTAGAATTTAGTCAAACGATGATACTGATCGCGGGGGCTTTGATGGTGATGGCGTTGCTGAATTCATTTGACGAGAAATTATTCCGGCCAGATTCTGATCTTATGCTTCTCAATGATGAAGAAGCAGCCTTCTACGTGTATCCCTCGCTCAATAACAAATCAATGCGAGGAACGAACACCGTCCAAACCACCGGCCCGCCGCAACAATCGACCACTCAATCCTCCCACGCCTGGCTTTCCCTCGATCAAACCTTCACTGTTGCATTCTTAATTATCCTGTTTATAGCTCTACGCCATAAGCCCTATGCCATTCGCCATCATCGCGTCCTCATTTTAATCGCAACAATTTTCCTCATCGGAATTCCTGCTTTTGCCTTTTCCCAGGCCCTTTCGATTCTGGAGCCCAATATGATCGCTTGTGTCCCTGTTCTCTTGGCAATGGCGGTTGATCGGCAAGTGCAGCTGGGTTCAGTTTCTCTTCTGATGCGAAAGAATAAGAGAAGAATTCAAATTGTCAGAACTCCGGTTCCTTCCAAATACGATGCGGTTTTGGATTTTTTGGAGAACGAATCCTGGGATCCTCAAGATGGACTCTTTATGGCGGATCAAATTGGAACAGGAACGGATGAACCGGTGACACATCTCCATTCGAGAGGATTAACGATTTGGGCTGTGAATTTGAAGCAGCAAAGAACTAAACCGTTTGCGGTCCTCATCGGAGACAGGCCGTCAGCCGCATTTCAAGCTTTATCGGATTTGGGGGCCCAACCAAAAATTCCTTTCAAATTTATTGCCATGGATATCAATGGAACGCTCATTCATAAAAATCATAAAGAAAGTTTGAAAGATTTTCCTGGAGGAATGGAGATTTTCAGAAGATTGACTCAAAAGGGAATTCATTTAGCCTTCTTTTCTTTTAGTGCGGATTTATATGTGAAAGAGAGGGTGATCTCTCCTTTGCTTAATTACGCCCGCAAGATGCCTTTCCCCGTCGGTACATATATGACTTTTTATATAGAAAGAATGCGTAAAGGCGCCTATCTGTTGTTGGGCCCTGATGAACAAGCGATTGTTGAATTCGAACCTTCTTATCACGATCGCTTTACGCTTCCCCCTTCCTTGATCCAAACCATATTAACTCTGTTAGATCCTAATATCGCAGTCAGTATCCTTCGTGGTCAAGAAGGGGAAGGCGCGTGGGCCGTCAATATCCATTCTCGTTCTATCAACCTCATGGACCGTTTAGCGCGAGTTTTGACTAATCTCTCCTCGCCGGCGCAATCGGCTAATCAATCCTTCCACGCCTGGTTTTCCCTCGGTTCGATCAGCAGTTTAGAAATCATGATTGCCATTCTGCCATGGCTCGCGCTGGGGATGATGTGGTGGGAGAAGCCAACTGGCCGGGAAGGAGGGGAAGCTCATCGAGACTTCGATGTACAGATTACTAGAAGTTATCCGGAAATTGCTAAAAGCCTGTCATTCCCGAATGCTTTAGTCGGGAATCTAGACGAGGTTATGATTAGACCCCCGACAAAAACATTCGGGGGTGACAATTATCGGATGGCTTCTACTCTTAGAGACGAATATTCCCAAAAATTTTCTCAACCAATGTCCTTTGATGAGGCTGTTGATTATTTTGAAAACCAGCGGAAGGTTTCAGAAGAATTTTATCAAGAGTTGGGCGTGGAAAGGAAATTTAAGAGATGGGAGGAGGTAGCAAGGGAGGCTGAACAACACCTCCCCGCCTTCGGGTTTGTTCCGTCGTGGATTTCGGAGCATGGTTCACTGATGACGATTGTTTTTATTGCGGTTAGCATCATGGCAGCTATATACGATAATCCTGAAGGAGCATTCTCACAGAATCATGTCCGAAGAATTGCGAATGATTTATTCGATGAATTTTCCAAACGGGGTCAGCCGAATCCACAAGTCGTTACTCAAGCGCAAAATTATACGTTAGGCCCAGGGCTCTATAGTAGAGCTGAAGTGAGTCAAAGATTTAAGGATCATGTGGATAGTTATGTAAATGCGATTGAAAGATTATATCCTCAGAATCCAGAATATCGAACCGCTGCCCTAAATCTTCAAGGAGAATTACTGGGAAGAGGCGAACAAATTCAAGCACTAACCGCGCGGGAGTTAGAGGAAATTTGGTATAAAGCGCTAGAAAGGATACTGGGCTTCGAAGTCCTTGTGCCTTTGAAGACGCAGGCGTTGAGGGCAGCCGTTAAAGTTTTGATGCCTTGGATCAAGGTTGAATACGAAGTTCGATCCCGCATGGAAAATAAAGAAGAAATTGGTTTTTGGGCGTTAGGGGTGACAGCCTTAGCCAATGCCATCACCTCGAGGGATATTCTTAATCGGGCGCAAGAACCTTTCAATCAATTGAGAGAATACGCCGAAAGTTATTTGGCGGTCATTAAGACTCAACAGATTGAACTTTATTTTGACGACCGGCAGGCAATTTTGAATAACTTCAAAAGAGGGCCGAAAAAGGTACTTATTATTTCAGATAATGTGATGCAAAACGTGGCTCGCCAATTTTTGTTACGTTGGATTCTGGAAATCAACGAGGAAAACACAGTAACGATTGCTGCCAAAGCAGGCGAAGCGGATATTGACACAACGACCGACGATGAAAGAAGTGTTCTCAACAACGAAGAAATTAAAACCTTTTTAGGCGAAGCGATCCATCGCATTAAGATTATTTCGAGTGGCTCACGAACCCGCGGACTCAATCCTTATTCCTTAACTGATGAATTTATCGTCGTGTGGGAAGAAGCCGACATTGTGATTGTGGAAGGCGAAGGCAACCGCGGGACGATGGTGATTGTGATCGAGGGTAAAATTGTTAACGTGACCAATAAAGATATTATCAGTATTGGTGCGGCGAAATCCTCGGTTGAGGTGCCGCTGGTTGAGCAGGGAAAATATTTTATTCAGTGCTTGCCGGGATTTGAGATTGCCGACAGCCCTGAGGGAAGTGAAGAAAAGTTCTCCGTCTTCGGGTTTGTGCCTGCGTGGCTTTCGGAAACTTCTGGTCTCGCCTTGATAATTTTGATGATGATCGGCTGTACCGCTATGATCTTGGCAGATTCAATTGTACCTACCAAACAAATTTTTGAACCCGGCAGTAAGGTGACGTTGCCGTTTCGGCAATTGAATCCGTTGACTGGCGAGGTCATTAAGTTCAATGAGACTTTGAAAATCAAAAATGCTTTCAAGGGCGGGTTTGCCGGACGGGGATGGCTGGTCACCCTCGAGGGAGACTCGACGCCGTATTTCTTTAAGGTATTTGCTCCGCAGGGATTCAAAAAAATTCTACGCGATGCTATGCGGCAATCGGTCTCGCAAGATCTTCCCTGGCCCGAAGAAGAAATTCAGATGACGATGCTTTTACGCTCCATCGGAGCAGATATCACCAAAGCTTTTTCGAAAGAGATTTTAAAATCGATTGGTGAGCCAGAGCCAGAGAAATGTTTGTCGCTCATCATCGAATCCGCCGGATTCCGTTACGCCTGGGTTAAAGAATATGATGCCTATGGTTTCTTGATGCCGTTTATTGGTTTTGGCGCGATGCCCTACGGAATTTATTCCGGGGTGGGCTTGAAAGAATATACACAGCGGCTCAAATTTATGCGCCGGCTCACTCGATTGTTTGATCGGATGGGGGTCCATGGTCTTAAATCTCAGGTCCTCGTGAGCCCCCGCGAGCCCGTTGGGTGGAAATATTTCTTAACCACGTTTCTGATTTTCTTAGCGATTTCGGGCAGTTATTTTGAAATACGCGCCCCCGTGACCTGGCTGATTGCCCTTTTGGTCTTGTTGATTTCCTATTACTGTTCCGCGCGAAGTTTTTTCTCCCTGCCCAATGTCATTCGAGATAAATTGGATCAAATCTTCAAAGTGCTGGATACCGACGTCGGACTGCCGCATTTGGTTTTCTTCTGGGTGTTAGGCGTTCCCTGGATATTATTGGTCTCCACTCTGGCGTGGATATTTGGATTTCCGCTGGTGTTGACCCTGTTCCTTATTCTCGTTGCCTCACCCGGGTATTTGCATCTTTATGAATGGTCGCTTCTTAAAGAAAATTTCAGGGCCGGTTTCATCGCACCGCTTAACCAGGCGGATATTTATAAGCTCCGATCGTTTGTCCGGGCCAATGAAATGGCGATTTGTTCGGCCATTTTTAGGTCGGGATATGAAGAGTTGCATCAGAAGATCAATACACTGGAACGCATCCAAATCGAATTTAATAAAGGCCGCGTGGATGCGCTTAATAAAGTGGTTTTATGGATACGGAATCTTTTTTGGTTCTGGCTGGACCTTATTCCCGTCACCTCGGTCAAAACAGATTGGTCCGTTGTCCGTCAACGGAAATTCAAGAGATGGTTTTTGAACGGAAAAATTTCGGGGTCTTTATTGGAGAAGTTCACCTGCGAGCGCTGGATTTTTGCTTACCTCAAGTACACCGTGTTACGTTTTATACCGCTGGCCGTAAATATCTCGATCGGTGGTTGGATAATCGCGAGAGTCTTGATCGACGATTCATTTCTATTGGGTGCTGTCGTAGGAGCGCTGGTTTTGATCGGTTATGCGTTATCTAAATTTTTCAGCCGCTGGTTAGGCAATGAAGAATATCGCTTGCATGTGTATCGGTTGATTGCTTCGAGTGATTATCGGCGCGCCTGGCAGGAATATTATTGGCAGAAGTGGCGTCTTCAACGACGGATTCCAGGGGCGTATGAAAGAGGAGAGAGTTTGGTTGGCTGGTTTTTATTTATAATGAATGTGGTTGCTGGAAAATTTTTGCCGGCCAAACTTCACCGTCGGCTCAACGACCGCCGTTATCGCAAACATGTGTGGCATCGGACCTTGACCTTGGATCCAAAACTCTTGGAAATCTTTGCGAAGCGACGGTACAGAGGTACTTTAAAACGGGCGTTACGCTTAGGGCTCATTGATCAAAATAGGTATGAACAATGGTTGTGTTTGCAGGATGATACCCGAATACAGGGGTTCATCACCTTGATGTTTTCATTGGTTGGAGCAAAGTTAATTACGACTCTCGTACGTCTGGGCTTGATCAGCGGGGTAATTTTCACGGGCGGTAAGGACATCCTCCCGGAGCTGCCGGGCTGGCTGGTTGGAATATTGATCTGGAAGGGGCCGTCGATTATTTGTCAGCTGATTGTGCTTCCGATCATCGCTAAGATATACCGTTTTACCTGGAGAGATTTTGTTGCAAATGTTATGGTTACCCCTTTGCCGGGTGGCAGTTTAATCGGACCGCTGTTTGTTTTGCAGTTGAAAAATTGGGGACAGCGCCTGCATAACATATGGCTGCGATGGCAGGGAAAGGGAGAAAAATCCGTCCTGCCGATTGAACTCATCTGGTCATTCGTGGGATTCCGTTGGATGATGTTGGTGGCAGAGAAAATTGCCCCCAAGATGGCCTTGGGTTCCGGTGGTCAGGGAACCACCTGGCAGGTGCAGTTTAATACATGTGTTGTGAGTACTCCCATTCAATTTGGGCGGTGGATCTTCAAACAGGCGCAGATGCTGGGCCGGGTGTTCATTGCGGTTTTATGGACGTGGAGTTTGGGGATTATTTTGAATGGCGTTGTTGCGTCCGTCCAATGGTTTTATTTTTATCTCATGGATACCTACCGCGGCATTATTGTCAGACGCTGGGCCAGGGAAAGGATTGTCCACGGGCCGCAAAGGGCAGGGATCGAACAGACCAGCGCACAAGGTGTCAGTAGCTATGTTCAGCAGGTTTTATCCCGTCAGAGCTTGCGAGTAATCGTTGCCCCGGCCATGGGGTCTGTTCAGGAACAAGATGTCCCTCTTGTTGTACAAGCGCTTTGGCGGGCAGGTGTGGAAGTATTGCATGTGGATCACGGGGTATTTATGAAGAGTGAAGTTGACGGATTAAAAATGATTCGTTTGATTCTGCGTCAGATCAATCAGGGATATGGCAAAATTGACGATGCCCGAGATGCCTTGCTTTCAACCAGGCCGCCGCGGCTCGATGTTCATATTATGGAAAAAGATTTTTCGGATGAACTCCTCGCTCGGTTTATCCTGGTGGGAGTCGCCCGGTTAAGCGTTCATCCGGAGGCGACTCGGGATCATGTGGTTACATTGGTAGCGAGACTCAAACGTCTGCGTCAAAGATTGAATCCAGATCTGCAGATTGGTCTCGCCCTCAAACCTTCGACGCCGCTGGATGCGATCTATTGTGTTCTGCCGGCCATTGACTTTGTGCATTTGATGAGTTCTTCCTCCAGAATGACCGAACGTAATTTTGATCCGCAAGTTTTGTCGCGCATTGAGGAAGTCCATCGTCATGCCAGGCTGTTTGATCTACAGATTACGGTCGATGGTGGCATTAATAGGAATAATATTTCCCTCGTGGCCGCGCTGGGAGTGGATGAAGTGGTGGTAGGGCGTGGAATATTCAATGAGGAAGGGGAAAGCATAGAAGAAAATTTTATGGCCTTGCAGCGGGCCGCCGGGTATAACCGGAATACAGAAACAACAGCTTTGAGCCTTTCGTCCGAGGGATGGTGGTTATTCGCGGCGTGGTTGGCGTGGAAACTCTTGACCATCGCCGGGCCGGGGATTTTTGTGATGATGGAGATAAGAGATTCCTCTGACGGCACAAGTAAGAGAAGAACGACAGGTCAATCTCCTTCCGGGGAAACAGAAAATACAGTTTTTTTAAAGGAAATGGAAGTAGAAATACTAATGCTCCAGCATGAAATCCATCATGGAATGACTTCAATTTTATTTGCTTTCAATAACCTTATTCAAACAGAAATGAAACAGCCGAGACTATCCTTTGAGACGGTCGAGCAATTTTTCCAAGACGTAAGTCTTATGGGACAATTAAGAAGCCATGCCGAACGATTAGATCGATGGATACTTTCGTTGATGAATATGATCCTGTACTTCATTAGATGGAAAATGAATCATTTCAATTTATCTAAAGAAGAATTATTTACAGATTTGGTAAATCGCCAATTATCTAGAATAGAAGACGTAGAAGATGCGTTTTTAGGAAAATATTATTATCTTCCCTATTTTGTCAAGCCGGTAACTGCACAAGAGTTGGCTAATTTAATACCAGAAGGATATGAGCTCATAGGGGAGTATATTTGCCGGCGGCTAGCGCGGCATGGATCAAATTTCGAGTGGAGAGATTATTTAAAGAATTTGCAAGATCGTGTGATCAGCTTGTTTGGATGGCATGAGGCTTTTCTTTTGATTTGGAGCCTTTCCGAAAAAGAGGATATATCCAACGATACCTTTTCCAGGAAATTAATCAGTATAATTCTTCCGAGGATAGAAGAATCGCAAAGAGATGTCCAACAGCTGCAGGAAAGAATGAACCAAGACCCGGAATTTTTAAAAGGGAGAGAATGCACGGTCGAATTGATTTATCAGCATCTTCAACTGATTATCCGGTTATTGAAGGATTTTGTGAACAAAAAAGGTGAACGGTCGATCGATGCGAAAGAGGAAATCACCGACGTCAATCAATCGATTCAAATGGCGTTAACTTATTTTGAGGGATTCTTCAATCCAGGAGATATTATTTTTACTGAAAAAGCTGAGTCTGTTGCGTGGATTAAGATTGATTCTCTAGTCGTTTGGATGAATTTGATTCGAAATGCCATTCGAGTGGCCCATCCGGATTCTGTTCAATTGGAAGTGAAGACCAAAAGAGAAGGGAGCAGGGTTTGGGTTGAACTTACTGATTCGGGACCGGGGATCCCCAAGGAGAATCTTAAGAAAGTATTTCAACGAGGATTCACAACGACCAGAGGATCGGGATTAGGGTTGTATCATGTCGAAAATACGATTGTTGAGGCCGATGGTCAGATCGAAATAATCTCTAAATGCCGAGGCCAAAATGCTTATTGGCTTTATAAGAAACCAGGAGAACGTAAATATCACCTTCGTAAAATGCGAAAAGACCCTAAACTTCTTTCCGATTTATCTGGCACTAAATTCATTATCTGCTTGCCAACGATAGATCCTCTAGAGGTGACTCCCCTGACAGCTGTACATGATTTCATGCTCACGTCGTTTATTTCTTCTGGTTGGTTGGGGTTGGTCGCGGTGTTGCTTTCCTTCGGCAGGCTCAATTCTCGCCGCGCGGCAGGAATTGATACGGACCAACGAGGAGCCTTGAGGGGGAGGTTGGCGGGGTTATTTTTTGAGAAAGATATTTCTCTCCACCTCGGGACATGGGGATGGGGAATAAGCGCGATCATTCTTTTTTCATCGATGATGTTAGCGAAATTTTTGAGAGATAGATTTTATTTGAAGTCCGCTGAAGAGATTTTATTTGAGATGCAACAAGGAATCCCTCTCTTTAAACAATATGGTATTTATCCAGAGGTACTCATTGTAACGAAAATAGGCCGATCTAGGCTTCATCTTACTCCTTCTCCAGATAAAAAAGCTCTTTCGGTGTTCAAGGAGTGGAGAAAAAAGATCGGTGTAGTTGTGTGGGCCAATCTGATATGGGATCCCATCACCCAAAAGGCGGGAATGATTATGGGAGAAAGAGAAAGCGGCAAAACAACCCTTTCATCGTATCTTTATCAGCAGAGATTCGTTATTGCAACGGATGATGAGGTCAGTCTTTACCTGGAAAAAATTCGAGGAGGCCGATTATTGGTCGGTATAGGAAATTTTTTAGAAGGTATGGTTCGTGGAAGAACAGAAGACGAATTTATTATTCAAGAATCCGATCGGGCCTACCCAATAGAATTTATTGTTTATATCAAGACATCAACTTCTGTGGGATTAGAGTATTTCTTACAAAGGCCAGCGCTCTTCTGGGCAGCGCGGGAAAAAGATCAGCGGCTATTTATTAAACAATTCCAGCAAGTCCCCGCGTTAATTCTTAATCGAAATAAAGGAGTAGAAGAGAATTGTGAAACGATCAGAACGTGGCTTGATAAAACATTCCATACGATCGATGATTCCAATAACCCAACTCAGGCGTTGATGCTCCTCCCTCCGATGGGCATGGAGGCCTGGGCGGTTGCGGGATTGATGTGGGTGGCGATTGGGATGTTTTGTTTTTTTGTGGCGATAGGGGAAGGTCAGGGAGAATTTTTTTATTTCCCAAGCAGAGAAATAAATTCTTTGGGTGTCATAATGGGTATCTTGCGGACTGTCTTTATAGTAAGTAAATCTTTGTCACCGGTGACAATGCAATCCGCATTTGCAGCAATAGCGGCTTCTATGATTTTATTATCATCAGGATCACGGCATAATTGGATTTTGATTGCAGGTGTGACAATTTGGGTGTGGATTTGGATCGTTTTAAATAGAAGATTGATATCTATTTCTGAGATATCCCCCAATTCTTTATCACGGAGCACAGAGCGTAACTCTTCAATCATTGGCTGGCTTAATACCGCTATAAAATCTCCTTGTTCAAATGCCCCTGTTATAGCAAGACAATCCTTCCCACGTAATAGAGCAGAAATAAATATGTTAGTGTCGATAACGGCCCTAAGTCTTCTCGTTCCCATGCAACTGCTTTCTTACCTTGCGGACGATTTGAGTGATCTTATTAAGAGAGGTAGTCTTGGCTTTAGATCGCAGAAGCAAAGAGATCTTTCGGAAACGTTTAGGAAAGAGTTCTTCTTCCATCTGCTCCAAAAGTTTTATGCGTTGTTTAAGAGGCAGGGTGTCAACCGCTTTTTTAACACCTTTGGGCGTAACATCAATATTCATTTTATACATGGGCATATCCTTTCTGTAGACGAAGCAACTATATCATTCCTCTTTATAGGTGTCAATAATAGTGAATCGAGTTGTCATCTAAGAATTAAAAGTGCACTATTTTTAGAAGATAGAAGCGAATTGGTTTCCCTCTGCCTCATAGGTGGAACAGCCCTGCTTGGACTCTTAGTCGTGATATTGTTTCAATTCATCAGGAAAAAATATTTTTCAGTTTCATCGAGATTGCCCACCGCCCAAGACATTCCTGTCCCCGAAACTAAAGAAGAATTGATGCTCCGTTTGATCCAAGCCCTGTACCTTCATCTGCGGATGAAAGAATTAAAGGCCTATGAGCGCGCTTTGGGAATTCTGATGCATGAGTTAGGCGGTGACATTGGGGTTCTTCTAATGAATTTTATATCCATTACCGTAAGAAGATATGAAATCAGATTTGATTTGGTGATTAGAGAAGAACGATATTCGCCTTTCGCTGGATTGCTTGCTGCTTTTGAAAACCTCAAAACGTGGAGAGAAGAGATAAGGCAATTGATTAGCCAGGCCACCGTGCAAACGATTGATTCTTCCTGGGAACAATTGAACAATTCTTCTCACCAGGCCAGCCGCGATTTGGACGAACTTACTGGCTACACTCAAAATTGGTTTGAGAGATTAAAAGAGATTTTGACAGAAGAAGAATACAAGAGGACCGAAATCATCATGAGAAGAATGATGTTTAATATTCGGCGTCTCAAAAGATTTATTGAATCTCAGGGAAGCTTTGATCTTAAAGGAAATCCTTCCTGGATCGATGTCAACGCCGTGATTCAAGAATTCCTTCCTTATGGGAATAAATTTTTCCTCAATATAGAGGCTGTCTTAGAAGAAAATCTGCCTTTCGTCTGGATCAATCGCGATCTTTTGATCGATGCCCTAGTTAATCTGACCAAAAACGCCCGCGCGGCTTCTTCTGTTGATAAGCCATTCCTCATTCAAACGAGAAGGCAAATGGATGGGGTGAGTGATGGTGTGAGTATTGAATTGACGGACCAAGGATCCGGGATTTATCGTGAGCAGCTGTCTAAGATTTTTGATCTGGGCTTTACAACCAAAGCAGTAACAGGCGGGCAGGGGATTGGTTTGCATTTAGTGGTAGAGATCATTGCCCGCGCCAACGGAGGGATTAAGGTTCTTTCGAAACAAAGCGGTCAGCCGCTTTATACATTTTCAACAATGTCCGAGATTGGGTTGGTTGACTTCCCGTTTGACTCCGGCACGCGATTCATTATCACTCTGCCGTCGGCGGAATCTTCTCATAGAGAACAATCCCGCGAGCCAGTTATTCTTCCCGTCATGACCGGATGGGGCTTATCGCTATTTCTTTTAAGTCTGGGGCTGGCGGTAGCGATGGTTTCGTTTGGTGATCCAGCGGAACAGAAAGAGATTGAAAACCAAGTCAAAGCTTTCATTGCCGCTATTAAAGACGAAGAGATTGAGAGAGCTAGAGCCATTTGGATACGGTTGGCCGGTCATCCCAACCGTGATTTGGTTGAAGAAATCGTTTTTGAGAATCTCGCGACTGATGCTGATCCCTATTATGGAATCTTGCGGGTACTGGAGGGGATAGATCCATCGTTGTCCGCTCTTCTGGGCGAAAGAGTAGGACGGCTATATACCATCACCCGCGATACTCTTGGAAAACTGGGGATTGGAGAAGATTTTGTCATCACCGGATGGACGTTACGGTTGTTGTACCGTCTTGTTGCTTCAGATCCGACTTTCCAGTCATACGAAATTTCTATGGAAGAATTTTTCTTGAATGTTATGAATCCAGCGTTGGATTATAGAAAACTGTTATTAGACCTCACTGAAAATTATCATTTCTCCACAACAAGCTTATTCCGTGATCCTCAACAGGCAAAGATTTTAGAAGACATGATTTCAGGATTATTTACTGAACGGATGAGGCAGGGGATAGAACCTTTGACCATCGTCGTTGCTGGTTCATCGACCGGTGAGGAGGCAATCACGCTGTGTCTCACCGCCACCTCAAAACTCAAGGAGGAGTTTGGTCAGCAGGCTGTGAACATCGAAGATAGATTGAAAGTCATCGGGATGGAAATTTATCAGAAGCGTATCGACACAGCGCTTGATATTTTAGATGGAAATTCTTTCCCTCGCCTGGACGTTGGGGATTTGATTTCATTTATTCTGAATCATGGGTTGGATTATTTGCCGCGCGTGATTGTCGAGGAATTGGAACGAGACTTAGGGGCAGAGAGTATAGGAGTTCTAAAGCAGAGTATTCAAGGATATATAGAATTAAAAGGCGCCATCGATAAAACAGATAGAGAGCGCATTGAGGACAACAAGGAAGAGTTGGAGCTCGTATTAACGCTTCTCCTTCAAGCCGTTATTCCGGGACTGGTCCAAAAGAATTTGCCATACTTACGTCGAGTTATTGACTATGTGAATACAAGCATTATTTCCTTGGAAGCTACAAAAATTTTACAGGATCCCAAGGTCAAGGCGGTTACTTTTAATCAGGTTTCGCAATATATGCCTGCAGAGTCATTGAAACAATTCGGTCAGATCATTCAACAGTTACCTGTCGAAACTTATTTTTTTACTGATTTATCAAGGGATCTCCTTGTTAGAGAACTGGGATTAGATCTTTCGGAGTTTGAGGAGATTCCAGATACAAGAACAGTGATCCGCAAGATTCAGAAATTTTCTGATAGAAATTCCATTGAAGATTCAAGCACTCATCCCGATCAATCGCTTCGGCTTGAAGCTGTGGCAGGATGGGAAGGCTTAGGAGATTTAACGTGGCTTCATCTGATGGCGTTGGTGATTATCGTGGCGATGGCGGCGAGGGTTGGAGATTCTCAAGGATTTTTCACGCAGGAAGAAAGATTCATCATCGCCCGGGCCGCGATCAATTTGGTCAGACAGATTCGTGAGCGTGGGATTGAGGTGATTTTTATGTCGGGCAATAGCGCGCCTTTGCCGCTTATGCTTTTTAAAACAGCATGGAGAAAATTGTATGGTGAATCACAGATGCCGGAGATTTATGTGCTGGGAACTTTAAGCATCCCCCTTTTGAATGTAGAAACGACACAATTCTATAAAGACGAATATGATTCAATTCCCAATATCAAGGAACTTCGCGAAAATATGATTAAAGAGGCTATATGTGATTGGACGGAGGAAGGATTACAAAGAATTAAACGAACTGAGGCGGTTTTTGTGGATGATGCAGCCATTTTATTTATAAAGTTTAGATTGATACAGTTTCTTTATAGAGAGTTAGGTTTTTATAATCTTATTTTTGCTGCTTTTATTTCCACACCTAACAAATTAATTGCAGGAGAGTATTTTGTTGGAGCAGAGATGCATGAAGTGTTTGTAAGAAAATTCTTGAGGAGGTTTGCCGAGGGAATAAGCGGTAGACTTTCTTTCCCCGAATTGGATCAAAATCTCATCGATTATGAATTAACTCAACTCGAACAAACCATCCGCGCTTTAGATTTATCATCGGACTCGGCTCAAATGTTTATGTTTGGGTGGGGAGAGGTGGGGGTGTTGGGGATCGTGGTGGTTTGGATGATGGGGAACGTATTATCGCGATCTATAAGGAATGAAATTGATCTTTTTGTTGCGTTCATCGAATACTACTTTAAAACGATCAAAGATATCTTTGCGGCCCAGAAGATTGAATCCAATCTTCAAGCGAGGAGAAAAACCAATCGTGGCTTTCAGAGAGATATTTCCGATGACAATGGGGAGAAGATGATAGAAAACAGGGATGGCCGTTCCATCTCCGACAATCACCGAGGCCTGCTTCCCTTTGTGATAATCTATTTTAAGCAAACCTTCAGCCTGCTCACTGGAGAATATAGAAACAAACGCTCCCGAGTCGACATAGGCATCCAAGATAAAACCGTTGATCTCAATCGGAATAATAGGACAAAAGATACCTTTGTAATTTTGGTAGAGGAATTTTATAGCAGAATCAACGCGCATAGAAAATCTCGGGGGCGGGGGACTTTGAAAAAGAAGGGTTTGCTTTTAGGAAATTTTCTTTTAGCTCGCTTCATAAGTTCTCCGGGGCGGCCGTCGGCATCGGTGAATATGATGCGATTATCAACCACAAGGATAAATCCTCCGGCGTATTTATCCACGATTCCTTCGATGTTGTTCCATACCCAGGTATGGGAATCGATTTTATTTTTATGGGACAATCTTGGCATAATCATGAGTTTCACCTCTTGGGGAAAGAGTAATTCTTTATCTATAGAAAGTCAAGATTTAGTTTTGGCCATGTCGCAAAGCTCGTGGCCGGAGGATTGGTTGTGGATTTTGGGGATGGTGGTGGTTTTGATGGCTATTCATATTCCTGGACAAGGAGATTTTAATAACAGGGATGATTCTCAAGATAATATCAGAGAGCTTCTTGCGCGGTTGCAATCCATTGAGACAGAGATCATCACCGGCCCCAACGACACCCTTTCTCAAGAACGGGATCAAATCATGGTCCGACTGCAGTCGGTGTTTCATCAAATACTCAATACCATTGCCCAAAGAATTTATGAGGCGGTGAATGATCCCTCTTCTGATTTGGGTCGGCAGCTTCAACGCGATTCCTCCTATCTTGATTATTTAACGAGGCGATACGATATACAACGCGAGCAGGTCCGGCACGTGTTGCAATTGCCCGATGCGGGACACATTGAGGAGCTTTATCAAAGAATCGATTCATTGATGACCGAATTAGATCCGCCATATGAAGATGACAATCCATCTCAGTCTCTGACAGCATCAGATGAGACGGGATTGATGCAGGACTGGTCCATGGATATGGACGACCCTCTGGGTTTTCCCTCCCTCTCGCAAATACAAGTCCTTCCGACCCCTCCTCAAGCCGATGATGAATTAATGACGATGAGATCATTCGATGTAAAGGATTTAGCCATTATGCTTCGAGAGCTTTTTGAAGAACTGCGCTTTGATGACATCAATGGCGGTTTTCGTCATGCCCGCCTTCAAGGTGACTATGACGCGGAGCCGTTTCCACGACCAGATGTTTTTATGAATGTGGAAAGAATCCGTCAATTTTTAACTGAGGAAGCGCAAAATCCAAACAGCCCTGTTCATGTGACAATCCGTCACGCCCTTATGTTCGATTTCTTTATGTTTGGGTACCCATTAACTCGAGAAGAATTAGATATTCTACTGGGCGAAAGGTTGGCCGCGCGTTTCAATGATCTATTGGCCATGAGATTGATTGTTGAAGCGGGACCTGATCAATGGCGAATGAACAATTTATCCTTAGTGTCTAAAGAGTTGAGCAATGGAGAGGTGGTTTATGTCTTTGCTGATACGCCGCCTTATTTTAAGACGCACATGGGCATTGAACGGGTTTACATCGGAGGCGACACCGATTTATTGTGGGAACGCCTGGAACGTTTGGATAATATTTCCGGGGTCGGAGTCGACGCGGGATCGGGATCAGGCTTCCAAGCCATTGCATTGGTGAAAAGCAATCCTAAGTTATTCATGTATTGTTTAGAGATCGATCAAAGAGCAATCTCGGTTTCTCAATTTAATTTGTATCTCAATCTGGTTGATGACCGAGTAATGATTGTTGAGAGCATTGAATCTTTAATCCAACGATTAGGTGCAAGACGTTTAATTCTTATCGTCAGCAATCCCCCGTTTATGCCGTTCCCGGAATTTGTTGAGGTCGAACTTGAGGATGTGGATGAACTGACTCGCCACGGGATTGAAATTATTCAGCGCAACGGCCGCTGGGAATTAAACTTCAGCCATCTCTGGGGAAGGCCTGGCTGGGGTGGGGAGGATGGCTTGGCGGTCATCAGGCTATTTGTGGAGGATTTAACGCCGTTGATGGCCGATGACGGGATGATGATCATCTTTGCCTATTACATTGGAGAGAATCAAAGACCCACCAGCATTAGGCAGTACATTCAAGGCCAATCTAATTTGCACGTAGAATTTGAATATTTAACGCCGCGGATCGTTCTTATGGCAGGGGAAGAGAAATTAGATTCTATGCCTCAGACTCTTGAGGAACATGTGTTTGGGGCAATTGATGTCTTAAAATTAAAATATCCGCAGGTGGCGCCTAGGATTTTAGAAAATTTAGGAGCGCAGATATTTGCTACTCTAAGGGTGCGTGGTGTTACGCATCTTGTCCCAGGGTATGCAGTGATTACCAGCCGAGGGGTTCTTGCCAGCCAGATGATTTACAAGGCCAGACAGTTATTAGAGCAGATAGAATTTATTGAGAATATTACCAGAGGTGTTGATGCGGCTAATGCACCCCTTGTTCAACGATTACAACAATATCATCAAGCGCTTAGTCTTGAACTCGAAGGAGCCATCGAGTTTATGCAACGTTTTAATGATCAACATGAGGATGACACCCTGATGATCATTGGTGTCACTCCTGTTTTCCTCTTTGGGGCCGTTGGATGGATCGTTTTAGGAGCCATGGTTTCTGTCAAAGAGGCGTTGACAAACCTTGAGCCTTACCAGATTCGTGATCTATCTAAAATCCTTCTAATCCACCAGTTAAAATTTTGGTTGCACGAAGGGGAGCAATACATGGTGATGGATCCTCAAAGCGTATTGACCAATTTTAGAATCGAACAAATATCTGAACGCGATTTTCATATTCAATCTCACGCTGTCATGACGAAAACAGCAACAACCGTGTTGGAAGTACTAGAGAGCCTGGATCAAATTCACAAACAAATCGTACATGATTACGAAGAAATTCGTCATCACCGTATGCCTCCCGAAGATTGGTCTTTAATCGTCGATGTAGCAAGTGGCGTGTTAGAAGAAAATACAATTATTTCAGCTCTTCAACAGCTTTTGCTCAAAGTCGGTCGAGAACAAAGTTCTCCTGTTTACATTCGAGCTTTAAATTTATTATCTACGCTGATTGTCTTTGGTTTTTCTAAAAAATTACTTCTGCCTGGAATTTTTGTCAAGATTCCGGATAGAGATAATCTCTCGGTTCAAGTGAATTCTGTCAAAATGGACATCCGAAATTCATCGGAAGAGTTGATAGGGGCTGTGGATATTTTATTATCGTCGACGAACGGCAGTCCTCAGCTTACGGTTGATGTGCATATTTATAAAGAAATCAATCGAGGACAAGGAATCCACGGCATGATTTTAAAGCGATTGGGAGAAATTTTTCCATCAGGATCGACCTTAATCGGGTGGATTAACAATAATGAGACCTTGGTTCAAATGGCGGTTATGGCCTTGCAAAATATGTGGCCGCAGAGTCCTTTGCAGAATTTGCGGATCGTTTATGATAAAGAATTGGATAAAAATTATTATCTTCGGCGTCTGGCGGGGGATCTCACAGGGGTGATGCCGTCGGTCGATGAGCCGATTTGTTCACAGATTGCAGAAGTCATTCAATGTTTCAATAATGCCGCAGGACTCAGAAAATTCGTCGTGCAATATCTGAAGCGTGGAGGAAGTTTTACTCAAGAACAAATCATCCAGACCTGGCTGGGTTACCTTGCTTATAAAGCAGGATTTACGCAACAGGACGTAGAAATTCGCGAATTATATCGAAGAGAAGAATGGGTGGCTATAAAGAGTACAAAGGTTGATTATGAATCAACTCAACTCAAACAAACCATCCACTCTTTGGATTTATCGTCGGACTCGTCTAAAATGTTTATGATCGGGTGGGGCGTGGACGGCTGGCTGGGGATTTTGGGGATGGCAGTATATGTTCTGGCTATTGGTTTTTTTATTTTAGGTTTATATAGACGAATCGGTCAAAAGAACGCACAGGTCCTTAAAGTAAATCTAAATATTCCTACAGATCAAAAACGTATTTTGCATATTATTTTTAACTTTAGTATTGGTGGGGCAGAAAAAGGAACCTTGGCGCTGATGATGAACACAGATACCGCACAATTTGCGTCCTTTTCTTTGGTAAGTAAAACTGAAAAAGAATATACAGCTCTTATTCGGAAAGCTCAAGAAAAAGGAAGTCAGTTTATTTTTAAACAAAAAGGACTGAGTATCCCGAACGATTTTTATGATTATTCCTTATTGGCAAAGATAATCCTTCTTCTAAAATATATTCATGAAATTTTGAAAAATATATTTATCGATTATTTTATTTGCAAAACTATAAAACCGCAGGTCGTTCATTTTCATATGCCTCGAGGATTGGATTATTTCTTAAAGAAAGCCGTTCTTAAGTTCATCTTAGATGTCCCCATGATCACGACCTATCACAGCTTCCCTCGAGAAAGATTTTGGAAGAAAAGATATGGTGCGTTATTCAGCTCTATTTTTATATTCTTTGATACCTTAGGGTTTCGTTGGTTTGATGATCGGTTTGTCGTTATGACTCAAGAGGAAGCAAATGCACACATTGCGGCTGGAGTTCCTCCCTCAAAGATTGTTATCATCCCTAACGGGATTGATGTCTCTCGTTTTTCCAATCAAGTCCTGCCTCACGATGAAATAGTGAAAGATCTGGGATCTTTTATAAAAGGAAAAATCATTGTTGGCAATGTTGCCCGACTGCATCCCAATAAAGGGCAGAGGTATTTAATTGAAGCCGCCAGAAAAGTTGTAGAAATAAGAACGGATATATGTTTTCTGATTGTTGGGGAAGGTCAAGAGAAAGAAGCTCTACAAAAATTTATTCAAGAATTAGAGCTAGAAGAATTTGTCGTTTTAACCGGAGGAATCGAAAGTGAAGATATCCCCAAGATACTTTCTGTCATGACTATGTTTGTTTTACCTTCTCTTATTGAGGGGATGCCGCAAGCGATGATTGAAGCGATGGCTTGTGGATTACCTGTTATTGCAAGTGATGTGGGAGGAGTGAAGGCAACGCTGGGAAAAACGGGTATCCTGGTAAGTCCATCCGATGCGGAATCTTTAGCAGAAGCGATTTTGCGATTGATTAATAATAAAGAAACAAGGGGGCACTTAGGTCAGCTAGCACGCCAGCGAGCTTTTGATTTATTTAGTGACAAAAGGATGGCCCAGGATTATGAAAGACTTTATCAAGAGTTAATGATCAAGAAGGAAAGAAGTCAGAGAAGATTTTTTATTCAGGCGATCGGTTTCTGGGATATTGGAGGGATTGTCTTAGCAGTCTTGCCTTTCTTCATTGTAGCCATGGCCAGAGCAGGATCGACTTTTGGTCCGGATATCATGGATAGTTTAAGGAAATATAACGAACAATCCTACGAGAGCCGATTTTATCGGCAGTATCATCTGCATCAATTAGAAGAAGGGAATTTCATTGAACCTCGATGGAGCATTTCAGATGCAGAGATGATTGATGTATGGTTGATTCTAAAGGAGAAAAGCAGTCCCACCGCCAAGAATATTTCGCAAGAATTAGCCCATCGAACTAATAAGAAACCAACGTCTTATAAAGATATAAATCGACGTTTGAGAGGAATACAAACAAAAATTACATCATATCAAAAACACAATGTACAAGATTGGTATCTATCCGACGGTCAGGGCAGAAGAGCTTATACAGATTATCAATTATGGTCGATTCTGTGGAATTCATTGAAGGAGAATGGGCAATTCCCGCAGGGTTTTGTTCGTATTGTTGAGCAGCTTAGTTTTAGGGACAGCAAAGAAAATTTGGGTGATGAGTGGCAAATCGTTAATCAAGGAGTGAAGCGTTTAGCCAAACGAAATGTCTTTGCAGAGTTCAGCTTCGAAATCTTGAATTCAGATCATGGTTACAGATTACTCCTGGAATTGGCAAAGACGCAGCCAGAAAGAATGAAATCTATTTTTGATCAGGTGGCTCAAAATATCGGATTAATCTCAATTGAGGAAAGGACATCAGAGAAAAAAAGAAGTAGTCAACTTCGCTTAAGAAATAGATTGCTTTCTCAATTATTGAGCGGAAACGAGCAAAGGCGAATAACAGCTGCTATAAATGTGATGCAACAACCCAGTGAAGTCGGAAATCAGATTTTGATTGCCTTAACTAAACTTTTAGATGACCGGCATCCAGGTGTTCGTTTAAGAACGATTAGAACGATTATTCATCTCATTGAGGTAGAGACCAATTTATCCAGGATTAACAAAGGTTCAGAAGAGTTTTTAAATGAAAATGCGAAGTATTTAACAGAAATTATGCGTAGAAAAGAGATAAGCAGGCGTGAATTGTCTCGGCGGGCGAAGTTTGTTCCCGAAAAGATCGCTGATATTGAAAATAATAAGAGCAATGGCGAAGGCGCATGGGTAATGGACTGGTATCAGCTTGCGGTGGGTTTGGATATCCCGCCAGAATATTTATTGAGCCTTGTCAAAGAATATAAAGTGGCCCATATTCCTACTTTTTTTGGTGTTCAATCCTCTTCATCTGATTTAGAGACTGCTGCACAAGCCTATAATGAAATTTTGATTGATCGTCTTATCTTATGGCGGGAAATATGTGGGTATTCAGCTAACGAGCTGAGCCGACTAAGCGAAATAAAGGCTTATATCATTCATGCGTTTGAAGGAAAAAGATATGCCATTTCTGTTTTTACCGCATATTCTTTGGTTAAAGTTTTGGGACTTGGATGGAATAATTTTCTTGACGTTCAGCCCTCAGCCCTTGACGGGTTATTGCGAAAAACCCGCGAAGTTGTTAGAGAATTGCTTCTCAACGAATCCTCTTGGCGTCAGAAGGCTTGGTTGTCTGTTAACGAAGTGGCGAGTGCGTGCGGCCTAAATTTAGACGGGTATAAATATAATGTTATGAATTTGCGAGGAATTGTTTCTTTGAAGCAGGAATGGAAGGCGCTCGAAGCTATCCATGAAATGGCTGTTTTTAGATTGATAGAATTGCTCGACGCCTTAGGATGGAATGAAGAGATATTTGAGAAGAGAATCGGTATCCCAAGAAGTCATTTGAAACAATGGGAAGATGATCCGTTATGTCTGGATTGGACTGAACTAGAGAAAATTATCTCCATCATCATGGATAACTGGGTGGATGTAAGTATTCATTTAATGAATAAACAAAAACGGCTCCATCTAAATTCATCTGATCTTTCTAGCCTATTAGTATATAAAGCCCATAAATTAATAATTCGGGATCAAAAGGAATTTCCAAGGACTGTTTCAGCATTAGTAAGATCATTGGAAAGTATTCAAAATCGACATAAGGCCATGGATGAATTTGAAAATGGCTATTTAAGGTCTTTGAGAAATATTAAATGTTTTATCTCTAAACTCGATCAAAGTAGAAATCAACTGCGACTTCGACTGGGAAGAGTTTTAAGACGAATGGACGGTATTTCTAAAAAAGAATTGGAGCATCAATTAGAACAGTTAGCGCATCAATTGGAATTGGGTTCAGATGCGTTTGCCCCCGTGAGTTATAACTTAAAAGCCGCTCAGGTGATTGGGGCACTCCTTGATCAAGTTGAAGATAGAATGATTACTGATAGAGGTTTACCTGATTACGATTTTTGGGATCCTTGGAAAATGGATGACCTAGAGAAACCGACAGGAGAGGATTTAAAATTACAAGATATTATTCCTTTAGCAGTTGATATGGATGAAGAGAGTATAAGAGATTCCTTGCTGAGTTTGGAAATTAAAGTCAAGCGCGGTCAAATTTCTGAGATAGTTTATCAAGTCGCCTTTTTGTATCATAACGAATTCAGTGTAGAGGAAATGGCGCAGGAACTGTCCATGGATCGAGAAGAAGTCGAAACGAGATTAGCCGAGGTGCGGGCGTTGGAAGCACAGATGAAAAAAGAAGAGGAGAGATTCGGGGTGTTTGTGTTTAGCGGTTGGCTGGGGATTTTGGTGGTTTTGATGGCCGCTTCATTTGCCCCACGGCAAAAAAGAAATAATCTTTCGGGCGTCTTGGAACGTGATGGCGAATCGCGAGAAGATGTCCTTGCGGCCCAAGAGATTTATCGCAAGGTGCTTGGAGAAAGCGACGGTGGCTTTGAAACGGATCGAACCGATCTTAATCGGCAGACGGAAAACATAAACCTTCATCGACCGCCGGTCGCCGATGGTGATCGACATCGCCTTACCTCTTCTGAAGTTAATCCCAAGTCGAATCGCCTCCCGGACGCAAAACACCGAGAACCACGCACCGGAGTCGACGTAGGCGGCGACGATGCAACTGCGTTTGTTGCCTTGAACTTCGATTGGGATGATAGGGGAATGAAAATTCTTGTAGGTTCTGTAATGGAAGATGAAGGGCTTGGAGGATTTCATGCTTCAAGGGTAAACATGAAGGATGGAAGAGAAATCATTTGGCTTTGGAATTGGCATCCCCGTCGTAACAACGCGGGGGTGTCTAGCGTGGGCACGGCGCTCGAGATCGGCGACATCCGACCCGATGAACGCCTCGCCTTCGGCCACGACGACGTACTGGCCCGGATGATGATCGATCAGCCACTCAAAATGGGATTGGATCCACGCATCGTCCTTGAGATGGCTGAACTTCTTTTGAGAAGATTTTGGGAAAGCGTTATTCTTCACGGCAGCGAATATACTACAAATCCTGAGGAGTCACAAGAGAATGTTTTAGGGATTTTGAGCGGGGATATTTTGATGTGGATCGGGCTGGTGTTTTTTGCGGCGATAGTGGATATTCAATCGCTGATTAAGGATTCAAAAGAATTGAAGCCTGCGCAAAAAGCAGAATTATTGTCGAATTCCAGAAGACTTGAACTTTTTCAAGAAATCACCTTACGGCTGATGAGAGAATTTTCTTCGGCGAAGGAGAAGGTCATGGAAAAGATATTGACCTCAGCCTGCGCAATCAGTCGAAGAGAGGCCTGGTGGCAGAGAAGTCAAAAAGCCATTGAATACCTGAAAACCGATATGAGGTTAACATTAGAACGTCAGCATCCGGTCATTGCGCAGCATTTGTTGACGGTTATTAGTCTGAGAGGAAGAACTCCTCATAGCTTTGAAGGATTTGAGAGGATTTTAAGGATATTTCAAGATCGTTTTTATGTTCCGAATTTTTTAATCTTGCGCGATGAACACAAACAGCAGTTAGCGACCGCCGCGATATATTTATCCGGTGGAGAAAATCAGAAAAAGGATTTTGAAATAATCCTTTCTGAGATTGAAAGTCTCTTTCATCTCCAACAAATGTCTCTTCCCGATCGACTTTATTTGTTCAATCAATTGTCTTTAATAATTTCCGGTGGAAAAATGAAAGGATTTCAAAAAGGCAAAGAAATAGAGCGGGAAGGTTTGGAGTTGGAAAAGATTAACCGATGGCTTAACCAAAGTCTTCCCGGCTTAAAAGAAAAACCAATCGACAGCGAACATATTCGACGAGTTTATGGTGTAAATGCAGAAGAAAGAATACCTTTAGATACTTTTCTTAACTCTCCTGCTCATCGCGGGGAGATATGGGCGGATGAATTTCCGGAGGTTGAGGTCGCGGCCCGGTTAGAGAGCAATGGACATATAAGGATATTAGCTTGTGCAATACAATATGGAGAAGACTATAAAGATAATCCCATTCAGATATCTTTCCAATGGGCTAAAGCTAAGAAACGATATTTTCCGGTGATGACCCAAATTGATCGAGGTAATCAGCAGATAAGATTGGATCGATTTAAAACCGTATGGGGACGAAAGACGAAAGAATTACAGTATTTGCTGATCGATAGTTATCAAGCTCTGTCGCCTAGACATGGAGGACGCCTTTGGGTTAGGGAGGGTTACTGTGAAATTAAGATTTTTAAACTGGATATTGTTAAATCTGGAGAGAGATCAGGAGAGTTCCGTATCTTTGCAGAGAGTCATCCTCTTAGCAGGCAATATATCGGTGGTGATGCTGATGCATCACTCATTTGGGTAGAGGAGTTGGGTGATTTTAGAGTTTTACGCACTGAGGTTCATCCTCCCTCGGGCGCAGATACCGTAATATTAGATTTTACGTTGATTGTTTCAGAATTTTCAAAAGATATTCCGGGGACTTTTCATTTGAAAGATTCTTTAATTCGGTTTAAGGGAAAAGCCTGGTGGGACGATTTAGATCAGCGTACCCCGGATAAAGAGGGTTACACCATTTGGGCGCCGATGAGAAGGGCGTTGAGTTCCGATGGAACGATGCGCTGGATAGGGCCGCAGGAAGAAGTTTATGCGTTTTCACAGATGAGGGAAAACAGTCAAGTGTACTCGGTTTATTCTTTGACCGAAGAATTGATGGAAGATTTTAAAAATGAAAAAAGGTCTTATCCCGACGAGCTTTGGACAGGCGTGTGGATTGGCGACGATTGGAAAACGCAACAATGGATCACGCGCGAGGAATTGGGGCAGGAGCGGTATCACGCGGTTTTGAATGCTCAAGAAGAAAAAATTTTTGAGGAAATAAAATCCTGGCTGGAAGTTCATCAAGAAGAATTGGGATGGGGTAAAGGACGACTGACGTTTGAAGATCTTTTGCATCTGGCCAGAGGTCAGATTTTACAAGGACACCAAAAGCGAGAAGATATTTTAGTCGGGATGAAAAAAAATATTTTACGATTGATGGCTGCAGAATTTCGAAGGGAAGGGACTTTTAGCATCTCTTCCCCTGCAGAAGATCGTTTTGAAGATGATCGAGAAATTCCGATTGCTGATGAAAGACAAAAAGACAATTTGGCTCGTGTGCGCCTTCCATCCGAACAGGACTGGAAGGAAAGACTTAAAGCAGAATTCGTCGGGAGATTAACTGTTCAACAATACTTGAGTTTAATGTTGAAATTGGATTTCGACGTGGAAGAGGAGCTATTGCTCGAGCATGGATTAGAGGATATTTCAGAAGAGGACCTTGAAAGCCATTCTGTAGAAGCTCTTGAATTGCTGCACGAGCAAGAGGCGCATTCTTATGAAGAGCTTGTAGAATTCTTGGGCTATTTCCGATCTTTGAACTCACGGGAGATTGTTCAGGAGATCAATCGACGAAAGACGGATGTTTTGGGGATTTTGGGCGGGGATATTTTGATGTGGATTGGGATGGTTTTTTTGATGGCCGCGGCATTGGAAGAAATTCCTCATCGAGGGATTGGCTTGTTTATTGTGAATGATTATGGGTTTACTAAGAAGATGAACAATACGAACCGCCTGATCCAGATTTTAGGAAAAATGGGAATCCCGGTGTATTTCGAATCTCACCTCGCGCGGCAGCCTACGATGACCATGGAGACCGATGTTCTGGGATATTTGTTTCATCAAGCCCAGGAGGAAATAAAGAAATTGTTTACTCATCTCACAAAGTTGGGAATTATGAAATGGGAAGGCTATGATCTATGGCAATGGGCAGTTTCTTCTCTTGATGAAAGACAGCTTCTCTCCCTCGGTCTTTCCCTTCGAAATATCCATCTGACGATCCGTGTCTGGCGGGAGACGCATACCCAAGAAACGGTTTCTGAATTCTTAAAACCGTTAGCCCAAGAAGGACAAATCACCTTGATCTTGGCCGGTGGACTCAGAGAAGACTGCCTTTTTAAGGTTTTTATCCGGGCCGTATGGGAGGCTTTTTTAAAGGAGAACGCCATCCGTATTATTATGATTGATGAAATAATTGTGAATAGAATCGAGGGGATAGATCAAATATATACCGATTTCCTGGATCTTCTGGGGGTTAATTATAGCGTCTGTGTTAAGGGCGTTGAGTTGAAACGGATTGAGCGGCATCCTCATCAGGGGCCCTTTGTCGTCTTAGAGTATTATGATACTGTGAACAATTTTCAAATAGAATCATTGGATCATCAGGCGTTAGAAAGCGATTCTCATCAGAGTTTAAATGCCGCGTTAACTCAAATCGAAATTCCTTCGGACATCAGCCAGCCGGTTTTAGGTTGTGTTTTGATGAGGGTTGCTGCCTTAGGCGTGGCCTCTGGCGAGACGCAGTTCATAGAGGACATCCGCAGCTATACAGAATCATTTAAACCGGTTTCCATTGAAGAGACGCCGCAGGTTTTGGTTTTATTAGCGATGATGACCTCCATAGACATGGAATTAAGGATAAAGAATTTCAACGAGAATCCAGGGCTGCATGATTTTTATGAAACTCTAAAGGATTTGGGAGATTTTATCGGGGAAAGAGCAAAAGGCTTTGATGAAATTTTAAAGCAGGCATTATTTTTACGCAAACTCGCTTCTTATGTTCCGAATTATCGGGCGTTGATTCAAGAGTTGAGTTCATTGGATCGTTCGGTTGAGATGAGTACTTTGTTAGAGTTTTTGATTACGGACGTGGTTCTGCGGCAAGTGAATGATTTTCCTGCCCTGGTCAATGTTATCAAAGCAGCTGGCGAATTATGGAGTAAGGACATTATGATTGGCTGGTTCTTGACTTCATTTTTTAGTCGGAAAGATGTTTCATCCCGTATAAAAGGGATCGTGGATGTCATGGCCTTATTAGAGTTTTTTAAGAATGAATTTGAGAATAAAAGTAACTTGCAAGTTTTTCGGATGATGAGCGAATTCAAAAAGACTGAAGCCGATCGGTTTTTTTTGAAACAGGATATTTTAGGGATTTTGAGTGGGGATATTTTGATGTGGATCGGGATGGTGTTTTTTGCGGCGATGATGGATATCCAATCGTTTAATAAAAATTTAAATAATTTTCAAGATGATTTGCGAATATCCCTTCGAAAAATCATGCAAGGTAAGCCCAGAGGTTTTCAAAAGGGACTGGCTGTTGAGATAGGAGTTAATCCACAGGTCTTTAACCGATTTCTTAAAAATAAATGTGATCTACCGGAAAAATATTTAAACCAGGCCTGGAAAGTGACAACACAGGACACCTCCCACCTAAAGCACACAGAAATAATCGCTCTCATTAAAAAATTGGTTGTGCACAATGGAGACAAGGAACGTTTTGCAAAAGAAAGCGAAATTTCTATCGATCACTTCAATGGCATGATTTATAAAAAGGAGAAAGGCAGTGCAGCAGTTTTGCAAAGATTGTACACAACCGCTATGCGATGGCAAGAGATTGTACAAATTCGTTCTCTTATTGAAGAAGTAACCTGGGTCAAAGACGCGTTGAATTATTTCAGTCAAGAAATAGATGTATCTCTTGAGAAATTAAAGGGATTTCTTCACGGTCGAGAAGAATGGGAGCGGGAGTTGTTAGAGAAATCCAAGAGAGTAGCCAATGTATGGAAAGAAACGCTCCCAGCATCTTATCAAGAAGCAAGGGGATTGATTCGCAATTTGACAACCTATAAAAATGCTAAAAAGCGATTCTCACAAGAGGCAGAAATACCATACAATCATTTTTTGAGATTTCTTAGAGGAAAGATAGACTTGGGCTATTTGTATCTGAAGAAGGCCTGGCAGAAGGCAGTCGAATGGAGGCAAGAAGAGTTTCCCTCTTCGGACCAGCTTCGGAAAATAGTGGCAGAAGTTATTCTTGATGCAACAAAGAAAGCTGAATTGGCACAGTTAATCGGTGTTTCTCTTCGGCATTTAACTGGTTTTCTCAATGGGGAAACAAATTTAAGTCAAGAAAGTTCCAGCAAGGCGTGGGCTGTCGCTTCCCAATGGAAAGCAGCACAAATGTCGATAGAAACAGAAAGTTTTTCCCCTCCACAAGACAGAGTCCAGTTGGAACAAAAGATAATGGAATTATTGGAATGGTGTGAAGGAAACCTTGTTTATTTGCGATGGGTTCTGCAGTTTGTTCATCCATCGGGGAGGATCGCACCCGATCAACAAACGAGCGTTCAAGAATGGATCGAAAAGTTGTATACGCACATAGCGGATCAAATTTATGACCGGTCCACCGTTGTAGATTGGCCCGAAGTTATTAAAAAACAGCTTATTGATTTAGAAGAGGCAGTGGGGATGGAAGATCGATCTTCAGAAAATTTGGGAAGTTCCATAAGTCACCTTCGAGAGATTTTAGAAAATTTTAAAAAGGATTTATTGACCTACGCACAACTAATGGAACGACATTTAAAATCTGGACTATTGGAAACGAAGCCCCGCGTCTTTTTGCTCATTGATGCCTCGGCGGTTTTTATTTTTCTGTTTGGGTCTTTGGTCATTTTTCTCGTATGGAACGGGATCAAATATGTGTTTTTTATCGGCGAGCATTATATATGGACGAGTTTGACGGGCGTGGGGGCGTATGGGAGGAGGATAATACAATCTCAAGAATTGGATATCGCTTCTCCCCAGCCTTGGCTAGTCTTTCGAACGGCGTTCTTGTTATTTTTGATTTCTATAGTCCACACTATTCGGATTGCCATCTTTGGATTAAAAGCTTACGAAGCAGAAATGATCTTTTCGGATCATCCTCCTTTTGATCATCGAGGAGAATTTGGTGATTTTCTGGCTCAAGATAAGAAACCTATCTCTGAAGATTATTTAATCCAGGCGGGTAAGCGCTCTTATGTGATGTGGAGTGATCCCAATTGGGGTGTCGTTTTCGTTGGGGAAGATGGCGCGGAATTTTATTCACACAAGGGACAGCTGTATTGGCAACAAAAATATTTCAGACAAAAACAGGCGGAACAATTTGTCAGCGCCATTTTAAGTCTGCCTGTTAATGAAATGGTTTTAAAGAAGAAGAAAGCTTTGTATGAAGAAAATTATTCTGTTACGGAAGATCTTCAATTAAGATTGGCTGAGTTTGTCTCGAGAATTCCCGAACTTTATGACGGAGATCCCGTGGAACGGCAAGCGCGTTTTGAAAGACAACGCGATAAATTATTTCTTGGCTTGTCATCAAGAACAAAGAAGAGTTCATTAAGAAAAATCCGGGGATAAGTTCATATCCCCATCTTCATATACACCGCCCCAATCATCATGGGCTGGCGAGGGCCTTCGGGGAGAAGATAGAATCGGTATTTTTTATACGCAGAAGGATTGATTATTTCATCATTAAGATTAATCACGCCGGTATATTGATCAAAGAAAACGATTCCCCCGTCATCCACACTTGGTGTTATAAATGCCGTTTGTTTTTTTTGGGCTGCCTCCTCGATGAGGGGATCTATGAACGACGGCAGCGTTATCATGTAACTGAATTCAAAAGGAATTTGGCGTTCAATCAAGGTTTCTCCATCGGGAACAGTGATCACCACCAATTTTTTTGTATTTTTGAAATCTAGGCTATCGAGTTTTTGGCGTAAAAAACTTAATTCGCGCTGGTAGTTTTGGCAGACGTCTTTTATGTTGTGTGAGGCAAGTCCAATACTTAAAGAAATAAATCCTCCCGCGAATATTCTTATGAACAAAGAAATTTTTTGATCTTTCCAGAAATCCGCGCATTTTTCTCCTATGCCCCACTGGGCGATCAAGATCATCACCACCGATGGAAACAACACGCGGTACCCCAAAAGCGTGAAGCATTCTTTGGCTATGAGGATGGGGGAATTGGCCAGTAAAAATAATATCACGCCGATCAAAAATATAAGGAGCGGATGAGGCGGGACTGTTGTTTTTTGCAATTGATGTCCGGTTTTTCAAAAGAATAAGACAAGCGAAAGAACTAAAAATGATCCCGTTGATCAAAACAGAAGATTAAAAGACATCTCGAAATCGTAAGGAGTTTTACTCAATTGGTGCGCTGCGCTCATCGAGGAAGGCGCCTGCGGGATGAAGAAGAATTTGATGGCTAGAAAATAGATCAACATGCATCCTCCATAAAAAATAATGTTCCGGAGGATTATTTTTTTGGTGCGCGGCCATTGTTGCGATGGGGCGAACACTAAGACCGAAAACGTGAGCACAAACACAAAGACGGCATTCATCGGATAAATAAAGAGCGCTGCCAGAAAAAGCAAAGCGGAGGCGATCGAAAAAAATAATGATAGTTATGGGTTATTCAGCAGATCGTGAGTCCCGATTTTACGCAGATAAGCGGTATCTCCGATTTTTTGATAGGTGATACGATAATTCTGAGAAACTCGAATTTCGAAAATGTCTTTTTGGCCGGCCATTTTTTTATGACCTAAAGAAGGATGGTGCGGGTTGTTTTGTAGGAATTCGAGAGTTTTTTGAGTTCGTTCCTTTATATCCGTGGGGAGTTTCTTGTAAAGCCTGATAAAAGTATCCGTTGCCTCAATGTGCATTACTTGTCGAGTTTTTTAAAGAGCTCTTTGATGTTTTTGGTTTTAGAAACTCGTCCTTTTTTAATATCTTCATCGGCCTTGATTTCTTCCTCCTGCCATCCAGAAGTATAAAAATAAGCTTGATCTTTAGGGATGACCACCTGAGGTTCAATAATTACTTTGTTGTTTTCTACTTTTATATCGAGATAATCATTGATCCTCAGATGAAGTGTTTCGATAATTTTTTTTGGTAATGCAATTTGATAATTTTGTCCTAATTTTCTTAGCATATGGGTGAGTCCTCCCGATAGCAAGGATAACATAAATTTATATTTTGTCAAAATATTATTTTCATGTTCTCAAAAACTGTTTATTGAAAAAAATCTCCGTCATTTCAATCACCGTCGGGCGGCCGTGGGGGCAGGTGAAGGGATCTCGGCACGCCAGAAGCTCTTGGCGTTGAAATTCCACTTGAGGAACGTCCATCGAATCGCCCGCCATAACGGAACACCGGCAGGCCCGTCGGGCGAGGGTGTCGTTGTCGTAACGGCTGACATTTTCTCCTGCTAAAAGGCTTCGGGCGGCGGCTTCCGGATTTTTAAGAAGATGAGGAGTTGTATGCAGGGCG
>Ga0209515_10000091_pt1 | contig 162256 bp, 103 predicted proteins | sample Subgroupgradi54m_FD_187454 | JGI IMG/M metagenome (GOLD analysis project Ga0209515, IMG submission 187454) | Subsurface groundwater microbial communities from S. Glens Falls, New York, USA - GMW60B uncontaminated upgradient, 5.4 m (SPAdes)... ...
CTTAAGGTTCAGGACGTACGTCCTGAACCTTAAGGAGGGCATCCTCCATAGACAAAACGTGAAGAGACACAATAATCATCAGGCTTCCGATTGTCAAGAAAGCAAAGATCGCAAAAATTTGCACAAAAACGTTGATGATTTTCATCCTTAGCCGGCCTTACGTGTCTCAATTTGCTCCACACTAGATGGGATTAAGTTAGTTTCAATAAAACCCGTGGTCACTTTTCCCTGTCTGAAACGCGGGCGGTGTAATATTTTTTCGTGGAGGGATATGGTCGTCTTCACAGGAGCAATGACTGTTTCTTTCAATGCTCTCAACATAATTTGGATGGCCTCTGTACGATCTTTGCCATGTGCGATTATTTTAGCGACCATAGAATCGTAATAGGGCGAAATCATATACCCCTGATACACGTGAGTGTCTACGCGAATATTGGGACCGCCAGGCAAAAGTAAAGTTTCAATCTTTCCCGGACTTGGAAGAAAATTGTGGTCCGGATCTTCAGCATTAATGCGACATTCAATCGCATGACCGTTACATTTAACAGCATCTTGACTAAAACCTAATTTTTGACCACTCGCGATACGAATTTGTTCTTTCACCAAATCAATCCCCGTCACCACTTCAGTGACAGGATGCTCCACTTGAAGCCGCGTGTTCATTTCAATGAAATAAAATTTTTCAGACTCATCGACGAGAAATTCAACCGTGCCGGCGTTTTCGTATTGAAACGCTCTCGCCGCACGCACAGCCATTTCGCCCATTTGCTTCATGAGCCGCTTGCTTAAAAGCGGTGCTGGCGATTCTTCGATTAATTTTTGGTGGCGGCGCTGAACCGAACAATCCCGCGCACCTAAGTGGATAATAGTTCCATGAGAATCCCCTAAAATTTGAAATTCTATGTGCCGCGGCTCTGTAATATATTTTTCAATATAAACTCCTCTGTCTCCAAAAGCAGCTTCGGCTTCGGCTTGTGCAGTCAAAAACGCATTCACTAATTTCCCGTCATTATGAGCCACCTTCATTCCTTTTCCACCGCCGCCCGCTTTTGCCTTAATAATCACAGGGTAACCCATCTTATTAGCTACACGCAGAGCTTCAGCTTGATCGACGATCACACCTTTGCTCCCTGGGAGGATCGGGACTTTGGCTTTTCTCATCGTTTCGCGTGCAAGAGATTTATCGCCAGCCAAACGAACGCTCTCCGGTTTCGGGCCAATGAATTTAATTTGACAGGATTCGCAAATTTCAGCAAAGTGAGGATTTTCGGCAAGAAAACCGTAGCCGGGATGAATGGCATCCACATCGGCAATTTCGGCCGCACTAATGATGCTTGGAATATTCAAATAACTTTCGCTAGACGGAGCTTCTCCAATACAAATAGCTTCATCCGCAAAACGCACGTGTAGCGACTCGCGATCTACCTTGGAATAAATTGCTACCGTTCGAATCCCGAGATCGCGACAAGCGCGTATGATTCGAACTGCAACTTCACCCCGATTAGCGATTAAAATTTTGTGGAACATAAGTTAAGAGGACGGCCTAAAACTCAAATCCGCTAGAGTTTCTGGATTTTAAACAAGGGCTGGTCAAATTCAACAGGTTGGCCATTTTCAACCAGAATGTCAGTAATACGGCCACTCACTTCGCTTTTGATTTCGTTCATCAATTTCATCGCTTCAATAATGCAAAGGACATCGCCTGTTTGTATCTCTTTTCCGCGTACTGCATAGGGCTCAGCATCAGGAGCGGGGGCCCCATAAAAGGTGCCGACCATTGGAGACCGAATCACGGTTACCCCTGCTTCCTCAACTTGTTGCGGCTCGCCGGCCTGCGTTGCTCCTTCGTCCTTTGTAAGTCTGGCTGGTGAATAAACTTTTTCTTGAACAACTGTGCCTGAAACTCCCTTTTTGAGTCGAATTTTGAAATCATTTTTCTCAATCTCAAGCTCCGTCAGGCCATGTTCCTCCATGAGATTGATCATTTCTTTAAGCTCTTTGATTGTCATGGGATGAGTAAAAGTTCTCCTAAAAATTAACGGGCAGCTTTATCCTTAACACCTAAGGTGTCTTTCTGCCCGCTTAGCTTAATGAGATTAGATTGATTTTACTGTAAAGTGGGAACCCTGTCAATCGCCCAAGAGTGTTTTCACTTCCTAAGGGCCTTCACAAGACCTTCTAAACCCAGAAGATAGCTCTCCTCACCAAAGCCGCTCACTTGTCCAATGCACACAGGAGCAGTCAGTGAATGACGTCTGAATTCCTCCCGTCCGTAAATATTTGAAAGATGGACTTCTACGGCCGGGACCCCGCATGCTGAAAGCGCATCCCGAAGAGCCACGCTGGTATGCGTATACGCTGCTGGGTTAATTAAAATACCTCTATAATTTTCACGTGCATTTCCAATCAAATCAACCAACTCGCCCTCATGATTGGATTGAACAACCTCAACTTGAATACCCATTTTTTGAGCTTCAATTTGAATGAGGTGGTTAATTCGGGAAAGCGACGCCTTTCCGTAAATTTTGGGTTCGCGCTTCCCCAAAAGATTCAAATTGGGACCATGGATAATTAATATCTTCAAGTGTTTTTTAGTCTTAACTTTTTTATGTACCATAAAAATTCACTATTTCACGGTTTCTCAGCTTCTTCAATTAACATGACGGGAATTCCATCCCGAATCGGAAACCGAAGTCTGCACTGCAAATTAGTACAAACAATCCTTTCCCCTTCCAAAACAACTCTCGTTTTGCAAGCAGGGCATGCCAAAATCTCCAAAAGTTTTGAATCGACTGTAGCCATAAATTAACTCCTAAAATTGACTTTGATTAACTTTCCATTCGTTCTAATTCCCGAATCGAAGCTCCTCCTCGAATTGCATACAAGATACCACAAAGACACCCAATTCCATAAATGAAAAGGTCGCAAATTAAAGAAATCGCAACCGCTTGATCAACTGATACATAACTCCGGAACAGATAAACGGTGGCTGCTTCGCGAGGTCCAAATGCACCAATCGATGGAACAACCATAGAAATCACAACAATGAGGGGTAAAAATAAAAAGAAAAGTACAACCGGGACATTAATGTGAATGCTCCTCGCTAAAAAATAAATCAGCAAAATAAACATTCCCTGAGCAACTAACGAATAAAGGTAGGCAAGGCAAAAATCAACGCGCCGTTTTCGATACAAATCCAACGCTTCAAATAATTTGCTGACTCGCTCGTGAAACCGTCTTGGAAACGTTCTTAGCACAAGCGCTCTGGCAGGTTTTGAAAATCGGTGGCTCATCATAAACAAAGTAACAATCAATACCGCTCCCGTTACGCAAAAAAGCAACTGCCCTACTCTCGGATCATCAATGCGCTCATGTCCGATGAAAAAAGTAAAAAACCCAATTGAAATCGTTGCCATCAACCCAAAAAATCGGTCAATTAGAACGGACGTAATGGTCGCCATTTTTTTCCCAGAATCTTTATAAATGTAATAAGCCTTTGCAATATCACCTCCGATAGCTGAAGGCGAAAACAAATTAAAAAATAGGCTGATGACCCATAAATAATAAAGCCGTTTAAAAGATAGATGAATCTTTTGAATGGAGAGGATTATATTAATACGAAAAGTAACCACGGCCAAAGAAAGGAAATTAATCGCCAAAGCAATCAGAAGCGGAATAATCTCAATATTCGTAAGATGCGATAAACCTTCCTTAAATTCGCCGCGGACAGAATAAAAAACAAACGCGAGCGACAAAATACTGATGCTAACACGCAATATCAGAGTTTTGAGTTTTTTTGACATCGAGATAGCGGTTAGCTTATGAAGTTTTATGTTGAACAAATTTTAATTGAAGGTCTGCAATCAAAGAGCCTAATAAACTTTCTTCTTTTGATGCTAAATTACCTTTGGTTTTTTCCTTAAGCATCAACAAGAGATCGATGGTTTCTTGGGCAGCTCCTAAATTAACTTCGATTTTTTCACCATCAGGAGGTTTGAGCTCTCCCATCTGAAAAAGCGTCTGGATCCCGAGCGAGCTAACAAACGTCGAAAACGAAACAGGGATTTGTTCGGCTGCTCCAGAGACGCCACCCTTTTCCTTGGAAACAACTTCTTTCCAACTTTCATCGACACGCTTTTTGGTAAAGTGAACTTCTTTTTCGTCCATGGTCATAAGCCCAACCAACAAAAAGAGGCTCACAGTCAAAGTGGGGAATATTTAACTGTGAGCCTCGTTAAGGTGGGTAGAGACTTACGTCTCTAGTATTTTTATATCACCCAAGATAATTTTTGTCAACCATACGTTAATGCGTTATCGTTTATACAAACTGAATAGCGATCCCAAACTGTTTTTTAAGGAGTTCAAAACGGGCTATTTTGCCAGGGACAGTTAATTCTTCCTTGAATGTGTCATTTGGAGGAACCGTGATCGTAACTTCTGTTTGCTCAAGCCCCTGCATTTTGGGATAATCTGGAGCATCCAGATCTAAAAACTCAGCAAAAAGCCCTCCTTGACTCACATTGGTGCCGATTGCCTTTGCAACTAACGTACTTCCGTCTTTCATATGGAAGGCTAGTTTCACAGGAATGGCCACTCGAATACGCTTAGCACGTCTTCGTTCCAGTCCGGAACTTTTCGGCTGTGGCTTTGTTTCATCCACTGCTACCTCAAACATTTTATCCTTGAGGAAAAGGAATGAGCCGAACGCATCAGCAACTTCTTCCTCATTCTTACAGAGCCTGATGTTATTAGGCAGATGCGTCGTCTGAAAAAGATCTCGACTAGCTCCATCTGGCGCATAAATCAAACTGCGCTGAGGTCTCAACAAACAGGCCACAATCTTTCTCAAAGAGACTTCGTCCATCGATTGCACCTTTTGAAGGTTGAGAATTACCCGCCTGAGTCTCTTTTTCTGAATGACTTGGTCAATTTTTTGGGCCACAGGTTCCATTTCTTCACCCGTTAACACACCACCCAAATCAAAAACCTGGATAGATCCAATTTTTCTTAATCCTAACTGTACCATTTCTGCTTGTCTCATTTGAATGCCCTTCCTTTCTATGATTGGTTCAACATTTCTTTTTCAAAACCGTGTAATTTTAAAAAATGCCTAACTTGATTCTGTTCGTAAAAACCGATTTGAGAAAATTGAATCCCGATTCCAACCTGTTCACCGTCCAGCTTTCGGTATACCACTTTTCCTTCTGCATGAATCGGCTTTTTATTGGGAAACGAGAGTTTCAAATGAAGTGCTTTTAAATCATAGGGATTCAAACGTGCAAGCGACTCTTCTGCAATTTCCAAGTCGATATACTCCGCAAAAAGCCCGCCCTCGCTTAAATTAGTGGCAATGGCTCGAAACTCGATTGCTTCGCCCTCTTCCTCATAATAAAACTCAAGTGGAACGGCTGTTTCCATGCGGGCAGATGTTCTTTGTTCCTTAGTGTGCTCATCTGATATAAGATCCTGCCCAAAAGCTGAGACGATTTCCTCTTCGCTCCGAAACATTCGGAAACGCTTACTTTCAGAAAATCGATTGATTACATCCATGACCCCGGCATTCCCATAAAGAATTCCCACCTCTTTTTCCTCTGGGATGCTTTCAAAAATAGATTTTGCTCCCAGGGTGTCCAAGCTATTCGCTTCTTTCAAGTTTAAAACAACCTTCTCGTTTAGCATAGGTTTCAAAACCTGGCTTAACTTTTCCTTTCCCCTTAAAGCCCAAGAACCGCACAAAGCTCCGCGAATGTCTACGATTTTCACATTGCCTATTTTCCGCTGAGTAATTTGAGGTATCATGTTTTTAGCTTCCTTTAGAAACTCTACAAGTAAGCATACCTGATGAATATTGAAATTTCAATTAAGAGATCATAATATTTCTAAGTTACTTATACATAAGGACTTAGAAATAATATTTTTATTCAAAATGTTAAAAAATACTACGGAACTGTAACAAAAATATGACACTTTTGAACAGCCAAAGGCTGGCTCTAAATGGCCCTTAAGCCTTAATCTTGTAAGCGGAGATCTTTCGAATAAGCTCTTGGCGGGAAATAGCTAGTATTTGGGCAGCCTTGGTGCGATTTCCGGCGGTTTTCCTAAGCACTTCCGTGATGGCGTTTTTTTCAAGAATTGCAACCATCTTACGCTTTTGATCTTTTAGCGAACCAGGAGAAACAGCCTTAGAATCAAGCGGAATGCGCTTGCGCTTGTGCAAAATAGGAGCTAAATGATTGGAGCCGATTTTTCGATTTGAACCAGTTAGAATTGCGCTTCTTTCGACTTCCCTTTCAAGTTCCCGTACGTTGGCCGGCCAATCATAGATTTTCAATATGGATTGAGCTTCTTTCGTAAATTCCATTTTTCCATCACCATTGCGCTTTGCAATTTGCGTTAAAAACCAATCGGCTAAAACTAAAATATCTTCGCGGCGTTCTCTGAGCGGCGGAATCGTAATACACATAACATTGAGCAAATAATATAGATCTTCTCTAAACTTTCCTTTTGATACCAGAAGACTTAAATCTTCATCTGTTGCGGCAATTAATCGGATGTCCACTTGGATTTGGGCAACGCCGCCAATTTTGTAAAAAGTCCCGTCGCTTAAAATTCGAAATAACTTTCCTTGGAGCGTAGGTTTCATTTTTGAAATGTGATCCAGAAAAACCGTACCGCCATCTGCAAGTTCCAAGAGGCCTTTCTTGTCATGGATTGCGCCAGCGAAAGAGCCGCGTACATAACCTAAGAGTTCGCTTTCTAAAAAAACATCCGAAAAACTGGAACAATCAATGACCACAAACTCACGCCCAGCGCGAGGACCAGCGAAATGAATCCTTCGGGCAAGCCATTCTTTGCCCGTTCCGATTTCTCCTTCAATTAAAATAGGGATGTTGTGAGGCGCAATTTTATCTGCGATTTCAATGATGTTTTGAAAGGCTGGGCTAAAATTGCTGGTGCCTTGAGGTGAGAACTGAGGCTGCTGCTTCATTGGTTCGATTTGTGAAGTTCACGAAGGCGTTCTTGATGTACTTTTTCATACCCAAATGCCGTGGGCCGATAATAGCTTCCCTTTCGTTTAATGTATTCTTGTTTTACAAAATGCTCCTGAAACTTGTGCACATACTGATAACCTTCGCCATGGCCCATGCGCTTGGCACCAAAATAGCTTTTGTCGCGCAAATGATTTGGCACTTCCTCAACCACTTCTTTCTCGACATCTTTAGTAGCTTCCTCAATCGCAACATAGGAAGCATTGCTTTTCGGAGCTAAAGACATATACGTCACAAGCTGGGACAAAATAATTCGTGCCTCTGGCATTCCAACAAATTCAATGGCCTGAAGGCCCGCAGAAGCTAACATTAAAGCTTGGGGATCAGCATTGCCAATATCTTCGGAAGCTAGGATTAAAATCCGCCTGATAATGAAACGGGCGTCTTCTCCTGCATAAATCATTTTTGCAAGCCAATAAACAGCAGCGTCGGCATCGCTTCCGCGCATACTTTTGATAAAAGCGCTTGCCGTATCGTAATGGTAATCTTCATCCGTATCATAATAAACGATCTTCCGCTGGCAGGACTCCTCCGCTACGCGTTCTGTGAAATGAATCACGCCTTCTGAATTGGGCTGCGTCGTAAGCGCTCCCACTTCAAGCGCATTGAGTGCTCGGCGAGCATCTCCGCAGGCGCTTTTCGCAATATGTTCCAACACTTTTGGCTCAATCTGGATCTTAAGAGCTCCAAAACCTCGTTCTTGATCTCCTAGAGCTTGTTTCAAAACTTTGATCAACTCTGCTTCGGTCAATGGCCTCAATTCGAAAATAATTGAACGGGAAAGAAGCGGCCCATTAACGGAAAACGACGGGTTGTGGGTCGTTGAGCCCACTAAGATCAAAACGCCGCTTTCAACATCGGGCATCAATACGTCTTGTTGTGCCTTATTGAACCGGTGAATTTCATCAATAAAAAGAATGGTTCCCACCCCTTTTTCTCTCTGAAAATATTTTGCTTCCTCAATGATCGCCCTAATGTCTTGAACGTTAGCCGCTACTGCGTTTAAACTCTTGAACCGCGCTCCGGTCATGTGAGAAATAATGAGGGCCAGTGTCGTTTTGCCGCTTCCGGGAGGACCGTAAAGAATTAAACTCGTTAGCCGATCGGCCAGAATCGTTCGTCTGAGAAGTTTGCCTTCGCCCAAAAGGTGCTCTTGCCCAATAAATTCTTCAAGGGTGCGAGGGCGCATCCGGCTTGCAAGCGGGGCATGGAGATCAACGCCGGCCGGAGGTATGGAAGAGGCTTCTTCAATCATATTGCAACCAGTTTTTAATTTCCCCCTCTTTTGAATTGACTCCTGGCCAAATAGATCCATGGATAACCTTGCTGTTAGGTTTCAATCTTGGCTTTTGGAAGCTCCGCACCAAAGGATTTGTGAAGAGAATCAATAATTGAAAAATGAAGTTGGTTGACTTCTTCATTCTGCAACGTGCGGTCTTTGGCTTGATAAGAAATCCGAAATGACAAACTCTTTTTTCCTTTTGGAATTGGCCCACCTTTGAAATAATCGAAGACTTCAATTTTTGAGGCTAAATCTCCCGCCTTTTGGCGAACTTGGGCAATGATCGTCTCCGCTCTTACCTGTTCATTCAAAATCAGCGTCAAATCACGCGGTGAAGATGGAAATTTCGGAATCTCTGTAACGGAACGGCCCTTTTTAATTAAGGGGAGAATTTTTTCAAGGCTGAGTTCGGCATAAAAAACGGGCTTTTCGAGATCGTATATCTTTCGTACCCTGTCTGAAAGATTGCCGTAACATCCGACTGATTCGTCTTTCACAAATAGGGAAATTCCTTCTCCCCTTTGAAAAATAGAATCGGCATTCTCTTGAACTCCAATAGATTCAATGCCAATTTGATTGAGCAATTCCTCAACGATTCCTTTGATGTCGTAAAAACTTGCCGGCCGTTTCTTCTCAAGCCAATTGAGGCGGCCTTCACCAGAAAGAATCAACGCCAGCATCCGTTCTTCTTTTGGCAATTGATTTGCTGCATCCAAGTAGCGATTTCCCACTTCGAAGAGCCTGATATCAGTCTCGCCAACGGAAAAATTCCTACGTACGGCTTGCGCCAAACCCGAAAGGAGGTTCGGACGCATTAAGCTCAATTCCTTATTTCGAGGATTTGCCAGTCGTATCCGTTCATTTCGATATAACCCAAGCTGGTCATAAGGCCCTGTTTCTACCAAACTAAATGAAACGGCTTCATAAAATCCGAAGCCCACACACAAACTACGGGCTTGGTGTTCCAAAGCTAAAATCGGACTGATGTGAGGCTCAATCGGACTCATAACCGGAAGTGTTTCCGGAATTTTGTTATAACCATAAAGACGGGCAATTTCCTCAATTAAGTCGATTGGACGGGAAAGATCTGATCTAAAAGATGGGGCCTGGGCTTTGATCGCCTTTCCTTTTCCAAAAACACGGAGACCTAAGCGGCTGAGATAGGATTTGATTTTCCTCTGTGAAATCTCAACACCCAAAACCCGTTTAATTTCAGAGTGCTGAAATGAAATTTTTATATTTTTGACGGGTGATTTACCTGCTTTAAATACAGGGCTGATCCGTTTGACACGAGCATATTTCGTAATAAGATAAACAGCGCGTTCGCGTGCTTGATCCACACCAACAGGATCAACTTTTCTTTCAAACCGATAGGACGATTCACTTCCGAGCCCTAAACGACGTGAGGTCGCTCGGATTCGAGGCGGCGCAAAAAAAGCTGACTCAAGTAAAATATTTTTTGTTTTTTGACTGACTTCTGATTCTTTTCCACCCATCACACCGCCGATTGCGACAGGCCCTTCAGAATCTGCGATCACAATGTCATCTTTGGTAAGTTCGTAATTGATTCCATCAATCGCGATAATTTTTTCACTCTCTTGAGCGCGTCTTGCAAAAATTTTATCGCCGTGCAACCGATCTGCATCAAACGCATGAAGCGGCTGGCCCCATTCCAAGAGCACATAATTGGTAATGTCCACAATTAAATTGATTGAACGGATTCCGCAAGCTTCAAGCCGCTTCTTCATAAACTCAGGCGTCTCATCCCATTCCACATCCTCTAACAAAACCGCCGAATAGTAAGGACAAAATTTGGGATCGGGTGTAAAAATTTTGAAAGACTTTTCGCTTTTCCTTTGAGCTTTCACTTGAAACGGAGGGACGGTGAATCGGTTTCCTGTTACCGCATGAATCTCACGCGCCACCCCGATATGGGAAAGCCAGTCGGGGCGGTTCGTTGTAATCTCAATTTCAAAAACGGTATCATTTTTTGAGTGTTCTGTTTTTTCGACATTGAGGCCGGCCATTGTCAAAAGCTGAGACAAAGACTCAACGGAACCTTTAATTGGAATATACTCTTTCAACCAATTTAAGGAAACTTTCATTTAAAATTGCCTCAAAAAACGGAGGTCATTCTCGAAAAAGAGCCGAATATCTTTGATACCGTACTTGAGCATCGCAATTCGCTCCACACCTAGCCCAAATGCAAACCCTTGAACCTTCTTAGGATTGTAGCCCACCGCTTCAAACACGGCAGGGTCCACTTGCCCTGCCCCTAAAATCTCAAGCCAGCTTTTTCCCCAACTGATATCCACATCGACGCTCGGCTCCGTAAAGGGGAAAAAATGAGGTTTGAAGCGCATTTGAATATTCTTTCCAAATAACTTTCTCAAGAAAAGATGAATCACACCTTTTAAATCTGAAAATGTAGTTTGGTCATCTACCATGAGTCCTTCAATTTGATGAAACATAAAGGAATGGCTAGCATCTACTTCATCGGGCCGGTACACCCTTCCGGGGGCAATAATTCTTAAAGGAGGTTTACGATTTTCCATGACACGGATTTGAACCGTTGAAGTTTGGGAGCGCAGAAGATGACCGCGAGTAGTATAGAAGGTGTCAAAAGCATCCCGCGAAGGATGATCAAGCGGGATGTTCAAGGCTGTGAAATTATAAAACTCGGTTTCAATTTCGCGGCCGTCCACTACCTCAAAACCCAAACGGACAAAAATATCGCTGATTTCTCGGATGGTTTGCGTAATAGGGTGGAGCCCGCCAATACGCGATCTCACGCCTGGAAGCGTGGGGTCAAAACTGGAATCAGTTTGAATGGTTTTTGTGCCGAGCGATTCTTCCTTTTGTCGGATTTGAGCTTCAACGAATTCTTTTAATTCATTCAAAGCCTGACCAAAACGGGGACGTTCTTCGTGAGGAACGGAACCTAATTCACGAAAGAGATTTGCTACTTTTCCTTTTCGGCCTAGGTAGGACAGACGAATCGCTTCGAGCGCCGGTGAATCGTGAACTTCCGCCAGTTTCGATTTAACTTCTTCCTGGAGGGCTGTGAGGTCGGTCATGCCGAACCTTTAGGTTCTTTATTTTTTCTTGGCGAGGTCAACCAATTGCTTAAACGCCGCCCCATCACGGGCTGCAAGTTCAGCCAGCGATTTCCGGTCCAAAACAACCTTGGCACGTTTAAGGCCACCGATGAATTTTGAATAAGAAATACCGTTATCACGGCAAGCCGCATTAATCCGGATCGTCCAAAGAACTCTAAAATGCCGTTTCTTCTTTTTCCGGTCACGGGTTGAAAATGCTAAAGCCCGCTGAACGGTCTCGCGCGCCGTGCGGTAAAGCTTACGCCGGCCACCCCGAAATCCTTTGGCGCGTTTTAAGAACTTTTTCTTCCGTCTTCGTGTTGCTGGTGTTCGTGTTGCGCGTGGCATATTTCAATCAACTCCTATCTTCATCCATAAGGAAGGGCCCTCAACACAGCTTTACGGTCTACTTTTCCCAATGTCCACCTCTTGCGAAGCCGCCGCTTCTTCGACGATGAACGGTCTCCCAAAAGATGGCGCCTGAGCGGTTTTGAACCCAGCACTTTTTTCTTCCCAGTGATTTTAAATCGTTTCCGGATTGATTTGTTTGTTTTCAGTTTTTGCATTTTCTTGTGTAACCGTTTTTGATGGTTTCTTTTTAACGACAGTTGCTTTCGGTGTAATTAAGATAATGATCATGCGGCCTTCGAGGCCTGAATTCTTTTCAACGTCACCAATATCGACCACATCTTCTATAAATCGATTAAGAACCCGCTTTCCAAGATCGAGGTGCGTTATTTCTCTTCCGCGGAAAAACATTGTCAATTTTACCTTATCTCCGCGCTCAAGAAACTTAATCGCGCTTCTCAGCTTCGTCTGGTAATCGTGCTCTTTGATCTTAGAACTGATTTTAATTTCTTTAAGCTGAATAACGTGCTGCTTTTTTCGCGCCTGCTTTTCTTCTTTTTCTAACGTATATAAGTATTTCCCAAAATCAAGAATTCGGCAGACAGGCGGTTTCGCCGTCGGTGATATTTCCACAAGATCTAGCCCCTCTTCCCGGGCTTTGGTAATTCCTTCTTGCGGGCTTACAATTCCAATTTGTCTTCCATCAGAGCCAATCAAGCGAATTTGCGGTACACGAATCCGCTCATTCCTTCGGATGAAACGTTTATCGATCTTACACCTCCCTATGGTTAAAACGCGTGACCAACAAGAATCGTTACGCTTTGTTTTTAATTTCTTCTTTTAATTTTTCAATCAGCTCGCCAATTTTAATAACGCCCAAATCTTTCCCGCCTCGAGCACGAACGGAAATAGTGTTACTCTCAACTTCTCTTGCTCCAATGACTCCGATATAAGGAATTTTCTGAAGCTCGGCTTCGCGAATCTTGTAATTAATTTTCTCAGATCTGGTATCAAGTTCGGAACGAACGCCTGCTTCTTGCAGCTGTTTCTGAATCGCTTTCGCACCCTCTTCTTGCTTTTCAGAAATGGTAGCAACCAGCACTTGAATTGGTGCAAGCCACAGTGGAAATGCCCCGCCATAGTGCTCCACCAATACTCCATAGAACCGCTCCACAGAGCCAAATACCGCCCGGTGGACCATTACGGGACGGTGCATTTTACCGTCTGAGCCAACATATTCAAGCTCAAAACGCTCAGGCATCATGAAATCAAGCTGGATCGTCCCGCACTGCCAATCCCGGCCGATTGAATCCGTTACTTCAAAATCGATTTTGGGGCCGTAGAAAGCACCGCCCCCTTCGTTAATTTCGTAATTGATCTGATTATGTTTGAGGGCAGCTTCAAGGCCGTGGGTCGCCTTTTCCCATATATCATCAGACCCCATGGACTCTTTGGGCTTAGTAGAAAGGCTGATTGAAACGTCAGAAAATCCAAATGTCTTATAGACCTTGAGAATGAGCCGAATGACACCTGCAATTTCTTGCTCGATTTGATCACCATAGCAAAAGATATGCGTATCGTCAATGGTGAATGCCTTTACCCTGAAAAGGCCGTGTAAAACCCCTGAAAGCTCATGACGATGTACCAACCCTAATTCAGCCAATCTCAGCGGAAGATCTCGGTAAGAACGCTGCTGGCTCCGATACACAAGGGTACTTCCAGGGCAATTCATGGGTTTAATCGCAAATTGCGTTTCATCCATCTTTGTAAAGTACATATGATCTTTATAATGATCATAATGGCCGCTCTGCTTCCAAAGCTGATCCCGCAATATCATGGGCGTTCGAATTTCAAGATATCCTTCCCGCGCATGTTCTTCCTTCCAGTAGCGAATCAGCTCATTGTAAATTACCATTCCCTTAGGGTGAAAAAATGGGATCGCGGGAGATTCATCGTGAAAACTAAATAGGTCGAGTTCTCGACCCAATTTTCTGTGGTCGCGCTTTTTGGCTTCTTCAAGTTGCTTCAGATAATTTTCTAAATCTTTCTCAGAATAAAAAGCCGTTCCATAAATCCGCTGAAGCATGGGATTTTGTTCGCTTCCGCGCCAATAAGCGCCTGCCACATTTAAAAGCTTAAATGCTTTTACATCGCTTGTTTTTTCCACATGCCCGCCGCGGCAGAGGTCGATAAAAGGACCGTTTGTGTGGAGTGTAATATTATCTTCTGGAAGCCCCTCCAAAATTTCAAGCTTGTAGCGCTCCCCCCTTTTCTGAAATAATTCACGGGCTTCTTTTTTGGTTATTTTTTTTCCAGAAAAAGTTTGTCCTTCCTTAATAATTGCAAGACATTTAGCTTCAATTTTTTTAAGGTCATCCTCCGTAAACGAGCGATCTAAGTCAAAGTCATAATAAAAACCGTTTTTGATTGCAGGGCCAATCGCAAGTTTCACGTTTGGAAAAAGGCTCTGGACGGCTTGTGCTAAAATATGAGCACAACTGTGACGAAGGCGTTCAAGATCTTCTGTTTTGGAAACGCTAGGCATACACGCAGGACTACAAGAGAGGGAATGTTGTGAAAATCATTGTAACTTCTTTTGAGTCATAGAGTTGGGATTATACCTCATAAGCTTCTATTAATGCAAGTGTTTTTCAAGTATCGTGCCTACCAGCCATAACTTGAGGTTATGCGCTGGAGAATGTTATACTTATGCAAGGTGGCCACGGCGCTAGAACCAAGGTGAGAAAGCGCCGTGACCGGGGAACCCTGCATAAAAATTAAGCTGCTATTGCAAATGCCGCCTTGGCGGCTTGTTCAGCCAATGCTTTGAGTACTATTTGTGCAAGAATCGTGACCACAATTCGTCCATCATTTACACTAATGCTGATTCCAAGTTTCTCCCAACTTCTTAGAAGTTCGGCCTGGATATGCATTAAACCATTTATATCTAATTTATTCCCATTCGCTAAAGCGCCAATTTGTGCAGCAGCCGGAAGAATTGCAAGCACCAATTTGGCTCGATCTTCAGCCTTGATTTGATCTAGACCGGCAACTGTCAAAGCAACTGAATGCGGCAAGCCGCTCGCTTGCTGGATAGAATTCACTAAAGGACCAGCTCCATGAAGCGCTTCAGCCGCTGCATAAATCTCGAACTTCTCTTTATGAACCTTGAGGATTTGTGATAATTTTCCTTTTTCTTCAGCACTTAAATGTTTAACCACTTTAGCTTCTACCTTGCGTTTAAACTCTTCATCAGGCGCGGAAATCTTAACTTGGACTGGAGTCTTCATTGCAAACAAGGCTCGTACAACGGATGGATTAAGAAACGACTGCGCAATAAGATCTTGATCTGAAAGAACAACTGAAAGCCGGCGATTGTTTTTGAAGATTGCAAGCTCTGAAACCATCTTTTGATAAGCCTGAATTGCCGATACCCATTCAGGCCCAAGAATAATCGGAGGAAGTTCCGTTTCAGAAGCTTCGGCATTTTTTGAAAACCATCCCAGCACAATGATTCCAAGCGGTGAAGTTAATACCGCAAGATCAAGCACCCCTTCCGCAACCTTGGCCGTGACTTGCACAAACGAATCAAAATTCCTATGAAACGTTTCTTTAAATTGATCGGGAAGCATCTGTTGCGTTTCCTGCGGTTTCTGTGCTATTTTCGTTACTTCTGTGGCAGGAATTCTAAGTTCTTGTATCGGTTCTACTTCCTCGCCCAAATCCTGCGCTTCTATCTTTGAAGTTGCCTTCTCGGTTGGGATCGCGCGTACTTCCGACCTCACGCTTTGCGGCAAAACCCGAAAGACCATTACTCCCTGATTCGCTTTATGGAAAGCCGTTTTCAAGAAACCGATATGCTCCCAACTCGTCTTGGAAAACCCATGGGACCTGAAAATAGAAACCCATTCTTCCATCGTATGAAAATTGAATGGCATTGGCATGTCCGACAAACCGAGAGCAACAATGTTCGCAAACCAATCGTTGAACGCAAAATAATCCTTTGCAAATGCGTTGCCGTATTGGTTTACGCGATTAATAAATTCACGCGTGATCTCGTTTTCCGTGTCAGAGCTGTTGGAAGATAAATTTTTTGAATAAGTATCTTCAATCAGAATCACTTGTCCGCCCGGCTTCAGGATTCTACGAATTTCCTTAAGAAAAACCTCCATGTGCTCAGTTGAAATGTGGTGAAGCATGACATTCAACGTAACCAGATCGACGGATCCAGATTCCACCGGAATCTGAAGTGAATCCGTCTGTTTCTTAAATGTAGCGTTCGGAATATCGGAAGTCTCATGATAATCGTACACATCCGTTCCCAAAACTCGGAGCTGTGGATTTGCCAACGCAATTTCCTTTACAAGTGCGTTATTCCCGGCACCGACATCCACGACCAAGGCTCCTTCGGGAAGATCGCGCAGATAGGGCTTGATGATATTGTAAGTAACGCCATACTTGAATTGTTTCCGATAACGACGATAAGCTTTTCTCCATTTTCTATTGGTCTTAAAATCAATTACGTCTTGCTTTAATCGCCACTCTGCTGTTTCCGGATTTTTGGAGTAAAGGGCGAGCGTATAGAGAATGCGGCGAGCCAGTAAAGAATCTAAACCCCAGAATTCATAACGTTTCTTATACAAATATTCCAAAAAATCTATGAGTTGATACCGCAAGAAAAGAAGATGCGGTGGATTGCTGAGCGGCTGCTGTATTTTTTTCTCAATCGCTTTAGGCTGGCCCACTGGCAACCGTGATTCTCTGATTTTCTTCAAGATGACATACGTTTTGTCTGCGTCTGCCTCAGCAATCTCAAATCCCCCGTTTTTCAAACGCTTATCGTCAAAGACCGCCGGCGAGCTTGGATTCGCGGAAACCAAGGCGGCATGCCCGCCAATCACTGTAAGCCGGGACAAGGAGGTGACCACCTCATCGCTCACTAACTCATCCGGAGATAGACTGCCAAATACCAAATCATAAGTTTGCCCCGACAGCTCGGCGGGAACAGAGATAAGAGACCCTTGATAAATCGGCAACACTACAGAATGTGAATTTCCGTACTCGCGTGCAAAATTGACAAATGCCGAGTCTGGCTCTAGTCCTGTCGCGTCAATCCCCTGGGTTCTCCTTAAAAACTCAATCACGGATCCCGAAGCAGCATTGATCTGCAGGACTTTCTTCCCTTTCAGATCATGCGCCAATTGTTTTACATGATTCAGGAATGGTACGTAAAGCGCTGGGCTGACCGAGGTAACTCTGTATGCCCGAGATTCATCGTAATCATATTTTGATTCGTCGGTAAATCTATCTATTGCTAATCGAAAATAGGGTGATGGCAATGGCTCAACTATCATTGGCTTGCCTTTGCTTGGCGTTTCCCGCACCTCCGCCCGGGTCGTCTGGGAAGATTGGCGAAGGTCGTTGATTAGTTTAATTCCCAAACGGGTCGGCGCATAGACGATCATTGTGTCTCTTGTGCCGCGTCGTTCTCCTGTTCGATATAGATAACTCGACCAAATCAGGTTTCGAACGATGCGGTACGGATCTTTTGGTAAATCCTCTCGCTTCTTTAAATCCGCAATGGTAAACCCAAAATAAAAGCTCGAATCTGTAACCACAGTCCGCATCAAGGCCTCTTCAGTAGTTAACTGGCGTGATGGGTCAAGCTCAAAATTGGGTTGTGGTTTAAAATCTGGCCTGAAGGTTTGTTCTGCCCTCGGGGTAACCTCGTAAACGTACTTACTTATCCCATTTGTTCCCTTTCTCGTTACACGCTGCCAACGATATATCCGAGGCACCCATTGTCGTCGTACATACCCTCCTCTAATGGCCTCGATTACCCGATGTGCTACATGACCCTGTTTTGATTCTTCGAGAACCCATCCTTTGTTACGAACCTCCATTTGTAATTCCTCGATGGTAAATCCAGCAGAAGAAGAAAGTTTCTTGTTCCCCATAATAACATCCATCAAATCTTTAACCGTCCGCACCTCCGCCCTCGCGTCAGTTCGCAAATCGATTGCGCGAGGACTGAGGAGCGCTTCGGTTGATAGTGGCTTTGATTGGTTAAGGTGGCGCACCTCCGCGCGGCTGCTAAATTCCACAACAATAAGGTCGCCCTTTTTCAAGGACACCATTTTCTGACTGCCGCTCTGTGGGGATTCTTTTTGAATATTAGCGGTCGGAATAGATATGGTGAAAATCACGCGGCGCCGACTTAAAGATTCTTGTATTTCGTCTACTAGCGTCTGAAACCTAATGCGCTTTTTCAAGTCTTCCTTTACGACAAGGTGAGCCACTTTCTCTTTTTCATCAATTATCGGGCGGATCAAAAAGCTCCGCACCTCCGCCCTTTGACGTGGTCCCGGCGGACTTTGCTCAGGACGTCGGCCTGAGCGCAAGCCGAAGCCCTTCGCGTAGCGGTAGCCAATTTCGGGTTTCTTGATCGCAAAAACAGCTCGATGGTTTCCCAGATCAATCAAGTATGCAGTTACTTCAGTTCCATCCACTAGGGCCAGATAATCTCTTATTCGGCTGGGAAGATACTTACCCGGAATAAATCCAGGAATCTCTTTATAGAATACCTGCAGGCCAACTGTTCTTCCGTCTCTACTACGAATCGCAGGCCCTTTGATCGTAACTTTAAATTGATGCAATTCCCTAGAGGCTCGAGCCGATTTTAGTTCCTCCCAGGCGCGCTTTTTACTCCGCACTTCGGAGCGGGGGGGCGCGTTGGATTTCGGTTCTTCGGTTTTCTTCCTCTCGTATTTCGGATCAACTAGAAATTTGAGCGCTTCTTCGTCAGGCTGATCCTCTCCCGCACCCGTAACTTCCAAAATTACGGTAGCAAGCTTAAAGCGCTGGAGAAGGACATCTTTGTAGAAAATGGCTATCTTTAACGCCAGTTCCCGTTTCTCATCCGCCTTTCCCTCGATGGCTGCAAGTAAATTGCGCCGACTGTCCAAGATGACCTTAAACGAAGAATTGGACTCGGTTTCTTCAACTGTTTTGAGTACTTTTGGAGTAATCTCGTGGTCGGGGTCGGAGAAGTATTTCAACATCGCCCGATAACCGATGGCTTCAACCTCAACCGTCTCTGCCGCTAACCGTTTAGCCGCCTCAGCAGTTTCAGCGTCAGGTGGCCGCGTATAGGGTTTTTCAATAAATTTCTTGTAAGAGGCGACGTAATCAATGTAAAAGTCGGGATTATTTTCGATATCAAGAACTGTTGTACCTTCCTTAATCAAAAGTCCGATCACGATATCGCGGTAAGGGGAACGCGGTGCTTGTTTCGCACGATCAATCAATTCCTGTAAAAGCTGAAAATCAACTTTTGCCGAAGGACTCAAAATGATAGCATTGCTTTTTTTGTCTCGAGCTACATTCAGATCAACCATAATCAAAGGCCGGACAAAGTTTGTTTCTGTGAGAGCTTTCTTCGGAGTGTTGCGAAACGCTTCGAGCGCCTTCAAAGTAGGATCTTCCTTCGCAGGATCTTTCCTTTTTTGAAGTTCTGTAATAGCCTCGTCCAAGAATTTTTTAAAGGCGACTTCGGGTTCTTCCTTCTTTAGTTCTGGAACGGAAGGCACGGGAAGCTTAGGGGGCATTTTCGGACTCGGCACATATTCTTTTGCGTGTGTTATCTGTGCTATCAATGAGAAACCCCCAGTCGCTGCCGCAATCCAAGCTCCCACACCTTTTGCTATGAAAGTTCGCCGAGTCAATTTAAACTCCAAAGGATTCTGGAGCTCCTCCTCCGAATCGGAACCGTTGCGCACCTCCGCGCGGCCTCCGGTTGTTTCCTTGCTTGTTTCTTTGGTGCCTGGTACCTCATCATGCGTTTTCTCATGCGAGGAAGGATAATCAAACTCTGGCTTTATCAGTTGAGAGATAACTTCAAAAAATGTTGAGGTCTTCTTCTCTTTAAAAGAAAAACCAAACCCGACAGCTAAAGCAATAAGCCCAAAGGCTGTAGATAAAACGGAATGACTGATCAGATAAGGGAAAAGTGCTGGGTAATAATGAATCCGCTTGAATGTTTCATAATCACCGAAAATCCAAGCAAAAAAAGTGCCTGTCACACCTACTGTTTTACTCCTTGGATTTCTCTTCTCGATCGCTTCCATACGATCAAAATAATCGAAGCCTAAGGTACGCCTAATCAACAAATATTTCGTTACCTGATTAAATACAGGCCACGGAAGTGCCACTTCAGGCGTTAAAACGACTTTTCTTTGCTCAAAATCTTTTCCGTCTGTAAGCACAAATTCATAATTTCTAAAAGATGACTCCAAAATTTTAACGCCATTAACTCTTTTTGCAGCTTCGACCAAACGTCGGTCTCCGCGTTTGCGAGCGTCTTCTATGGTCTGCGCGAAAAACTGATTTGCCCACTTTTCAATCTCACCGTTAGAATAAGTGGCCGAGCCCATCTCCAGTAACTGTCCAAAAGGAGTGGCAATTATCGGATGCGACAAGCTAAAAGGAAGAGTCAACAAAATCCAGCCCAGCAAAAGAGAAGCAGCTTTTGAAAAACCAAGTGGAGCGCCAAAGCTAGGCAAACCTAAAGTCCAAATTAATGGAAATAAAGTAAAAAAGGTGAGATACGAAATCATTCGCAAAGTCTCTTTGGTACCACTCCGCACCTCCGCGCGGGTTCCATTGGGTGCTACTGTGCGATCTAAAAACATCTTCCTTACTTCTTCTTCGTTATAAGGAAATTTCATCTTAAATGCTTCTCGGTTTTCTTCCGTAAAGTCAACTCCAAATAAACTATTTCCTTTCTGATCAAGGAAATCGGATTTCTTAAATGGATTTGCCTTGAAATATTCTGCCAACTCGTTTCCAACGTGTTCCCTTAAACCCTTTTCAATATACCCATTGGTTTCTTCATCCAGAAAATCAACCAGCTTATCGGCATGCAATAATCCAGCAGACAAATCCCCAAAATCAAAGATATAGACTTTCCCCGTTTTTTCATCCACTCCGTAATTGGCTAAGATTCCTCCAAAATCCGTGTCTACAACGCCCCGCCTAAACATCAAAATGACAATTTTCTTGAACTCCTCCAATAATTTCCTTGCTTTTTCTTCTTTACCGCTTCTGACTAGAACTTTGAGATGTTCTAATAGAGGCAAAATTTTCTTTTGGATGATTGCGATATCTGTTTTCTTGAAAGCTCCACCTTCTATAATATAAACGAACTCCTTTTCAACGCGTCCTGTGGCATCAACAACTAATGTGGGAGCCGCCAAACCTTCAAGCCTTTCCTTCGCCCATCCAAATCCCTCTTCCAACCATTTGACTTGTACGGACTTTTTCAGGGACGGTTCCCGATAGAGATGATAAGTTTTTAAAATATAATCGAACTCGTCATTCATATAAGCAACCAAAAACCGTCCTTCTCCGCCCCAACTTAACTGTTTATTTACCTTAGAAGTTGGAGCTGAAATAGGCCTGCCCCTCAGCAAATCTTCAATGGCTTGATTCAAAAATTTCCCGGCAATTCCTGCGATGGAAACATGTTTTTCAAGCAATATTTGTTTACGTTTTCCCGCGTCATTTGAATCTTTCAATTTTGAAATCGTTTCTTCGGGTAATTGATCAAGCTGTCTTTTTAAAACTTCGTATAGTTCCCACTTGCTTACCCCGGTTTTTTTCTTTCCTTTTACACTGGGTTGCGGCTTCCGATCTGATGGTTGACCCCGCACCTCCGCGCGGGAAGTGCCAGTTTGCCTACTTTTTTCCTCTTCCTCTCTAGTTTTTTTGTAAGACACGTACGGGATGATAGCGGATTCGAGATCAACGGTAAGATCTTTTACTTTTCCTGTCAAATCTTTTGGAAGATTATCGCGGATAAGCTTGCCAAACATTTTATCAAAACCTTGAGTTACAACAACTTTCCAAAGTTGATCCACATTTTCGGCATTTTGAATATCTTGATCGGGAATTAAATTGATAAATGGTATTAAACTCATGTCTAAACGCGCATTGGCCAATATTTTTGAAACTGCATCCTTGGCTTGGTGGGTCAGGCTTCCTGTTTCACTCCGCACCTCCGCCCGGACGATCGATTTGAGGTCTTCTTCCTGAGTGGGAGGAATTGCTTTCTCTATATGTCCAGCCAAAGCCTCTTGTGCTAAGAAAATCTCTTCCGGATTACCTGCAAGATCAGGATTGGTTGCCGGTTGATTCACGATACTCTGCAAAAATGCCCTAATTTCTGGCTCATCGGCAAATCTTCTTAAGATCTCTATCAGGGCAATCGTCTCTTCTGGTTTAAGGTCATACGAATTGACAGCAATGACTGCTTGTTCACGCACAATAGACGAGCTCTGATGTAATATTCTCCAGAACGCATTTTGGACAAGTTTTTTTCGGCGCTCATCTGAAAACTGCCTCGGTATTAAATGGAGATCTTCGATTGTCATTTTGGCGCCGGGTTTCAACAAAATTTGATCAATAAATAGACTGAAGATGTTATCAAAAGCATCGAGAATGAAATCTTCATATCGAATAGGGCCTGTGAATAAAGCATCCGTAGGTTTTGCTGACAATATCTCATTCTCCCATTGATGTAATCGTCGTGCATAGGTTTCCAGATCTTGATTCCGCACCTCGGAGCGGTTGCTGAATTCCACGACAATAAGGTCGCCTGTTCTCAAGGACACCAGTTTATGGCTTTCGCTCTGTGGGGGCTCCTTTTGAATATCAATGTTTGGAATGGATATGGTGTAGATTTCACGACGCTGACCCAAAGATTTTTCTATCTCTCTTACCAATGTGACCCACCTGATCTGCGGGCTTTCCGGCTCTTCTGTCACGATAAGGTGGGCGACTTTTTCTTTTTCATCAATCAGCGGTGAGCTTAGGAGACTTCGCATCTCGGAGCGGGAAGGAGGAATCGAGCCAGGAGTTCCTGACTCCAAAATACCTTGGGATGAAAATCTCGTTGCTATCAGCTTCTTCCCATAAAGCTGATAGGCGTAAAACAAAACTTTGACTCTAAAAGTTCGTTGGACAGGACGTTTCCGTTTAATTTCGCTGAGAAGTTTTGCACGGTTAAACTCAATTTTTAATCTTTCGAAATCATTTTCGTAGATTCTTTGAGAAGGCTTTGACCAAATTCGGATAATTTCTTTTTCAATAATTCTTCTTGATCGGATAGCTCTTTCATACGCAGAAGCATTGAAAGTGAAGGAACCAACCGTCCCGTCGGTCATCCCTGCAACACCTAAGATTCGAGCGACGTACACAGCGCTGATCTTTTGACCTGGATACCTATCATTCGGCAAGGTGAGTGGTGTTTGCTGGTGATACCAACTGATAAAATCATCAAAGTTTTTAAATTTAATGCCGTCCAGGGAAATTCCATTCTTTTTCAGATATTCATAGGCACCAGCCTGAAACTGAAGATTCTTAACAGGGCCTTTAATTTTACCAGCTGAAGCCAATGCCGAAATCGCATAACTTAGGCTGACTTTCTGGTTCGGATACCGATGATTGGGTAAAGTCAGAGGCGTTTGTTTACTGTGCCATGCCAAGAAGCCTTGGAAATCTTGAAATACTGGAGCATCATGTATCACTTGAGTTGTCTCGGCGTACTTCTCAGCTGATATATAAGGTATTGCTTTGTCTGTTTTGTTCCGCACCTCCGCACGTTTGGCGCTTTGCGCCAAAGTGCTGGGCAATGCTTTGGTTCGCTGCCCTGCCCTCTCGTCAGATTCAATATTGCGCAGCTCGGACATCGAAGCGGTTGGATTCGATGCCGAAGCAGTGCCAAGCTGTACAGCTTGGCGCACCTCCGCCCTTTTCTCTGAGCGGACTTCAGAACGCTGTGACAAATCAAGTACATCTGCTATCATTTCGATGAAGCGGATGTTTTCATCATTTAATTTGTTAGAATCTGTCGGAAGTTTGTATCTTGCAAATACTTTTTTCACCACCCACGTGTAGCGCCCTGCATTTTCACCTGCTGAGAAAAATACTTCGATGTCTGTTCCCGATACAAAGGGATTCAATTTGCGCATCGCTCGAGCAATCTTGACCGCTCGTTCTTGATCTTTCTTGTTCTTCTGTGAATCATCTTCCCCTTGAGTTTTTTTGGTGCGAACCTCGGAACGACTCGGGGGTGGATTCCTCGATCCCGAATCGTGTGAATTAATCCAGGTTCTTACCGCTCTTACATAAACGGCATCTTTAGGATGCTCTTGGTCAAGCTTGGCCAGTTGATTTCTCTCGATTCTTTCAAGCAATCTTCGAATCTCATTTATCCGTTCGGAGCTCAAAAATCCTTTCGTTAAATCACCAAGAATTTCCACAAGCGGTTTACTGCGGGTTTTGTCACGCGGACCAGCCATCGTTTCAAATTCCACATACTCGCCTCTTGCTGCTGGGGCAGTACTTTTCACTTGGGCTTCTGCTTCTTTCGCCCCTTTTTGCAACCGAATAGCTATCAACCTTTTTTGTAATTCAACCTCGATTTTTTGGCTTTCCTGAGTAACTCCAAGCGCCTTGAGCTGCTCAGCTAATGAAGTAACCGCTTCTGAAACTTCTTTGATATCGTCAGGAGTCGCATCCCCCGTAAGATAACTTAGCCAATCGAGCGCTTTTAACTTGATTTGCTCGATCTGAGACTGATCCTGTAACTGTGGTGCGGGTTTGCTGACTTCCGCTACTTTTCTCAATTGTGCAAGTTCAGAAAAATCAATTTCGTTAAACGTGACACCTTGAGGTAAAGTGTCGGGAAGCACAACTTGAACTGTACTTTTACTCAGGCTGATAACACCGACTACGAAATTAAATCTCGGCTCACCTTCTGTGAGACGGACTACCACTCTTGTGCCGTTGCCAAACGTCTTGTTCGAGAAAAGGTAAACATCGGGATTCCATCGCGTCATCCTCTTCCTTATCTCTTCCTGAAATCGCACGAATTCTGCTTCTAGATCACGGCCCGGCTCTTCAGCTTCGACAAATGTTCCAACTGGGGCTCTAATTTTAAAATAAACAGTTTGTTTATTGATCTTAGTGTCAAATTTTATGTTCTGGATCTCAAGCCTAATGCTTCTTTCGCTACTTCCGGGCCTAGAGATTTTAAAAACCAGCCCCTTTTGTTTGGTCAGTGCCACACTTCGCACTTCAGAACGGCCTCCTTCGGAAGGTATCGGCTGGCCACTCATGATAGCATCCAGCATTCTCGACACATCCGCAAGGCTATGGGACTTAACTTGATTCAAAACCCGACGCCCTTCCTGATCAAGCCTTAAGACAGAATAGCCGATGATTTCATCTAAATAACTTATCTTAAGAGTGATATAGTTGTACCGTTCTGGCCCAACTTGCGAGGCAGTGCGGACAACTGAAGCCAACACTGGTTTGCCATCTTCAATGTCGTAACTCTTCAAAATAATGCGATCAAACAAGTGAACCCTCCCCTCCCAAACGCGACCAAGAATAGCAGAAGGAATTTCTCCGGCCTGGCGTGGGTTCTTGAGAAAATTCCGCCATTTCTGAATTTCGCCGCGGGTAGGTTTATGAACTGTTAATAGAACCTTGTTCATAACTCTGCCGATAGTTTGCTGCACTTTAATACTCGTATACTGCTCACCTTCTTTATCTTTCAAACCTCTTAGTGCCAAAATCTGAGCGATGCGATCATAAGTTTGACGGCCATGAAAGCCGGGATCTAACCCAAAATGAAGAGTGAACATCATTTGTTCTGCCGAACTAAAAGCTTTCAAAGCAGAGAAAAGTTGAGATTTTCGCTGCTCCCAATACTCTTTTCCTTCTTCAAAACGCTTAATCGGAGCGGCGCGATCTTCAACCGAAACTAATTTTCCCTCACGATCGTGTTCTTCGCCGGTTTTAATCGTTCTCTTAGACTTATCCCATTGTTGCAGTTGGGCGTTTTTTACATATGCGGTTACGAAGGCGCCAAACTTTCCTTTCCCTTGATAATCCCATGCGGCTTTCGTTGCTAACTCTGTAATCTCACCTTCATCCAACCTATATTTCACCGCTAGAAAATTTTTTAGGCTTCTGTTGCTTCTCGGCATGGTTTCATTCTGAAAGCCAATTAATAAAGCGCTAACTTCATTTTTCTTTTGCTCATAATCCTTCAATCTTTTCATAATATAATCAAAATTAAAACGTCTCATTTTTGGAATCCAAATATAGGGCCGCTTTTCATCCGCCTTTAGCTCGTAAACTTCTTTCATATTCCGTATTCTAAACAACCCGTCGTGAATCTTAGAAATAAATCCATCATAAACCCTTCGCTCAAAAAGACGTGCTCCTGCCCTGCGTTCAAATAGACGTGCCCCCGAGGATCTTTTCAACCCTCGCCAAGCATGCTCTGCCAACGCTCTTCCCCACCGCTTTTTGAGGTAGGGGTTTTCAATCGCTTGATAAGCATTGACGAAAAGACCAACCGCTTCATCGATTGAAAAATATTTGTTGCTTGTCGATGGACGCGTCAAAAACATCAGCAGATCTATAAACTGGAGCTCTCTTAATTGAGGCGGGCTGTCTGCTTCGAAGTGAAGAGCCAGGCTTGCATAAAAAATAGCGATCTTTTGGGCAACCACGGGGGAATCAATGTTGGTCTTGTGAACAATAGGCGAGAAAAAGAACTGGCGTAAATTCGATAATTCATCGTGGTCAAACTCATAACCTTTTTCCAGAGCGTAGTTCGTCATCTGGTCGGCCAATTTTGCCAAACGCTCCTGTTTCCTTGTAAAGATTGAAACTAGATGGATCATTTCTTCAGGGCGTCGGCCCGCAACCAAACCCATAATCTTCGTAGTCTCAAGTTTGTAGATGGCTTGCGCCTGCTGATTCCAGGTACGCAACGCTGCTTTGTCTAATTCTCCATTTTTTAGGAGTCCTGTATTTTTTAGCTTTTCAGGAAAGACTTTGAGAAATCCGATTCTCTCAGATTCGCGCTTATGCCGGTGTAAGAATTGCGCAATGGTTGCCTTAGGCATAGGCTCAACGCTTGCATCTCCGATTATTCCCTGTATCTGCTCGCCAATCTCTGAATAAGAAAGCCCATGAATGGTATAGGCAATGAAAACGTTGACTCTCTGCTCGATGGACAAGGCTTTCCGCGTCAATCCTAGTTTGCGCTGTGAAGGAATCAATGGAGCTGTCAGCGCAGGAAGTTCATTTTCCAGTCCAATCGCAAGCGCCAGCAAATCCCGTTTCAATGTACGGTACTGAATATTTTTTATAAAATTAGGGTCCTGTTGCAATTGAGCTCTCGCCGCGCCCAATCTTTGTTTTAACGCCTGATCTTCACCTACTAAAACTTCGTAGGCATCCTTCCGCACAATTTCTTTCATTTTTCTACCATGAAAGATTTTCCAAACTGATCGTTCGGTTTTTAAACCCAAGGCTTGTTGGATCGATCTAAAATTATCATTTTCAGTTCCGCGGTATCGGATCAAATGAATCAAGCTGTAAGCCTGCTGGAGACTAAATTGACCGCTATCCAATGAAAAAAGGGTGAAGGTGATCAACGCCGCTCGTTCCTCATCCTTCATATTTTTAATCATTGTTCTAAGTTTAACAAGAGGTTGCTCTTCGGATGGCCAAATGATTGTAGCTCCGTGATTATCATCTGAAGGATTCCGCTTAAAAAAGCGCCTAAGGGATTCTGGATGAACACCCAAGACTTCTGCAATTTCGTGAGGATAAGCTGCGATTGGATCGATCTTTTTCTCCTGTTTTACTCGTTTGATTTCGTTTGCCGCCCAGCGTACCCATTTTGGCGTCAAAAGGTCTCGATCCTGAATCATGCCGTAATCTTCAGGTTTTTTCTTCCAACTTTTCTTGACATAACTCCAAAGCGTCCTATTTTTTATATCAAACTGTCGCGCAACCAAAGAAGCTCTCACATAAGGCAGGTGTATTTGAAGCGCTGCCTTAAGGTCGTTTTCTTTCTTCTCCTTCAATAATTTTGCTGCCGCCCTCTTTACCGTCTCTTTTGTAACCTCCCGCACTTCGGAACGTTGCTGATCAGAACGGGTCATTCGTTGTTGTAGCTCACGCTCCAAAGCAGGATAATGAGGCAGTAAAAGCTGGCCTCGTTCGCTATTCGCCAAATTAACGATTGTGGCCTGTGGTAAATGCGTTAGGACTTCACGAAACCAATCCATTTGCCATCTGAGCAACAAGTTAAATATGAGCAGGGCCAAATCCCCAGAGGTCATACCGTTAATGCTTTCTCTAGAATCACCGGTGAGATCATGAATGTAATCCGCCATCATTTCTATAAAATCTGTTAATGACGCGTCTCTCACATGTTGGAATATCTCAGCTAATTGCTCAGCACCCTTACGTTCCACTTCTTTATGATCATTATCTTCAGAAGTTTTAATCTCCTCTAAATAATTGACAACCCAATCATTGAAACGAACTTCCCATCCCTTATTTTTCAAATAAGTCCGAGAAGCACGAAGTTGGGTTGCGGTTGGCCACTGAAATACTTGTTGAACCATTTCCTTGTTTAGAAGTTTCACATCAAACAACTGACGAAAAACGCTTTCCTTAGATCCTGCCTGTAGAATTTGTCTTAATGCTTCGAGGCCGTCATCACCCTGGAATTCTCTTGTTTCCGGATCTTTTAAACGATCACTTTCAAGAAGCTGCAAAGCCATTTTTGTTTTAGTCGCGGAAAGTGTTGGTTGACGCCCCCAATTAAAGACATCTTCAACCTTTTTACCATTTGCTAGTTTCATATCATGAAATTGTGTCCACACGCTTTGAACCGATTTAGCCTGAAGGGCTTTCCGCAAAGCCTCTGGTCCATTCTTGCCTCTGAATCTCCTTGGCTCGCCTATCTCTTTAGCAAGTTCAGCTTCAAGCAGCTGCCTTCCCTCTTTGACTCTAGGCGTAGAAAGACTGGGACTTTTGCCCCATTTAAAAGCATCTTCCACCTTCTGACCATTTGAAAGCTTTATATCGTGAAATTGCAGCCAAACAGTAATTCGAGAATTTTTACCCAAACGGGAAGCCAAGACTTGAGGCCCATCTTCTCCCCGAAATTCTCTAGATCTGGGCTGCTTAGCCAAATCGGCCTCTAGAAATTTGATCCCTTCTTTAATTTGAGCCGCAGAAAGGCCAGGTTCACGACCCCACTTAAAAGCGTCTTTCGCTGTTTGACGACTTGAAAGCTTCATATCATGAAACTGGAGCCAAACACTTCTGAGTAACCCAATCTTGAGTTCTTTTCTTAAAGCCTCCGGCCCGCTCTTCCCTTGAAATTTTCTTTTGTGAGGTTCTTTCACAAGTTCAGCTTCTAAAAGTTTGATTCCTTCTTCGGTCTTAGTGTTTGAGAGTGTAGGACTTTTCCCCCATCCAAAAGTATCTCTCACGCTTACATGACTTGAAAGTTTCATATCGTAAAACTGAAGCCAAACACTTATTCTTGATTTTGCTTGGAGTTTTACCCTTAAAGTTTCTGGTCCGTTTTTACCTTGGAATTCCCTCGTTGCGACTGGTTTGACAAGATCAGCTTCAAGGAGTTTCATCCCTTCCTCCGTCTTAGCGGTAGAAAGGATGGGTTCGCGGCCCCATTCAAAAACTTCTCCTACCGTTTTACCGTTGATAAATATCATACTATGCAGCTGCAACCAAACTACCCTCCGAGAACCTATTTGAAGTTTTAATCTTAAAGCCTCAGGTCCATTTTTGCCTTGAAACTCTCTGGCTTCGAGCGGTTTGGCGAAGTCCGCTTTAAGAAGCTCGATCGCTTCGTCGGTTTTTGCTTTAGGAAGATTACGTTTAGAGCTCCACTGGAAAGCGGTTTCTACTATTTTGCCATTTGAAAGCGTCACTTCATGAAATTGTATCCAGACGGTTTCACTGCTTCCCCCCAGCTGGGCATATTGCCTTAAAACATCAGGGCCATCTTCGCCTTGAAAAAGTCTAGTCCCGGGCGCGCTGAGCGAATCTTGAGTGAGTGCTTCAAGGCCTCTTAAGAAAGGTTTCAACAGCAATGTTGGTTTTCTCCAATTCCTCGCTTCTTTAATTTCTTTTGGGAAAAGCATGAAGAAGACTTGTGGAGAAATTAGTTCTGCACGAGCAAAACCCATTGGTTTTTTTGTAGTTGGTGCAAACGCCCAAAAGCCTTTCTCGTGGGCCAACGTTAAATCTGCCAAAAGATCATAAAAACCACCAGGGCCGGAATAACCGGAAAGATTATTGAGACGCCTGAGGTCCCGTTCCTCATTTTTTCGCAATGGATCGATAACTCGAACAACGGAAGAAGAAGCATCTTTCGGAATGAGCTGTCCTCCTTGAATGAACTGCGCCAATTCAGCATCGTTTTTGAAAACGCGAGGTTCTCCAGGTTGTGTCCGTACTTCGGAGCGTTTCAAGCTTTCAAAGAATTCTTTGGTTTTCTGATAGCCTTCCTCCTCAAATTCTCTTTTCTTTTCTTTCGGCAAAGCGAAATCAAGAAATCCGCCGTTCACCTTAACGAGAACAACATGCGCCCACTTGGGATAAACATTGTCATAGGTTACCGATTGGAAAAAGTTCAAAGTGACTCGGAGTAAAGGAATGTATTTCAGTAACACTATCAATTTCGAAAGCCATTTTTCAAGAGGTTGCTTGGACCGCTCCCAATGGTTTACGGTCGACTGAACATAGCGACTTACAGAACGCAAAACAGGAATAATCCTAGGAAACGCAAGGAGCCCAAAAAAGAATCGATCGGTATAACTTCGAGCGATAAATCCTACCACGAGTTCTCCGTGCTTTGCTTCCCTTCTATATATATACATAGGCAAATCACCTCGCCTAACCACACCATCAGCCATATCCGCCTTTTGCTTTATCGAGTAAGCAGATTCAAATAGAAAAGGGAGAAGTGCGGATCGAGCCGCTGTCCGTGGGATAGAAAAATCTGCATTCTCATGTTCGTTAAAAATCTGTATCCTGTGGCGAGTCATGTTAGTCGCGACAATCGTAAGTGGGATCTGAGGAAGACTTCTTTCTTTTTGACGTTCGCTCAGGTTCTTAAAAGTTAAATTAGGCCCAAGTTTGGCTTCCAATTTCTCAGTCAGCCATTTCTCAATCATCTTGCCCCTGTAAAGCCCACCAAAGATGAGAAGGTTAAGAGGGGGCGGCAAAAACCAACTTCTCCAGTCTTTAAACATTTCGAAATTCAATTCGTAAAGCATCTGGCGAATTTCTTCAACCGTATAACCTGCTGCAATCAACGCGGCGCCGATGGCCCCGGCCGAAGTTCCCGCTACCCCTTTGATGGCGATGTCGTGTTCCTTTAAGTATTCTAAAGTACCAATATAAGCAACTCCCCGCTCGGCGGCTCCGCCTAACACGAGATAAATTCCGTCAAGCCATTGCTTGCCTTGTTGATTTCTAAACCACTTTTCAAGCATAGTTTGAAAAGATTCTGAATCGGGTTGTTGCAAAGGCGGAGAAATAAGATTAAGCCGTGCGTCTGTGAAAATGGCTTTCGTTTTCTCCTCCCTTTTCACAGTCACCCAAACTTGCGCTTCTCCCACATTTCTCCTCTCCTTCCCAATGGAAATTCGGTACCAGAGGGTCGGATACATAGAATTTCCAGATTCAAGTCGAGAGAAATTATAGGATCGTACTCTCTCCATATCTAAAGAAAGGTGCACGGTACTACCATTCCATATCAAGGTAATTTCTTTGGGGAGCGACAGGTAATCTGAAATGCGGACATCACGTACTGCGAAAGTTTTTAGACGGGTTGAGGCTGAACGTATTTCGCGAACTTCAGCACGATGGAAATCTTCTTCTCCCAGATCTGGTGCTTCAAGGATTTTAATAAGACTTTTGAGGGTTTGAATAGGATTGGATTCGATTGGGTAAGCCGTTTCTCTAATAATGGCAACGGCGATGTCGGCTAAATTAGAATTACCAAGAAACTGCTCTCTCCAAAAATCAGGGCCACGAATCCTATCTAAAACACCTTGTGCTTCTTGAGGAACAACAAAGCTCTCCATAATTATTTGTAGCGTATGAACCATAGCTTTACGAACCTCATCTTCATCCCCGCGAACTTCGGCGCGTTGGGCTTTGCGCTCTTTGAAGTTCTGCATACCATCAAATTGCGGCGTTAGCAGCCTGCTTTCGCCAACTGTCAGTTGATTATCCCGCACCTCGGCGCGTTCCTGACCTTTGCCTAGATTGACTTTGACATGGCTCCTCGCAAACTCAATTATTTTCACCTGATGAGATGGTTCGATTTCATAATCTCTAAACAGCCTCATAAGATCCGGCCTAGGAGTTTTTGTATCGGACAATCCCTTAAAGTAACGATCAGCGGTTTCTATTTCTTCCTCGGTAAATGCTTCTGAGATGAATTTAATCAAGTAGGCAGCAAGAAGAATCCTAGCTTCAAGCGCCCGTTCCTCAATGAAATCAAATGATTTCATACGCTCCGCTAGGTATAAACTGATCCGACTCGCTTGAACGATTTTGAATACATACCTCATCAGAAACGCCAATATCTGAACTCCATATATAGAATTTAGGAATAACGTCCAAACAAAATCGTCCACAGGGCGTCGTCCACCCATTTTTCTTAGAGGCAATACGACCGCTTTAAGACTTTTAAGCGAAAAGTTAAGTGCCAAATAATTCGCTACATCTGGAATATGCTCATATTCGCGAAGCGCATCGTCATGATGTTCATTAAAGAGTGCGACAGTATCTTCTTTCGTTAATCCGCTCCTTAGCAAGAAACTAGAGAGATCATTCTCGCGGTTAACAACAGGAATGCCCCGCACCTCGGCACGGCGGGTGTCAATACTGCTTAAAACCGCCATCACTTTTTGGCCCTTCGGCACCTCGATCCCTAATTCATTCGGATCAGATAAACTATATTCACTCTGTTTATTGCCCTTATCATCAACAAGCCAGAATCCGTTTATATCGTGAGGATCCCGCTTTTCAAACGCAGCAATAGCGTCGCGAATCATACCTACCGTATGACCGCTCTTTTTCACATGATAGATTGGGTAGGTTTCCGTTGATTGATGTGGTACTCGTCCGATTGCCCTTCGAGCCTGATCCTTTGACGTAAACATATTCTTCCCGCTCCGCAGCTCCGCGCGGGGAACGCCAACAGAACTCACGGTTTGCAATCTCGAATCGATAAATTGTTCACCAGGTCTTTTGATAAGAATCGGAGACAACAAAGGTGAGTATGCTTCATTACCTTGAGGTAAGTTGTTCAGATGGTGAGGTAATTTGAGATAGGTGAAATTTGTAAACTCCTTAAGCCATGGAAGTATTCCATTTTCCTCCACATCAAAATCCTTACGCCAGATTCGTAAAATGAGCACACCTCCCGGTGCTAAATACGAATGGACAATGGTCTCTAACTCATCAAATGAAAGAACGGAGGCATTGACTGTGATAAGATCAAAAGAATTTGGTTCTAAACCGATCTTGGTTGGATCCTCATTTAAGAAATCAACAACTACTTTAATTCCATAATGTTCCATGCGAGCAGTTTCTTCTTCGGTTTCCTTACTCGGGTCAATTCCAACCATCTCGGGCACAAAACGACCATCTTTTTCTAAAACGCTTTTCAGATCATATAAAAAATAACCATGTTCTGTTCCTACATCTAAAATCTTTAATTTCGTCTTGCTAGGAAATTCTGACTTTAATAGATCCAAGAAATCTTGATCTGGATGTAGTTCTATTTTCTCCCGCACTTCCGCGCGGTGCGAGATAACCCTGGAGTAATTAGAACGATAGCGTTGACTAATTTTTAGTCTATCCCACGCTTCACCGTGGTGGTAATCATCAGCAGCAAATTCAATCATTGTTTGTAGGCCTGCAACGAAAGGATCCTTGCTCTGCTTTAAGAAATAGAAATAAGAGTCCTCAATCGGCGAATAAGGTCCCCAGGGACGAAACAATCGAAAGGATGAAACATAAGCCGCAGTAAGCATTGCAGCAACTACTAGGTTTTCTTGAACAATTATATGATGACCGAGAAAGTGTTTGTAATATTTAATGATTTCACTTTTATCTAGTTTTTTAGGAATTCCTCCCCAGCTTAAAAACTGAGCTGAAGCAAGAAGGGCTGCTACGATCGGTGGAAAACCATTTTGAATAAACTCTGAATAGGCTGAAAGATATTCTTTTTTTAAGAACTTCTGGCTCAAGTTTTTTGATTTTGCATAAGCTAAGAAATCGTCCATAGCCAATTCCATAGCCTTTTGCGGTTCAGTTCCTTCTTTTCCAACTTGTTGATATTGTTCCATAACAAAAAGTGCAGCACGAATTGGTTCGTAGTTCCCGTTGATAAAAGCATGTGTATTCCGCTCTTCAAATTGCTTATATGATTCTTTTTTGAGATGTAAAAATGAATGAACAGTTCTTAATGCTGCTGATATGTGACTTTCCAACTGCAAGTGCAATTTTTTCATATTCCGCACCTCCGCCCGTTGAGTGACAAACGTGCGTGAAGTCTCGGCTTCCTTTCGAACCTCCTCATGCTCACGAGGGTTTTGAAGAATTTGATCAAGCACACTAAGAACATGGCGATCTTCTTTTGACGCGATCGCTCCGAGCGTTTGGATGATTGCCCTCCGATATTGGCGGAGATTATTTTTTCTTATCATTTCTTTTGTTGCCGCGCTTGAGAACGGCTTCAACACTAACCTCAACAGATCGACGAAAACCCGTGAAGACTCTTTTTTCAGCTTCAGAGTTCCTAGAAAAATGGGTCCGACTACAAAAACAAGCCGAATAATATCCTTGTGATCAAGTTTTTCTTTTTTTGCTAAAGCGGACTCTTGCTTGTACTCTAATGCTTCGAGGAGCGCTGGTATCGCCGCCCGCCCATAAAGGCTGAGCTGAACGAGAGCTTCGCGTTGAGTCCTAACCATGCCGCTTTGAAGCATCAGCTTCAGATCTTCAATTTCCTTTCGATTATTCCCTCTTGCTTCCTGTCTTTGCTGTCCCCGCACTTCCGCGCGACGATGGGTTGTCGAAATCGCAAAATTCCAGAAGGACATGGAGGTATCATAAAATTCCCCTTTTATGGACTCCTGCAACAATCTTCTTAGGTCATTCTCAATTCTTGCAAGGTCTTGAATTCTTTGAGCGTTAAGTTTTTCCTCTTGTTCTAATTGGGCCCGTGTCTTAGTTATTCTATTGAGCTTCTCCTTGATACGCTGCAAAGATGTTTGAAATTCATTCTCACCCAGTATCCGAGCAAATCTTAATTCGATTTCCAACACAAAAGGATGACTATCGTGCAATTCTCTGATATAGGCCTTATCCGACAAGCCATAATACTCTGCAATTACTTCAAACCATTCGTGAAAAAACGCGCCCTTGTTAGCCTTCCTTGGCTGGTCTGATAAGGCTGACAAATGCTCGGCGCTGAGAAGATCTGCTTCATTGTAATACAATCCTGCTTGTTTTATTTCTGCCGTATCCCGCAAAGCTTCCTGCCATGGTTCCTTTGCTTCCTTCTTTCCTTTTCGCGCTTCTTGGATCCATGTCCACGTAGGTTCATCTACAGCAAACAATGGATCCATTGTTTTCGTAATAACGTTAGACCTAACTTCTGTAATGCCCAAGCGCCTGGCAAAGTTAAATCGATCCATTCTCCGAAGTCTTCCCAAACGGCCGATTCGCTGCCTAACATACCTAAAGGTATCTTCAATCAACTTCATAGTGCGTTCTGCCTGCTCGGGGTTTTCACTGCCAAACAATAACGCTTTTACCAATTTGGGCGAGGCTACAATCTCACCGCCGCTTTGCGGCTGGCGCACCTCCGCGCGTTGACGCGGTCCTGGCGGACTTTGCTCAGGACGTCGGCCTGAGGAGCGCAAGCCGAAGCCCTTCGCGTAGCGGTAGCCAATTTCGGGTTTCTTGATCGCAAAAACAGCTCGATGGTTTCCTAAATCAATCAAGTATGCAACTACCTCAGTTCCATCCGCTAGGGCCAGATAATCTCTTATTCGACTGGGAAGATACTTGCCCGGAATAAATCCAGGAATTTCTCCATAGGATACCCGCAGGCCAACCGTTCTTCCGTCTCTATCACGAGTCGCAGGCCCTTTTATCGTGACTTTAAATTGATGCAATTCCCTAGAGGCTCGAGCTGATTTTAGTTCCTCCCAGGCACGCTTTTTACTCCGCACCTCCGCCCGCGGGCTCTCCTTTGTCCGAGGCTTGAGAGTCCTCAGCTTTGCCGAAGCTGAGGGCACCTCCACGCGGGCGGGCTGATTTTCAAAAACAGCCGTTTGGTCTTGTCTGACAATTCCGCCGTCTGGACTAACCGCGATCTGGGAATCTTGAGCGTAATCACTTTGGTTAAATTGATCCCGTTGATCTGAAAGTTTTTCGGTACTGGCAATGCCTGAAGCATTCCGGACAGCATTCCATACTTTGCCGCCGCGATAGATAGAATTTGCCAAACTTTGCAACTCGAGAGGCAGCTTTGCATGGGAAATTTCGCGCAATAGTTCTGCAATTTGTGATTGTTCAAGAACCGCCTGATGATAAACTTTTTCGATTCCATCAAGTGATGTGAGGCGGGGTGCAATTTCAATATAGGAATAATGCTGCCCACGGAACTTTTCTTTCAGTCCATCCGAGTGGAAACCGCCGGTGACCAAAATAGCCTTCCGAGCGTGATTCGCTTGGAGGAGCCGTTCCGTATTTGACACGAGAAAATCTTCACGTTTCTTGGCGGTTTTATAAAAAAGGAGTGCTTCTTCAATTCGTTCCGCTGCCAAGCGGAGATCAGGCGTTTGGTTGGCTCCACCCAACAACCCGCTTTTAGCCGTAAACGATGGATCTTTGTAAGAAATAGCCTCAAGACGTTCCCAAATTAGGTCGAGTTGATATTTGGCGCGGGTCTTCAGGAGGGTTTCATACTCATCCCGAGTCAATTGGACCAAAAGTAGTTTTTCAAGAACGATAGAATCTTTAAAAAGTGAAATCAATTCACGCTCTTCATCTTTCGCCGCAAGCCCTTCAAAAATTAGATCTACCGCTTGATCAATTTCTTGAAACAAACGTTCAGGTTCAAGTTCGCTTTGAAAAATTAAAGAAGCCCAAAGATGAACTAAATTCGGATAATCGTCAAATTTAAACCTATGCTTGGAAACGGCATCATAAAAATGTTCCAGAAAATACCGTGGAAGCTCCTCTTTCCAATCGCTAACACCTTTTTCAAGATCCCATTTCTCGACTTGGTCTGTAATGTTCTTTGCAACTTTTTTGGTTTTTAGAAATTCTACAAGTTTTTTACGCTCAATTTCTGCCTTCTCAAAATCCACTTTGCCTTCAATTGCCTGTGCTTTAAAATAGCGAACCAACATTGGGAAATTCAGCTGGGATTTCGCATTAGCTAAATCCATTTTCAGGTGACGCTCCGCTGTAAGCCGAACGAGTGAAAGAAATCCGGCCAGCTCTAAACGGTTCTCCTTCCACATTTGCCAACTCCTCAGAAAATCCCGCAGTTCTTTGTTGAGTTTTCGGGAACCCAAGACCTCAATTTTTGTCCGGAGCGCTTTGATGAACTCTTGGGTTTCCTTTTTGTTCCCGATCAATTCGCGAAATGTCTTTAAGTTTTCCGCATAAGTCGCCGGATCTTCCACTCCTTCTCCCTTAATTGTTTTAGGTGCATCCAGAAGAAACAATTCAGCCCCTGTTAACTCTCCTTCTTTAGCAAGGAGATCGGCGATTTTTGAATTAAGGCTTTGATCTTTGAAGATTCGGAATAGTTTTGGTTCAAGCGCTTGAGCAGCGCCTTCAACTAAAATAAGATTGATTCCGTATTTTTGCACCAGGTGGGAAATGATTTTCTTAATATTGACCTGGGCTTCATAACTACCGTGGGCGTCTTGAATGTGAATAATGACCGGCGCTTCCGATCTGGCTTGAGGTGAAGGTAGGATTTCCCGGACAGTGCCCAATTCCTGAGGAATTGTGAAATCTGCAAATTCGCGGCCAAGGGTTCCGCGTTCCGGCCCAGTTATTTGAACTCCAATTGCCGGCTGCGACCACCCAGTGTTCGTGCTGACAAAGCAGATAAGAACTGCTGAGCTTACTGCGCGGAGAAAAAATTGATTAACTGATTTAAAACGGCTTATTTGCATCTTTATTAAGGTGTTAAGTTAAAAAGATAAACTTAGCCTCCTTTCTATTTTCACTACGAATTTGACTTTCTGAGGGACTGCAAAAACGACTTACTTTGGTTCTTTAGAAAGTATACCTGATAATTCTTTAAAGTCAAATCTTGATACCATGTTTATGTTGTTTATTTATATGGACTTATAGAAAATAATGGCGCTGGAAAATCAGAATATTGCTCTGAAAGGAAAATGGTGGGCGCGACAGGACTCGAACCTGTGACCCCTACCATGTCAAGGTAGTGCTCTAACCAACTGAGCTACGCGCCCACTACTAAATATCCCCTCAAAAACTCTCTCATTTTTCGGAGGGCTTTTCCGCGATGAGAGACGGAGTGTTTCTCGGAAGGAGGAACTTCTGCGAACGTTTTACCAAATTTAGGATAAAAAAACAAGGGATCATACCCAAAACCGTTCTCTCCAACCATCTTCTCTGCAATGATACCTGAGACACTTTCCTCAATGACATGAACAATTTTATCAGGAGTCGCTAAAGCACAGGCACATCTGAAAGATGCGCCTCTCTTCTCTGTTGGGACTCCCGCAAGCGATGTAAGGACCTTCTCGCAATTCTTAACATCGGTTTTTTCAGATCCTGCAAAACGCGCGGAATAAATGCCGGGAGCTCCCTTCAGATAATCAACGCTTAATCCGGAATCTTCCGCTAAAGTCAAGCACCCTGTTTGCTTTGCAAATCCAAGCGCCTTCTTTTCCGCATTTTCACGGAATGTCTTCCCGTCTTCTTCCACTTCAATAACATTTGGAAAACTTTTAAGCGAGAGCAATTTGATAGGAATATCAGAAAGAAGTTCCTCAAGTTCCTTTAATTTTTTGGGATTGCCTGAAGCAACAAGTAAGCGCGTATGCACTAGAGAAGCTTAACAAAACGCTTTTGAAGCGTAATTAATTCCGAACTGCCTTTTTTGGCGAGAAGCAGAAGCTCATCCAGTTCTTTTTTTGAAAACGGAGCGTGCTCTGCCGTCCCTTGTACTTCCACGAAACGTCCTGAACCTGTCATCACAATATTCATATCGACTTCTGCTTTTACATCCTCTTCATAACATAAATCAAGTGCTGGTTTTCCATCAACAATTCCAACACTGACAGCCGCAATATAATCAGTCAACGGGAGCTTCGAAATTTTTCCCTGGGCGCACAATTTTTCGAGTGCGTCTGCTAAGGCAATGAAACTACCCGTAATGCTTGCGGTCCTTGTTCCCCCATCGCCTTGAAGCACATCGCAATCCACCCAAATGGAACGCTCACCCAATTCTTTTAAATCACACACAGCACGGAGCGACCTACCGATCAGGCGCTGAATCTCATGAGTACGGCCGCCTGTACGCCCCTTGCTTGATTCACGCTGAATTCTTTCGGTGCAAGACGCCGGAAGCATGCCATATTCGGCCGTCACCCACCCTTTTCCCGTATCTTTTAAAAAACGCGGGACACTTTCATCCAGCGAAGCCGAACAAACGACTTTTGTATTTCCCATTTCAATCAGGCAAGAACCGAGCGCATATTTTAAATAATTACGCTTGATCGAAACTTTCCGAAGTTGATTTGCCAAACGGCCGTCCAAACGTCGCACGTTGACTCCTATCTGATTTTTAAAATTTTATGGAGACGCGGGACAATCCGCACATCTTCCAGCATTCCAAGTCCAATGGTTTGAAGTTCACCCAAAAGACGCATCAGTTCGATGTCTTCATGCCCCTCAACTTCTGCACTGATGGGCTGCAAAATCAACGGAACTGCCTTGGAAACACGGGCAATCATTGTACATAACTCTCTAAACTCGTCTAGATCAATTTCTTTCGAACAAATCATTTTAATGAATGTTTCTTTTTGAAGCGCGATTTTTAAAAATGCTTCATGTTCTTTAAGAAAGGATTTTTCTTTGGTCACCGAAGCCGGTTTCACATCCATTGCCACCACATCCGTCAATGAAATCACCTGGCCTAATGCTTTCCAAAGAATCCCGCTTGTCTCCAGATAAGTTCTGAGACCCATTTCTTTAATGCGGGGAAAAAGGGGGTTCAGAAACGACACGTAAAGAAGCGGTTCTCCTCCTGTTAAACTGACATAGGAATGCGGGCCTGATTCTTGATCAAGTTTCTTTAAACTTTCAACAACGGAATCTAAATCAAAGTCATAACCGGGTTTTCCAAGCTCATCACAATATTCACAATGAATATTGCAGCTTTCAAAGCGGACAAATAAATGGCGTTCTCCTAAATGAGTCCCCTCGCCTTGAAGAGATGAAAAGATTTCAGAAATTGCAGCAACTTGAGTTGCCATTACGATAATTTTCCTTTTGTTAGCAAAGGGTCATCAATCCCGGCTTCTTTAAAGCCTTTTTCCCTCAAAAGACATGAATCACAAACGCCGCAAGGAAATTTTCCGCCTTTATAACACGACCATGTCCATTCAAATGGCACACCCAACGTATGGCCAAGCCGAATAATTTCTGATTTTTTGAGTTGAATCAATGGCGTTTTAATTTCAATGGACTTTCCCTCAACGCCGCATTTCGTCCCGCGCTTAAGCGCTTCTTCAAAACTCTTCATATAGTCCGGCCTGCAATCAGGATAGCCGCTGTAATCTAAAGCGTTCACACCAATAAAAATTGTTTGAGCGCCACGGGCTTCGGCAAATGAAGCGGCAATGCTTAAAAAAATGGTATTCCGGGCCGGGACATACGTTACTGGAATTTCATTTGGAATTTCACCAGCACTGCGGTTTTCTGGAATTTGAATTTTAGAATCTAAAAGCGCGCTTCCGCCCCACGGCAATTGAATCGAAACAATTTGGTGTTCAATCCCGAGATGTTTCGCAATTTGTTTAGCAGATTCAAGCTCTTTGCGGTGAAGCTGGCCATAATCAATCGTAAGCGCGAGAGGTGTAAAACTCTCTTTGCGTGCAATAAAAAGCGCTGTTGCAGAATCTAATCCGCCCGAAAGAAGACAAACCGCAAGCCGCTTGCTCATAGAGTCCATTTCCCGTTTACGGTTACCTGAGCTTTAAAACGCACCACCTTGACATCATTGAGAGGTTCCCCTAAAAATCGTGTTCCGATCGTAAGAAAATTTGCCGGAGAATCACTGACAAAAACTTGAAGCGCTCCCGTTCCGCTCTTTTTTCGAGTTTCGTTGCTTTCTGCTAAGATTTGTTTTAATTCACGAACCGCGGCCGGAGCCGAATCAATCAGTTGAATTTTTGGACCCACCACCTTTTGAATTGCGCGGCGCAACATTGGATAGTGCGTGCAACCCAAAATAAGGGTGTCAATTTTATGTACAAGAAGCGGCTTTAAATATCGAGTTAAAACCATATGGACTAAAGGGCCTTCTAAAATTCCTTCTTCGACAAAAGGAACCAAAAGCGGGCAAGCCTTCGAAAAAACTCGGATTTTTTTATCAACCTTGGTAATGGCGCGCTCGTAGGCGCGGGAGGCGGCCGTAGCTTGCGTAGCAATAACACCCACTTTTCTATTCTTGGTAACTTCAGTCGCTCTCAATGCGGCAGGCCCAATCACGTCTATAATCGGCAACGAATAACGAGTTTTAAGGAAAGAAAAAGCAGCGCTCGATGAGGAGTTGCAAGCGACCACAACAGCTTTTACATTGCGCTTGAGCAAAAATTCCGTATTTTCAATGGAAAATTCTCGGATTTGTTTCTTAGATTTAATTCCGTAAGGAAGGCGGGCAATATCACCAAAATAAATCACTTTTTCGTGCGGAAGTTCACGCCTTAATTCTCTAACAACCGTCAGGCCTCCAAGGCCTGAATCAAAAACACCAATTGGAGCATCTGAGGATTTTTTTTTATTCAAAACCACACCTTGTAACCAACAGTTTAAAGCTTCGAATTTCCAGTTTAAAGTTCCAAGAATTCGAAACTAAAAACTTCAAACTTGAAACTTTTTATTCTTCTTCAATTTCACACACAATATCGCCCACGCTGACGGTTTCACTTTCTCCAAAATAAACTTCCCCTAAAACGCCGGCGCAAGGAGCGGTAATCTTAAACGTTCCTTGCTCCGCGACAACTTCCACTAAATCGCTTCCCTCCTCAACATGATCCCCTTCTTCAAAATACCAATAATTGATCGTTGCTTCTTCCATCCCGTCCGCAAATGGCTCTAATAGAACTTCAGTCATATACGCGAAACCTCTTCAAATATTGTTGGCTGAGTTATTGATTGAAATGTGTTTTGAGTAAGACTTCTTTCATAGGCTTCACCTGCATGATACGAACTTCTGACATAAGGGCCAGAATAAACCTCGCGGAATCCCAACTTTCGCCCTTCCTCTTCAAACATAGAAAAAATTTCAGGAGCTACAAATTCTTCCATTTCCAACTTTCCTTCTCTGGGTTTCAGGTATTGGCCAATTGTGAGAATCTCACAACCAACCGAACGTAAATTACGAAGTGTCGTTTTCACTTCTTCGATCTTTTCACCCAACCCAAGCATCAAACCGCTTTTCGTCATGATGGCTGGATCATAAGACTTGATGTATTCCAAAACCTTAAGCGACCTCGAATAACGCGCTTGCGGCCTCACGCGTGGCGAAAGACGCTCAACCGTTTCCATATTGTGATTAAACACCGTAGGATGCGCATCGCAAACATGTTCGATTAAAGGCGCTTTGGCATGAAAATCAGGCGTTAACACTTCAACGGTCGCTTCTGGGAGTAATTCCCGGATGGCATGAATAGTATTATGAAATGCACCTGCCCCTTCATCCTTTAAATCGTCCCGTGCTACCGAAGTTACTACGACATGCCGCAGTCCTAACTTTACGGCTGCTTTTGCGACTCGAATCGGTTCGTCTTCTTCCACTTCCCTAGGCTTACCAACTGGAATCGCACAAAACCCGCACCGGCGCGTGCAGATATCGCCCAAAATCATAAAGGTCGCCGTGCGGCGAGAGAAACACTCCATGCGATTTGGACAAAGAGCCGATTCGCAAACCGTGTTGAGTTCAAATTCAGCAAGTGTCTCATGCGTTTTAAAAGTAGATTCTGTTGGAATCTCACGCCTGAGCCAATCCGGAAAACGTCTCATCAATTAATTCCGCCTATCTTAGATTAGGTGGTGAATAACAGGAAGGGCTTCTTCTATCAAAAAAGGAGCTAACTGTCAAGCTGTTCGAGATTTACGAATGCCTGCCTATTAAGATAATAACTTTTTTGGGATTGAGATATCGATCACCGTGATTTCCCCGCTGCATTTTGGGCCATCTTTGATGAAAAGACCGCGTTTAGCCGCACCCAAAGTTCCCGTTGCTTTCGCACGAATCGCAATCCCTAATTCCTCACCCGAATCACTGTTCAAGCCTGAGGGAATATCAATGGCAAGAATAGGCTTCCCGGAATGATTCAAAATAGAAATGACATCGTAGTAGAGCCCGCCTACAGGACGCGTAAGTCCAATGCCAAAAATTCCATCCAGAATTAAATTTGATTTCTGTGCCAGGCCTTTTAATCGCGCTACTTTTCTTCCGGTAGTAATAGGCAGAACCGGTACATGCATTCTCTTTAAAATGTCGTGGTTTAATTTTGGATCATCTTTTAAATCAGCTGCCTCGGCAAGCACAATGACTTGCACCTGATGGCCGCGATTAATGAGATGGCGTGCCGCCACGAAACCATCTCCTCCGTTATTCCCTTTTCCGCAAACCACTAAAATCTTTTTAGGGTTCCGCTGGATTATTTTTTCTGCAAGGTCGACAATCCCGCGTCCCGCATTTTCCATGAGAATGAGGCTCGGAATTCCGTATTGTTCAATCGCGATCCGGTCGAGCGCTTTCATCCGTTCGGTGCTAATCGCTTTAGCCATGTTTAATTGGTAACTAATTTTGCTTTCAAAATATTTCTAAAATGATACGCGATGATTCCAAATGCTACCGTTACATTGAGTGAGTTTTTAAGTCCTGCCATTTCAATTTCAATGGCAACATCACAAAGCGGGAGAATTTCCTCACCGATTCCCGTAATTTCATTTCCGACTACAAAGCATACGGGCGCTTCCGGTTGAAATTCTTCGTAAGGAACACTTTTTTCGGTTTGTTCCAAAAGGACAATTTGATAACTTTTTTTCTTAAGTTTCCTCAAAACGGACGCAGCACTTTCCCGATACTCCCAAGGAACCGTTTTTTCAGCCCCAAGCGCCGTCTTTTCAATTCTTAATCGAGCAGTGCCCGGCACCCCCGTAATTCCACACAGCCAAATTTTTTCAACTCCCGCACCATCCGCCGTCCTGAAAATTGAGCCTACATTGTAGAGACTTCGGATGTTGTTCAGAACAACCGTGATTGGTAATTTAGCTTGGCTTTGATTCTCAGCCTGCCTTGCGATTAATTCTTGATGAGACAATTTACGCATAGAGCTGAGGCAAGATCGAAGTTTTTTAAACTAACTGCCCGATTAAGGTTTCGTTATGAAGGCTGTTCAGCTTCACTTTTCGAAATTGACCGATCAAGGATTCTGGCCCAGGAAAAGCAATTGTCTTTTCCCGATCTGTTCGGCCAATCAGTTGATCTGGAATTCTCGGATTGGCTTTCTCCACAAAAACCGAAACTATTTGTCCAAGCTGCTTTCGATTATTTTCTTCTGAAATTTGCTTTTGAAGCTCGAGCAATTCTCGATTGCGGGATTCTTTGATTTCAAACGGGACATCGTCCGGAAGCTTTGCCGCAGGCGTCTGCTGTCTTATCGAATATTTATAAATGTAGGCGCTGTCGTAACGAATTTCAGAAAGAGCGGCAAGCGTTGCCTTATGATCTTCCTCCGTCTCTCCTGAAAAACCGGCGATAATATCGGTGGTCATCGAAACATCGGGAACGAGCTTGCGAAGACGATCGACCTTCGCCTTGTATCCTTCATAGGTATGAAGCCGTTTCATTCTTTTTAGGATCCGATCGGAACCGGATTGAAGCGGCAGATGAAAACGCCTTGAAATTTTTGGCTGGCGTTTAATGGCTTGGAAAAGTTCTTCCGTTGCATCATGCGGATGGGACGTAGTAAATGAAATTCGCTCAAGGCCATTAATTTCACAAAGCATTTCGAGAAGCTCGGGGAATCCGTTTTCCCTTATACCCGCCGCCGATGCGTCGGGTACTGCTCGGGGGGATTTCGACATCCCCTCCGGGCTATACGAGTTGACGTTTTGACCCAAAAGCGTAATCCACTGGACACCTTCTTCCGCCAAACGTGACGCTTCCCGATACACTTCTCTTGCCGGCATTGAGACTTCAGCGCCGCGCGTAATCGGAACAATGCAATAAGTACAAATTTTGTCGCATCCGGTCATAATCGGAAGCCAAGCGTGGAATTTTCCGGTGCGTTTGATTTGGTCTGTATATTCAATGGAAATGCCGTCTTGTTTGATGCGGGCGACTTGCTTCCGGTTTTGTTTCACTTCTTCAATTAAAGCAGGCAATTCTTTAATATTGCGCGTTCCGACCATCAAATCAAGCTGAGGAAAACGTTTAAATAATTTCTCCTTATGTTCCTCGACCATACATCCCATGAGGCCAATAATCAGATTGGGATTTGTTTTCTTAATCTTTCCAAGTGCTCCAAGCCGACTATAAACTTTATCTTCCGCGTGCTCGCGAACGGAGCAGGTATTCATCAGTACCACATCAGCCTTCTCCTCATCCTTCGCTAATTGAAACCCTTGATGTTCCAGAAGTCCCGACGCCACCTCTGAATCATAAACATTCATTTGACAACCAAAAGTTTCTAACGCCACCTTCGGTTTAGACTTAGAAATGGTTTCCTGAATCATAGCAACCTCTGAATGGCAAATGCGCAGAGAAACGCACTGCGCGCTCTTTGCGCGAGCACTTTTCGGGAAGAACTTGACGTTCTTCTCCGAAAACGTGTCAAGTTTCTCGCGCGCAGTACTTGCGCGTTGGCGCAAGTGCAGCCGAATGTCTCAAGGGAAATTTTATTTGGCGCAATTGGCTTGGTCATATTAATATGTGTCCCCTCAAAAGTGGCTCACATTTTAGCAAACTTTATTTTAGATCAAATAAGAGAAATTCGCTTGTCTCGCGTGAACTAATTTTGATAGATGGTTCACCTTCAATGGAAGCGCCATCTCCGGCGCTTAATTCCTGACCATTAAGAAGCAGTTTTCCATGTGCCGCTTGAATCCAAACGCCGCGTCCTGAATCCGGTTTGTAGGTCAAACTCTTATCCTTTTCCAAACTCGCCGCATAAACAAGTGCATCTTGATGTACTTTCACAGAACCCTCCCTCGAATCCGGAGAAGCGATAAGCGCCAAGCGATCTGTCTTTGTCTTAGACTGAATAACCTGTTGCTCGTAGCTTGGTTCAAGCCCTTTTTGATCGGGGAAAATCCATATTTGAAGCAAATGCACCTTGTCTTTTTTTGAAGGATTAAATTCACTATGCGTCACGCCCGTTCCGGCCGTCATGCGCTGAATTTCACCGGGCTTAATCACCGAAGTGTTGCCCATGCTGTCTTTGTGTTCGAGAGCGCCTTCCAAAATAAAGGTGATGATTTCCATATCGTTGTGAGAATGTGTTGGGAAACCCTCTCCCGGCTTCACGTAGTCTTCATTAATCACCCGAAGCGTCCGGAAATGGGTGTGATTCGGATTATAATAATCAGCAAATGAAAAGGTGTGGTAGGTTTTGAGCCAGCCGTGGTCAAAATGGCCCCGGTCCTGGCTTTTTCTAATAGTAATCATGTCTTACCTGCGCAATGGAAACGGCAATAAATGAACTTCTGAACCGTGTTGAATGGCGTCTCGTGTTCTTCTTCAAGCGATTCAACCAAATGAAACCCATTCCCAAGTTCAGCTTGAAGCGTCTCAGGACTATATCTCACAATGTCTAAGCCGCTGCACCGTGGCGGGCCCTCGAGGCTAAACGTTGCGATGACAAGCTGCCCATCAGGTTTGAGCGACTCTGTCATGGTTGCAATATATCGGCGGCGGTCTTGGGCGTCCGTCAAAAAATGAAAAACGGCACGGTCGTGCCAAATATCATAGTATTGTTTTCGGAGCTTTGCCTGGGTAACATCTGCTTCTATCCATTCAACTTCATCCGCTTGTCGTCCCAATCGTGTTTTTGAAACCGCAAGGGCTTTGCCAGAAACATCAAGAACAGTAACCGCTTTTACTCCGCGCTTAATTAGGTCATCAGCCAGCGTAGAAGCACCAGCCCCTACATCAATAATATGGCTTGATGGTTTAAGACCCGCGTTCATAAGAATCCTGAGCGATAAATCCAGATGAGGTTTGTGCCAGCTGACTTCGTCCGGCTTTTTTTGACTGTATACGTTCTCCCAGTGATTCTTCACATTCATCGCTATTTTCCATTCCCATTTCTTAATTCCCGACACTTAAAAAGTGAGCATCACCTTTTTAAAATTTATTTCTTATCCAAACACCACAGGACTCCGCCGCGGCAAGCGATGAAGAGAAAAATGAAGCAATAAAGGACTGCCATTTCGCCTTTATTGACGCCCGGGAAAAAAGCGGAACCCATCTGAAATTTCCAGTGAAATTGGAAATAGGCCACGGCCATCTCACCGCTACAAATGAAAGCAGCCAAGTGCGTCATAAAACCTGTCATGATCATTAAGCCGCCAGCCAATTCAATGACCCCGCCAATCCACGCTTGAGATCCGATGGGCGGCTGCGGCATTTGACTTAGAATTCCGAAAACCTTCTGCATTCCGTGAAATGCAAACATAAAACCCGCTACGATACGCAGTAATGCATACGCCTGATCCGTATACTTCTCAAGCCAGTTCATAGTGCCTCCGTTTTTTGATATTAATTTCATGCACTATTTCTTCGCCATTTGAGAGAAAAAAGCCTCGGCACCTTTTGAGATCTGCTCTTGGGTCAGGTCCTGCGCATGCGTACCGATCATCCACGAATAACCGAACGGGTCCTTGAGCGACCCACAGCGGTCTCCCCAGAACATGTCTGCCACCGGCATAGTTTCAACCGCGCCAGCAGCAATTGCCTGTTTGAAGGCCGCGTCCACGTTTGGCACGTAAATGTAGAAACTGATCGGTGAGGCGCCGAGCGATTCAGCGCTCTTGCTGCAATTCGGGTTCGGCATTTCATCTCCCATCATCACGATCGAATTGCCGATCTGAATCGTCGCATGCATGGTGCCCCTTCCGTTAGGCGCGGGAAGCACATCCAGAACTTTCGCGCCAAAAGCTTTTTTATAGAACTCGATCGCCTTCTTTGAATCTTTGAACGTGAAACTCGGCGTCACTGTGTGATACCCTTCCGGAATTGATTTAGCCATGCTTTTCTCCTGTATTTATTGTGATTACATTTTCAGCTTACGCGCAGGGACTTCAATCACCTTTCCGTTTTTATAAATCACGACGGAATCCCCGGTTCTTGCATGATCTTGAATCGCCCCGCGGACAGCTTCTTTAAGTGCAGCTTCCGCCTTCTTGATGAGAGACTCTCCTTGATTTTTCATTGAGCACCTGCCAGGAACCTTATCTTAGCAAAAGACCGATCTGAAATCACCACTAGCTTTTCACCTGACCGGTACGCAATCGTTTCAGGCTCCGGAGTCGAATTGTCGAAAATCACCCAGCTGCTTAAGAAACGCTGATACACTTTAAAGAAATTTTCGATACCCCGGTGAAAGCGCCTACGGACAACAGGCTCCGGGATGTCGTGCCCACCCCTTCTCACGCGCTCTCGGATACGTTTAATTGAAATTTCCACATTCGGAATCCAAAGAAAAAAAAGATGAATCGCGTAACCGGCTTGAATTAAATCGCGAAATAAACGCACATAGCTTTTTCCCGAAAGCGTTGATTCAAATCCAAAATCTGCGCCGCGTTTTGCCGTTTGTTTGATTTCTTCAAGCAAGAGTTTCCCTGCTTTCAAGGCCACCTGCTCAGGCGCAAACGGCGCAAGTCCGCCTGCAATCAAATCCGCATTCACGAACACCTTACAATCCAGATAGCGCGGAAGAAATGTTTTGGCGAAAGTAGTCTTCCCTGCTCCATTCGGCCCGGCGATCACGTAAACAGAGGAAGTGCTTTCGCGGCTGGAAAGTTCTTTCGGCGCCGTTTTTTCGATAATGGAGCGCATTTCTTCATAGAGCGGATAATCCCTGTTGAGCGAGAAATATTTAAGATTTCCTTGAGGTCGCGAGCGGAATATTCCCTCGTGCACAAGGCGCTGAAGGTCGCGAGAAAGGTTTGCGGGATCAGCGTTTAAAAGAACTGCAATCTCTCTTAAATACTGTTCGGCCCGGGGGTGCGTAAAAAAATAGACGAGGAGCCGCTTCTTTAAGGAATCCTTCTTTAAGAGGTAGAGGGCCGGTATTGTTGTCATAATATACAACAATTGTAGTATATTTATACAACATGGTCAAGGGGTTATTCTCGATATTTTTCAACCATCGCAGCGCCGATCCATCTGCTTCCGCCCAACACCATCGTCTTTTTACCTCGCAATGTTTTCATGTTTTTTCCTATACTCTTGTTTTCTCTAACTTGGTTTCTTTGGCAATGGCAAAAGCTAAAATGACAGCGAAAAATATGGAAGAACCGATGGTGCCGAGATTCAACCCTCCCTTTGCGATGGGCTTCGTCAGTAAATCACCGAATGTGGCGCCAAACGGTCTGGTTAAAACAAAGGCCAACCAGAAGAGTAATGTTCCGGAGACTTTTGTAAAAAAGTGGAACAGAGTGATGATAATAAGTAACACGGTGATTAAAATCGCACTGTTTTGAAATCCAAGCCCCAAGTTATCCGCAAGAAAATCCCCGGCTGCCGTTCCCAATGTGTTTGCAAATAAAAAAGCCACCCAATAAAAGAGTTCTACGGACGGCCTTGTAATATATTCAACATTGATTGATTTTTCCTTTTTGTACCATACGGCAAGCGTCATTAATAAAAGCGCTATCAAAACGGCAGATCCCAACGCGTAACCAAACCCTAACGTACGATCGATGAAATCAGAGATGGCTGTGCCGACAATAGCAGACGCGGTAAACGCCAGCCAGTAAGCCACCGGATGATAACCTTTCAAGAGAAGTTTAATCCCAAGCAATATAAGAAACAAACTCATGAAGATCGCGATCGTAGCCGCATAACCTATATTAAAGGTCATGGAGAACATATCCGCTCCGGTTTCCCCTAACGTGGTCGAAGCGATTTTAATGACCCAATATAAAAAAATAATATGCGGAACTCTATTTTTTATTGCTGTGTTCAGATGTATCTCCTTATTGGGCCTTGCGGCCGCCTTTAGCAACTTTGCACAAGGGCTCGTTTTCAATCAAATCGGCTGCAAGCGCGACAGAACGATCGATGAGTGCGTGCGCACCTTCTCTTAACTGTTCGCTTTTCTGCACGTAAGACACATTATTCTCCATGTCTTCGGCATGCCAACCGCGGCTGTGCGCAACAAACGGAAATTGCGGAAACGTAAAACCAAGTTCCCCAAAGAAAGTCATCATCTGCCCCACAACAGCCTGGATGTTGTCCTGGCCGCCGGTCACAATAAACGACGCCACTTTATTGCGAATCAGCACGCGGTCATGAGTCACCATCTGGTTTTGAACGGCATTCATGCGTTCAACCATTTTAAAATAAAGAGAACTGGGCGCACCCCAGCGAATGGAAGTCGAAATAATCACCACATCGGCCCAGAACACAAACGCCTCATAAACTTGGGTCAACTCGTCTGTGGAATCGAATTGTGTAATCGTGCACGGCCATGTACAGGCACGGGCGCTTTTCGAATAATAACCTTCACACGAACGAAACTTCAGATCATTCAACCTGATGAGTTTGGTTTCGGCTTTATGAACGGATGCCGCATGCTCAAGCGATTCCTGAAGCAGCGCCTCAGAAGTCGAATACCGCGGATATTCTTTGTTCATCACGGTAGTTGAAATGCCCGCCACGCGAAGCGGTCCGGGTTCCCGTTTGATCTCCCTGGTTAGAGGATGACGCGGATGGGGAGCTGATTTGACTTTGGTGAGCGCATTCAAATTAATGAAGAGATCGCTATTTTCTTCTTTTAATTCATATTGGGGAACCGCTGCGGGAATCCCGGGCCGGGCCTCACCCGTCAGGCGATGAAACTGCCAACTGTGCCAAGGGCAAACGACGTAATCATTTTTGATCGTGCCGTCACCCAGCGGTCCACCGACATGAATACAAGTGCCCGAGATCGCACCAAATTTTCCGTCACGATAAGACAGTGCAATCGGCTTTCCTTCAACTTCAATCTGTTGAAGTTCTTTTTTATTGAGCTCCGCCGCTTTACCTATCTTGATCCATTTTTTTTCGGTCATTTTTTACTACTCTTTACATGTCTCGATTAATGTTTGCACGCATGAGGCGCTAAGGAAGACCATTTCTTCCCAAGCGCTTCTAATCCGGCGCTGGCCAAATCTTCCGGTTTCATCACAATTTGGAACCGGACCTCTGCTTTGAACACCAAAAACCAGGGTTCCGCGAAACTGGGGACTTTGGAAGGATTGTCTAACTGAATGATCATCACAGCACCGCGGTGGCCATCGCGTTCGGTGAAATACGTCGCTTCAGGCTTCGTTGCGTCTAAGATTTGTTTGATTTTGTCCCCAATACTGCCATCCTGCACATAGGTATTGAAGGGTTGAAGTGGTAATTGGACCTGCATTAACATGCGCATTGTGTTTTTCCTTTCAGTTGGTTAAAAATACGTTTAATTGGATTTTTACTTGTCTTCGTGCGTTTTATGAATGTCCATTCTCAGGACGCCTGCTTTTTAACTAGTTTTGAGTTTTGTTTATATTATTCGATTTTATTTTGATGGGCGGGTGAAAGATCCAGATGACTTTTCCTTTAATATCTTTTTCAGGCACTAAAAACCACACACGGCCTGGATGCCAAAGTTTTTCATTGTCCCCAACCACAGCATACATACCTTGAGGAATCTCAGCTTCATGTTCGTTTTTCCAACGCTTTGGCGGTAAAAAACGTTGCACATTGATAGAGGTCAACTCGATATCCTTCAAAAACAGCTTCTCACCCTCCGCTCTTACGATGTCGCCCGGCTCACCCATAAGACGATGCACTTTATATTTGATTCTTGACGTGTGGGAATCATAAACCACAATATCGCCCGGCTGCGGTTTGTTCAAGAACTTCAAAAGGAATAAATAATCGCCTTCATAAATCGTAGGCTCCATAGCAATGTCTATAGCTCTGTAAATTTCGATGAATCCGTGCTGAACAACACTAAAAAGAAAAATGCCGAGCATAAATGCCACCCAAGCCGATTGTCGGGACTTCGATTTTAGAATAAACGATTTTAGAAGTCCTATAATGACGAGAATTATTCCCAGCCTGATAAATGGTTGCTGTGGAATAGAAACGGCAAGGCCGATGAAAAATAAGATGAAGCCTACATATATTAAGTGGTGGCTTGAAATCCAAGGCTTCTTCCCACTTATTTTTTCCCACGCGACTTTCTTTAAATAACCTTTTTGATAAACATAAATAAAAAGAACTAGAGTCAAAATTAAAATACATATTTGGGAAACCTCTTTCCCGCCCAGTGGCCATGGAAGGAAATTCACCACAGATGCAATCGACAAGCAAGTTGCTATTAAGAAAAAGCTGAGCAACAGCTTCAGAATAAACTTCCCCCAGTTTTCATGAATGAAGCAGATTCCGGCAAGGGTTACAAAAGTTGCGACCAAACTGATATCAAAATAAGTCATCATAGCAATTCTTGTTGCGGTTAAACGTGTTCCTTTTAGAACTGTCCCTGATTTTTACGACTGGTTTTTTACCTTGTGGCGACAGCGCAAGCTTGAGAATACTGCACAGCAAATTGGTTGTTCAGGTCCATTTCTTCCTGCAGGCTCAAACGCAACTCCACGTTAAATGACGCTTACGATCTTCATGGCCTGCTTGGTCGGCGCCAGTGCGCCAACTACTGCTCGGGAGGATTTGGACATCCTCTCCGAGGCTGTGATGCGCTAGACCACTTTTACTATTTTCATCGCTTGTTTAATGCGACCTAAACCTTCTTCCATTTGTTTGATGTCGAGAGCATAGCTTAAACGGATGCGATCGGGTGCGCCGAACCATTCGCCAAGATAAGTGATCACTTTAAATTCTTGATAAAGCGTCGTCACAAATTCGCGCGCGTTTTTGCATTTGGGAAGGACATAAAAAGCGCCTTCCGGTTTCCAAAGGTCAAAACCAAGATCGGTTAAACCCTTATAAATGAAGTCCCGGCGCTCAAGCCAAACCGCTTGCTGTTTCTTAATATAGTCTTTCGGAGCTTTCATGGCGGAAAGTGCCATATCCTGGCCTACTAAATTGGTATTCATGGACGTATGCGTCTTCATTTCGCAGGCATCTTCCACCACTTTTTTATCAGCACTCCAGAGATATCCGACACGGATACCGCACATGCAATACGTTTTGGAAAACGAATTCACCGTAATCACATGATTGCCTTCGATATGATAATTCTCGCGCTCATAGATCAAGTCCTTATAAACTTCATCCGAAACCACGTAGACGCCCAACTGCTGCGTGATTTTTTCAATTTCTTTAAGCGTCTCGATTGCTTCCACGCGGCCTGTGGGATTTGACGGTGAATTAATCAGGACAGCCTTGCAGTCTTTTATTTTTTTGTTGAAGTCTTCAATATCGATACGGCCTTCCACCAAGTCCGTATAAACCGGCTCCATGCCTGCAAATTCAACAATCGGCGGATAGGAATAATAGTAAGGACGCGGAAGAAGGACTTTTCCTTTTCTGAAGCTTCTGAAAATAAGGTCGAGCGCTTCCGAAGCACCATTCGTGATAACGAAATTTTCAGCGGTTGAGCTCAGATATTCTTTGGCCAAAATTTCGCGGAGTTTCGTCTCCCCTTGAATTAAACCGTAACGGAGATCACGCGTAAGGTCAATTCCTTCGAAAGCTTCCTTGGGAGGCAGAAGGTCAGGTTGTCCCGAACCGAAACTAATCACACCATTCCCCTGCTTGCCAATAAAATCCGCAGGGCTCTTGAGTTTTAGGGTTTCTGTCATGATTTTCCTTATTAATTTCTTAGTCTGTAATCATGACTGTCCCAACCACCTATTAACCTTTATTAGGAAGGTTGGGGCTACCATGATGAGCCTATCTATAGGTATTATCGGGGTTTGAGGAAGGAATTTCAACTGCGAATGTTAATCGCGGTGCAAACGCATTTCGGTCTGCTCGCCATTTTTCTCAAACAACACCCTGTCCGGACGGATTTCAACGATTTTCATTCCATTCACGCGATCCCCAATCCCTTTCGTTTCGCCGTTAATCAAAACCATTGGTTGAGCCGGATCGTAAATAATCCCTTCGATATTCACTCGTGCTTCCTTTGCTTTAATAGCCTCGACCTTTTTCGTGAATGGATTCCGATCTATGGTTTCAAAACGACTTCGCGCGGCATGCCGTTGGACAGGTGCAGTCTCAGAAATTTGTTCTTTTAAGACAGTTTGCTCCGGAGTTTTTTTCACATAAACAGATGCGGCAAGTAAAAGCCCCGTTTGTATGGCATCAATTCCTTTTTTCTCGAAACGCAAATGATCGACTTTGATAACGCCATGTTCCAGCGTGCTCAGTTGGGACAAAAAGTTCCCTAAATTCTCATAAGTTCCTTCAAGCCGCATTTCTAAGGAAACCCGGTTTAAACTCGAAAGAATTCCATTTTGTTCTTCGCGCACTTCTACCTTTTCACTCGGCGTAATCGAAGGAATTGAAATTTCATATTTTTTTGCCAGATCTGTAAGTTCTTCAATTAAAACGGCAAGATTTTCGGAAGAAGGAAAACGAGTCTCCATCCTCGCCAATTGCCCTTTCAATTGTTCCAGATTTAATTTTTCCAAGTGCCATACCCCTGCCCGATACATCTCGAGCTCTTTGCGGGCTTTATAAAAATCATGCCTTGCAACATCCAGCCGCTTTGCTAGAAAAATAAAGATGACGAGGGCCATGACGCCAATTCCCAGAACGGACAAAAGCGGCAGAAATCGTTTAATTGAATTTAATACTTGTTTCATCGTTATGAAACCTCGCACCGTATGGAAAAGGTAACGAAATCACCTTTTTGTTCTGTATTGATGAGGACCACTTTATGGAAAATAGGGCCCTCCATGGTCTGTAAAAGTTTCGGCACAGATGCTTTAGTCCCTGTTTGAAGAATATTGCCCACAAGGACCAAAGAATTTTGTTCGTAGCTAACATCTGTGAGAATAACATTATCTGGAAATGCATGTGCTAATTCACGAAACACTTCTTCCCAATAAGGTTCCTGAGACAAAATGATAGAGGTTAATATATCGCCCTGTTTAATTTGAGCTTCCAGTTCCTGGATTTTTTTCGATTCTCCAAAGCCATACTTCAAATTAGCAATTTGAGAACGAAGACTCTCTGTTTTTCGTAAGATCTGCTGATAACGCCAGGACATGCCGCCCGCCAAAATCAGAAAGAAAATGAAAACCAAGACTGCTGTTTTCATGTAAGAAATCGAATGACTGATACGCTCAACGGATTTTGTTAGTTCGGTAAGCGGCGAAGCATGGGTATCTTTTCGGTCCAAAACCAAGCTGATCAAACGGTAATACGGATCTAAATCCTCCTTTTGAATCCCGTCTGCAATTTCAATGTCCCTTTTGAGCTCAATTCGCCTGATCGGTATCTCAAATTTTTGTTCCAGAAACTGTGCTAACCCTTTGAGGCGGCTGGTACCACCCGTTAAAAAGATTCGCGCCGCATTCGTCCCATGTTCTTGCGCATAGTAGTCCAGCGAGCGTCCAAGTTCACTGCTCAAGTTCTCAAGCTCGGGCCTAATTAATGCATACAATTTGTGGGCCTCGATTTTTCCGGCAACCAGGTTTTGGCTCGTGCTATCAAAAAGATTTTCTTCCTTTTTCGCTCGTTCCGCCTCCTCCATACTTAAGGCCTGGTGCCCTCCTTCAATCGCGAGCTGCTGAACCATTGCTTGGCTTAAAATCTGCCCCCCAAATGTTATTTTCCTTAAAAAACTGAGTTTGCCATCCTGGTAAAAAGCAATCTCTGTGATTGAATGACCGATATCCACCACGACGATTAACTCATGGTTCGAAAGCGGAAAAGATTTCGGCAAGGACAATATTGAAAAGGGTACAAACGCCGGAATAAACGAAGCAGGTTCTGCTGCCGGCAATATCTTAAGAAAATGATCGACCACCTCTCGCGGCAGAGCTGTTACCAAAGTGGAAAATCGAGGGGCTTTTTCTCCTGCTGACATTTCAAACAACCGGTAATCAAGCACTACTTCCTCGGGCGGAAATGTCATTTCATCCTTCATCTTCCATTTTAAAGTTTCAGCCAATTCCTTTTTGGGAATCTTGGGAAGTACAAACTGAGAAAAGCACGTATGCGGGCTGTTGATCGATAAAATAAGCTTTTGATCTTCCAACTTTTCTGCGGAAAGAAGTTTTCGCGCTGCTTCACGGAAAAATTCATCCTGATTCTTCGGGGGTTCGTTTGTGGGAACGGCTATCGATTGTATTCTGAGAAGTTGGAAACCTTTCTCACTCTCTTTCATCTGGACAAGTTTAATAGCGCTTGATCCAAACTCAATTGCCAGAAAAGATTTCGTCTGCTCTTTCTTCATATTGTCCTCATCTATTCAAAATTTTCTTTTTGATAACCAATGCTGCTGGTATCCCCCGAAAACGTGGTGAAAGTCCGGCTCCCATTATCACCGAGGATAGTCTTGATCCGGTACCTGCGGCCAAAAACATCTGCTAACGATTCTACCTTAAAGGCATTAGTATCGTAAGAAAATTCTGTTGTCACTCCATCTACACCAGGTGTCCCCGCCACAGGAGCTAAAAACGAGGCATCTGCGTTATCAAGCACTGCGTTCCGCTCTGCTGCAGTTAAATAGGCACGGCTGTTTACAAAATCATAAAAATCAGTGGTAACTAATGCATCGCCTGAATAAAAACAGGTAAAAGGAGTAACGGCTCTTGTGTTGATAATGTCAGTCGCAAGACTTGCTGCATCTGTTACTCCAATAGGTAGTGGATCGAAAATAGCTTCTAAGACTTCGCGCGATGCCGTATTAATGTTGATGGGTGCCCGAGAAGTCGTGCCAACTGCCGGCGGCCTTGTAACATTGGTATTCACAAATGAATAAACGGTCACATAGTCTTTGATTGCATCGTAAATCGCCTGGGTCATCCCTGTAACTTGCAGGAGTTCTTCAACGGAATCAAAAGGATTGGTAAGAGTAGCGCCGCGATAATTAACGATATTGGTCGCCACAGTGTTTGCGGTAGCACTTACAACGCCTCGCTCTTCCATTAAAAATCTCAATAAAGATTGTGTCGCATAATTGAGATGGACTTTCCCCTGTTCATCCGTAATTGAAATCGACTGGATTGTCCCGGAACCTAAGGTGATCGGAAAGGTGGCATAGCTTCCGGTAAACCAGGGTTCCGTATTGGTATCAATCTCATAAGTGACAATTAAATAAATCGCATCAAGGTTAATGTTTCGATTGCCTGCTGTTTGTATGGCTCGCAAAGCAAAATTTGAATTCGTGATGATCGACCAAGTCCAGGTCCGATCAGCCGTAACATTCTGCGTATAGCTAGCTAACGTAGCGGAATTTGGAAGTACCACAGTCAGATTCGTACTCCCTACTTGCGGAAAAACACCGGTCGTGGAATAAGAAACTTGGAGCGTTGCTCCAGTCCCACCAGTCTGTCTGCTAGCTCTAGCTCCGAGAAAAATAGATACAATTCGAGCATTTACATAATTTGTATCAAACGTTCGCAAGCGAGCATCGTCGCCGACGTTATTGATCACTGTTGAAGTTCCGTCGAAATAACGCATTTGAGTAAAATCTGTTGCGCCGCCCGCATTTACAGAAGCACTCGTATCTGCTCCTCGAATATAGGCTGTTCCTGTCTGCGTAGTAGACAACACGTCGTCCCGGATCACACGCATCGCTTTCTGAACCCCTGCTTCCGCTAAATTGATCAAATTGATGTCATCTCTCTGAACGCCAACGTCTTTTGTTTCATTAGACACCATATAGAGCAAGCCGCCGGCCGCAGCGATCAAAACGATCATGAGAATGAAAGTAAGCACTAAGATAAAACCTCGTTCGTTGTTCATCTCAAAGGCTTCTCAACCTTTCTTTAGAACGCAAGTTAAATGTTTCATCCCGATCCGCTGCCGTTAAATCAATGGCGACTAACTTGATCTGAGATACTGTGACTGGAAAACTGAGAAGATTATTATTGGTATCATAATAAGAAAATGCCAGGTTGTTCACGGATTTCACCACCGGAATCGTAAAAGAAGGAGCTGGTGAAACTGAAACTCGGTTCAACGGTGTACCCGCTGTGCCTGACCAGGTATATTGGAACGTCTCGTCAACCCCATTACTGTCGGAATCCAAAGTAAAACTTAAACTGGTTTGAGTAGCGCTCACAATAGAAGTTGCCTGCCGGAGTTCCTGGGACATACTGAAGAAAGCCCTGCCGACTTCCCCTTTTATTCCGATTCGCGTCCATTGGTTATAAAACGCTCTTGTTCCGGAATTAAAAACTAGCCATATAGCACCAAGCAAGATTGAGATTAAAGCGAGGGTGATTAATAATTCTAATAACGTCAATCCTGCGAGAGATGATTTTCTTGAAGCCAGAAATTTTTTTTTTATTTTATTCTCTATGATTTTCCCATCTAGTCTCATCTTAGATATTAGATACATACGTTACCAAATTAACATTTAACTCACTCGCCTTTGAAAACCAGTAAACAATCACGTTAACTTGTTTTAAATTTGTCTGGGGGGTCGTTACGATTACTTCCCTCTGAAACGCGGAAAATCCAGAAACCACTGCTTTGGTTTCGTTGACAACGGTGGAATAACTTTTATTTCTAAGCTCTTCCATCTTTTCTTGCGCGAGATGAACTGCAACCAGATCGTTTTCGTTCTCCGAAGCAGAAAAAAATCCACTGCTCACTGCCTGCGATAAAGCGGAAAATGCCGTTACAATCAGAATAATGGTTAATAAGATTTCCAATAATGTAAATCCGCTTTTACGACGCATACTCTACATTGAACCTAATTAATTATTTGTGTTACGGCTGCGGATCTGAACCCATATTGGACACATAGACACAGCTTGAACCGTTTGTCTCGGTAACAGTATTGGTACCGCTAATGACGGCACTTCCATTCCCATTGGGCCCAATCGAATAAATGATATAGAATTTATTATTTGTACCCCCTCTAATGTATTGGTAGGAAGTGCCAACCGCAGCAAAGGGATCGTCAGGCGTGGAAGTGACAATAGAGGGTGTGGCTGTATTAAGAGCAGTGAGCGTTGCAGGATAAGTATTGCTGTTGTGAATGTAGTAGCTTTCCGTTGCTGTCTGAAGAGTTCTTAATTCGCCTTTTGCTTTTGCAATTCTTCCTTGATCTTGTACGCCTTTAAAACGCGGCAAAGCGATCCCAAGAATAAGAGCAATGACTGCGATTACAATCATGAGCTCAAGTAGCGTAAACCCCAAATTCTTCCGAAAGCTACGCTTCATATTTATTCCTGTTGTGTTCCACTTTCTTTGACAAGAACGCAAGTTAAACGTTTACTGAACTTGACCATTTGTTACAAGAACGTCATCGCCAATAGCAGCCGGGGTAACATTGCCTGTATTATCCACTCCGGTAACTTGAGCAGCCTTATCTGGACCAAGCGACCAAAGGACATAGTACTTACCATTGGGAGACTTTGCGACCGAATAGTTAGTGGTAGCAGTCGCGCCAAAAGGATCGTACATAATACTCGTCTTGCCAACTAGCCGCGGTATTGCAGCTTCAAGCGCTGTTCCCATCGTGGTCCAACTGGTTCCGGGAACGGTTGAGGAAGTATTTAACAAATACGATTCCAAAGCCGTTTGAACCGTTGTAAGTTCTGCCTTGGCCTTCGCTTTTCTGCCTTCATCTGTAACTCCCGCAAATCGTGGAAGTGCGATCCCGGCAATAATTAAAATTAAGGTAATCACCACCAAAATTTCCAGCAAAGTAAAACCACTTTCAGTTATTTTATATCTCATTGATTTTCTCCTCTTTTTTTTAAATGTTTTTCCAAACAAAAAATAATGTACCTAATGAGCACTAAATATTTTAATCATGTCAAAAATAGGCAAAAGAATGGATAACATGATAAACCCAATGACGCCACCCATAAAAAGAATTGAAATCGGCTCGATCATCGCTGTTACTTTTGTAAGCGTTCGCGTGATGAGCTGGTCATAAAAATTGGCTACTTTATAGAGCATTTTATCTAAAGTGCCGGAATTTTCCCCGGTCGATACCATTTGAACGACATCATTTGGAAAAGCGCCGCCTTTCTGTAAATTATCGGCTAGCTTCTCACCGCCCTGAATACCCACATAGGCATTGGCAAGAACTTCTTTGAATACAAGATTTTGTGTCAGGTTTTGTGCGATTTCGAGGGTTTGTAAAATGGGAACTCCACTCGAAAGCATTAAGCCAGCACTTCGGCTCCATCTGGCAACCTCAATTCGTCTTATCAACAGACCCACAGTAGGGACCGAGAGCCAGAAACGGTCCCATTGATATTTAACGGATGGTAGGCGCATAAGAGACCGGCCGCCAATACTTCCACCAACCAAAATCCCGGCCAAGAGCCAAGGCTTCGCTTTCACCCACACACTGAACCCAACAATCAGTCGGGTAGGTAAAGGCAACGGAATTCCTGCTTTGCTAAAAATTGTGGTGAAGGTAGGTACGATCCAAACCATCATCAGGATAACGACCGCGATGCTTGCTACAATTAATACCACGGGATACGCAAGGGCTGAACGAACTTGATGTTCCAACTCGGCCCTGGCTTCATTTAACTCGCCAACATGACGGAGTGTCTCAGCTAAAGTTCCGCTTGTTTCGCCGACTCGAACCATACTCCTATATAAGAGCGGGAATATCTTGGCATGATGGCTCATCGCCTCAGAAAAACTGGCTCCGTTTTCAACTTTCGATATTAAACTCTGAACAATCTTTTTTAATGTTCCATTGTCAATTTGGCTCACCACTGCCTGCAAAGCTGTCAAAAGCGGAATTCCGGCTTCAACCATATTACCCAATTGAAAGTAAAACATAGTGAAGTCATCTGAGGAAATTTTTGCGCCCATGCTGAGCAGATCGCTGGACAACACTAAGCGGCTAGCCGGTTTAACCTGAGTGATGAGGAAACCTTCTTCAAGAAGGCGGTCCACTACCATTTTTTCAGACGGGGCTTCGATCTTGCCCCTCACTTTCCTTCCCTCTTTATCGCGAACTTGATAGGCGTATGTGGGCATTAGGTTAATTCCTGTGTGGCGCGTAAAACTTCTTCGATTGTCGTGACGCCAGTCTTGATCTTCTCTAATCCGTCCTGACGCAACGTTTTCATTCCCTTCTGAATGGCCCGCAATTCAATGTCATCGCTTGAAGCTTTCGCTAAAATCAATTTGCGTATCTCCGCATCTGGAACCAGCATCTCAAAAATTCCGCTGCGTCCGCGATATCCGGTTTTTTTGCAAGTCAGGCAGCCTTTGCCGCGATACAATTCTAAAGCTGCCTTCTTTTCCGCTTGAGACGCTACAATATTTAAATTCTGAAGGTCGGTTTCGCTTGCTGCATAAGGGGCGCGACATTCTTTACAAATGTTTCGCACCAATCGTTGAGCGATCACACCCACTACGGTTGAAGCGATTAAGAATGGCTGGATGTCCATTTCCAATAATCGCGTAACGGCTGAAGAAGCATTGTTCGTGTGAAGCGTAGAAAAAACAAGATGGCCTGTTAAAGCGGCTTGAATCGCAATTTCCGCTGTTTCCTTGTCCCTGATTTCTCCCACCATGATGACGTCTGGATCTTGACGCAAAATGGACCTGAGACCCGTTGCAAACGTCAAATGGACACCTGGATTAACCTGAATTTGGCGAATTAGAGGAAGTTGATATTCGACCGGGTCTTCAATGGTAATAATATGTTTTTCCGGAGTGTTAATTTGATTGAGCGCTGCATAAAGCGTGGTGGTCTTTCCGCTTCCGGTAGGTCCCGTAATCAACAAAATTCCATAAGGCTTCTTGATGAGTTCTCTAAAAGCTGCTAAGGGTTCTTTGGGCATCCCCAGCTGTTCGAGGGACCTTAATGCGCTTTGAAGGTTAAGAAGCCGAATCACTAAATTTTCACCGTGGACGGTTGGCATCACAGAAATACGGGTATCAACTGTTTGCCCCTCTAATTCCATGCGGACTCGCCCGTCTTGAGGGACTCGAGTTTCGGCAATATCCAAATTGGCAATGACTTTAACGCGAGAAACGACTCCGGCGTGCAAGTCCTTTGGATACTGGTCCACTTCGTGGAGCAACCCATCGATTCGATAGCGAACGATGACTTTGTCCTTCTCAGGTGCGACATGAACATCGCTTGCTCCGTCACGGACAGCCTGCGCAATCATCATATTGACTAGTTTGATAATGGGGGCTTCTTCCACTCGAACTTCCTGTTCAGGCGGAAGATCCTGAAGGGTCCGAGTTTCTGATTCATCTTTTAAAGACTGAACCATATCGCTGATATCGCTTTTGACACCATAATATTGCTCGATGGCGCTCCGAATTTCTGATTCTGTAGCAAGCGCCGGCTGAATTTCAAAGCCTGTTTTGAGGCGCAATTGATCCAAGAGATTCAGATTGAAAGGATCGCTCATTGCCACCGTAAGTTGCTTCCCGATTTTCCTTAAGGGAACCACAGAAAATTTCCGTACCATATTTTGAGGAATGAGCTTGAGAATATCCGCTCTGATAACTTGATGTGTAATTTCAACTTCTGGAATGTTAAACTTTGCGCTTAAAAAGGAAACTAAACGTTTTTCATCTACAAAACGAAACCGCCGCAGTACTTTTTGGAAGGGTTCCTGGGTCCGTTTCACTTCGGTTTCGATTTGCTTCAACTGCTCGGGTTTGAGCAAACCTTCCGCAATCAGACTTTCACCAAGCGGCATTGTTGTCTGTTTCATTTCTCACCTTTCACGGCCAGAAGCTCAGAAATTTTAGCGAGCAAGACCTGAGCTTCGAATGGCTTCGTCATGTAAGCGTTTGCTTCGCACTCTTCAAGTCCTGTTTGGCGGGCTTCATCGCCAGCTTTAGCGGTGAATATAATGATCGGAATTTTTTGATAGCGTTGGTCTTGCTTCAGTGTCGCACACACCTGAAAGCCATCCATTTTAGGCATCATAACGTCCAGAATAATCAAATCAGGGTTTTCAGAACGTGCTTTCACCAAACCCTCTTCGCCGTCACCTGCCGAAATGGGTTCATAACCCGCCGCTTTTAATCTTGAGGTAACCATCTGCACAATAAAAGGTTCATCATCGACGACTAATATTTTTTGCCCCATTTTATCCTCGCTGATAAAAATACTTATTCACAAATACTTTCAGGCCTTCGCCATTTGCTATTTGGATCAAATGCTTTTTTGATGAGTGCCAAAAGTTCTGCGGGATTAAACGGCTTAAAGACAACTGCTTTCGCCCCTGCTTTCACGCACATCCCCTCCAGATTTTTTCTTGCTGCTGCCGTCAACACAATCACCGGGATTTGAGAAAGATCGTCCTCAGCCTTTAGCTTCAATAAAACATCATACCCCTCCATCGCCGGCATAATAATATCGAGAAGAATCAAGTCGGGTTTGAATTCTCTAGCCAGGTGAATGGATTCTGGGCCGCTTGTGGCCGCAAGCACTTCGTAATCATTTGCCCGCAACCTCGAGCTGATCATCACCACTGTTTCCGGTTCATCATCTACAAATAAAATTTTCTTCTTAGACATATAATCCTCAGGTTATTCCATCAGTTGAGCAAGAATTTCTTCCTCGGTTTGGCCATCATCTGGAAAGCTAACCACCTTTTTAGTGATTCGCATTTCTTCGCTGAAACCAGCTTTGGAAAAAGCCTTTTGATAATCCTGTTCCATTCTATTGATTGCACTCAACGCATCCTCCTTGTTCGTGGAAGGAAGAATGACCAAGATACCCCTTCTTGAGCGTACGGCAATGTCTGCTTTATGACGCAAGCTTTGTTTGATCGAGCGCTCTAAACTTTCCATAAAACGCGCAACCTTTTCCTGGCCCAATTTCTTTTCTAAACTAGAAAAATCCTTCACTTCAAAAAGTGCGACAGATAATGAATTTTCGCGTTCAATTGCTTTGCGCAACGCTTTTGTAATATGATCCTTAAATATTTCTTTTTCAGTAAGTTTAGGTATTGTGAAAATGAACGACGTGCCTTTTCCCAATTCAGTTTTAATCCAGATTTGTCCCCGATGCATTTCCACCAAACCCTTGGAAATGGCGAGCCCCAATCCCGTTCCTTTTTCACCCGGTCCGTTCGTCCGTCCGAATTGCTGAAATTTTGCAAAAACTTTCGGGAGATCTTCTTGGGAAATGCCCCGGCCGGTGTCAGAAACATGGCATTCGATTGAATCGGCCTGCTCAATTAAAACAACTTCAACAGACCCCTTTTCGGTGAACTTCATCGCATTGCCAATCAAATTCGTAAATATTTGAATTAACTTATCCTTATCTGCGTACACTTCAACTTTCCCGGGCGGCACATTGGCTTTCAAAACCAAGCCCTTGTCCTTTGCCCGAAACTGAAACGGACTCGAGCTCGCTGTAATTTCTTGAATGATATGATTCACATCAACAAGATCTAATTTAAGTTCAAGTTTTTCTGCCTCAATTTTTGAGATGTCCAGTAGATCATTAATAATACGCCCTAAACGGTCGATCGCTTGAAGTGAAATGGCCAAGAATTTCTGTTGATCTTCCGTGGTAGGCCCAAGAATACCATCCAAAACCTGCGATACCCCTTCCCTGATCACGGTAAGCGGTGTTCTCAGTTCATGCGAAACGGTGCTGACGAATTCATCTTTCATCTGCTCCAATTTTTTACGTTCCGTAATATCTGCACCAAAGATCAATAAATCTAAACGATCTTTGGCTTCGTTTTTGACGGGAATAATGGTAATTCCCAAAAAGCCTTCTTGTTGGCCTAAGCGCAGAAAACGAATGTCATTGATGCGTGTGGGACGGCCTGTCCTCCGGCATTTCTTAATTCCTTCAAGAACGGCCGCGGAATCCCATTGAATCTCGCAGGAATCAAGCGGTTTATTTACCGCATTCTCACGGGTAATTCCAAAAGTAACCTCGGCTGAAGCATTCCAATGAGTAACGAAATTGTTGGGATTTAGCCCAATCAAAATAGAAGTGATCGAAGATAAAATAAGTTCGGTTTCCTGGCGAGTTTTCCGAAGCTCTTCCACAACACGACTATGTTCAACGACCAGATGTGCGGTTGAATGATTTTCTTCGCTGCTTGCTTCTTGAAATTTGTCTTCAATGCCATTATTTTTTATCATTTTAGTAGCAGCATGAAGTGTGTAGCCTTTTTCTATAAGCATCTTCATTTTCCCTAAAACCATAAGATCACGAGCCGTAAAGCGGCGGAACTGTCTAATGCCGTATTTTTGGGTTTTTGGCGTCACAACTTGCAAAATGTCAACCCAATGGTACAGTTGGCGAAGGGAAATCTTCACCTTCTTTGACGCTTCAATGCTTCCGTAAAGCCTTCCGCTATTGTGTTCCATGTCTATGATTTCTTACCTTCCTGTTTTACGTTGGCGGTCAACGTTCACGTTAAACCATACAAAAACAAAAAAAGCCCTCACTTTGTTTCCAAAGTTGGGCTTTACCTAATTTTAATCTTCTTTGTTTTCGGCAACTCAGCCACCATACCCTTTCAGGGTTTAGGCCTGTTTAGTTTTGCCAGCACAACGACATGTTCATCATTGTACGGTCCCGCTCTTTTGCAGGACGCCCCCAAGTTTCCTTGGGTTTGCCTTTTCGAACAAGATTTAACTGCTACTTAAAATCTACCACATAATTCTCAAACGTCAAATTTAGCTCTAACAAACTATCAGAATCCTTAGTTTTTAAGAGGGAGTTCATGTAAGACAACTGAAAAGTGGGTTGCCTGTTATAAACTTAACTTTTTAAGAAATCGAAGTAGGGTGTTTTGCGGAGGGTTGCTTTTTTCTCTTCTCTCCATATAACACTTCGTCGGCTTCCGCCATCAATTGGTCAATGGAAAACGCTTCACTTGGATCAAAGCATGAAACACCTACGCTGAGTGCTATTTTATAGCCGTTGTTCTTTTGACTATTAGAATTATCCAAATTTTTCTGTAATCGCGATAACAAGCCTTGCGTGCTACTTTCAAACGCTTCAATAGCAAGCACCACGAATTCATCTCCGCCAACTCGGGCAATAACATCAGAAGCCCGGAAAGTACTTCGAAGAATCTCCGCCACTTGAGCCAGCGCTCGATCTCCTTCTAAATGTCCGAAGGTATCATTAATTACCTTTAGACCATCCAAATCTGCCAGAAAGATCAAAAACTTTCTTTTCATTCTCTTGGCTAATTTCATCTGTTGGTCAGCAAGCGTCAAAAATCCGCGTCGATTATAAAGACCTGTAAGCTGATCTATAAACGCCAGTGTGCATAACTCCAATTGCATGCGATGGCGTTCTATGGAATAGCGGATGACACGCGACAGCATTCGGTTGCTTACTTGGTCCTTGACCAAATAATCTTGAGCGCCCCTTCGGACTGCTTCAATTGCTACCGTTTCGTCATCTACATTTGTTAAAATAATAAATGGAACCGCCGGTGCATGGGCTTGAAGTTTGATCAGCGTGCTTAACCCACGACTATCGGACAGAGAAAGATCAAGCAAGACGACGTCCATTTTCTCCTGACTAAGATGTTCCAATCCTGCTTTAAGAGTGCCTATCCAGGCGGTATGGAAAGAAAAGTTTTTTTCAACGCTCAAACTCTCCTGAACTGAACTGGCATGAGCGGAATCACTTTCAACAATCAATAGTTTTATTACTTCTTGGCTCATTTTACCTCTCCTACAAGAGTGAACTGCCTCATTTTATTAACGTCTTTATAAGTCCTAAGTAAAGAAAATTTCATCTTTTTATCCGTATTTCCTTTTCTGTTTTGAGTCACTGTTTAAATCTTTGCTTTCTGCCATTTTATAAGGAAATGGGAACGCGGGAGAAAGAGAAAGACCTTCTTCAACTAGTTTCGAAAAATCTTCAGGTGGAACAGGCCGACTGAAAAGAAATCCTTGAATTTCGTGGCACCCTAATGAGCGCAAAAAAACCAATTGCTCCGGAGTTTCTACGCCTTCAGCAGTTACTTTAAGTTGCAAACTGTGAGCAAGAGTAACAATGGCTTTGACAATGGCCGCGTCGTAAGGATCAAAAATCACGTCCCGCACAAAAGATCGATCGATCTTTAAAATTTGAAAGGGAGAATGTCTTAAGTAAGTCAGCCATGAATAGCCCGTACCAAAATCATCAAGACAAGCTTGCGTTCCAATCTCGTTCAACCCTCTTAAAACCATGGCGGTTTGATTTGGGTTTTCCATAATAATATTTTCGGTAAGTTCCAATTTTAAGAAACGAGGATCGAGACCTGTTTCTTTTAAAGTTTGTTTGACAGCGGAAGAAAAATTCTTCTCCTTAAGCTGCAAAGCCGACAAATTAACCGATACGTACAGCGGAGATAAGCCCTTCTTCTGCCAGGCCTTGTTTTGAGCGCAGGCCGTTTTCAGAACCCAATCACCAAGAGGTACGATTAACCCTGTTTCTTCTGCCTGGGAAATAAATTCTCCGGGAGCAAGCAAACCACGCCGGGGATGCTGCCACCGTACCAAGGCTTCACAACCTGTAATTTTCCCTGTCTCAAGCGATACAATAGGTTGATAATGAATCCGAAATTCCTCCTGATCGATAGCGCGTCGTAATTCAGCTTCCAAATTCAAAGCCTCCACAGCCTGCGAATGCATACTTTTGTCATACACTGAATAATGTCCTTTTCGAAATACCTTGGCATGATGCATTGCCGTGTGGGCATCACGTAAAATATCTTCCGGATGCTCATATTCCTGTGTATTCAACGCAATGCCAATACTCGTTGTAACAAAGATTTCATGACCCTCTAGGTTAAACGGCAATGCTAGTTCTGTTCGAATGCAATTGGCCACATAAATCGGACTGCCATCGCTCTTTCCATTTTCTAGAAGAATGGCAAATACATCACCGGTCAGACGAGCAAGCGTACCGCTATCACTGATACACTTTTTAATTCTATGAGCTGTGGCAATCAATAAATCATTTCCAATGGAATGACCCAGGCTATCATTGATGACTTTGAAACGGTCAATATCTAAACAGAGTATGGCGAAAAAATAATCTGGATATCTTTTCGATCTTTCAAGCGCCTGTCCCAACCGTTCAAGAAATAAAACGCGATTGGGGAGCTCCGTCAAAAGATCAAAAAGTGCATTATGTAAAAGCTGTTCCTCTACTTTTTTGCGTTCATTAATTTCTGTTTGCAAAACTTCATTGGTGCTTGCCAACTCTCGAGTTCGTTCCTGAATTCGTCGGTCCAAATTGTCACAAGCCTTTTGAAGCGCTTCTTCTGCTTGTTTGCGCTTTCTATCTAAGCGATAAAGCAAAGCGGCATTCCACCAGATCAAGCAACTAATCGCCAGAATATTTGTCAGAACCAAAAAAATTAAACCAAATTCGGCGTTATAAAACCCTGCCCTCTCTCCCGCAAATCTTATAATTCCGAGTATTACGGGGATGCCAACAGCAAGTGGAAACATGCGGCGTGCCATAGCACCGCCGAGACTATTATTTGTCACCACGCTCATGACGCCCTGATTTGGACGTGCAAACAAAATGCCGACACAAAGCATTTCAAGAAGTATTGCCGTATGGAAAGCCATTGCTTCAAGCGTAAAAGGTCCGTAGAGAGGCTCTACTCCATAAATATACCCAACGAAAGCCGCCAGAGGGATCGGAGCCACCACAATCACAAGAAACTGCCATAGGTAAGAGGTAACATTTCTATTGTTTAATAGAACCAAAGAAAGACTAAGTAAGATGAAGCTGAATGCTGTTAATGGAGCCATTCGACCGGGGTGAACGGTTCCAATTGTATTCATTGGCTCCTTAAACAACAATTGATCAATGCCTAAATTCCAAGCAAAAATATCCTGACTTAGCGTCAGAACTGACAGGAGAAAAACGGCAAAGGCACATGATTGTGCAAATCCATGTTTAAACCGTGAGGCTTCTTCGTTTCTTAAAAGCCAAAGAGACACTCCCATCAAAATAAATGAAACTGCGGTATTAACTTTCATGCTGATGCAATCACTGAAAATACTTTTAAGAACGGTGAAATCAAAAGCCCAACCAACAAGCACGAGGAATCCCATCGCCACGACAATCACGCTCGCTATTCGTGAAATAAATTTAATTGATAGGAACCTCATTTGAAAATCCCGGAGGGGTATCATGGCGAAACTCCGAAATGAAATTTGAACTCAAGGGGTGTGAAACACACAAAAAGCCCGTACTCCTTATTTGAAGTCCCGGGCTTACAACGATTTCCTGTTTTCGACAACTCAGCCATCCGACCCTTCTTGGGCTTAGGCCTTAGCTTGGCATCCCCAAGTTTCCTGGGTTTACCTTCTAGACGGTTTGCATTTGTCTGCTTAAAATTTACCATATTTTTAGCAATCTTCAAAATATACTTACAAAAAAAATAATCCAAGATGTAAGTATTGTGTATGTAATAAGTAAGGATTTTCGAAACTGAGCTTGCTAAGGAATTAATGGGCCTTTTTAAGGTTACGCTACTTTCCTTATGGCCGGTATTTGTTTCTGTGAGTGAGGATATTGAGACAATATGTCAATGGGTTTTCCCCAAAAAAATCCCTGGCCGTACTTCACCCGGAGATCCGTTACCACATCAAGATCTACTTGTGTTTCAATCCCTTCCGCCACTACTTCTGCGCCTAAACTCTCAGTTACTTTTAGGATTCGAGCCAAGGAGCTCAGGAGTGTTTTATCTTTGGAAATACCCATCACACATTTTTTATCAATCTTTACAATATCAGGTTCCAGCAAAATAAGACTTTCCAGACAGCTTCGTCCAAAACCAACGTCGTCAATCGCGACAGAAACGCCGGCTTTCTTAAACGCCTTTACCGCCTTTATGAGATACGAAGGGTCGCCAATAATTTGCTGCTCACTTATTTCAATGCAGTATCTCTTTTTCACAGCATCTGGTAATTCTTCAATTAAATGTTCAACCGGAATGTTGATAAGTGTAGAAGGAAAAAGATTCAGATGACAGCGGAAATCTTCCGGGAAAGAAGCGCCGACAGCCACACAGGCTTTAAAACAACGGTGATCTACAAGCGTAAGAATATTATGCTCCAGACAAAACCGAAATAAATCATCAGGCGCTTCAAAACCATCGATTTGAAAATGGCTCAATAGCTCATACCCTGCTTTTTGATTATCCCCAAGCCGGACAATTGGCTCTGCCAAAATTTGGAAGCCATTACCTCGGCGGAGGGCTTTAAAAATATCCGATAATGTATGAGAACTCCCTTCAGAAAAATGTTTTGTACCTTTCCGTTCATAAGAAACCTTGTTTTTTCCCTCTTCTTTGCTCTGCCTCAGAGCTAAATGCGTCTTTGCCAGTAACTCATCGATAGAGGGGGTTGATTGCGAAACAACGGCAACGCCCACACTTCCCGTAACCACAATACGCTTCCCCGAGGATAAAGAAATAAGTGACTGTGATATAGCAAGCCGCACTCTTTCCGCTGCCCGCATTCCCTCAGCTAACCGGGTTTGAGGAAGAATCATCATAAATTCATCCCCGCCAATCCTAGCTAAGTAATCCGTAACACGCAATGTGGCTTTAAGTTTGGTGGCTATTTCTTTCAGTACCACATCTCCCACGGCATGACCCAAGCTGTCATTGATCTGTTTGAAGTTATCAAGATCCGCAAGTAAAACAATAATGCTCGAGCCCTCACGTTTTCCACGGTGGATTTCGCGAGACAAAGCCTCCTGCAACCCTCGTCTATTAAGAAGTTCTGTAAGCGGATCGAGTAGGGTTAGATTCTCTAGCCGTGTATTGGCTAGAGTGAGCTCCCCCTTAATTTGGTGGCGTTCAATGGCATACCTTAAAACCCGGGATAAAACTTTGGGATCTACTTGTCCCTTCATCAGATATTCTTCAGCACCTTTCCGCAAGCTTTGTAGTGCGAAGGACTCATCGTATGTTCCGGTTAAAACAACGATCGGTATTTCTGGAGCTTGTGAATTTAACTTGTCAAAAGTACTAAGACCTTTGCTGTCCGACACAGATAGATCAGCCAAAATAACATCAACATCACCTTTCTCAAGATACCGGAGGGCTTCTTCTAGGGTAGCGACATGATTGGTTTTAAAGGAAGGGTTTTTTTCTACACCTAGTCTATGACATAGCAAAGCAGCGTAAGACGCGTCATCTTCTAACATCAAAAGATGGATTATTTTTTCTTCCATAGCTCTCCAGAGTTATTCTCACCAAATAAGGTGATAACTAAAAACTACATTCTCGGAACTTCTTGTTAAAGTGTAACCTCGATAGGGGATACTTTCAATATGGCTCCTGTAAATAAAATAATTAAAAAAGCTGAATTTCTAATCAAATGATCAATTTGCATATGGATTCGACCTCAAATCTAAAAGATGAATAGGATGATGTTTAACTTATTCTGTATAAACAACTTACAGTAAACGGCGCTCTCTCTAGACCTCTAACTCTAAAATCCAAAGGAAAGATTGACTTTTTAGGTCCTATCAGCTAATATTTGCCCACTTCAACCTTTGAGGAGGTGTAACCCGGAATAATCCCAAGGAGTCATAAATCCTAAGTCATTCCCGAAGCTGGTTCGGAAATGATGGGTAGCAGGCAGAAGCTTGGAGTTAGTTAGCTTCTCCTGACGTTGGAAGAATTGTAGAAGGCCTTTTACTTTTGAGTTGTGATCCCCGCTCTTGAAAGCGAGGGTTGCTGCTTGAATTTAAAAGGCATTTTTTTTGAGTAACGACTAAAAGTTTAAAAATACTCTTGAAAGGGGGTGAAATAAATGAAAAAAATGCAACTCGTGATGGTAGTTTTGCTCGCCACCTTCGTACTTTACCAAGGGGCAGCTTACGCAAAAACGGTGTCGGGGACAGTCGTTAGCGCAGATGCTCTAGCTAACACCTTAACCCTGAGCCAAAAGGATGTCATAACAGGTGCTGATACGAACGCGGTGGTTTCAGTGACAGCTACGACCACTTACTCCGGCGTCAGTGCTTTGGCAGACCTTAAGGCAGGCGATGAAGTTTCGGTTGAAGCAAATGAAGACGCGGTAACCAAAAGCTGGGTCGCTACTTCCGTAACAAAAGCTGAAGCAGCGCCTGCAGCTCCTGCTCCTGCTACTATGTAACAACAGGTCGCCTAATTTTTCTCAAAAAGCGGGAAAAGCTGCTGTGGGTGAATCCCCGATTCATTTTATCGGGGACGGGCTACTCTCGGGTCCGAACCCGTAACTAATCCCGCAGGCGTCCGAGAGGCACTTATAACTAAGAGGCCAGTCATTCCGACTGGCCTCTTGTCTTTTCAGGACTAATTGACTAATGCGATTTGGGATAAATGAGCGAAGCTGCAATAGAAAAAGCCAAAATACCTACCACAACGCCTAAGGCAATATGAATGGGAATAAGGAAAAAATAGGAAAGTATCATTTTCGCACCGATAAAAGTAAGAATAACCGAAAGACCGTAACTTAAAAAATGAAATCGCTTGATCATTCCTGCGAGGGCAAAGTAAAGCGCTCTAAGCCCTAAAATAGCAAAAATATTGGATGTGTAAACAATGAACGGATCCAACGTAACCCCAAAAACCGCTGGGATAGAATCCACTGCAAAAATCAAATCCGTTGTTTCGATAACAATGAGCACGACTAAAAGCGGGGTAGCCAGATATTGCCCTGCTCTTCTCACAAAAAATTTATCTCCTTCGTAATCCTTCGTCACTGGGACAAATTTTCTAAAAAGTTTAAGGACTGGATTCTTCTCGGGCTCAATTTCTTTTTCAGGAGCAGAAAACATTTTAATTCCTGTCCAAACTAAAATCCCTCCAAAAACATAGATCAACCAATGAAATCGATGAATAAGCGTCAAACCCGTTAAGATAAATATCGCACGCAGGACAATGGCTCCAAGAATACCCCACACTAATGCTTTTCTTTGAACAAAGGCAGGAACCGAAAAATAGGAAAAAATCATGAGAAAAACAAAAATATTATCAACGCTTAAAGATTCTTCCACCAAATAGCCGGTCAGAAATTCAAGAGCCGGGCGTGGTCCGCGTGTCAAATATATACCGAGATTAAAAAGAAGCGCCAGGCTAACCCAAAATCCCATGAGCAGAAGAGACTCTTTGACTTTTATTTGATGGGACTTGCGCCGAAAAACTCCAAGGTCAAGACTCAACATGAGCAAAATAAAAATGATAAAACTGCCCCACATCAAAACTTCTTTACCCATTAATGCTTCCCTTCATTTTGAGCTGTGAAAACGCTGGATAACGTTCTAGGGCTGAACGTAAAATTTTACAGATAAGTTGACTATAACTCAGACCTACCTTTTGAGCAAGGATAACCAGGTCTCCCGACTCCGGCGAAAGTCCAGGCAAAGGATTGGCTTCTAAAAAATAAATTTTTCCTTCTTGATCCATTCGAAAATCAAAGCGCGCAACATCCCTTAACCTTAACACCCTAAAAAGTTGTAAAGCAGCATCCCGAATTTGTTTCTCTTCCTCAGGTTTTAAACTAGGCGGACACTGATACCGCACTTGCTCCTTCCAATTCCGTTTCACTTCAAGAGAATAACAAAAATCTTTTTGGCTGGGATTTGAAAACGAAATTTCCATCACTCCAATTACTGCGGGTGGCTCATTCCCAATAAGCCCTACCGTAAATTCTCGTCCTGAAATGAATTCCTCGATCAAGATCGGTTCCTTTGGATAATGCTCCAACAACCGGCCAACTTCCCGTTCAAGCTCAGCAGGATTTGTCACATGAGAAGTAGTTCGAATTCCAATCGAAGAACCCTGCCAAAGCGGTTTCACGAAAAGCGGAAAACGATCTGGCAAGATCGATAAATTTTCTTTTCCTTCTACAATCCAAAACTCAGGCGTTGGAATGCCGAGCGAAATAGCAATTCGTTTCGCGAGTGCTTTATCCAATGTCATGGCCAGCCCAAGCGGATCAGAACCTGAATAGGGAATGCCGCTAAGTTCTAAAAGTGCCGGAATATGAGCTTCACGATTCCGGCCTTTAAATCCCTCTGCAATATTAAAAACAAACTCGATCCCAAACCGCTTTATTTTTTCAATTACCGCTAAGTCGCCGCCCAAAAGATGAACCTCATAACCCTCCTGGGACAAAACATTTTGAATTGCTTCAATGGTCTCCGGAAGATCAAATTCTTCCGCGGCATCTTCCGGCAGCGAAGCATGTGAGGTGGGTAAAATATCGCTTTTTAAATTATAAGTGATTCCGATGCGCACAAAGAGGACTTACGCTTTCTTGGCTTGACCGTTTTTAGCGTTCACCGAAACTCGATTCCGTTGGCCGTGATAATATTTTTCGGAAGTAAATCCAGGAAGGTTTCCATGATATCTTTTGCGCCGATTCAATCTTTCGTTCCCGTGGAACGAGCGTTTCATCACAAACGTTTCTTCAGCCTTCTCCTTAGGAATTGGATTTTTATATTCAAATACAAATCCTTCATAATTTCTGAGAATCACCCCGTTTTTCGTCTCATCAAGAAGATAATTTGGGCTGATCGGAATTTTTCCACCCCCACCAGGGGCATCGATTACAAACTGAGGGACTGCAAAACCGGTCGTGTGCCCACGCAGACCTTCTATGATTTCAATTCCTTTCCAAATAGAGGTTCTCAGATGTTCAGTCCCTTTAACGGGATCACATTGATAAAGATAATACGGACGGACTCCAATTTTCAAAAGCTCGTGGCACAATGAACGCATCACCGGAAGGCTGTCATTTACTCCTTTGAGAAGTACGCTTTGATTATTCATGGGTATTCCGCCGCGCTGAAGCCTATCGCAAGCCAAAGCGGCTTCTTTGGTAATTTCTCTGGGATGGTTAAAATGAGTATTTACCCAAAGCGGACGATACTTCGAAAGCGCATCAACCAGCTCTTGATCAATTCGTTGCGGAAGCACTACGGGAAAGCGGGTTCCAATGCGAATGATTTCAATATGCGGAATCGCTCTCAACCTGGAAAGAATTCGATCTAGTTTTGCAGTTCCCAACACCAACGGATCGCCTCCTGAAATCAATACATCTCGGACTTGAGGAGTTTTCTCTAAATATTCAATGATCCGATCAATTTCTCGATCATCCCGGGTCCAAAGACCTTCTTCCCATTCACGTTTGCGCGTACAGTGTCTGCAATTCATAGGACAAACATTAGTGACCTGCATTAGAACACGATCGGGATAGCGATGCACAAGCCCGGGAACGGGCATATCCTCTTCTTCTTGGAGAGGATCGGGTTCGCCTATGTCGGCAAACTCAACTTCATCGCTTGTCGGAAACGATTGAACTCGGATAGGATCTTGCGGATCGTTAAAGTCAATGAGGCAAAGGTAGTAAGGAACGACGACAACTGGAAATTTTTCGATGACGCGAGTTAAAACGGCGCGGTCAGACTCTTGGAATTTTCCATATTTCATTACGGTTTCAAGCGAGGTTGCGGCATTTCGAAGCTGCCAATGCCAATCACTCCACTCGGTATCTGCTGCTTCAGGAAATAATTCACGGCGGCGTTTTTGAATGTCCCAGTTAGAAGAAATATTAAATTGCTGAGAAACTCGGCCGTTTATTGTCATATTTTTTGTCTAACTAAACTGTTTTATTCAAGTTTAACTATCTAAATACCATTTTTTATATCGGCCACTTACTACAAATCTTTGAATTCCCATTCAATTAAGTTATACCACACGCAGTTTAGAAATCCAAAAATAGGGTAAAAGAGCAGCTCCTATCTCCCCATCTTTTAGAAGAATCCGCTCTCTCGTCCCGCCCACGACAGAACCTAAAATTGAGATAAGAGAATCGTGGTATCTGAGATGGCCAAGCCGTCCCACGACACGTCCTTTTTCGATATAGAGACTTCCTGCCGTTGCAAGCCCGGTTACTTCAAGCTTTTTTTCGCGAACCAAAGTATGGTACCTGAGTTTATTGATAAAAATCCCCTTTCGAATTCCCTTAAAAACTTCCTCAAGTGTTTTATCGCCTTGCTGGCCAACTAAATTCTGTGGATACACGGGATGTTCTGAAATTCCTCGAGAGCTATTCCCTTCCCCGAGAAGGTTCTTCAGAACCCCGCGATCGACCAGCACAACTTTTCTCCTCGGCATTCCATCCATATCAAATGGAACTCCGAATTGATTTGGATCAATAATGTTTTCGTGAAGCGTAAAATGTTCTGAAAAAATTCGCTTACCCAGAAAACCTGAAAGTGCGCTTTTACCCTTTTCATAAAGATGGCCATCGAAATGATGTCTAAGCGGTTCAATTAATTCAAGGAAAGCGCGTGGATGAAACACGCATTCATACTCGCCCGGCTTAACCGAAACTTCACGGACTGAAGCTGCTTGAGCCAATTCACTTGCTTCTTGAATCACGGAGGCAACTTTTAACCGCTTAAGATCCGGATGATAAAAGCTGGAATAGCCTCTCCCTGATCCTTTTGTGACAGTAACGCCAAAACGAACAGCAGTTGCCGAATGAGAAAGCTCAAGACCCTTTGAATCGACAATGTAGAAAAAGCGCTCATAGGCTGAAAAATAACCGTTGGCACTTGCCTGCTCTTTTCGGATTAAATCAATTCCATGTTCAATTGCAGAAGCTGCTGTCTCAATAACATTTTCTTGTTTGAGAGGGAAGCATTCCTTAACCTTAGGGTAAACCGCTTTTTTTGATATTTTAAATGGAACGGGGTCAGGAACTAAATCCTGGATTTTCTTTAATGCCTCTTTGATTCCTGCTTTCGAACAGTCATTGGATTCTAAATAGGCAGGACTGCTTTGGCGTAATAACCGAAGCGTATAAACAAAAAGATCTTGGAAACCATTTTGATGAATTCCATTATTGGTAAACCGGACCAAAACCCCTTTTTTAATTCGGATGAAAATTCGAATAGGAAGAGACTTGGATAAATTCAAAATCTCACGAGCAACTTTCCTGGCTTCGTCAATCATAGTTACCTTCCGAATTTCACATTCCGGAAACGTGCCGGGCTGACGCCATGTCCCGTAAACGCTTCTTGATAAGGCCCTCCCTTGCCGCAGTCGGAAAAACCCCAAAATTCCCATTCCTTTTTTCCTGCTATTCTGTCGCACGAGTGCCAAAAATCAAGCGTGTTGCCGTGATAAATGGGAAACCGCACAAGACCCGTGATCTTCCCTTTTCGAATCAGGTACCCAATTTCTCCGCCAATTTGAAAATCAAGGCGCAGTTCATCAATGGACCAACTCAATTCACTATCGATTAAAATTCCGTTCTCGGTTTCTCGAATCATTTGCGCCAAATTTTCCTTTCCCGGAAGAAGGCTTAAATTGCTCATCCGAATCAATGGATAATCAGACCAATCCTCGGCCACCATGTTGGCGCTTGATTTGGTTTGATTCAGAAAAAAAGCGGTCTCTCGACTGGTTAAGTAACCTTGAAACACACCGCTCTGAAGCACTTGGATTTTCTTTGAAGCCACACCTTCATCATCGTAAGCAAAGGTTCCCACCCCAAAACCAAGGCCGGGCCGAGAATCGCTAGCAAGGCTTACACAAGACGAAGCGACCGGAAATCCCCCTAAAAGACCTGGATTCAAGAAAGTTCTGCCTCCAAAATTATCTTCATAGCCATAAACCCGATCAGACTCAGCGGCATGCCCAAAAGTTTCATGCAGTTGAAGCGCTAAAATAGACCCTTGAAGAATTAAATCGAAAGTCCCTTTTGGCGTTTCCGGACTTTTTTGAAGTTCCTTTAACTCCCGGGCTAATCGTTTCGCTTCTTTTGGAAATTCTAAATCCTCAATTGCTTCATAACCTTGCGCTCGAAAACGGCCAGTTGGCCCCGGCCAGCTTCGTTTGATTTTTTCATACCCGTTATGTGATTCAATCCAAGTCTCTCCGGAAATCCATCCCCCAGTTCGGTAGTGTGTTTGCTCAATCCAACTGCCTTCACCTGAAACGAATATAACTTTCTTGCGAGTAAAATCGAGTGAGCCGGAAGTTGAATCAACTCCAGAATCTGCAAGAAGCAATTTTTCTGCTTCAAGCAAGGGTTTCACTTTTTGCTTCAGAGATAACTTCCAAGGATCTTTCTTAATGGGTGTTTTCCAGTGTGCTTTCATGGGCTTTGTCGGAACAAGCTTTACTTCGGCATGGCGAATTTTGGAAAACCGCTTCGCCATTTGGTAAGCTTGATTGAGGTGGAATGAAAGGGATGATTCGGAAAGATCCCGCGTCGCAGAAAATCCAAAAGTTCCGTCTTTTAAAACTCTAAAACCAACTCCCCTTGAGCGTGTTTCTTTAATCTCATCAATGCCTCCATTTCGGGTTTTAATCTTCACCCGTTCCAGTTCGACATATCTAAAGTCGGAATATTCAGAGTCCAACCGAGCCATCTTACCTAGGAGACCTGAGAGAATTCTTTCCATAGCCATCAATATATTAACGGTTCTAAGGTTTAAGCCCTTAAAGCCGAAAAAAGAATGATTCTAATTTTAATTGAGTGTAAAATTGAGGTTGTGTAAACTTCTCCGAAATGCCTACTCAAACAAACTACGACTACGGTACGGGAAATTCGGTCCAAAAGCTCTTTTGTGAACTGCCGTCTTCTAAGATGGCCCGCCTTGCCCGAGAAGTGAACCGCCTCGCTGCTTCTTGCGGCTTAACTTATACGGACGATGACGGAAAAACAACCCTGATTAACTTGACGCTTCGGCCGCGTCTCATTCATGTTGAAATCGAAAAAGCGCTTTGGCAAGTGATTCGTGCTCTTGACGGTGCGTTTCAAAAAATCGCACAGCTTTATTTTAAAAACCCATCCTTCTATGAACTTTTTCCATTCTCAGACCGAGAACGTGATTGGCTCACCTACCTGCAAGATCCTGCTTATATTCCAGGACGTATAGCGACCCGCTGGGATGCCAACACCACTTTTTCAAACGATGAATGGGAAGAAGGCTTTTCTTTTTTTGAAGTCAATGGTGTCGGCGTCGGCGGGATGTGGTATGGCCCCGCTGCCGGTGAGGTAGCACTAAAAACTGTGGTACGTGAACTTAGGAAACTTGATCCAAAATTTTGCCCTATTCCTACACAAAATATGGGCCTTTTACTTCTAGGATTGATTCAAAACCAGCGCAAAAAATTGAAACAAACCCGCGGCTTTATTGCCCTCGCAATGGAAAAAGCGAGCGGTTCTAATTTTGTCGAATTCGAACGGCTTGCAAAACTCTACACAAAACTTGGGTTTCCAACCATTGTGATAGAACCGACGGATCTTTATTTAAAAAATGACGACTTGTTTGCTTGCGGAAAGAAAGTAGACATGGTCTATCGTGACACCACCCTTTCAGAACTATGTCACTTCGAAGAAAAGGGTTTTGATCTAAGCGGGCTTAGAGAAGGATTTCGTCGGGGTCAGGTCATTTCTTCCCTTGAAGGAGAATTTGACCACAAGAGCGTTTTTGAAGTCTTTACCAATCCTGAGTATGCGAATGCTTTTTCCAAAAAGGAACTCGAACTTTTTAAACTTTACATTTTGTGGACAAGATTGCTTAGTGAACGAAAAACCACAGACAATAAAGGAAAAAAGGTCGATTTAATTCCCTTCACTCTTAAAAACCAAAGTGGCTTGGTACTTAAACCGAATAGACTATACGGTGGAAAAGGAATCGTGTTCGGAAGAGAGACCAACCGCAGTGCTTGGCAAAAGAAAATCGAAAAGGGGTTAAAAGAGCCTGGAGAGTGGGTCATCCAACAACTCGGGAAACTCAGGAAAAAAAGTTTCTTCAGCCCTCTTAACCAAAAAGTGAGCCGGAAAAATTACTATGTCGTTTCCGGTTTTTTTGCAACTAAAAAGGGATTGGGAATGGTAGGCCGAATGTCTGAAAGAACAATTGTGAATGTCGCGCGCCGGGGTGGACTTACTCCGATTCTTTTGATGAAGTAACTTCTTTAGTTCCTTCTCTATCTTTTTCCTCTAAAGATTTCGATTTTGAAATCAAGGTAAAGTCATCCTGATTCGGGTTAGGCCTTGTTTTAATTGCTACCGCCCCTGCCGTCCCCGCTGCAACGGCACTCCCAGCAGCCAGATAAGCCCCGCCTCCTGAAGCAGCTCCGCCTGCCGAAGCAGGTATGGCAGCCATACCAATCGCACCGCCGGCCACTCCCAAAGTCGCTAAGGTCGCTGCGAAAACATAAATCTTGGCAGAACTGCTGTAAGGCCCATCGTAGGGAATTTCTCCGGGCTTTACGTTTGGATCAAGCATTCTGTAGTTAGGCCGGGAGGTTTTCTTTCGTTGATTTACAAACGGATCCTCCGCAAGGGGTCTATCGCTTGCAACAATGCTCACATAAGGCTTCCCTGTTTTCGGATGCTCCCGTACTACCACTTGAGTGTGAGTTTCTTCGATCACCTCTGAAGCATAGAGAGGTATTCCGATTAAATTTGGGAGTAACAAAAAAATAAAAAACTTTGAAATTTGCTTCATACTTTTAACTTCCTTTCCCACACACCTTTCTGAATAGAATCTTGGAGATACTGGATAATCGCTAAAGCATTATTTTCAATCGCCGCGTTCAAATTAACCTGAGGACCTCCCTTTTTGGCAAACACTTTTTTAGCATCACTGGTCCCCGTAGCTTCAAACCGCCCTAACATTTCAAGATTGGGATCTAGAACAACGGTTTCAGTTATCAAGCTAACCGCATGGCTTCCCCAAGTCACCCGGTTTTTAAATTCTTTAATCTTAACAAGCACCAGATACGAAATCCCGTACTGTTTCAGAATCTCAGAAGTGGGTTCTGTTTCCATAAAGATAAATTCATCAAACCCGGTTTGAAACGCCTCAACCAGCATGGGACCCACCGCTTCGCCGACATGATACGTTTGAGGATCTGCCGTCCGGCCCCCACGGTCGTAAGACTTATATTCCAAAAGATTCGGAGGAAGGTACAAAGCGATCCGCTCATGGGTAGACTGAATGGTTTGGGAGAAATTTTCAGAGAGAATACCGGGCGCATAAATGTCCCAGCCGAAAATGCTGGCACATCCTACTTGTAAAGAAACAAGCCCAACACAAATAAACGTTTTAAAATTTTTATTTTTTATCAGCAAATACGCCTGTGTTCGAGGTCTGGGAAATAATGTGGACATCACGCTGTGGGAACGGAATACTGATATTGGCTGTCTGCAAGGCTTTATAAACAGCGAGGTTGATCTCATAAGAAGTGTGGAAGTGCTTGGCCGTAGGAATCCAATAACGAAAACTAATATTGATCGCGGAGTCTCCAAAATCCTTGATTCCGATTTGAGCGGGCGGAGTTTGAGTGACATCGCTAAATTGCCGAAGGGCTTGTTTTACAATTTGGATTGCCTTCTCAGGATCGTTGTCGTAACCAATCCCCACCACACCTTCAACCACTTTATTCGCCTTCGAATTATAAAGAATTTCTCCAACAATGTGTTTATTGGGAATTGTGATTTTTACACCATCTTCATTTGAAAGAATAGTGCAAGCAAGTTTTACCTCTTCCACCAAACCGCTGACGCCGGTTACAGTGATAGTATCCCCCACCACAAAAGGCCGCCCTAAAATAATAGAAAGGCCAGCACCATAATTGGACAAAGGACCTTGAATCGCATAAGTTGCGCCAAAAGCAACCGCACCTAAGGCGGCGACAAACGGGGTGATCGTAATACCAAACTTGCCCAAGGCTATCAGGCACGCAAAAGCAAAGACAACCAACTTGACGGTTGAAGAAATGAATTTAGAAAGTGTGATATCGAACTTCTTTTTGGTGCAGAGATTAAGCACAAGCCCGCCAATCCACTTGGCAAGCAGCCCTCCCACAATTAAAATAATGACGGCGCCAAAAACTTGAAAACTATAGTTCACTGAGAATTCAATTAGGGTGTTCACCAATTTTTGAATTGCCGTTACTTTTTCTTGCATCGATCCGCCTCCAACGATATTTTCTAGCAAAGGTTCATCCTCGTTTTAAATAACATTTCCTGCAATGCTTATACAACAGTTTACCTCTGACGGCTAAAATCTTCCAGAAGATTTTAATCACCCTCTGTAGAGCGAAATTGCTCCCATAAACGTTGAAAGCGAGCCTCATAAATCATACGGTAAGTCTCCATCTTATCTGGGAAAAACTTTTTTACCTTCTCTTCAAGCTTTGATTTGGCAATTTCAATATCAACGGCTTGGCGTCCTTCGTCCAGAATCATCCGGCATATCAACTGGGCATCCCGCTGGATTTCTTTCGCTCTTTCACGTTCTTCGGTACCTTCACAATATCTGAGGAAATCTTCTGCTGTCTCGATAAGCGACACGTTAATCTTGAAACCACAACGACACTTGAGTCGTTTTCCTTCCTCAAGTTTCGCTACATCATGTAAAAAACCGCATTTGGGACACCTAATGGCCATCTCGCCTCTAAAATTTTGAAATGATTAAAAAAGGGGAAGGTTCTACCGTTACTTTGCTTCTTTAAACAAAAGCCAGTCGCGAATTTTCACACCTTTCAACAATGCTGTCGAAGAAAAGCCGGGCGTAACTTTCCCGCCATTCCAGATCTCAGCAGAACTCTTAGACCATTTTTGTTTGAGCTCTGAAATGTATTTCAAAACCTGGCCTCCCAAATGAGATTGATCTAAATAATCATAAGGGACAATAAAAACAATTTTATCTGCCTCTTGAATCGCAATCCCTTCTTTGAAACATTCTATCCTCTGAAATTTTGGAAACTCAGGAACAGCTTCAGCGGCAATTTGAGCGGCATAAAGAATTTTGCGAGCTTCTTGGAATGAATTAGCTGAAAGGGCCGTTTTAAAAATTTCTTGGTAATTATCCGCAAATTTCAAGTTTTCTAGGTAAAACCGAAGGTAGGTCGTTTCGCGCGGTGAATAGTAAGGAAGATTCAAAAGATCTCTCACTGCCTCTTCATCGAATCCTAAGTTGACTAAAGCATTTTTATTCAGACGGAATAGCTCTGTCCGGTCTGTATCGTTCGCCAATTGATCGGCAGCGCTATTCACTCCGCTTGCCGTAATCACCATGGAAGCAACGCCTGCTATGGGAAGGAAAAATTTGGCTACCATAACCGCTCCTTTACCACCCATGCGAGCTCTAGCTGTCCGTTCTAGCAATTCCTGCAGATAAACATTGGTAGTATAAACGTCAACGTTGAGCTCTTTGGCAATTTCTCTTTCAGAACCCCCAAGCATTTTTTCACCGAACGATTTTTTTTCCCCTTCCTCCTTTTTGCGGAACATTCCTCCGATGCCGCGGCCTATTTTGCCCGTAGCCTTTCCGACGCCCTCAACTGATTTAACAGGATGTGTCACCAAGTTCACAAAACCTTCACCGGTTGCTTCCACAGAATCAGCTGCTCCATCAAAAAAACCACCTTCCGACTTATTTCGTTTCACCATTTCAATCACTTGGATTTCGTGAAGAAGTTTCTGCAAAGCAAGGAGCCCTTCCGCATCATAGGATCCATGAGGTGCTGTCACATGAAAACTTAAAAAGCCAGGTTCTCTAGCTTCTTTAACAGAATCAACCGCATAAAATTCAGACTTCAAAATAAATGACTTGGGCAGACCTAAATCTTTAAGGGTGGGGCTAGCGTAAAGAAAAATTGCAGGAATTAACACCATCGTTATAAAAAAAGTGGCGTATTTGGTGGGCCTCAGCATATTATTTTGTACTTTTAGAAAGCAGGCCATTCTGAGTGGCGCTTTTTACAGCTGGCAAATACATTTTTTCAATGTACTCGGTCAGCATACGGTCTGTATTAAATTGTATTGTAATAGTGCGAATGGCTTCTTTCATCACAGCAACCCAGCGTGGTGAAAAAAGAGGCGTGAGCCCAAACTCCGTTGCCGGAGCATTTTTTTTGGTTCGAGTCGATTGCTTAGTTTTATCCTGTGCTTCGAAATAAAGCGGCAAAATAGTCCTCTCAAGTAATCCGAATAGCTCTTCCCTATCCTGAGCGGCAGATTGCGCATCCCCTTTTCCAAACAGCCATCCATTTTTTCCATGTTGAATTCCTTCCGGAACCCAGCCGTCGGGAATAGATACATTAAGAACCCCATTCATTCCGGCTTTCATACCGCTTGTCCCGCTTGCTTCGTAAGGCCGAATGGGGTTGTTCAGCCAAATATCAACGCCTGCCACAAGATAACGGGCCAAATCAATATCATAATCCTGAATAAAAACGATTTGAGAACGGAACCCGCGCTCTTTCGACCGTTGCGCAAGCCTTTGTGAAATTTGAACGATATCATGAATTCGTTTGAAACCCGCTTGATTATTGGGATGAGGTTTTCCGGCATACAAAATATGAACGGGCTTCTGATATTTCTTGTACGCGAACTCTAGAAATTGAAAAAGCTTTTCCTGATCTTCGAGAAACAAAGTGACACGTTTATAATCGGCGAACCGGCGCGCGAAACCAATCATAAAAGAATCTACATCCAGTAAATCTCGAGTCCGCTCATGAATTAATTGATTGTCTGTATTTTCACGTAGAAGCTGATCAGCAAATCGTTCACGTACCTTCTCAATTAGTTTGGTTTTAAATTCGAGGTGAAGCAGCCAAATTTTTTCATCTTCAATTTCTGAAGCTTTTTCAATCCCTCCACGTGATTCAATCAACTGCCTCAAAATTGGTTTCTGCCAATAAGGAACATGAACGGCGTTGGTAATCGAAGTGATCGGAACCTCTTTTGCTTGTGCGTTATTCTTGCCCCAGGCATAGGCCCACATGTGACGACAAACTTCCCCGTGTAACGCACTAACACCGTTGCGGCAAGCGCCTGATAAAAGCAAAGCTAGTTTTGTCATATCAAACATGTTTTCACGGTTTCGGGCAAAATCAAAAATTTTCTCGCGCTCGCCCTGGCTCAAAAAACTATCTAAATAAGGCCCTAAATGTTCCCTGACGAGCTTCTCCTCAAAACGTTCGAGGCCTTCGGATACCGGTGTGTGAGTCGTAAAACCAAGTATTTCGGCAATTTTCGCATGTGCATCTTCGAAAGAAATAGAAGTTTTCTGCATCATTTGGTGAATGGCTTCAAGGCCGACGAAAGCAACGTGTCCTTCGTTTAAATGATAAACAGCAGGTTCATAGCCGGCCACCTCCAAAGCTCGAACCCCTCCGATGCCAAGTAAAATTTCCTGCTCAAGCCGCCGCCTGCGTTCTTCATCATGTTGTTTTTGAGAAGCGTAGAGCCGTCGTGTAATGTGCCGATCGTGAACCCGATTTTCGCGGAGGTTAGTATCCAAAAGAAGTAAATCACTTCTTCCGATTCGGGCGCGCCAAACCCGTGCCTTTACTTTTCGACTCTTCATCTCTACTTCAATGATCAGATCTTCACTCGTACCTGCTCGTTTAACTGGTTTCAGAGGAAGAAAATCTCCAACGGGCTTATTGGGTAAAACAATAGGTTCATAAATTACTTTCATGGTTCCGTCTGAAGTCACTTCTTGATCATAATAACCGTGCAAATAAAAAAGTCCTACACCAACCATCTTGAGGCCTAAGTCACTTGCTCCTCTTAGGTGATCCCCCGAAAGAATTCCTAAACCACCTGAATAGATTCGCAAAATATCAATTCCATATTCCATAGAAAAATAGGCTATGGTGGAGTTTGCTAGATTAGGATAATGGCGGGAAACGAATGTCTCCCCGGGCTGCATATAATTTTTAAATGACTCCTCTACTTTTTTGAAACGCTGGAGGAATCCCTCATCAATCAAAAGTTCTGCGATCCGGCGGCGGTAAAGCGATGGATTTTCATCTTGAATTTTTAAGAAGCGGTACAGATTGCGGCGGAAGAGGCCCCAAATGTAAGGACTGACGTTTCGAAAAAGAAGGTGCACATCAGCATTCCATTCAAACCAAAGGTTCGAAACGATTCGTCGTAGAGTTCGATCGAGATCAAGCATGTGCTTCTAACTTGCTGTGGTCTTCGTTATGGTAACTGGGTGAGTGGATCAATCAAAAACTTTAGCACGTGCCTCCCGAATCCGTTTTCCCTAAGCGATAGAGAAAACGAATTCAGGCTCACGCAATAAGATGGTTGGTAAAGCGGAAATCAGCTCAGGTGCTTAGAAACAAGCTTGGTCATTTCAAACATGTTAACGGTTTTCTTGCCACCGAAAACAGTTTGAAGCGCTGGATCGGCATTGATATTACGCTTGTTCGCTGGATCCTGTAAATTGTTCTTTTTAATGTACTCCCACAATTTTTTCGTAGCTTCGGTACGTGGAAGCGGCTGAGATCCCACGATTTTTGCAAGATCTGAACTAGGCTTCAACGGTTTCATGAATGCTGGATTCGGCTTTCTGGCCATTATTTCCTCCTTGGTGTAACGCGTTTCAGTTGTTTAAAAACCTAATATGTTTACCACAATGACAAGGGCTGCTTCAATCTAAATCGTGATTCTTCGCTTTTTTCTTTTCGAGCTTTTCCTTGTTTTGAGGCACCAACTTCTAAATTGGTTTTCTATTATATCAGATTTATGTCAATGATACAGCAGAAAGAAAACAAATTTTTTTGAATTAACCACGCTTAATCGGAGGCTCTTCAAAAGGAAGATCGACAATATTCGGTTGATGATCCGAAATGCGCGTTTTTAAAACCATGTTCATTTCTTCCAACGTTCGTCCAAAATGCGGAGCAAAGCGGTAAGGCCCCTTTTTATTCTTCGAATCTCTTAGAAAGGACTTTACGAAAACCCAATCCAGGCGGTACTTTCCGATCACTCTGATGAGCGGTCGGTTACTTACCCGAAAGGTGGTTTTGAAGCCTCTTTTATCTCTATGGTTAGAATTGGCTAGAGTACCATGCTTATGCCCAATTGAGCGTTCCGGATCCCCTCGGAAATCAAAGGCATGGCCATCATTAAACCGGAAATTTTGAATCGCTTTGAAAAGCCCTGCGGTAGAGTTAGGGGCTATGATAGGAACATTTTTAGCCATGGGATTCTGATAATTTTTGGTGAAATTAGAAATGGTTCTAGTCGCATTGATGAATAGACCGTGGGTTGTTAACTGACTCGCGGCTACCGAAAACCACAAGGTTGGATCCTTTGCTTTCCTTTCCACGATACGCACAGTGGAAGTGGGGCTTAAATCGGCTGGCGCTGAATTAAAATCACCCGCCATAATAACAGGGTTATCAATACCTCTAATATAATCTAAAATTTCTTTTAGTTGGGCTTCACGTACTTTTGGCAAACATTTGATCTCAAGGTGGACATTAATAACTGTCAAAGTATCGTGCGGAAGCCCCGGCACCTCGAGATTAACGCGCATAAAAATTCGCCCTCCTACTTTCATCTCCCTGTGAATCTCTTCATAAAGCAACCTCTTGGCGCCAACGCGGCGCGCCGTTTCAAGGAATGAAAACTTTCGTTTTTCTCCCCAATACCAATCATAACCCTGATTCCGCAATGGAATAACAGTCGCCGATCTAATGGGGTAACGACTCAAAACAGCAGATCCAAACATTCCTTTATATCGCTTAGGATCAACGCGGAAGTATTCCATTGCTTCTTTATCGTCTACAGTTCCACCTTTGAAATGAATGCCTTCGGTACCTAAATAGGCAGGATCAATTTCAAGATAGGCAGCTCCATAGGCATAGTTCATATTCAATGCATCCGCCAAATCTTTAGGAGCATTTCGGTAACCTGAACGTTTTACGCCGATGTCCATTTCTTCAAGTAAAATGATATCCGCATCGGCCAACAAATCACGTTCCTCAAGTGCTTTTTTATATTTTTTTGAAGAAGGCTTAAATTTATCTTGATTGATCAAAGCTCGGTAGCCTTCTCGATCGGTAAAAGCGGCAATGGCTTGATTCATTTCAATAGACCATTCAATATTCCAAGTTGCAACCCTCAGGAACGGGCCTAATATTGGATGAATTCGTTTCGGCGGTCGCATACCACGATAGTACGCTTCGTTAGAAATAATGGGAGTAGTCCAAAGCTTCTGAAGCTTGATATATAGCGGCCCAATTGGATCGGGACTCTTAGAAAGGCTTACCAATTCATCAAAAGTAAGAAACTCTGGTACAGAGTAGTGAACGAAATTAAAATTTCCTAAAGGGGTTGGAGCAGGTTCTAAAACAACTTGCCCGGGGCAGAACTCAATACCACTAAATAAAACAAAAAAACCTAGAGAAAATGCCAAGATTTTTTTCATGAACCTTGCTACGATGACCGAAGTCTGCGTTTGAACTCATCCCATGGAAAATAGTTGCCGGGGCATTCTGTATTCTTACCAGGTACATCCCGATGTCGAATGATATGATCTAGCGGAATTCTATAATGAGCTCTGAGTGTGTTAACGAGAAAAACAAGCGATTCAAGCTGTGTTTCCGGAACGTAACTTTCGGAATAATTTCCGATCAAACAAATGCCGATTCCGTTTTCATTCATCCCGGCAGCATTGCAATGGGCTCCATTTTCTTGCTTCACCCAACGCGGCCCAATTTCAATTTGGCCCAGTCCTTTGCCGAGTGTTCCGTTATCAATTAAAAAATGATAACCCAATCCATTCTCAAAGCCACGGCGGAAATGAAGCTTATCAATCATAAGCGCATTTCCATCATGAGTAGCGCTGTGGTGAATTACAATGTAAGCCCAGGGGCGGGTAGTATAAAGCGGAATGACTGAGCGGGCGGAACTTGCTGCCTGTGGAATCAAAAGTTTTTGCCCTACTTCAATGGAGTTAGGATCCTTAAGTCCGTTTGCAGCCATAACGGCGTTGACATCCACGCCGTACATTTTGCTAATCCGCCATAAAGTTTCCATACGTGCCACTTCATGGTAGATATCTTGACGGGTGAAAAATGCGGAAGAACTGCCGACCACAACGCCTCCGCTTAAAGGATGAGGAGGGCCGGAAGTGCCGCATCCAAATAAAAATCCAAGTGAAGAGGATAATGCAAGCACACAAAAAAATCTAAAAATTACTTTTTTAAGGAGATCGGATTGGGCCTGCATAGTTAATGGCTTACATCGTTTTGATGTATTGTGTGATCGGATCAAAAAGGAAGGGACTTAAGCCTATTTTTTGAGCTCTTTAGGAAGTTGCTCGATCTTTGCTGCCACGATAAAATCATTTTCAGAGAGACCGCCAATTGAATGCGTTGCCAGCTCAATATGAAGTTTTCGATAATCTGTTAAATGTAGATCAGGATGGTGGTCCTCAGACTCGGCCACTGCAGCAATTTTATCAATAAACTGGACAGCTGCAAGGAAATCTTTCATGGCATACTGACGGGAAATGCTCTTACCGTCTCCTGCCAAATCCCAGCCCGGAAGTTGAGCAGAATATTCCCTGGCCTGTCCTAACGAAAAAGGAGCCGTATTTTTTCCGCAAGGCTGACATTTTTTGGTTGTTAATCCCTTAACATTCGGCATTGCCATACACATTTATCCTAAATTTTATCCTAAATTGAAATCTAAAAAGCAACTGCCCTGCCTTTGCCTCATGATCGCAAACGGCAGAGCATCACTCCGGTCTTCTGCGCGGGTCTTCAAGTAAATTCTGAATCTCAAATTCCTCAGCGCCGAATTCCTTTGCAATTTCAATCGCAAGAGGGCAGTCTTCGTACATCTCGTTCAAGAGCGCCTCTTTTAAAGCCCAAAGCGCTGTCACCTTCACGGGATGGCGAGAAGTCCGCCTCCTCTTCCACGTCCTGCTTAAATTCGTCGCCCAAACCATCGTATTTTCCTCCTTTCATTTAAAATTGCAAGTCTTTCACAAATCAACCATAAAATTTTGGACAATAAAAAAGCCCATTACTGATTTTCAGTAATGGGCTTTTCAGATCTTATGATTGCTTTAGACTGACTTAGACTCTACCAAACCCTCCAAAGCCCATTACCACCCTGCGAAGGCTAAACTTATCGCAAGACAGACGATAAGCAGCCCACACGGTATGTGGCATTGTGCTTTTCATAATCAATTGTGTTTGGTGACCTTTGTTCATCTAAATTGTACCTGTAGTTAGATATTATGCCTTACTTTACCTGCTTTGTCAAATCAACTCCCTCAAAACCTCAAAAATAAGGTTCGATTGACAACACTGGAGAGCCTCTTTAGAATAGCAAGAATGGCATCTAAAACTATGGAAAAAACCCTTAAAGAGCTTGGAAATATTGTCCAAGGCACTGTCGTTGGCGATGGCAACGTTTTGATCTCAGGAATCACCTCGATTGAACATCCGCGCGCAGGCTATTTGGCTTACCTGACGGAACCAAAGCAACTTCAAGAACTTGAAGCTACTCCCCTTGCAGCACTCATCGTCCCGGTGGAGATCAAATCTTCCAAGAAACCATTGATACAATCTCAAAATCCGAAGCTTGCATGGGCTATGTTGCTGGAACTTTTTTATCCCCCGCAAAACTATTCCAAAAGCATTTCAGAACATGCTTTTGTTGCAAAAAGTGCCAAAATTGGGAAAGACGTAACGATTGAAGCTTTTGCTTTTGTAGGCGAAGAAGTGACCGTTGGAAACCGTTCCGTTATCAGATCTTACACCTATGTGGATCGAGACACAAAAATTGGTGAGGAAACTATTATCGATTCTCATGTTGTGCTTTATCCAAAAACCCAGGTTGGAAATCGAGTCCAAATCCATGCAGGATCTATTATTGGTTCAGACGGATTTGGTTACATTTTCGATGGACAAAAACAAACAAAGGTTCCACAGATTGGAAATGTCATCATTCAAGACGATGTTGAAATCGGTGCCTGCGTTGCGATTGATCGCGCAACGATCGGCTCTACTACCATTGGTCAAGGTGTTAAAATCGACAACCTCGTTCAGATTGCTCACAATGTAGAAATCGGAAGCCACAGCTGTCTTTCCGCACAAGTGGGAATTTCCGGAAGTTCAAAAGTAGGAAATTATGTGACCTTAGGCGGCCGCGTCGGATTGGGAGACCGCTGTGAAATTGGGGATCACGCTACCTTAGGTGCTCAAACGGGAGTTCCATCTAAGAAAGTAATTCCCCCAAACCAAGTATGGATTGGTCAACCTGCCAGGCCCTACGAAGAAATGCGGAAGCAAGTAAGCGCTCAACTTAGAAGTTACGAAACTCAACAATTAGTTCAGGAGCTTAAAAAACGAATTGAAGCGCTTGAAAAGGAATTGAGTGATTTGAAGGCGAGCAAGTCTTGAGACAGTCGGCTTAGTGTTTTCCTACTAAACTGAAGAATTCCGCACGCGAACGAGGATCGCTCCTGAAGGTTCCCAGCATAGAACTAGTCACACAGAAAGAATCTTTCTTCTCAACACCCCGCATTGCCATACACAAATGAAACGCTTCAATGACAACAGCTGCTCCCTTTGGTTTTAAATGCTGCATCAGGCAATCTGCAATCTGGCTGGTTAAGCGTTCTTGAACTTGTAAACGTCTTGAAAAAACATCGACGATCCGTGGAATTTTGCTCAAGCCGATAATTTTACCGCTTGGAAGATAAGCGACGTGGGCTTTCCCATAAAACGGAAGCAGATGATGTTCACAAAGGCTGAACAGATCAATATCTTTAACAACTACCATTTCGTCATAATTTTCTTCGTAAATGGCTCCGTTCAGAATCTTTTCGATATCTTGGCGATAACCGCGCGTGAGAAATTTAAACGATGCTTCTACCCGTTTTGGAGTCTTTACGAGCCCTTCGCGAGACGGGTCTTCTCCCAATAAGATAAGTAAGTCCTTCGCAATGGACTCAATAGAACCTTCTTTGACTTCACCGATTAATTTCAATTCGTTCATAGGGGCCTCACTTTAATATAATTTCCCGTCAAAATCAACTCTCTCTTGTTTTTGGGGTACATTTGCTACAGGCACAAATTTCTCGTAAATATTGAAAAGTATAGATTCCCGTATTGTGGCCATCGCTCCAATTGATCTTGAGGCCGTAACGGCCAACGCCTTGAATCCCAAGAGGATGGATATCGTTTGGGATGCTGTCAGAATCAAGCCGACTTTGACCTGACCATTCATCCACGCAACCGGCGCACCGGCAAAGTTTTCTGAGATAGTCGCATGGATATGTACTTTCGTGCCCATCTTGCCAGCGGATGGCTAACGTCCGCTCATCAGCTTGTTTGATTTCGACAGGAACTAAGACTTCTTGGTTTGCCATTTGATATCAATCGGGCTTGTTGGTCCAGCTTGCATATTTGTAATGCTCATCTGAGCTGCAATAGCCCCCGCAATAATTTGATAAATCTTTGCCGTTTGGGACTCTGGTTTTTGGACGACGATCGGAACTCCTTCATCGCCCGTTTCGGCAATCTGCGGATCAATCGGAATTTCTCCGAGGAGCGGAACGCCAAGTTCCTTGCTCATTTTTTCACCACCACCGCTCCGGAAAATTCGAGTCACCTTTGCGCAGTCGGGGCAAGTAAAATAACTCATGTTTTCAATGAGTCCAAGCACGGGCACATTCACTTTCTGAAACATCTGAAGCCCTTTGCGCGCATCAATCAAACTCACTTCTTGCGGCGTAGTCACAATCACGGCTCCTGAAAGCGGTGCGGATTGGGTTAAAGTCAGCTGTGCATCCCCTGTTCCCGGTGGTAAATCCAGCATCAAATAATCAAGTTCACCCCATTGCACACGGGTCAAAAATTGCTGAATAATTTGGTGAACCATGGGCCCGCGCCAAATAATGGGAGCATTTTCATTCATCAAAAAACCGATCGACATCAAGCGAATGCCATGCGCTTCAAGGGGAATAATTTTTTGATCTTGAGTTACATCCGGTTGTCGGCCGACCAACCCAAACATAAGCGGCATGCTGGGCCCATAAATATCACAATCCAAAAGCCCAACTTTAGCCCCGGTCTTTGCAAGAGCAAGTGCTAGATTGGCGGCAACCGTAGATTTACCCACGCCACCCTTTCCGCTCGCAATCGCGATAATGTTTCGAACGCCAGGCAACACGGCTGCCTGCTCGAATTGAGGACGCCCCTTCACTTGGGCGCTCATGGTCACTTGAACTTCTGAAACTCCGGGTAATTGACTCACTTTGGTTTCGCATTCTTGTTTCAATTGATCTTTCACGGGACATGCTGGCGTAGTTAATTCAATGTCAAAACTAACCTTGCTACCCTTCACCTGAAGATTTTTGATAAAGCCAAGGCTTACAATATCTCGATGAAGGTCCGGATCTTTAACTGTTTTAAGCGCTTGAAGAATTAATTCATCTGTAACTGTTTGAGGCATATTGTTTAACGTTTTCCGGCTTTGTTTAACTCTCTAAGTTCGTGAACTAATTTTGGAATCACTTGAAGCGCAAAATCAATCTCCTCGGAAGTAGTAAAACGGCTTAAACTAAAACGAAGTGAGCTGAATGCAAGCTCTTCTGAAAGCCCCATGGCTTCGAGAACATGAGAAGGTTCAAGCGCCCCTGTAAGACATGCCGAACCACTTGAAGCGGCAATTCCTGCTTCACTCAGTCGAATTAACAATGCCTCAGCTTCTGCGCCTGGAATCGTAATATTGGTCGTGTTTGGAATTCGAGATTCTTTTGCACCATTAATAAAACTTTCCGGTATTTGGCGAAGAAGGCCTTGTTCCAAATGATCTCTCAGAGAACCTATTTTCGTATTCTCATTGCTTATGGACTGAACCGCAATTTTTAAAGCTGAAGCGAGACCTACAATTCCCGGAACATTTTCTGTCCCCGCCCTCCGGTCACGTTCCTGGCGGCCCCCGACAAAAAGAGGAAAAAAGGACACACCTTCTCGAACATAAAGTACCCCAATTCCCTTTGGCCCATGGAATTTATGCCCTGAAATAGAAAGGAAATCAATTGGCATTTGAGCGAGATGGATCGGAATCTTTCCGACCGCTTGAACGGCATCAACATGAAACAGAATTTTCTTTTGTTTAGCCGCATGAGCAATTCGCTCAATCGGAAATAGGATTCCCGTTTCATTGTTCGCCCACATCAAAGAAACAACGGCCACATTTTCGCTTAAAGCCTTCTCGAAAGCATCCAAATCTAATGCGCCGCTCCCCGAAACGCCGATGGAAACTACTTCATAACCTTCTTGCGCAAGCTGCTGGCAAAGATTTTTGATGGAAGAATGTTCAACTTGAGAGGTCACTATTCGCTTGCGATTTGGATTTGCTTTCAAAGCAGAGCGAATTGCTGTTTGATTACTTTCAGTTCCACCGCTTGTAAAAATAATTTCGCGTTCGCTTTTTGTTCCAAGGACTCGAGCGACATCTGCTCGGGCCTCCTCAAGGATGCGACGAACCTTTGTTCCAAATTCGTAAAGGCTAGACGGATTCCCGTAGAAATCTGAAAAATAAGGTTCCATCACCTTTTTGACTTCAGGTGCTATTTTGGTTGTTGCGTTGTTGTCGAGGTAAGTAAACATAGCAAATATGGATTAGTATAACTTATTCATTATCAATAGGTTATAACTAATCCAGAGTTAGATTGTCTGGTTTCATTATCTCACAATTAAGACTCATGTCAATCTGGGGCTTATGATGAAAAATTTCAGAAAAGTAAGATGAAAAAGGATTTCAGATGCGGCTTTCCAGAAAGTTTTTAGTTCCCAAACAAATCATACCTCCTAAAAAAATAAGAAATAACCACTCCACGGGTCCATCATAATAGGGATTCCCACCAAAAAGAGAGTGGTAACCCTCGAATGGCTGACGCACAAATGAATACTGGGACTTAATCAGAAAAACTGCACCCGCATGAACCCCGATGGAAAGAAAAAGCGAGCGTGTACGAATAAAAGCAAAGTTCAAAAGAATCCCAAACAAAAGTAAGCCGACGAACTGAGGCAAAACAGCCGAAGAGTGCCAAGTAATTGGCTCTAAATAACCAAACAAAAGACGAACCGCATCGCGAGTCGTAGGATTTTGCGGGATAAAAATTTTACCGTTATCAAAAAAATGGCTTAATGAGTAAAAGGTGCTCGTCAAAGCGACTGAGACCCAGACGTTCAACTTTCGACTAAGGGTGATAAAAATGATGCCTCGGAAAAAAAATTCCTCAATCACACCGATGATGGTTCCGCTTAAGAAACCCTTAAAAAGCCGCTCCACAATATCTTGGATGGAAAGCGGATGGCGCACGTAACTTGGTCCGAAAGCAACTTCAACGACCGCTATTGATGCTACCGTCACAGCTCCTGCCAAAAATCCATAAGCCAAAAGTTTGCGCCATGGAGCTTTGAAATCAAATCCATGACTACGCCATAATTCTGGATCAACGAAAGCTTTCTTGCCCTCTTTTTGCACCTTCGGAAGAATTGCAAAAAGAAAGGCCGCGAAAACTCCAAAAATCATGACGAGCCGGTCGAATATTTTTTCAAATTTAAAATAAGGGTGCAAAATCCGAGCAATTGGCGGCGTCAGCACTACGCTCAATGCGAAAATAACAAAAATAATAAGGCAGAACTTCAAGAACTTAATCACAAAATGTCGCTCGGCTTCCCTGAATAATAGTTACGGTTCCAAAACTTAAGGGTCGGATAGAAACCTCTGAAAATCCTGTCGATTCAAACTCTTTTTTTAACTCCTGCGGCTCGATGAAGGCTTGAATTGATTGCGATAAAAACTGATAGGCATGATCATGTTTTGAAAAAAGCTGTCCGATCGACGGTACGCAAACTTTAAGATAAGGTTGATAAAAAAACTGCCAAACGAAACGATTCTCTGGCCGTGTCAGTTCTAAAAAAACAGCTCTTCCGCCGGGCGTAAGCACACGCTTAACTTCCGAAATAAAGCGCGGCATATCTTGTACGCTCCTAAGAATAAAACTTCCCGTTACTAAATCAAATATCCCATTTTGAAAAGGGAGCTCATGAAAATCTGCAACGATTAAATCAACGGATTGGCCAAATTTTGTCTTTGCTTTCTGAAGCATATTTTCCGAAAAATCGCATCCGACCGCTCGCTCAAATTGATGCCCTCGTAAAAAAGCGGACAAAGACTTGCCTGTTCCCACTCCAAGATCCAAAATCGTCCGCTCCAACCCAGTAATCGTCGATTGAACTGTCCTCAGCCTCCAATAATGATGCAGCCCAAAACTCAAAAACGAATTTAAGAAATCATATTTTGAGGAGATGGCATTGAAAAGGGATTTGATCGTCTTGCGATCCGGGCAGGCTAAATCCCTGCCCTCCGTCTGAGGAGGAACCATTCTTAATTGAAAACCTGAAGCATCTCGTAATTGGTATTGCGCTGAGCGGGAATGTAACCTGCTTCTTTGATGAGACGGATCAAGTCTTCGGGTCTGGTTTTCACTTCTATTCCAGTGGGTTCCAGAACTTTATCTTCAATCAAAGTTCCGCCGATATCGTTAGCACCGAAGGAAAGACCTACCTGACCCATTTTTAACCCCTCGGTAAGCCAGCCTGATTGGATACTTTTGATGTTGTCCAAAAAAAGCCGTGACACCGCAAGGGTTTTCAAGTAATCAGCACCTCCTGCGGGTTCGAACTGGCTCATACGCGGCGTTCCGTGCGGGGAAAGCGTCCATGGGATGAAAGCGCGAAAACCACCTGTTTCATCTTGCAAACTTCGGAGTCGTTCTAAATGAATCACCCGCTCTTCGATCGTTTCCAAATGTCCGAATACCATTGTTGCAGTCGAGCGAAGCCCAACGCCATGCGCTACTCGATGAAAATCAAGCCAGCCTTCAGAACTAATTTTCTTTGGGCTGATTAGCTTCCGGACTCGTTCTACCAGTATCTCCGCACCACCTCCCGGAATTGAGTTAAGCCCTGCTTCTTTAAGTTTGATCAGAACATCTCGCAAAGGCATTTTTTCCTTCTTGGCGATAAAATCAATTTCTACAACCGAAAGAGAATGAATGTGAACCTGTGGAAATCGTTCGTGAACTTGCCTAATCATATTCAAATAAAAATCAAGGCCGAGCGCAGGATTCACACCGCCTTGTATCAAAACCTGTGTCCCGCCCAAATCTACGAGTTCTTGGATCTTCTGAAAAATCTGATCCATGGAAAGTGTGTAAGCTTCTTTATCGCCTGGTCTGCGGTAGAAAGCGCAGAAATCACAATCGATAAAACAAGCGTTCGTGTAGCTTACATTGCGATCTACAATAAAAGTAATCACACCATCGGGATAAAGCCGGTCACGCACAAGCGTCGCTGCTTTCCCTAAACTCAAAAGGTCACACGAAAAAAGGAGAATTCCTTCTTCTAAGTTAAGACGCTCCCCAGCAACCGCTTTATCTAGAATTTGATCTAATATGGAATCAGAAGAAACTGTTAGTGACATGTTAAACCTCAATAAAATGGATTTCTTTTACCGGCGGGGCCAATTTGGCGCGGATAGCAAGACGATAAAAAAGTTCAAGCCCTTCTTTCATCTCGCGGTCTAAAAAATAATTTAGATTGAACAAATAACCGAATACTTTTGAAAATTGATCACTGGCAACCGTAAGACCGAGGGCTTCTCTGAGGAGTGTTTCCAAATCCTGCAAATTACGCTCAGTTGTTTCCTTAAGCTTTCTATAAAATTCATAGATTTCTTGAGTATGCTTTTCATAGTATTTCCGCCGGACAGCCCAAACCGAAAAGCAAAATGGAAGCTCTGCCCATTCCCACCAAAGTTCGCTCAAATCATACTTGTATAAAAACTCTTTCGGTTTATAAAACAAAGCGTCATCTCCGATCGCAAGCACTACTTTACCTTGCTCAAGCATTTCATCGGGTGTTCCGCTGCCAATAATAAAATCATTTTCGAAACGATACTTGAATTTGAGCAGAATTTTAAGGAGGGTTGCCGAACTGAGACTTTTTTTGGAAAGTACGATTTTTGCGTGATTCAGTCCTTCAATTCGCTCGCGGCTCAAAAGGAGAACACTCCGCGAAAAATCACGCGAGCCAATGCAAAGATTCGGGAGTAAGACATATTGATCTTGATGAAGGGCATACTCTAAAGATGAAATAGGGGCTAAGTCAATACGGCCGTGCGCCATTAACTTATTAATTTCAGCGGGTGTCCCCTCCACAAATGAAACTGGAACACCCTCTTCAAAGAGCTGGAAATAAAAAGGGATGGTATTAACGTACGCAATTTTCCCAATGCGGGCTTCTTTTAGAGCCAGTTCTTTTGCCATGATCCTCCCTCTACTTTTTCTAGCGGTTCGCTTCCGGTCCATCGGCGGTATAAAGTGTGCTGAATTTCAAATTGGTCCAATACCTTTCCAATAACAAAATCGACCAATTCCTCAATTTTTTGAGCCCCGGAATAAAACGCAGGGATTGCCGGCACAATCCTTACGCCAAGCCGTGCGAGTTTCAGCAAATTTTCCAAATGAATAGCACTTAAAGGCGTTTCTCTCGGAACTACCACAAGCTTTCGCCCTTCTTTGATTATGCACTCGGCGGCCCGTTCAATGAGGCTCTCAGAAATTCCGTTAGCAATTTTCGCGAAACAAGTCGTCGAAGTAGGAATCACCACCATTCCTTTGGTTGGATAAGAACCGCTCGCGATGGGAGCGGTCATTTCATGCTCCGGATAATAGGAAATCAATTCGTTCGTTTCGGGGGTAAAAAGTTTGGACAGGCAGCTTGAATCTTTGACGTCGATTGCGATACCAAGTTCTTCGCGAATCACCAACCCAGCCGCATGGGAAATGGTGAGTGTAATGGGCAGGCCTAATTCTGTTATGGCTTTGACCAATCGGAGACCATAAACCGAACCGCTTGCACCGGTAATAGCGACAACTAAAGGTTTTGCGTGATGTTCCGTCATAAAATTAAAAATGAAGAGTTAAATCAAGTGTCACTGCTAAAAAAATAACAACGCTGACCCATGCATTCATATTAAAAAAAGCTTCGTTGATTTTAGTAAGGCCGAACCGACGAACAAGATTATGCTCCCTTACAATCAACACAACCACAACAGCCCATCCCAGCCAATACCAAAAACCCATACCGCTCCACAATCCAAAAATTCCCAGCGCAAAAACTGTAACCCCATGAAGCGCGCGAACCATCTGAATTGTTTGATCAGTTCCAAATCGCACTGGAAATGATTTTAATTGGTTGGCCCGGTCAAATTCGATATCTTGCAATGCATAAAACATGTCAAAACCACTGACCCAAGTCGCTACCGCAAAACCAAAAAGCGCAAGCATCCAGGACCATTCCGCTCGGCTAGCCAACCATCCGGCGATGGGAGCCATTCCTAATATGATACCTAAAATAAGGTGAGAAAACCACGTAATTCTCTTTAAATAGGGGTAAATCAACACAAGGAGAATAGGAATTGGAATCAGAGCCAAACATAATCGATTTAGTTGTCCTGCCGAAAAAATAGCAATGCAAAATGAAGTAACAGTCAGAAACCAAATCAAGGGACGGGTCAGTAAATTAATTAATTGAATCCGCCCTCGTGTTCTTGGATTCTTCTCATCAATCGGTTGATCAATCAAACGATTTAGGCACATCGCACTCGTCCTAACCGCTACCATTACCACGGTCACCCATAGAAAAACTCTTGGTCTTGGCAATCCGCCTTCTGCTAGAAAAAGACCGAGATAAGCAAACGGAAGCGCAAAGATCGAATGTTCAAATTTAATCAGCTCCAAAAAACTCTTAACTTTTCGAGTCAAATCCATATTCTTTCCAGCGGCGTGTCACGAGTTCTTTCACTTCTTCGCTCATCACCATATCCTCAGGCCACGGCCGCTGCATCCCCTCTTCAGGCAATTTGCGCGTACAATCAATCCCGACTTTGGAACCGAAAAAGTCCTGGCTTGCGGAATGGTCCAATTCATCAATCGGCCCTTCACTAAACACCATATCGCGTTTCGGATCCACATTATTGAACGCACGCCAAGCCACTTCTTTTAAATCTTGGATGTTGCAATCATGATCAAATACAAGAATAGAACGCGAAAATGTCATCTGCCCCAATCCCCAAATCGCACTCATCACTTTTTTGGCTTGTTGGGGATAGCTTTTCCGGATCGAAACGATCAAACAATTGTGGAAACATCCTTCCCAAGGAAGATTAATATCTATAATTTCCGGAAGCTGTTTTTGAATAAGTGGCAAGAAAATACGTTCAATAGCCTTTCCCATATAACAATCTTCCATTGGTGGACGTCCAACTACGGTTGAAACATAAATGGGATCGCGGCGGTGCGTCATTGCTGTCACATGAAATACTGGAAAGTCCTTGGCCCGTGAATAAAAACCCGTGTGATCTCCAAACGGTCCTTCTAAACGCATTTCTCCCGCCTCAACGTAACCTTCCAAAACAATTTCAGCATCTGCCGGAACTTCCAAATCAATGGTCTTGCCACGCACAAGTTTTACAGATTCTCCGCGCAGGAAACCTGCGAGTGAAAATTCATCCACCCCGTAAGGAAGTGGACAAGCGGCGGAAAAAAGCTGGAGCGGATCGGCACCCAAAACGCACGCGACTTCCATGCGCTCGCCTTTTTTGAGTCTCCGGTAATGTTCAGCGCCGTCCTTGTGAATTTGCCAATGCATTCCGGTGGTTTGGTTGTCATACACATGCATCCGGTAAAGTCCGACGTTACGCTTCCCTGTTTCAGGATCTTTGGTAATCACTAACGGAAACGTAATAAATTTTCCGCCGTCTTTGGGCCAGCATTTTTGGACAGGAAGAAGATCCAGCATCGGACCTTCGGTACGCACGACTTCTTGACAAACACCGGAGGAAACAACTTTTGGGGTTAAAGCATCGAGATCTTTTAATTTTGGAAGGAAGGCAAGTTTTTCTAAAAAGTTCTGCGGCGGTTTTGAATCAAACAGTTGTTGAATCTTCTGGGCTATTTGCTTTGCGCCGCCACCGCCCAAAAGTAAATCCATGCGCTTCTTGGAACCAAAAAGATTGATCACGAACGGAATGGAAGAACCTTTAACGTTACGGAACAAAAGCGCGGGGCCTTCTTGCTTGACAATCCGGTCATAGATTTCCGTAATCTCAAGCTCCGGATCAATTTCCGCCGTAATTTCTTGAAGCTCTCCGGCTTTGCGTAAGAGATCTAGGAATTGACGAAGGTCGTGATAATGTGTCTTGGACCGACTGATTTCGGATAAGGTGGTACTCATCTAAGGGATTATTATACTAGGCCTTTACTTGAAGCGCAACCTGGAAGTAAGAACTGAATAAATGTAAGTTATCTAACAGTAATAACTTACGCGGCGCGGGCGAGGCGGAGTTCAGAGCGGGATTGACGATCAAGCATTTGAATCAAAGCTTCGGTCAAACTAACAAGGGTGCCCCAATCGGTAATGCGTAGAATATTCCCTTTAGGAACTAAACCTTTCACTGTCTTTTCAGTTAATTTTAATGCGGCCAAATTAATAAATCTGGGTAAGGCCCCTTCTTGTAGTACCAATACATGATTGTTAAATTGACCTGAGTCGATAGTCACAATGCTGTTCTGTGAGGGATAAGCTTCAACAATGATAGAAGGGGTGCGGTTAAGCAAACTGACATCAACTGTTTCATGATGAAGCCAAGCTTCATTTCCTTCAATGGTAACACGATATGGATCCTTTAAATTGAGACCTAATGCCACTCTTCCCCTATTCATTATATTTGATGGACCTTGGAAGTGAATAATAAGCTTACGATTTGCCAGGACCAAGTTCCGCCCCGCTTTAAATGACTCTTCTATTTCAGAGGCACTCCTAGCTTGTTCATCCGAAATACGAATACTGATCACATGAAGTTCTGAAATTGCAGCAATCGCTTCTAGATCTTGTTTCCATTGATCAGAAGCAACTTTTTCGAATCCAACAGGCTCTTCCATTACTGAACGGGCTTCTGATCTCCTGAGAATACCCGTCAACCCGACTGGCTCAATTAGCCCAATGGGTAAAGTTTGTTCCAGATACGAATTGATTTTAGCGATTGTTGCATCTTTTAGGGCGCTCAGCTGTTCAATCACGTTCGGAATCGTTTCCCTAAGCGCTTTCAGCTTTTCATCAACTGCTGTGCGCAACGCGTTTATAAACTCTTCCGCAGAGGTCCCCTTCCTTAATTCACTTCTCAAAATATCTGTAATTGTTTCAACTGTTTCAGGACTTGCCTCCTTAAATAGCGCTTCTTCCGCCACAAAACGCGCGCTCTCTGAAACTGTTCGCGTCCGCTGCTCGTTCCGCAGCTCGACACGTCGGCTCACCGTTGCCGACGACCCGACAGTGCCAAAATCAGCCGGATTTTGGCGCAGCTCGGCGCGGCGGGGAGATATACTCCTGACAATGAAAACGGGAAATTTGGTACCCGTATTAAGAATAGCAACAGAATCAATTCCCTTGGTAATTTCACGGACAATTCTGACCTGACCAGACAAATCACTCAGGATTATTTTTCCGTTTTCATCTATGCTCGCTAAATATCCCATGAGATCTGTACTTTGTCCTACCGTTAATGGTTCACCAGTGAATGACACACGCCCATCACGAGTAACGTATCGAATTTCATCCTTAATAATCGCAAACACGGCAGCGCGGTCCGAATGGAACCCTCGCGGACCAAGCATGATCCGGCTCAGTTGTTCTGTCGGAAGAACATAAGGATAACTATGGCCTTCTGTTACCGGATCAAGACGATCGAGAACAACGATTTGTTTTTCTAATTGTCTCGCATAAAGTACTTTATTTTGCAGGGTATAAAAAGCCTCGACATAGCTCTGGAATAATGCCTTCCATTTACTTTTCTGATCATCGCCAAGCTTCTTCCACTTCTCAGATTCCTTAATTCTCATCCATTCATGAATTAAAAGATGGCTACGGCTTTTGTCGAACAAGGACTGAATCTCTTTGATGGATGTTAGGCTGTTAAGTTGATTCATAAAAGAATCAACATGCGTTTGCAAAATTATGTTTTCCAAAGGACGGCTAAAAAACACTTTTGCGTCTTCCGTGGCAATTGCGTAAAAGATGCGTGTTTCCAAATTTGATAGTTTCTCAAAGCCGCGAGCCCACTCTGGCAAATTAAATTTAGTCAAATCGAAATCTGATTCTCCAGCAATCTTTCCCCGCACCTCGGCACGTAATTGAAGTTTATGGTTCCTCTCTTGTTTTGTAAGAAACTCACGGGGGTAAACGAGTTCAGCTGCTTTTCGTAACTCCTGATTAAACAGATCTAGATTGCGCACCTTTCCGTCTAAATAGCTTAACCACGCTTCTTTATCCAGCGTCGAACTGCCAATGAGCGGTTCGCTTAAAAGACGGAGTAAGTGTTCCCTTGCCAGCGGGTACTGACTCGGTTCAGGATGATCTGCTTCACCAGGAATGATAATACCCATCAAAAATTCCACAAAAGTCTCTGCTGGATAAGGAGAATTTACAAGAGCGCTCAGTTTCCCTTCGACTTCAATGACAGCGCGGGCAAATTCTTCTTGGCGTTTCGGATCCTGGTTTAATCCTTCGAGTACTCGACGGAGGCTCGCGTCTGCCTTGAGAAATTCTTGTACCATCTTTACGGCTTCCCCTGGCCGTGAAAAAATAACACGATGGCTCCACATAGCCTCAACGAAAGCTTCTGTATCCGAATGACTAAGTTCTTCGGCTAAGGTAATTTGTCTTTGAGCTGCTTTGGCTTGAAGAAAGGTTTTCCCTTTCCAAAAATTCATTTTAATCCAAGGCTGAATATGAGCGGGGTCTTCCTTGAAAGAGGGTAAGTGATATTGACCTTTCTGAAGCGCTGACCAAATTGTCTGGAGACCCTGGTAAGTACTAAAAATGATATTTTCCAACCAATTATCTGTTGGTAAAGCAACGAAATTAGCTTTGGCGATCCCTTCTCCAAACTCAGAGACTGGAGTGATTGTCTTGACCAAATAAATTGGCACTCGTCTCCCAGCGGGAGATACTATAAATTCAGTTTGGCCTTTAAGAACGTGACCCATTGCAATTTCATCACCGGATGTTGATGGAATGAAGAAAAAACCGCGTGGAATCAAAATCTTTTCTACAATCTCAGATGAAAGTTGATGAAAATTGAAAATTTCGATCTTTTCCTTACCCATAGGTATCCCTACCTGTTGATAATCAAAATCTGGTTTAAGGGGTCTGACTACTTTGTCAAACCAATCTTTAAGATCTTCGCCAATTAATTGGCCATGCGCCGTCTTATCCGTTAACCCCATTGATTCCTCAGAGCCGAAATAACGTTCCATCACCCATAGTTCAATGTCGAAAAGAGAGCTTGTAGGATCCAGAAACCGCGGATCAATGCCTTTCGATTGCCGAGCTATTGTTTGTGGTTTTGATGGAGGGCGTGGCCTCGGGCCGGCAAGATCGCTGACAATCTCAGCGATCTTTTCAGCGCGGTCCATTTTAAAACTGAGTTTCAATTTTTTTTGAAGGAGTTTACTGACAGCCTTTCCACTGGTATGTTTTAAATTAACAAGTTCCTGAAATTCTGATGGTGAAAGTTTTCTTCCGGCGATCTGTTCGATTTCCGCCTTTGCTTGATCCCGAGTTCGCACCTCGGCGCGGGTAGCTCGATAAGGGACAAGTTCAACTTTAACCAAATCGTTTTCTCTTACGAGTGTTTTACTGTAAAGTTTCGAGTCAATCAAAAGGCCTCGGACCTCTACATTCGAAACCCGATAAGCAACTTCAGAATCATTTTCCTGCATAAGCTCAACCATAACGGCATTTAGAACTTCTTCTAAAGAAGCACCAGGACCTTTTGCTTTTTCTTCCTGCTCCCTCAATTCCACAACCAACAAAAGCTTTCCTCCCTCGTCCTTAAATCTAAAGATTTCGCGGACAGGAGCCAGATTCGTAAATTTAGTCCCTTGGCGGACCTCGGCGCGATTATGATTATATAGTTTTATAAAATTTTCGATTTCTTCTAATTTTTCTTCTGGAGGAGTTTTCCCTCCCAAACTTAAAAAATACTCTAAATATAAATCTGCCAAGTGGCTTATTTGAGGTTCTGAGGTTAAATTACTTTTCTTTATTATTAACTTTAATTCTTCACTTGCTCGTTCAATCCGTAAAATCAAATTGGGAACATTCTCCTGAATATTGCTTTTCTGCAGCTCGGCGCCAGAGGTTGTACGGCTTGGCTCTACCGGTTGACTCATCATTTCTTTGACGATATCTGAAAGAACCGGTGCCGGCGTGTCTGATTTTTTGCGCACCTTCGTATTTTGGGGTAACGGACGCGCCTCCTCTGGTTTGCCCGTTAAAAGAATTAGTTTAGTGTTAGGATGTGCCTTGGAAACTTCGTTTAAGAACTCATCGCCTCTTTCAGGGCCTATTTGAAGATCGCTGATGACCAAATCAAAAGGCGCATTGGCTTTAAGGCTTTCGCTAAATTTTCTAGATGCCTCTTCTCTGCTTTCAGCTGTTACAACTTCTTCATCTTTATAACCTGCATCTACCAGAATGGCTTTTGTCGCTTCTGCTTCCTTATCATCCACAACTAAAATCCGTGCTTCAGCGCGGATAGGTTCCCGCAAACGGTGCAAGGCGCTAGCCACCATACGTGTCATTTCATCCTCTTCCGGACGATCAAGCTTCTGACGCAAATAGCGTTCTCGAGTGTTAAGTTCGATATCGCTTCTGAAATCTTGTAAATGTTTTTGTCTCTCTTCTGGGGGGAACGTTAAAAGGCGGTCACGCATTCTTCGGTATATAGATTCATCCCCACCCAGGTAATACTCAAGTGCCAGAAAAGCTGTTAGAACTGACTCTAAATCAACTTGCACTTCAGGATGTATTCCCTGCACCTCCCACAAAATCAATAGATGATGATAATAATCAAATTGCTGCTTAATCATTTCCTCCCATGAGGTTACATGATATATTTCTACCGGCCGTTGGAATCGTTTGCTGCCATCCGATGAAGTCATCGAGAGAATAGCTGAAAGATGGGCCTGTGGTTCTACTTCAAAGTAAAGAGGTTTCAATTCAGAACCTTTATAACTTTTCAATTGATCAGCTAAAGCAGCAGAAAATCTTTCTAAATCACTCTTCTGTTCGTCTTTTGAGATCGCCGAAGACTTAACCGTTATATCAATGTCATTAGCATATTTCGCTGTCCCGAAATACCTGACGCTGCCAACTATATGAGCTTCAACATTGGCTACTTTGGCCGCTTCGGTGACAAGATGCTCAAACTTATCTACTTTAGGAATGCCTTCATTATCAAGAATAGTTCGCATTTCTTGGCGGGTTTGCTTTTCGGCGATTTCGATCAACTTGTCGATATATTTTTCGGTTGCGAGACGCTTGATGGCTTCTGAATCTTCATGACTTACTTTGGTAAAATCTTCGGGCCGCCAATGGACAACACCAAGGAGTTTCTCCTCAAAAGTTTTCGGCGAAATAGGATTAAGGTAAATCTGGTGCTGGCCAAAATAACCGTAGGAAAGTCTGTTCGTGTCGACATCCTTGGTTTTAACAAAAAGAGCGACCGGCAATGCGTGCCTCTCCCTTAGGGCATAATAGAGCGTCCCTGCAAAGGTGTTGCCAAACTTTGCCAGAAAATCATCCATTTGAGACTCAAGCTTTTCGCCCTGCTGTCGCCTCTTTTCTTGCTTCACGACCTCATCCATAACTTTGCGACTGATGGCGTAAGCATTGCCGGAAAAGCTTTGTTCGGCAATATTTGTAAAATTTTCAGACGAAGTTATATGAATAGCAATGTCCGAACCCATTTTCTGAAGGAGCTTATCCAGTGTTTCAAGTTTTTGAGAGATTCTCCTCCTAAAATCTTGATCGGGTTGTCCTGTTGCCAATCTCATAGCCTGAGACATGTTCGGAAGTTCAAACGAAACCCTTCCAACTTCTTTAACACCAAGGTCTCTGAGATGTCTCTCGGCAGCTTCGATTCGCTTTGGATCCGTTACAACCTCCCTATCCGCGTGAGTTTCTTCTCGCAACTCAACTCGCCATTCCTTAAGAGCTTCATCTCGATCAATCCAAGCCTTAGGTTTGTCACGCTTAGAACTTAATTCCAAGTTAGAAACGACTTCTCTTGCGCGCTGAGAGCCAGTATTTCCAATTTGGATGAGCATTGAAAGAATCCTATATCGCAATGCATTATTCCACACGGTATTCGTTCTCAGATTCTCAAGCGGAAAAACCGCATCTTCTCCGATATAAGTTAAAAGCCATTGCAGAGCCGTTAAATGGGCAACCCGTGTTTGTGGATTGCCGAATCTATCTATAAGCAAATCAATAAATTCAGCTCGCGGCTTCTCATCGCCGGGAATGAGTGCAATTAATTCTCGTTCAATTCTTCGAAATTGCTCCATAGCAAAAACTCTATTTTTCTCATAGTTGTTTCCTACTTCATTACCCAATTTCTGTTTTACCTCTTCAAGATTCGCCTTCCCTTCCATCATCAACCATACAAGCATAGGATGCTCATCATCAATTCCTTCTCCAGGTTTATAACCCGGCAAATAAGTCGCATATATCTGAGGCCATTTTGCCAAAAGATCGTCGAGCCTCTTTATAATTTCACTTCGCATTTCGGAACGTATTCCTAAGGCATCGTAATTAATATCTTTAATAAAAGGATAACGCTCTCGGAACGGTGGCCCCTTTGAAGCAGACGTCCACAAACCTAGAACCTGACCTATTGCAATCACCTCATATACTTCAGTCTTACGCAATGGAAAACCTGGAATTCCAACTTTACCATTTCCCTTATCATTCACCCAAGGAAGATACGAAACACCTTCGCCAAATTGAATATTTGATTCACCTAACGCCCGAATCAGTTTCCTGATACCTTTGATGAACTCTTCTTTGGTAAAATCTTTTGGCTTAAAATTTTCAAGGACCCATTTTTCGTTGACGCTCTCAAGGGTACTTTCTTTGTCGCCATCCACCCAAATTTTTTTGATAAAATTCTCGTGATTAGTGCCAAAATTCCTGAAATCATCGTCGCCCAATTTCAAAGTTCCGGCCAGTGCCAACATCATTTTAAATCTAGCTATCGTTTTGTCTCGCATTTCGCCAGGCACTAATAACCCCATCTCCTGTTTTAGAACTCGTGCTCCGCGGGAAAGCCAAAATAATGCCGGCCGCAGCTCGCTACCGCCAGAAGCCGCTAATTTCTTAACCTCTTTCCGCATTTCAGAGCGTGGCTGAGTAGCGGGGGCTTGAGAAACAGCTGTTGGAAAAGCGTAATGGTAGCGAGAAGTTATTTGATAAGCTTCTCGTAAAGCTTTTGGATTTGTATTGATGGTACGATAAAAAGTTTGATAAAATCGAGCAAAACCAGACTCGCCTTGACGGGCAAAATCCTCGAGAGATTTTTCACCTGTTTTTAACTTCCTCCTTCCCGTTGCTAAATCGATCCTCAAAGCATTCAGTTTTGAAAGAGCTAAAAATAAGTCAAGTAAATCGTCTTTAACGGCAAGATAAGCAATGATGTTCGCAATCGAACCTTGTGAGACATGAACTAGTTTTGTCAGGTCATATCGTGAAGGAAGGCCAAGGCGCTCGGCAAGAAACGCTCCCTCTTTCGCTTGAATTTTGTGGAGATGTTTTTTGGGTTCCGCAGGTGGTTGAAATACAAAATATTTTGCAAATCTATCGTGAATCGTTCCTAAATTCGTCTGCCCCATTCCGATATCGCGCAGTACTGGTTTATTGCCTTCCCTTGAAATCTTGAAGGCGAACCCTGACTCTCGCCACACAGCGTACATCGTAAGGTTATACATTGCGACCTGTTCAGATAATTCTAGATCACTATAAATTCGACTAACAAGCCACCAAAGCATTTGACGAGCGGCTTGCAATCGTTGCTGGGGCCTCAGTACTTTTTTTGCTTGCTCCGCTTCCAACGCACGCTGAATAATATCTTTTGGGTTCCTTCTTCCAAGATCAACCAATTCATCAATGCGCGCTAAGGAAGAAAGATCAGAGGCTACTTGAGAAGCAAGTCCGCCACCTAATGAGACTCCAGGCGATGCCATTAGCGCAACTAGGAAGCTGCCCCCCGCAATTAAAAACTTTCGCCGATCCGCTTGGCCAGATTCCAATGCCTCGGCAGCACCCACTATCAAAGAAGCCACGCCATCTTTCTCAATTGGTAGCAAAATCCTTCTAGAAGTTCCTAGCAAGGACTTAAAAAACTTGCGCTGTGACAAAGCACTTTCTTCAGCTCGGGCTTCGCTGCGGTATAGAATTTCGTCGTAAACTTTAAGACCGGCATCTGGCCTAAGGTCTAATTTCTGAGCAAACTCCCTGATGATTGAACGGGCATCTTCGTGATCTTTCTTTTGTAAGTTCTTAAGAATATCTTCCGGGATTTCGCGAAATTTGTTGAGATCAACAATATGGCCGCTGATTGTTACATCTTTGGAAGCCAGAGGAGGATGATCGCCGGGAACTTCTTCATCATAGTCAATAAGGGTTTGGTGCAAAAGATCGTGATTGATATAAACTCCAACTGCAAGACGTGCAGAAAATTTTTCGAGGATTTCTTGCTTCGACTTCGGATTTCCATAAACAGCCCGCAACTTTGCCTTAAGGCGGCCTCTTTCTGATTTGATATCCCCAATTTCCTTGACCCGTTCATTTAATGGAACTTCGTAAACAAAAATCACTTGATCCCGAGCAAGCCTGCGAGCCACTTCAGCTTTATTCGGTGTATCACGCTCCAATCCTTCCATGAACGCTTGATAAGGGGAGATTTGCTTATACTTGCTTTCTATCAAGATCGGAATTCTAAGAGGCTTCAACAAAAAAAGAGGTTTTAGGAAAGGAGCCTCTTTTATTCCATATTTTTTGCGCGCATAGGCAAGAACAGAATCATTTTCTGAAATCCCTTTGGCATAAGCTCTGCGCATTCTCAATGCCATGTCAATTTGTTCTAGGGCATATTTTTTCGTTTCTCCGCCCCTGAAATATTGCGCTGGAAATTCTTGATGATCATCCCAGGTATAGAGAATGCCTGGGAAACCTGTATTCGTTCCGGAGCCTTTTGCAACTGTGGTTTTGGTTCCGCGAGCCAAATCCAGTGGATCTTCATCGCTATGGACTGATCTATTCTGGAGCTTTCCCTTTTTGATGGCGGTCTCTAAATTTCTTGGGTCAAGCATTACGGGAGCAACCAAAGAACCATTCTCTTTCTTAAAGAATCCTCGTTTTTCGAGCTCTCTCAACTTTTCTTTTGAAACATATGCTCCAACAATTTTCACACGAACTAAGACCGTATTGGGGATTTTTATCCTCCGCATTTCAGAACGACGAGGTGAGTAACTTAGAATGAATTTAATTGATTGAATACTCTCTAAGGAAATATGCCTTGACTGGGCTTTTGGTTCTTTCAATAATTGGCTCAGGGTGCTCTCGTAATCATAAACTGTGATTCTAACGCTATGGCTTCCTCCGTAACCTAGCTCAAGCTCCATGGGCGAAGTAGCTGCTACAACCCTATCCGCTTTCTCTGGCATGGAAGGTTCTAGAAGCTCTTGTACAATGTCTCCAAGGGGGACTTCGGCATCAATATTATATTTTTGATCAGTGATAATTTGATTTGTTTTCTCTTCGGGTCTACCAAAATTGATAATAGAAATAGGGATTTCTTTAATGTTAAACCGCGCGACTTCCTCAGGAGGAAGCTTCCCTTGCCTCCTATGTGAAGGATGTGGCTGTTCCATAATCCATTGCTTTGCTTGAGCCCGCGCTAAAAGTCTTCGTGCCAACTCGATTTGTCCAGGCGACAAGGCTTGCTGTTTTCTTGACACTATACTCTTTAAAGTTCTCAGAGCATCTTGATCTTCATTTAGATAACGGTATAAGGATGAGGATTGACGAATCGCTTTGGCTGTTTCTCTTCTAGTCGTACCGGGGACGTCTTTTTCCAAAGACTCGAGGGTTTTCTCGAAACGCTTAATCAATTGTTCCCGCATCTCGGGGCGAGATCTGGGAGATATTCGATTTTGAATTTCGGTTGGCAGTTGATCAGGACGGGGTTGGCCTACAATTTTGAACGCGCCGTCTTTAATCATTTGTTCAAGCTGCTCGATCGAAGTATATTCTTCTACTCCGCGACGAACTTTTTCTACATAATCTCGATGAGCTTCAGAAGCTTTTTGGTCGGCGTAATCTTCCCTCCTAAATAAAAGCGCAAGTTCCAAATCTCCTGCTTTTGAAAAACGGACCTTCGTGTTTTCCGTCCCGAGCCTCCTCATTAAATCTCCAACAGAAGGAATGCCTGGTACTTCACGGATAAACGATTTAGCAAACTCTGTAACTTGCTCATGATCATATTTCGCCCGTATCTCCCCGCGGCCGGCAACGCCAGGAGGCCGGACTGGTTCCACTATATATGCCGCTTCCGGTGTCTCCCCTTTTCTCCATCTTCGAACTGAAATCTTGCGACCAAGAGCTTGTTGAAGGTTCCATTGGTTTTCTTCAGGAACATTGACAAGAAATAGATCCAGATTGCCTTTCTTTTTAGAAAACTCCTTCCTAATAGTGCTTATTGGACTCGATTGGGCCTCAAAAATCCTTTGAGCTCTTTTTACAAAATACTCATTTTCCCAATCATCGTAAAATTTTCTCTCTAAGGGCAAGAACGTATTTTGTTCCCCGGGCTTTATTTTTTCGTATCGATCCTTCAATTTTTCAACCAAATATTTTTCAAGCCGTTTCCGATTTCCTGCCAACTTCTCTGGTATCACAATAGCTTCTTCCTTAAATTGACCGGGTTTACCTGTCAGAAAGACGACCTGTTCCAAGGAATATCCTTTTTCACCTCCGTCGGCAACTCGCTTGGGATTTGTCGCCACCCAAACCGAACGAACAAATTCATTGACTAAAGTATCAATCCTTGAACCATCTACGTGGGTCAAATCAATTAGTAAACCCATAGATCGTGTATTTGGATTGCTCATTTCCTTGACGTGCAGACCTAAGCCGCGCGCTTCCAAATTCCAATCAATGTGTCTAAAGTCATCAGGAGGAGCATAGGAACGGTGCCCCAAGAATTCTATTCCATCGCCCAACCAGTTCGACGGTTGGCTGTCTGATCGCCTCGAAGTTATTTTGGAGCGAGACACAACCACTTTTTCATACTTTCGATTAATCTCATCGATCTTGGCGGCAACTTGGTTGAATCCAACGTGTTCTGTGGTTTTTTCAACAGCTCCTTGAAATGATCTTCTGAACGTTTCGTTCTCATAAAGTCCTTCTAGTTTTTGTTTGACTTGCTCAGGCGTTGTCTCCTCATTATTAAGCTCCTGGGCAAGTTCAAATATCTTGAGATTCCATCCTTGTCGCAAGCGAAGAGCTTTGCGATTGCGGAAGAAAGGGAGGAGGAGGAAAGCTTCCCATTTGGGTTTTCCGCTCTCGGGATATTTAACCGCGATTGAAAGAAGTAGGTCGACAGCCGCTTTTCCTTTCGCATTCAACTTCGGATAGAATTTCTCAAAAGCATTCCAACCTGCTTCCGTTTCTTCTCCAAAGATAACGGGCTCCAAGATTGCTTTCGTCTTTTCTCGATCGGTCAGCCAGGGAATTGTGGTAATGATATGGTCAAAAATCCTCTTTGGATTTTTACGTAGGGCCAGTTGATCCCTCTTTGAAGAAGGATAAAACAATTGGAATGCAACATAGAATAAATAAAGTAAGGAGAGCATTCCAAAACGGTCCCGCTGAAGTTCTCGCCATAACTCCTGGCGTATCGCACGCTCCTTTAGCTTTCCGTGCATCGCACGTTCCGCGTTGGATCCGTAGTCTTGTGAAATGTCTCTAGAGGGGCCGAAAATTTCAGAAAGTTCGCGGTCGATTTTCTGCCATTTTTTGTATCCCTTCCTTTCGCCTACGGAGGGAGCATCAAAATACGGCCAGAAGAAATGGGCTTTGGCCCAAATAGGAGACTGCCTGAAAAGCTCAAGGAAATTAACCGCGATCCCATAGAAATTGTTGTACTCACGAAGATAAACGGTTTCGTTCCGAAAATATTTGTTTGGGCTCGACGTTCGCTCGCGCAAGAAATCAAGAGCACTCCCAAGCTGCCACGAACCGGCTAGAGGAACTATTTCGTAAGTATACCGATATTCAAGTTCCTCTATCCATCTTTCTTGGGCCGCCTCGCCCGTATAGGGAGTGCGTAAAACTTGAACGGCCCGATCGACGTCCCGTCTATAGTAATCAAGATGCTCTTTTTCGCGCTCGCTGAGCACACTCTCCAAAAGTTTATTAACGCCAGTTACTTCTTTTGCTCTTATATCGCCGCCCTCTTGCTCGTCACGAGAGAAGAGCTCTTCCGGCAGATACACTTCACCATCTTCGGGTAAATGATGAACCCCGCGCAGATAACGGAAATAACCTTGGACATAACGCCTCCACTCCGGAATTGTCCATTTCATGCTGAAAATGAGTCTATGGGCAAGATTGTGATTGTAACTAAAATGCGCTGCAGCATCCATGATCAGGTGCTCATGTTCCGTCTTGTACACATAGGTAAATAAAGTTTGCAAACGGCGGAAATCATCGTTGTCTGCAGGATTTAGCTGATAAAAAATATTCGGATGCTTTTCAATTACCTTCGCCATTGCCTTTACGCCTTCCGGATCGAGAAGGCCTCCGTCAATGTCAGGATAATCAGCACGGCCCGGACCCATGTAGTCCAAGATAGATCTTAGATCATACAGAGCGGATTTATTTGCTCCATCGCGATCTAAATTCCCGCGAAGATTTTGCCATCTCGCGCCAAGATGATAGGGCGGCAGGTCGTAGTCAACATCTGGCACGCCGTATTTTGCCCCAACACCGCTCAAATAGGGATTCGGCCATCCAGATGAATATTTGTGGGGCTCATTCTCAGTTTGATCCGTCACGAAAATCTGAACAAAACCGTTTTCGAGCACGACAACTGTAAATTTTTGTGGTTCAAGGCCCTCGTCAAGAGTAGTCAGCCCTGTTTCCGCAAAAACTCCTGTGCTTATAAATTTTCCTTGTTTTTTATTCCATGCAATGTAATCCCCATCAAATTGATTCGGGTTTTGTTCACCCTGAGACCATGATGTATAGGGACGCGATTCAAGAAAAACTTTTCCTTGTGCATCTCTCTTTAATTCAACAGCATAATCCATGGAAGGTAACGACGTCGACTTAGTTAGCCCCGGAAGACCTGACCTTTGAGCTTGCATTAGCTCCATCCCGTGAGAAGCAAGACCAACTGATAAAGCATTGGCCTCTTCATATTTATCTCCAGGTTTCTTAACCGTTAGCGCCCAATAGCCATTCATAGAAATCAAGTGAATGTCAATAGTATCCTGCTCATCCCAGACGAGGCTTGCTTTTTCCCCTTCACTAACAGCAGTCCCCACCATCTTTTTTTTGCCTTGGGCCCCCATGATCGCAAACCACTTTCCATTTGGAAATATCACATAGTTATATAGTGCGTCATATTTTTCATTTTGTACCCCCGCCTCTTCAGCGAGCGGGCCTTTAATTCCACGTTTCCCTTTGGAGTCTTCGGTAAATGCAATCCACCCCGGACTAAAGTAAGGTGTGCGAGGCAGGTCAATGCTAATGTAGCGCTCATTTGTATAAGTGCCTGCATTCTTTCCAGCAAATGCGAAGACCTTAGAACCGTCTTGATCGGGGTCTTCAACCACCGCAACACCGTGTGTGTAATCTAAAACTCGTCCTGAAAAAGTCTCATCGATAATTTTAGTTCCTGTGTACTGTGCAGTTCCCGTTCCATCTAAAGGATTTGGAGTAAATCCGGCCAGCGCTTTACGCAATGGTTGTTTCGCAGGTTTGTTGAGCAACGGCTTGTATTCAGTTTTCAGCTTGCGTATGTAAACCAAGAGATTGTTCGTCAACGCTCTTTCAATCTCATCAACTTTTAGTTTTAGCTTTGGAAAATGATTCTTGATTTCCGTAAGCTGCTCCCGTATGGCAGAATCAAACGCCATTAACTGAAGTCGCACTACGACTTCGTCACCTTGAAGGTCCGGATTATTAAAGATTTTGGAAGGTTCGCTTTGCACAAGCTCTGCTATAACTTTAAGCATGTCCGCCGCTTGCCGCTCGCTTGTGCTGTCCTCTAACTCAAGCTTACTACTATACTCATGATGAAGCTTTTGATAGGCCTCAATCACTTTTGGGTCCTCTATCCCTTTCTTGGCCAGATCGATTCTCGCCGCCATCAATTCACGCTCTGCTTTTTGGGCTTCCCCCTGCAATTGCTTCATCTCAAGTTCCATCAAAATTAAATCAACCACTTGAGGAAGAGTGGCTTTCATGTGAGGTGCGCGTGAATGCAACATGTCCAGTTCATTATCCCAAGCAGGGTCTCCATTGCTAATATTTCGGTGCGTCAGCGGCGAGACATGTTCGGGTGAAATAAAGGAAGTCGGATCCAAGGGTACACCATTCCTCAAATAATTCATGATGTGGGCCTCTGCCGTTGTAAATTGTCCCGTCAAAAGATCTACAACGTAACCTTCCGTCATACTCATCGGGATCTTAAGGGCGCGTCCTATGAAAAGACTTGCTTCCGTACAGGCGCCTTGACACTGAGTCGCCATTAAATCCATAATGGCTTGGTGAATATTGCCGCTCTCATTGGCTATGTCGCCCAACCTCGGATTGGTCGTGTAGTACATCGTCATCCCAAAGAGGCGCTGAATGGCATAAAGCTGATCTTCGCGCGGACGGGTTTTGAGAGACTCCAGAAGATCCAAAATTGGTTTGGGGACGTAAGCTTTCCAATCCTGATCGGTGGCACCTTCAAGTTGAATAAATCGTTCCTGATCCATCCCTAACCGCTTGCGTTCATCCTCCGTCGCGGAGGCAAAGTCGAATCTCGCCATACCCTTCACATTTTTGCCAAAGAAAACCCAACGGCGGTTCGCTTCGTCAAAGGCGATGGATCCGCGGCCACCTCCCTTAACAACTTCTTCATCAATCACCACATTGACCACAACCGTTTTTTCATGGCCGAGCCATGGAATCACCCAAGCAGGATGTTCTCCTTGTTGAATGATGAGCGGGCTTGTTTCGCTCAGCTCTATCGTAATCGAACCTGAAACGGGACGTCCAGGTTCCAGCGCCCAATTGATTAATTTAGGCTCCTCAGGATAGCTGACCCCTTTCGGATTGAATCGTTGGATACTTCCGGTCGAAACAAACCCCGGATTTTCTCCCGAAATCATTCCAACCAACTGGGGCTTCGCATTTCCGCCTCCGAGAGACATCTCACGGGCAGGCGGTTTGGATAACTTCTTTACCTCAGTGCCTCCTGCCGCACCTTCTTTACCTTTCGTTCCTTCAAGCGCAGTCGGAGCAGTTTCATCATTCGGAAGCGGCGTCCATTTTCTGGGCATTGGAAATGAAGCGGGCGGCGACATTGAACCAGCCCGATTTGCCCGCTCACGGAGTTTTTCAAGATCTTGATCCAAAGAGGCCGGTGGTTTGACAAGCTTCTCATCATTTTTGATTTTCTCTTTCGTTTGCTTTTCTTTTTCCTCAATCTTGTCCATTGTCGCTTTGAATCTTTTTTGTGCTTCTGCCGGGACAAGGGACCCTGGAGGAACAGCTTTTAATGCGTCGTCAAACAATGTAGTTAAGTCAGGGCGGGCTTTCGGTAGTTCTTGCGGAGGCTTTGCTGCTTCTTGAGGAGCAATAATGGCCGGAGCCGGCGGCGGAATGCGAGTCGGGCTAGGCGCGCCGTGATGAACAAACCACCAAACCACAATGGAAAAAACGCCTGATAAGCTCAAGGCCACGATCTTTTTGATCCGCGCGCTTTTCGCAGGGCTAAATGGTTTTTCACCAAAAAGACGGGGTTCTTTTTTCAATAATTGATCAAAACTCTTTCCGACGGCGCTAATCACAAACTGCCGTGCCTGTGAATTCTTCTTCAATTTATCAACGATGGGGAGCCCGACTTGACTCACGGTCGAAAGCGTATATTTCATCGGCACGGTCGTATCGAGCCGGTCTAGATCCTCTGCCGTGGCTTCATACCTTGAAACGATCTGTTTTAAAGCTAACGCTGTCATCTCACGGTCTTGATTGCGAAACTCAGCTTCTAATTCCTTGTGAAAGAAATCAGTAGTTTCCTGATCGTGTCTGGTAACAAAAACGCGCGCATAAAGACGCTGTTCAAAAAGTCCCGCAAGCAAACCGCCCAACGAATTGAGGCGTGCAGTCAAAGATTGATTGAAAGCATCACGTCTGTTTTCCATAATGGCAGGATAGTTATTAAGCCAAGCCTTATTTTGTTTTCGCTTACTTTTAGCCGTGGCAAACTCACTTTCGATACGTCTCACTGCCTCTGCCAAAGTTTTTTGTTTCACTTGACGTCTTTTTGAAACTTGCGAAGGTTTTATTTTTTGAATTTGTTCATTTAACTTAGTAATCCTGTTATTAATTTTTCCGATGCGCTTCTCAAGCAATTCATTCTCCATCTTTTTCTGAACGCTTTTTGTTAGCAAGTCAGCCATCTCGTTGTTCAGCTTGATCCATCCGCGGCTTTCCCCGGTGACGCCACGAATCTGACCGATGCTTTTCTCCGCACCCTCGATCTCATCAAAAGGAATATGGGAATCAGCAAACAAACTCACAAACTTCTGGTTCCAGCGTTCTGATTTCTTTCCGTAAAAGGCAGCTCGCTTTGATTGCGACATTCTCTTGACAAGTGCGCGGGTCAGGTGATAATCGAAATAAAGATTCACAAGGCTCAATACACTTTCATGAAGCACCTTAAGACGCTTGCGGTAATGTTCGAAAACAGCGACGGCATCCGTGTCGTTCGGATCGACTTTGGAACTTAACAAATCGGTAACGGCAATGATTTCTCTATAGTTTGCATTCAAATGCTTGACCGATTGGCGATTCCATTTTCTAATTTCCCTCGCCTCCATAAAGTCTGGGTTCTTATCTTGGATCACACCTTTTAGCGTCTCCGCATATTTTTGTTCCAGCGACGTCATCAGCTTAACCACCGCCTCAATGGAATGATAAGCAGGTTCGATCTGTTTTTGTTCGCTTTCCAACACTTTCACGTAACCTTGCTCTGCAGAAGGAAACGCGCCGGGGACTCTCACTTCTGCTTCCACCGCTACTACCCGCGTCTCGGCGCGGGCGGTGACATTGTCTAAAACTGAAAGAAAATCATCTTTCATCTCACTGGGAACGTCTTGTACCTTACTTACACGAGTCTTCAATTCTGTGATCGGAATCCCTTCTTTTCCCAAATCACCAATAATTTCCTCTAATCCGTCCACTCCCTTCCGCTCTTTATCCGTATCCTCGCCTGCCCTTTCAATTTTTCGCAATTGATTGCGGTATGGTTCCAAAATTTCAACGTCTAAAAACTCCGCAGCCTCGGAACGCGTGCGCGGCTCGTGAACAGAGGGCACCCAAGTACCAGGCAGACCGCGTTGTTCCACTAAGACTGGCCTCAGATTGTCTGGTTTTTCAGGAGTGGGATCACCTGCTACCGGATCCTTTCGAAAAATAGGCTTCATTCCGCTAAACCTTTCTTGTACAGCGGGCTCTGGCAAAATAAAATTAATGCCACGATACTGAACCAACCAAGACACTATAGTGCCACTGTCACTCCAATATAGCCGATCGGAACTTGTACTGCGACGAATTGGCATTACAGTAGCTCCGGGAAATTTGTCTGCATCTTGCAGATGGGTTTGAAAAACGTCCCTTGGAAATTCTTGATTTTGTTCTCTTAACCAATTCTTAAACAATTCGGTAATACTAATCGCCAATTTCCTTGCAGCAACAATACTTTCAACATCCCGCGTCTCGGCGCGGCCAGACTTTTTTTCTACTCTTTTCATAAACCTCGCCCGATTGATCGACTCTGCAAGATCGAGCTCTTTAAGAATCAGTGCTTTCATCTGGTCATCACCTTTTAAGAGAGGGTGACCATTTATTAATCGGCGGAGGATTCGCTCAATTTTTACCTGATCTTGTCTGATCTTGTCACGGCTAATTCCAAATCGACGACCGAGTTCTTCAAGCGTCAGCTTGTTTTTTGTATCTCCCAACAACAAAGGATGAACTCTCGAATCGTAAATTGCTCGGTATCGTTCTTTCAGATTCCCTCTTGTTCTTGGGTCAACCTTTAAGCCATCGATTTCTGTAAAAACATCGTCTCGGATCTGCATGACAATCTTACGACGCTCACCCTCTTCAATCTCCTTATAAATATCTTTTGCGATGGCCTCTGGTTTGCTTCGCGTCTCGGAACGCTTTTGCAGGGTACGAGTTTTCGCTTTAGAAATCTTAGGCGTCTTCGCTTCCTTCAATTGAGCTGCCTTTTTCTCACCTGGACCCAATGTTGCCCGAACCTCCTGAATGGTTTCATCGATAACCTTGACTACGGCGGGAAAAGGAAGGCCTTGCGTTCCCTGCTGAATTTTCTGTCCCGTAGAACTTAAGAGGGGTTGTGTTGCTTGAAGAAGGGTTTTGTATGCTTTAAGTTCCTCTACCAACTGCTTTTTTTGCTCCTCCGTCATCGGCCCTTTTCCAAGCTGCAGCTCGCTTTTCAATTTTTCCGCTTTTCTTTCAATAGCTTTCTTGCTAATACCGATCTCTTTGGCCACCCCAAAAATCCTCTCCTGCTTTTCTGGAATTAAAACCAATGCGGTAGCAAGGTTGGATCCTTTCACAGCACTCATGCGATCCAAAAGTTTTCCGATCGACTGAGGATTAATCTCCCCTGTTTGCCACATGTCTTGAAGACCCGAGCTAAAAATCCTAAGGCGCTTTTTTAGCAATGACTCAAGTCTTTCAAAGTAGGTGGACATGAAAGAATTAAGCTCCCGTTCAATTTTCCTCCGCAATTGATCTTCAGACAAATTTTCAATCGCGCTTCCTTTTTCGTATTCCTTCCTCAAAGCTTGAACCAATGCATCTACATATTTGGTGTAAGAAGACGCTTGTGTGATGCGGCCTTCGGCAATGGAGTTTTGGATGATGCGGTCGCGCCAACGCTTGAGGTTCGGAGTCAGTTCTGATTCCTTGAGCGAAGCAGCCAGTTTGGCCGCGTAATCTTGGGCGAGCGCATCCCAAAGGCTTCCGTTGAAATATTTCATGTACGACCTGTGGCCTTGCATCACACTCAAGTAAGTGGAGCGATCCCCTAACTGGTTAATTTTGGGTGCAATTAAGACATAAGGAATATTCCCGGCCTTTAATTTCTTCGTGATTCCTTCTGAGTGAAAACCGCCTGTGGAAACTAAAGCGAGCTGAGTTTTTTCTTCTTTCATCGTTTTGAGCACATTTTCAAACATCGCTTCATCGCGTTTAAGAGCGAGTTCATAAAAGTGGTAATGGGCACTGAATAACGAATCAAGTTCGCCCTGGACTTTGAGCAACTCACTGGGTTTATGGCTCGATAACACCGCCCAATCTTTATGAAGAATCTCAAGCCTCGCGAAATTCCTAAGCAATTCGACGTAGAGTAAATTTTCAATGAGCTTCCGCTCTTCTTCGGATTTCGGAAGAACCGTTTCTAACTTGTTCTCCAAAACTTCCAACTCTTCAAACAATTTCGAGCCCTTAATCGAGCTAAGAGTTTGTACGTGTTTCATCGTTGGCTTCAACCCTTCGGGTGTTTCGAAAAAGAAATTCATTCCCAGGGCCATATCTTCCATACGTTTGACGAGCAATCCCTGACTTAAATACCCCAACCGATACATTTGAATCATCTGGTTGATTTCCATTTGCTGATCTTTAGAGAGCTTGGGAAGGACTTTCGTTTGAAAGGTTTGAACCTGCTTAGTCATTGCAGCATCAAATTCCCCTGTCTTGAAACGCTTTTCGTTTGCCTCCACATTCAAGACTTTCGCAAGTTCCGGATAATTTTCTTCGCGGGGGAATCCTTCAGGGAGTACTGTTTTCAAAAATCCGACGTATTTGAGGAGATCAATTTCTTCGTGTTTGAAAGATTGCCTTTTGTCCCAGAATGTTTTGGTCTTTTCGCTGAACGTTGCTTTCGATTGTTCTTTCAGTTTCGACTCCAGTTGATCTAGGATTTCTGTAATTTCTTTTTCTTTTGCGACAGCTCGGAGAAAAGCTTCTTTGTTCTCATCGTAAAGCGCCTGCGTTTCAATCCCGTAATAGCGCGTGTCATACGCCTCATTTAAAATCGAGGCCACCTCACCGCCTGAGAGTTCTCCTTTTTGAACGTAATCGCCCAGCACCTTGCGTTTTAGTTCTTCATCCGGAAACGATTTGAAGAAGAGGCTGTCGAGACTCCCCTCTCCTCCTTCGAGGAGAACCAGAGGCAAACCATATTGCTCCTGGAAAAATTGGATGAGCTTTTTGGTATTGGTTTCAGAATCGTAGTTGGTGTGAGCGCCCTGAATATAAATTACCAGTTTATCCTGAGAGCGGGCTCCTTTTGGGGGGATAAACTGATCTTGAATTACACCGAGCTCTTCGGGAAGTTTAAGGGAGCCAATGAGGGCCATTGGATCCACTTGGCTTATCCCGTGGTGAGGATGGAGACTTCCCTGAAGAGACTCGGCATAACTTGTGGAATTGTAAGAAGTGTTTAAAAGTGTGAAGGAAATAAGCACAAAAATAGCGATAGTTTTATTCAAGAGGCTGGTTCTTTTTTTTAGCTGATCCACCACGGAATAGCCTGCCTTCTAACAGTTTATATTCTTACTATAAAGTATAACCTCTCTTCCTATAAAGTGCTCAGGATTTATAGAAAAAATTGGCTTTCTAAAAGGCTAAAGAAAGAGACTTACAGCTAAAAACCGGAGAAGAAATTATGGAGAGTTACGAATTTCAGATCTTCTGCTAAATTCTTAAAAAATAGACCGTTCCTTGTAAATACTCACCAAGAGCCCAAAAGCAAAGAAATTAGCTACCAACGCCGATCCCCCGTAGCTGATAAACGGAAGAGGCAAACCCGTAATAGGTGCCATACCAATCGTCATCCCAATATTGACAAAAATTTGGAACGAAAAAGCCATTGCAATTCCAAGAGCAAGCAAACGGGCCCTAAAATCCGTAGTATGATTCACAATTCGAAAAGCATAAACAATCAGAAGCCCAAAAAGAAGGAGGAGAAAAATAGCTCCAAGAAAACCAAATTCTTCTCCGATAACGCTAAAAATAAAATCCGTGTGATGTTCCGGTACAAAATCCAGCTGCGTCTGAGTTCCCTGAAGCCATCCTTTTCCAAGAAGCCCGCCTGAACCAACGGCAATCTTCGATTGAATAGCAGTGTAACTCGCACCAATCGGATCAATTGAAGGATTTATAAAAACCAGAAGTCGTTTTTGCTGATAGGGTTTCAATACATGCCACAGGAACGGCATGCTGGCAGTTCCCGTCAAAAAAAGAAAAATAAAATAACGAATCTTCATTCCCCACAAAAAAATCATGGCCAGCATGACAGGAGTGAAAACAAGGGCAGAGCCCAAATCAGGTTGCTTCAAAACTAATATGGCCGGGAGACCGACCAAAATGAGACACGCGATCAGCGTTCGTTTCTGGTGTTGGAGGGCGCTTCGGTTTGACAGAAAGTTAGCCAACATCAAAATGGTAGCAATCTTTGAAAACTCTGAAGGTTGCACCGCAAACGAACCAAGCATGATCCAGCGTTGGGCGCCCGAACGGGCTTCACCCAAAATCAAAACCCAAAGAAGAAGCGCTATCGTAATGACATAAAATATGTAAGAAAGATTCAGGAAAGATCGGTAACCAACAGAAATAGTCATAAGAAAAATGCAAAGCCCCATCAAAAACCAAATCAATTGTTTAGAAGCATAATCCCCGCCGCCCCGAAACGAGGCGCTGTAAATGGTAATAATCCCCAAAGCTGTGAGGAGAATGGTGAGGAAAACGACGGGCCAGTAAATTCCCTTAAGAAACCGCGGGACTATAGAGATCATGATAAATATGGGCTACCTTTTTCGCAATTTGGCCTGAAGTGATTCCGCCTGATTTGCCTCGTTCCACAAAAACGATCATTGCGATTTCAGGATCATCATACGGGAAAAATCCGCCAAACCATGCGTGCGCTTCTCCGGGCGGAGCTTGCGCTGTACCGGTTTTGGCCGCAAGTTTTGTAAAGTTAAGCCTTGCCAACTGACCGGTTCCTTTGTCGGACGCTACAACTTGAAGCATTCCCTGCCGAAGCGCTTTGAACGTCTCCGGCCGGACCGAAAATTTCTTGTCCGCTTTTATTGAAACGAAATCATCTTTGACCAGTTTTGGTTGAAACACTCTGCCATCGGTAGCAATTGCTGCAACGAGCCTTAAAATCTGGAGAGGACTTACCAAAAGATAACTTTGTCCAATAGCGAGAGTAATCGTTTCGCCTTGATACCATTTATCGTGACGTATATTTTTCTTCCATTCCGCGTCCGGAACGAGCCCATCGGCCGTTGGAAGTTCGAAAGGCACCTGAGATCCAAACCCTAATTTCCGGGCATAATCCGCCAATCTTTTTTCGCCTAAGAGACGGCCTACATTATAGAAATAAACATTACATGAACGTTCCAAGGCTGTGTACAAATCCACTCGTCCATGGCCCTCGGAAAACCAACATTTGAAAGGCCGCGACTTGGGGCCAAATCGAAAATACCCGGGGCATTCAAACGTTGTGTGCGGCGTGATGGTTCCTGTTTCAAGGGCAGCCACAGCCGTCACCAGCTTAAAAATAGAGCCCGGCGGATAAAGGCCGTTTAAGCTTCGATCCAGAAGAGGGCGCTCCTTAGAACCTATCAAGGAAAGCCTTTCAGAGCTTCGGCCGGGTGTCACAAACACATTCGGATCAAAACCTGGCGTACTGACCGCTGCAAGCAATCCTCCAGATTTCAAGTCCAAAACTAAAACCGCGCTCCGCTTATTAACGACAAGTGGCCTGAGCCTTGCTTCAAGTTTTGTATCAAGGGTCAGGTGAAGATCAGATCCGGGACGCGGATCGACTTCTCCTAATAGCCGAATCGGCGCTCCTCGCGCATTCACTTCCAATTGCCTTCCGCCGTCCTCGCCACGCAAATAACTGTCAAATACACGCTCGATTCCGGACCTTCCGATCCAAGCATCATAGTGGTAAACGCTTGGGTCTAGCGTAGCGAATTCCTCGCGGGAAATTTTTCCAATGTAACCGACAATATGAGCCGCGACCTCTCCCTGGGGATAAGTTCGAATCATACCGATTTGAATGAACACGCCGGCTAGATCAGGTCTGTGTTCCTCGATTTGCATAGCCATTTCCTTGGAAACATCTTGCTTCAAAAGAACAGGCGTAAAAGAGGCAAAACGAGCTTGGGAAATACGAAATCTAATTTGGTTCTCCGGTAAATCTAAAAGTTGACTTAAGTTTGGAATATCTCGGGGGTCAAAATCCTCCGGTATGGCATAAACATTATAAGCTGGCCGGCTGGTTGCGATTAGATTTCCGGAACGATCCAAGATGTTTCCGCGCGGGGCTTCAAGACGTATGAGGCGAATCCGATTTTGCTCACTCGCCTTCCGGTAATGACCGCCCCGGATGACTTGGGTTTCAAAAAGGCCCACCCCAAGAATAATCAAACCACTGAGCATTCCAATTTGAAGGGCTTTAAGCCTGAGTGCAGTTTTCATTTTAAGCGGCTAGAAAAGTTCGTATTGCTTTTCCCAGAAAATACTTTTCGGTAATTTCTCAAGAAGCGGCAAGAAAGCAGTTCCGACTACTGTCGTATAAGCCGAAATTAAAAACGTCCTTACCAAAACCCATTCGTTAAAAGGGTGATGGTGCTCGTGAACCAAAAAATCCATACTGGCAAAGAGAACTAAACTAAACCACGCAAAGGTAAAAAGGCTTGCCAGTTGAATCCAGCGTTTGTCCCGATCAAATCGGATCGCAAAAAACCGAACCAACATCGCTCCTCCCACGCAAGAGGCTGTCTCAAGGCCGAAGAACGAATTGGTCAGCAAATCCCGAACCAGGCCAACAAAAAAAGCGAGGGTAATCACCCGATTCCAACTAATTCGAAAAGCGTAAAAAACAATAAAAATAAAGAAGAAGTCGGGTTTGATTTGGTTGATAGAAATAAGTGGAAGCAAAGAAAGCTCAAGCCAAACAATGCCCAATAAAAGAAAAACTAGCCGTTGGTCTGAGACGACACGCATAACACTTCCTCCAATTTCGAAAATGGGGCAAACGGCTTTACAACAGCATAGAGGGCGGGACTATTTTTTTCACCTCCAACTAATTCCACCTTTCCAATGGGAATGCCTTTTGGGTAAATTCCTCCAAGGCCTGAAGAAACAATAACATCGCCGATCTGAATATCAGACTGGCGGTCCAGATAAATCATTTTCAACATAAAAGAACCCGTTCCTTCAATGAGCCCCACGTCTCTCGTTCTTTGATTCATGGCACTGGCACGTGATTGATCATCTATCAGCAGGATAGCGCGTGCAGAATGCCTGCCAGCGGCAACCACCTTGCCCACCAAACCATCGGGATGAACCAAAACCGTATTTTTGTTCACTCCATCCCGAATTCCTTTGTTGATGACAACAAATTGAGACCAATGAGAAGGATCTCGCCCGATCACTCTGGCGGCCCGTGCCTTTTGATGAACGTTTTCTTTAAGCTTCAAAAGAACTTCGAGGCGCACGTTCTCGCGCTTTATGTCCTTGAGAGTAGCGAGTTCCGCTTTCAAATTTTTAAGCTCGAGATGGAGGTCTTGATTTTCTTGGCGCAGCTTCGGCCATTCAACAACATATTGAATCTGTGTTTGAAAAAAGCGGGAGGCTTGACCTTGAAATTCTAAAAAAGGACGGGTGAGCGCAATGGTAAAGGTTCGGGCTTGTTCCACAATCTGTGGAGAGGTAGCGCCAATAAGAAGTGGACATGCCATGGCGCCTACTAAGAAGAGGGATCGTTTAAATCGCACCCGGATCCCCTCCGAGTTGGTTAAACGTCAAAATGTTTGTGGTTATTATTATTGACTGAAAGGCGCTTCAGGAGATTGATGTCGCTTAAGTAACGACCCGTGCCAAGCGCTACAGCTGTAAGTGGATCATCAGCAATATGAACCGGAAGGCCCGTCTCTTCGCTAATGAGCTTATCCAAACCTCTTAGGAGAGCCCCACCGCCAGCTAAAATAAGGCCGCGACTAATCAAATCGGAAGAAAGCTCTGGAGGAGTCCGTTCCAAGGTAATCCGAATGGCTTCTAAAATCTGAGAGACTGCCTCAGAAAGCGCTTCCCGAATTTCTTCACTTGAAACCGTAATGGTTTTGGGAAGACCGGCCAGGATGTCACGCCCTCTAACTTCCATGGTCGTCTCCTCTTCAAGCGGAAAAGCTGAGCCGATCTTAATCTTAACTTCCTCCGCAGTCCGCTCACCAATCAGCAAATTGTACGTTTTCTTCAGGTGGCTGATAATGGCTTCGTCACATTCGTCGCCACCGATTCGAATGCTCTTAGCAAAAACAATTCCGGCAAGTGAAATCACGGCGATTTCTGTTGTGCCGCCACCGATGTCTACCACCATATTTCCACAAGGTTCGTGAATGGGAAGGCCCACACCAATTGCCGCTGCAATCGGCTCTTCAACTAAAAATACGGGGCTTCTTGCACCCGCACGTTCTGCAGAATCTTTAACAGCCCGCTTTTCAACTTCTGTAATTCCACTTGGGACTGCAATGACAACACGCGGAGTGACCAATGGTCTGCGTTTGTGAACTTTTCTGATGAAGTAGCGAAGCATTGCTTCTGTAATATCAAAATCCGCAATCACGCCATCCTTCATGGGTCGAATAGCTACAATGTTACCGGGAGTTCTTCCCAGCATGCGCTTAGCTTCTTCACCGACGGCTAATACTTGATTGGTGTTGCGATCCACCGCAACTACGGAAGGTTCACAGAGGACAACACCCTGCCCTTTGACATAAACCAGTGTTGTCGCTGTCCCTAAATCAATTCCGATATCGTTTGAAAAGACACCGAGGACCTTATCCACAAATAGCATTAGCTACCTTTTTAGGTTGGATTTACGTGAAAGAATATCTCTCAAAAAAGCAGGGTATTCTAACAGGAACCATTTAAAAGTGTCAAGAACAATTGCGCAAACTTAGAGCCGTAAGTCCCCATAGGAAAGGGCTTTGCAAACCTTCCCTAATCTATCCTTAATTAAAATTAAAGAGATCTGTGTTTTGGGTAGGTACAAGTGCTTTAGCCAGCTTAAGATAAGGATTAATTACTTAATAATGGCATGCAGATCTGTTTCAAACCCAGGATAAGAGGTTTGAATGCAATCCGTATCTTGTACAAGCACTCCTTGCTTCGATTTGAGGCCGGCAATTAGAAAACTCATGGCCGTCCGGTGATCATCAAAACTGGAGACAGTCCCGCCTTGAAATTCAGGAACACCTTCAATGACACAACCATCAACACGTTCATCCACCTTCCCGCCAATGGATTTAAGCCCTTGAGCCATAGAATGAATACGATCCGTTTCTTTGACGCGCAATTCCTCAGCGCCATGAATAACGCTCGTTCCATCCGCAAGTGCAAAAGCGACCATGAGAATTGGAAGCTCATCAATTAAACTGGGAATTAAATTCTTACCAACCGTAGCCCCTCTAAGCGGGCTTGTTTTCACATGAATATTTCCAACGGGCTCTCCGTGATCTTCGGTTATTTCCATTTTTAAATTTGCACCCATCGACTTTAATATTTCGATGAGCCCAATCCGTGTGGGATTCAAACCAACGCGCCTGATCCAAAGATCCGAATTCGGAATCAAAAGTGCTGCAACAATGAAAAATGCTGCGGAGGAAAAATCGCCGGGCACATCAAATTGAATCGCTGTAAGCTTTTGAACCTTTTGAACCGAAACTTTGACACCGGATTTTTGAAATGCTACCCCAAATGCACCGAGCAGGCGTTCAGTATGATCACGGGAAGCAATTGTTTCCTCAACCGTTGTTTCGCCTTGAGCATAAAGTCCAGCCAGAAGAATTGCTGATTTGACTTGGGCGCTTGAAACTTCATTTTTCCAATAGATGCCTGAAAGAGGGCCTCCTTGAATTTCAAGAGGCGCGAAATTAGCATCGTCGCGGCCCGTAATCCGAGCTCCCATCTTCATAAGAGGCTCCGTCACCCGCCGCATGGGGCGCTTACAAAGAGATCTGTCCCCTGTCAGTTGGGTTTTAAAGGATTGACCAGCTAAAATGCCAAGCAAAAGCCTCATGGTGGTGCCTGAATTGCCCAAATCAAGATCTTGCTTTGGCTGAGACAGCCCTCCTAACCCTACTCCTCTTACGATCAGTTCCGAAATCCCATTTTTTCCACTTACCTTATCTGTTGAAGGTTCAAATTGCACGCCCATGGCCTGGAATGCCTGCTTCGTACGAAGACAATCGTCGGAATTGAGAAAATGGGTAAATTTGCTCGTTCCTTCTGCAAGCGCACCCAGCATGACAAGGCGGTGGGAAATAGACTTATCCCCTGGCGGAGTGTAATCCTCCTCGGAGATTCGAGAAGCGGGATGTGTTTGCGATTGATTCATAAATTTAAAGGGGGAGCGGTTGGTTTGAATCTCAAAATTTACTTACGGCGGATCCAGATCCCTAAATTATTAAGTTCGTCTTTAATCTCGGTTTGTTTTTGAATGATTTGAGTTTGTATAGAGCTTAGACGATTTACTTTTACTTCAAGAACGGCTAGTTTTTGATCCAGATTTTGCAACTCGGCAGCTGACTGCTCAGCAAATAATGGTGTGGACTTTAAAACTAGAGCGGCAAGCAAAATCAAAAGAGAAAATCGAAAAAAAGATTTCATTTGCGATGGGCCAATATTTTTAAATTCTTAATTTCCTCAAGGGCTTGGTTTTGAGTTGCTAAAATTTCTTCCTGTTTTTTTGAAATCATTTCTATTCGAGTTACTAAACGATCCAAGCGTTCTGAAATTCCCTGTGGATTTTGTTGAGGATCTGCACCGGCGCGGGGCTCAAGCACCGCTGTCAATAAAATAAGAAGGCAGCAAATAAAAAAAACTTTCATCACTCACCCAGGAGTTTGGAGGTACCGCAAGAGTTCTGTTACCTGAATCATGAGCAGAAACAGAAGGCACAAAATGGTAATCACCAAAATCAAGGGAATCAAAATAGCCCCTCTTCTGGCCAAGTTAGGTTGCGGTAGCTGAATCGCCTTGTGCAATTGGATGCTCACTTTGTTCTTCCACAATATAAGCCGCGCAATAGTCATCATATAATTTTTCAACACGCGCTTTGGCTATCTCAGCGCTGCCGTGTTGAACAGCTAAGACATCATCTAATTTCAAACCTTGGCGAGAACCTAAACTGATCACAATAAAATTGTACTTCCGATTTACCAATAGAACGTTCCCGGCTGCAATTGTTTGATTGGCCGTTTGGCTTGGTGTTACTGTTACCACTGGCTTTTGAACGGTCTCCTCTACTTGAGGTTTCTCAGCGCTTACAGGCAGAGCAGACGTTGGGGCTTCAACAACTTTTTCCTCACGAGTGGATTGTACCGGTAGCGGTTCTTCTTGAAGACTTGGCTTCTGCTGATTGGATGAATGGAAAAATGGGAAGAATTTTCGCCGCTTGGGTGGTGTTGGTAAATTGGTCCTTGGCGCTAGAGCATTCTCTTGAGTCTTTGTTACTGATTCGGGTGTCTGAGGCACCGATGCTGCTGAGGCGACAGGTGTTGATGCGATTTGAGGCACCGTAGGGCTGCTTGCTCCCGAACTTGCTGGTGCAACACTTACATTAATATATCCCGCGTTGGGTCCAGTGGCATTCTTCTGAGTTTCCACCTGACGCATTCGAGATTCCAACTCATCTAAAATCCGTTCCAACTCTTGATTGCGCTTTTGAGCATTCTCAAATGCCGTTTTGGCCTGATCCGCTTGACCCTTAAGACTTTCAAGATCTTGGTCCTTTACATGCAACTGATCCAGCACCTTCTGATGAGCTTCCTTTTCTTCTTCAAACTTTTTAGTCAGCTCCTGCTTCTCAGATTCAAGGCCGGTTACCTTCTTTTCCAGTTCCGCCTTTTCGGACTCTAAAGAGGCAACATGGTGCTCAAGGTCAGTCTTCACTCCTTCCAAATAGATCCTTTTTTCCTTCTCATTCTCCCGAACAGTAGAGAGATAATAGGTAAGCCCCGCACTGGCAAGACTTAATAGGAATAGAACGACGATGGAAGTTTTTAGAAGTTTCACGAGTAGTTTGAAAGTTTTTTAAGAGTTATTTAATGGCTCATTAAATTTTGTGGATATTAACATAAGTCCTTCTAAAAGACAAGGATAAAGCGTATAATACCCCCTTTATAATACGGCTAAACATGCTCAAATTTTACCGAAAAAATATCAAGTTTATCATCTGGACCATTGTGCTCTCCTTTGTGATATGGGAAGTAAGTGCTGTTACGATTTCCCGGCAAAGCATTTCTTCTTATGCTGGCTCCATAGGCCATGAAAAAATTTCTCAAAAAGAACTAACGATGACCCTCCGTTATTATGATCTTCTGGCAAGATCCCAAGCAAATCGCAAAGAAACATCTCAAAACCAAAAAGAAACCAAAGAAGGAGGAGCTTCAGAACCGCTTTCCCAGGACCAACTTCAGGCCCTTGCCTGGCAAGCCATCGTGTTAAGCCGCGAGGCAAAGCACCAAGACATTCAAGTGAGCGATGAGGAAGTCCGTGAAGAGGTAGAACATCTTTTTGCAGTTGGGGCAGGGTTTAATGAGCAATTTTATCAGAATTGGATTCAGACGAATTTTCGTGGGAGTGCGCGCGATTTTGAGGAAGTGGTTCGAAAACATCTTGCGGTTCAAAAAATACGCCAAAAAATCTTGGCAAAAATTCCAGAAAAAGACCGTGAAGCCCGCTGGCTTGAATGGCTCGCGCCCGTTCTCAGCCGTGCCAAGATTCACGCTTACTCTGCTCAAAAATCAGAAAGTGCCAATTAAGTAACAGCGGTGGTTTTATCGATTTTCTGCCGCTGATAACGTCCCATCAATCGTGCTTCAGCCAGAATATGACCTGCCATCGACTCAAGAAGTTTAGCCCTGGTTTGATTTGGGGGAAGATCCAACAAAGTATCCAATGCGTAAAGCTTAAAATAATAGCGATGAGGTTTTCCGGGCGGAGGGCACGGACCTCTATAACCAGGTTTTTGAAAGTCCGTAATTCCTTGTTTTGAGCCATCCTGCAACGTTTCTGTTTGCGGAAATCCCTCTTCTAACTGATTGACAGCTGCAGGAATACCGTAAATCACCCAATGAATCCATCCTCCCATTGGAGCATCAGGATCATCCACTGCAAGCGCAAAACTTTTAGCAGCTTGAGGCGGATTTTTCCAATGAAGCGGAGGGGAAAGATCTTTCCCGTCACATGTATACTGTTCCGGAATATCTCCTCCCGGTTTAAAAGCATCTGTCTTTATTTCGAAGGCCACTGCTGAATTTAGAAGCTGAAAGAGAAAGATAAACAACGCGGCGCTTAAACATAAAGCCGTGTTCGGCAGTGAAGGAAAAAGAGCGGGAAATCTTTTAAAGGGTTTCAAAATTAAACTTTACGAACATTGGCTGCTTGTTCGCCTTTCGGGCCGCTTGTGAGTTCAAATTCTACTTGCTCACCTTCTGCAAGTGTTTTAAAACCATCGCCCTGAATAACGGAATAATGCACAAACACATCCTTTCCAGAATCAGCCGATTCAGGAGTAATAAACCCATAACCTTTTTGATTGCTAAACCACTTCACAACACCTTTTGCCATAAGCAAACCTTCCTTTCTTATTGCCAACAGGTGATGAAATAAAAAAACCGCAAGTTGAGTTTTTAGCTTGCGGTTTTAGTCGGTGATGATTTTCATCAAACCATGCCTGTCTTGAATGTTCACTTTTAATTTTAAATAAACTTCCCTTCTCGCGCAAGGGTTATTTCAAATTCAAAATTATTGACGCCTCCGTCCCATGACACGCAAAAGCAGAAGGAAGAGATTGATAAAATCAAGATAAAGCGTCAAAGCCCCCAAAAGTGCCATTTTTCTCAAGATGTCTCCAGATTCAAATCCCTGTTGATGAATGAGTTTGAGCTTCTGTGTATCGTAAGCTGTGAGGCCGATGAAGATCGCAATCCCTGCATAGGTTACAATCCAGTAAAAAACTGGGTTTTTGAAAAACCAATTTACAATAGAGGCAAGAACTAATCCGATCAGCGCCATAAATGAAAAACTTCCAACTGAGGTAAGATCTCTTTTGGTCACAAATCCATAGAGACTAACCGCTCCAAACATGCCGGCTGTGACAAAAAAGGTGGAAGCGATCGAAGCGCTCGTATAAACCAGAAAAATACTTGAGAACAAAATTCCATTGATGGTGGCATAAATACTAAAACCAATCGTTGCTGTCAGAAGACTGAGCCCGAGGATTTGACTCGAAAGCCAAAACACAAGCCCAATCTGGGCAATAGCCAATATCAGGAAAAGGCCGAAATTCCTGGCTAATCCAACCGCTATGGAAGGATTGAGAGCTGCCCATCCTGCCACAATTCCAGTGAGCCCAAGGCCCATGGCCATCCAAAAATAAACTTGAGAAAGGAAATTTCGCTCTGAGGCCTCTGCTTTTCCTAGCTCTAAATCAAACGGTCTTTCGCGATCCATGTAAATCCTCCTTCTACTTTTAATTAACGTCTCATCCCAAATTCAAGTTTAAGAATCGAGACGATAAAACTCTGTTCAATTTTGCGCTAACGCCCGAAGTTTTTCAATTCCAAGGCGGAAGCAGAAATTACCAAACTGCTCTCCCTGTTCACGTTTCAGTTTATACAATTTAAACACCTGGGTCAAAGTGTTTAAAATCTCAGTTTCGGGTAAGTTTTCAGCGTACACTTGATTGAGACGTGTGCCATCTAAATTTCCGCCTAAATAAACATTGTAAGTACCTACCGCTCTTCCAACAAGGCCGATTTCCGAAGAATAAGGCCGAGCACAGCCATTGGGGCAACCCGTCATCCGAAGCGTAATTCGCTCATTTCCCAACCCGAGCTCATTCAATGCAATTTCCAATTGGTCGATCAAAGCAGGCAATGTCCTCTCTGATTCCGTAATGGCAAGACCGCAGGTTGGAAGCGCTGGGCAAGCCATTGAATTTTTGAGAATCATAGAAAGCTTGCTCGGCAATGGAATTCCGTAAGTTGCGAGGAGTTTTTCAAATTCAGTTTTTTGGTTTTCCTTAATTCCTGAAACCAAAAGATCCTGCGTCGTTGTCAAATAGACGGGAGTCATGAAACGTTTCACGATCGTCTGAAGGCCGGACTTCAGACGGAGCGTGTCTTCATCTTTAATTCGGCCGTTCTCAATCGAAATACCAAAATACCAAAGCCCATTTCCCTGTGTCTGCCAACCCAAGTGATCCTCAAATCCTTTCCAACTGATTTGGTGAGCAGGATTTAATTTATTGCCAAACCGCTTTTCAACCTCCGCTTGAAACCATGGAAGCCCACGATCCTGGATCAAATACTTCATGCGGGCATGTTTTCTGCTCTTCCGATCACCGAAATCGCGCTGCACCAATACAATCGCTTTCGTGATATCAAGAATTTCATTTGGCGAAACAAAACACAAGGGATCTGCAAGACGTGGAAACGTATCCTTTGCGCCATGAGACATTCCGAGTCCGCCGCCAACGAGGACATTAAAACCGGTTAATTGGTCGTTGGTTATTTCCGGAACGATTCCCACATCATTCGTATAGACATCAACGCAATTGTCTTCCGGAAACGCGAGCGCAATTTTAAATTTCCGTGGTAAATACGTCTTTCCATAAATCGGTTCGATTTCTTCCGGCTTCTTTTTGGACAGATCTTCTACCTTCTCCCCATTCAACCAAATCTCGTGGTACGTCCCTGACTTCGCAAGAAATTGATCCGAAATTGCCTTTGCATATTCATAAACTTTTAACTTCACGCGATCTTCAGATGGTGCCGGGCAGCCTAGAACGTTTCGGACATTATCACCGCAAGCTCCTAGAGTCGTCCCAATCTTCTGATTGATACCTCGAATCACACTCCTTAGATTTTTCTTAAAAACAGAGTGGAATTGAAAACCTTGGCGGGTCGTAATCCTCAGGCTGTGATTTCCATAGAGATCAGCCAGTTCATCGTGGACTAGATATTGTTCCGCGGTTAATCTTCCGCCCGGAACTTTGGAGCGAACCATCATGGTATAAAGAGGTTCCAAACCCTTTTTCCGGCGTTCCTTTCGGATGTCACGGTCATCCTGCTGATAAGTCCCGTGAGCTTTGAGTAATTGGGAAGTATCTTTTACGAAATGGGAAGCCTCGGAAGCAAGCTCTTCCTTAATCGTTCCCTGAAGGTAACGACTGTCTTCCTTAATCCGCTCCATTTCTGGGCGAGTATCACGGGTATCATTTGTCATGGGAAATCACAAACCTCTAAAGTAAAACTAACTTATGCTTTTCTTATCTGAAAGAGACGCTTTAGTTTACAGAATATAGCCCTTAGAGTCAAATTTAAGAGAAAGACCTGTTTTTAACTGTTAAAGAAATTTGGTCAATATGCCGAATGTCTTACGTTAGAGGAGAAAAACCTCAAAGTAACTGTTTTTTTAGGTTAAAAAAGTGCTAAATTAAAAGGAGGATACCGTGAAAAAAATTGCGTTTTTGTTAGCGTTGTTTCTTGTAATTGGATCCGTTCCAAGCTTTGCGAACGAATGCCCTATTCACAAGTGGGGTGCTGATAAGGCACAATCCGCTTCTTACCCAACTAAAGTGGTGGGAATGCTAGTAGAAGGGGTTGATGGAGTTGTGTTGTCTCCCCTACACCTCCTTTCAGGGCCTTACAATGACATTGTCAAGGAAAAGCATTACGCCACAGGGCTCTTCACAGGTCTTGGAAAAGGTGTTGTTGGGTTTGGTAAGGATGCGCTTACTGGTGTTTGGAACATTGTAACCGCGATCGTTCCTGGCTACCACGGGGCAGGGTCATAAGACAATTATTTCGTAACAACCTACAGTAATACAAACCGGCATTCTTTTATGAATGCCGGTTTTTTATGTCGCTTAAAATTAAAAAATTTTAACTCTCAGGAAAAAGCAACTAATTTTTTAACGAGGGCGAGCATATCAGGCATAGAACTAGACGGCCCCCCTTTTTCCACAAAAACCGGAGCACCCCACTTTCGAATTTCAATAATGTCGTCTGCGGTTGTTGAATCAATAAAAACAATGGTAGGAATCCGGCGCCCTCCCTTGGCTAAATCCCGATACAATTCAACCCCTGTGCGGACCGGCATTTTAATGTCCAGAATCAGGCAGTGTGGAAGATCCTGTTCGATCAACTTAAAACCTTCAAGGCCGTTAAATGCCATGCGAACTTCAAAACGAGGATCTTTTCGCACTTCGAAATAATCCTGAATAATTTCAATGATCTCTACTTCATCGTCCACAAGCAGGAGTTTAAGTGGATTCGGAAAATCCATTTTGGAGAGCACTGATTTTCGAAAAGCCTTTTCATCAATCGGAAGTTCAATGGACCCGTCCCAAGAAAAACCGTCCTGGCGCACACTGCCAAGGCTGAAACATTTCAATTTTGGAAAGGCGGACTTAAATTGCGCCAAACGGCTTACGATACGTTGATCCACCCACTCCCCTTGAAAAAAAACGACGGTGGGCTGGCAAGATGCAAGCGCAGAAAGATCTGATTTAGATCGAATGATAGTGGGGATGGACTGGGTATCCGCGAAATAGGCGGTCAAGAAATCAATAGATTTGTTATTATCAGTTGCGATTAAGATCGTTTGCCGTACCATGGTGTAGTTATATGCCTAAAAGTTTTTCAACTTCACGTCTCAAGCAAACCAAATCAAACGGTTTTTGAAGAAACACATCCCGGCCTAATTCTTCGGCTTGATCGATCAATACTTGATCGACATAACCCGTATTCACAATCACCTTGGTCAAAGGGCTTGCCTCCTTGGCTACCTTTAAAACCAAAAGGCCTGACATGTCCGGAAGTTTCATGTCGACAAGAAGGACATCTGGTTTTTCACGTTTTAAGATTTGAATTCCTTCTTCTCCGCTATCGGCAGTAAAAACTTGGAAGCCCTCCTCTTCGAAGTAGGCTTTTACTTCTTCCAGGATTCCATTTTCATCATCAACTACAAGCAATTTTGCTGGCATAGGCTAGAAGGAGGTGCAATTTTTATAGTATTGTACCCATTGATTTTTTTGAAGTCAATCAGCCCATCACCTTTCTACTTATAGTGACAGGCTGGCCGGAATCAAGCAAGACAGGTTGGTTTAGTGAGAAAGCCGCTTCCTGAGGTCTTCTAATTCCGCTTTGATTTCCCGTGGAAGCCGGTCGCCAAATTGGCTATAGAACTCTTCCTGTAACTTCAGATCCTCAAGCCACTCTTGGTTGTCAATGGAAAGGAGCTTCTTCATCACATTCGGCTTAAGATCAAGTCCGGTAAGGTCCATACTGGTTGTCTTGGGAATATGACCGATTGGGGTCTCTTCGGCATCTCCCGTGCCATTAACACGGCCTAGAATCCATTCGAGGACGCGCAAATTGTCGCCAAAACCCGGCCAAATGAATTTTCCTTCTTGGTTTTGACGGAACCAGTTCACGTGGAAAATTTTGGGAGGCTTTTTCATCTTGCGGCCCATCGCAAGCCAATGAGCCCAATAATCGGCCATGTTGTAACCGCAGAAAGGAAGCATTGCCATGGGATCGCGGCGGACTTCACCTTGTTTGCCGTACTGCGCAGCTGTTCGCTCCGATGCCATTTGGCTGCCAACGTAAACACCATGTTGCCAGTTGAAACTTTCATAAACGAGCGGCGCAACACGAGCGCGGCGCCCACCAAAAATAATAGCCGAAATGGGAACGCCTTCGGGGTCATCTATTTTTGATGAAAAAGTAGGACACTGCGAAATGGGAGCTGTGAAACGGCTGTTTGGATGAGCACCTAAAACAGGCTTTCCATCTTTATCTTTCATGCCCGGTTTCCAAGAATTTCCCATCCAATCAATTCCTTCAGCTGGAGGTTCACCGTCGCCGCCTTCCCACCAAACTGTTTTGTCCAGAGCAAGCACTACATTCGTATAAATGGTATTTTTCTTCATTGTGGCCATGGCCACCGCATTGGTTTTAGAATTTGTTCCGGGGAGAACACCAAAAAATCCGGATTCCGGATTCACTGCACGGAGTTGACCATCTTTTCCAATTCGAAGCCATGCAATATCATCACCCACCGTCCAAATTTTATAACCTTTATGCTTAAGCCCTTCCGGCGGAACAATCATGGCAAGGTTGGTTTTTCCGCAAGCGCTCGGGAAAGCAGCGGTAATGTATTGAGTCTTGCCATTCTTCTCAATTCCAAGAATGAGCATATGCTCAGCCAGCCAACCTTCTTTTTTGCCGAGCCAGCTTCCGATTCGAAGCGCAAGACACTTCTTGCCCAAAAGCACGTTTCCACCATAACCAGAGCCGACGCTCCAAATCGTGTTGTCTTCAGGAAAATGAAGAATCAGACGGCGGTTGATATCAAGATCGGCTTTTGAATGAAGGCATTTTGTAAATTCGCCGCTCGGGCCAAGTGCCTTGAGGACCTGAGCGCCCATACGGGTCATAATCCGCATGTTGAGGACTACATATATACTGTCGGTAATCTCAATCCCAATTTTGCTAAAAGGAGAACCTACAGGGCCCATGCAAAAAGGGATCACATACATTGTTCTTCCCTTCATAGCACCCCTGAAAATGCCGCTGGCCTTGGCGTAAGCTTCATTGGGCGACATCCAATTGTTATTAGGGCCGGCGTCTTCTTTCGTAAGCGTACAAATAAACGTAAGGTTTTCTGTGCGGGCGACGTCATTGTGTGCTGTACGGTGGAGGAAACAACCCGGAAGCTTCTTTGGATTTAACTCAATGAGTTCTCCAATAGCGAGCGACTCTTTTTCAAGCCGCATTTTTTCAGCTTCTGAACCATCACACCAAACAACGTGGTCTGGCTGACAAAGCTCCGCCATTTGATTGACCCACTCGATTAATTTCTTATGATTGGTGGGGACAGGTAATTTTGAAGATGGCATTGATGCTTCCTTCCTATTGTTTCCCAGTTTATTTTTAGCTGTTTCTGTCACAGACACGTTCCTTTTCTTAAGTATAATGACTACTTAGGCTTATAGAATAAACTGTAAACGAGCTTAAATCAAGAAATTTCTACCAATTAATCTAATTTTTGCCCACAATCAGAATCTTTGGTTCTTTGGCTTTCCTAAAACTTTGGATGGATTCATCAACTAGAGGATGAGCAGATACGGGATTCATTCCTTGCCGGACGAGACGTTCAAAAATTTGATTTCGATACTCGGGAAAATCAAGGTTGATGGCTTGACGGTTTAACTCATCCTTCACATATTCAAGTTCGAAGAGCGATATAATCGAATGTACCCGAAGCCCTGCTCCCTCGAAAATAGACTGCAATAAACCCAAATGAGTCTGAGATCCATTCGCAAATACCATGAGGAAACCTTTTTGTTGAGAAGCACTGAAAAGAGAGGCGATATTTTGAAAATCTTTCAAAGAAAGCTTTCGAAAACCTTCGGGTTGGGCTGCTCCAACCAAAATCACGCCGTAAGATGATGCCTCTTTGCTATGGCCTTTCCAATTCTTAAGAAATCTGAATTGTCCTTGTACTCCTTTTTTATGATACCGTTTAAGGCTTGAAACCACTCGGTAAGCAAGCGGGCTTTCTTCCTCTCCCCAACCGGAGATGTAAAAAGGATCTCTCGGCTTAATGGTTTTCTTTTGAATCAGCTCTTTCCAAAGTCGGAAGACCTGATTCCCTATCATCTCCTCATACACCGGGGAGATCGAGCTCCCGGCCCAGCGCTGATCGATAGCATCACAAACAGGAATCGCAACTACAAAACCAAGAATTGCTAATAAGACGCCCTTAAAAAATTGACTCATGGAAGCAATTGTAATGTTTTAAATTGTAAATTCCATAACTAATAATATGCTATAATAACTACAAGTTTTTTATTCACTACTACAGAAAGTAAAAAATTTTGATGATTATCTACCAAGAAGTACTAGAAGAATTTCAGAAACAAAAAGTAAAATACGTCCTCGTGGGAGGAATTGCTGTCAACCTTCTTGGTTCTTTAAGAAGCACGGCTGATTTAGACATCCTTGTCGAAATGAGCAATGAAAATCTTGCTAAAGTTGTGAGGATCTTGAAACAGAAAGGGTACCGTGTGAAACAACCGATTGATCCGATGAAAATAGCAAATGAAACGATAAGAAAAGATTGGATCCAAAACAAACATATGAAAGCATTTAATTTTTATAAAGAAGACAGATTAAAGGAGGTCGATATCATCATAGAATCTCCTGTATCTTTTGGGCAAGCCATCAAAACAGCTTCTCGAATTAAAATCGGGAGCATCACGCTGCCTGTTATTTCCATAGATGATCTTATTAAAATGAAGAAAAACACAGGACGTTCGGTCGATAAATTAGACGTGGAAGAATTGAAGAAAATAAAGAAACTGAGGAAGGAAAAATGATTTTTAAATGGGAAACTGAGGAAGAGCGCCTTTCGCGATCAATGAAAATACCTCCCAAAAAGAAGTTGGAATGGCTCCATCAAATGCATGAATTGATCGCCAAGTCTTCTTCAAAACGCGAGAAGCAGATAAGACAGAAATTGCGAGAGATGCGCTAAGCGGATTATGCAGCAATCTTAATTTGATAGGCTTGTATGGCAGTTCGCACTTTATCTTGCAAAACTAGCCTGAAATGTTCATTTACCTCTGCATATGCTCCAAATGCTTTATGAAAATCATAGGGAGCATACAACGCCAATAAGACAGCTTTGGTTAGAACATCTAAATCATTTTGTCCAGCGTGTGCAATTGCCGAAACATTATCCGGTATATTTACAAACATTGGGCCTTTCTTTGTTAAAACAACTGCAGAACCTGTGTTTCGTGATTCAGCATCTTTAATGGCATCTACAATATTCTTAAAGTTATCATAAAAATGTATAGTACTTGGAAGATTATTTCTAAGGAACATTTCATGCTTGCGCTCGATGGATTCCGGCAAAACATAAACCGAAAGCTGAGCATGTGGCAATTGAATTGTTTTGCCTTTGTCGAGTTGAATATTCAAGAGCACAGCCAGCACTGAGTTTGTTTGAAGCGAGACATTATTAACTGAAGCAGCTCCTCGATTACGAAGCACGGCTTCAGCATTGGACTCGGCAAATTCTTCGTCACTAACTAATGTTTCCATCGGGCTCAGGCCATCTAGTAAACCAGCCTTCCAAACTTCCCTGACAAGCGCGTGAGAAAGTTCATGAGCAATAATGGCTTGAAGTTTTATCATCGATAAGTTATATCTTTCTTTGTCACCCTTCATCTCAGCATCCTTGATTTTCTTAAGAAGCTCTTCTTGAATGTTCACAGAATTGTTAACCGTACCATCACGATTTACACCCATCACAATCCTGGCAATTAAACCTTTCAATGGAAAAACTCTTGTTTCAGCTCTCGGCGTCGCGGTGAATTTTTGTAACAAGTTTATAATATGATCTGGAGTCAAACCAATTTCTGGATGCTCTTCCAGTAGCTTAACTAGACCTAAAAATGTTGGATCATCTGTATCACCTGCTAAAGCTTTATACATAACTCTTCCATATTGACCGCCAATCGAATCGGCCAGATTTCTAAGCGTCACTTCGTTAACCCGAACAAACTCACGAGTTTCAGATCGAGCCATTTCTCCCTTGAGCATCGCTAATTCTTCTCCCGCCGCCGGCGCAACCCGCAATTCCGCCCGAGCTTCGGCACGCTTGGTTGCCACAAATCCGCGCATATTTTGTTCCCGCTCTGAACGCTGCTTTGTTGAAATTGCCTCGAACACCACATTTTCAAACCCGACATTTCCAAGCGCAGTGGTTATTGCATCGCTCGTATGTTCATAATATTCTTTGTCTCTGGGACCACTTACTGGTCTTGTTACATTGAAGTCAGTGATGATGACCTTACCGCCTGGTTGAAGTTTAGGCGAGATTTGTTTAAATGCTTGATCTATGTTCAGGTGGCCTATTGCCTCCGAAATAATTACGACATCAAAAGTTCCATTTTCTAATGTCCGTCCGTTTTCTAATCTTAGCTCATCCAGTTTATGAACGTCACCCACACGAAATGCAAGGCTTCCACCATTCGCATTGGCTGCAACTCTAGTTTGCCATTCTTCGTCTGCATAATTTACTAGTTCTTTAAGGACCTCTATGCCAAGCACGTGATGGCCTTGCATCGCAATACTAAATTCGAGATTGCCAAAGCCAGAGCCGATCGAAAGTACTCGTAGTGAGGTTTTTCCACGTTCCTTTGCGATTTTGGAAATTTTATCGATCCACCACTGCTGCATTTTTGGATCTACATAAACAACACTCATTCTTTCCTTCCTTTGCATTACGTCCTCTACAAACGTCTTTTTAAGCTGACGCATAGGCTGAATACCATTTTTTGGTTCTTCAGATTCTGCGCGGGCGGGAGCTTCGGGCCGTACTTCGGCACGACCGAGTTCGCCTGTGTTGGCAAGCAGATCATTCAGCGCGATTCGATAAGTAAGGAATTTCTCACCATTTTTTTCACTCTCCGTCCCGCTAAAACCAAGGCTTTGATAAAAATGGTTCTGTAATTCGCTATCGAAATCAACAGCTACTCCAATATACTGATCTAAATCCTTTCCGCCATCCGAAATCTCGAGCGCCAGATTACGCAATAGCTCTGAACCGATTGTTCTCCATTTTTCTTCAAATTGTGAGTCAATTTGCAGGGTTTCCTCATCGGGTTTAATGGCCAATTTTGAAACCGGAGTGACTCGAATTTGCTTTTGCGTCGAGTCGGGCCCGGTTACTGTTGGATTAACCAATAGGAAACCTTGCACCTCATCATTTTCAACATACATACTGCTTAGATCCTTTCGATCACCAGCCAATGTTTTCTTAACCTTATTTTCACTGATCCAGAAAGTTCCGTTATGAGTCAATTTAGCCACTTCACCACCAATTTTCACAACTTGTCCCACAATATTCTCATCATACCCATCAATAACTTGAACGTTACCGAGTTTCGATTTTTCAGGCTTTGACCCATTTAAGTCATCCTGATAACTGAGCGCCATATCTTGATTGATGATATCCAATGACTTGAACCAATCGTGAATATCAACCCGCTCGAAACCTCGCTCATGTCCATATGAGTGGCCAACGTTATAGTTCGCTACGAACGAAATATCAGCTTTTGGATTCACTTTGCGGATATTGTAAAAATCACCATGCCAGTTCGTGCCTCCGTCTTCTTCCTTGTCTGACGACCGGAAACCGTCAATAATCTGAAGTTCATCATATCCTGCTAATTTGGCGGCTCGTCTTTGCCGCGATGAATAATAAGCTCGATCAGCTTTGTCACGAACGTATCGTTCAACATGAATACCCAACGTTCCAGGTTCAAACGGTTTTTCCTGTCCCTCAGCAATTACCTTTCTTTCTTCAACTAAGTTCGCTTCCCGGTCGCCCGTAATTACTTCTATCGGTTGATCTGTAGGTAACCACTCCGGCGGAATTCCTTTGATGCCACGTTTTGGACCTTGAAGCGAGATTTCTTCTTTCGTGGTCCCGATGAAAATAATATCCCCATGCGGTTTATCTTTCCACTCATCCAGAATGGCTAAAGTTTGAGCAACAAACGCCCGGTTATCAGCGCCGAGAGCAGAATCAGGGTCAACTGAACGGAATATACCTGACTTATCGTAATAGCCTTTGCCATTCTTCACAGCATCAGACGTGTCATAGTGCCACTGAACAACTTGCGGTTTCAAACGTTTATCTGTAGCTTCCAACACACCTAGGAAAGCACTATCTGTTCGTTCGGTTCTGAACTTGTAACCTGCTGCCGTCTCTTTAAGTTCTTTCTCATGCCAATCTATGATTTGCTTTTCCTGACCGCTAAGACCTATGATTTCGTGAGCCCGCTTAAACCTTTCTAAGTCTTTTCTTGCTTTCTTTCTGAAAGCTTCTGCACCATTTCCCACAAGCCCCCGTTTATTGATCTCGTCAGAAATAACCTGCTCCTCACCATAATCTTCCACTTTTTCCTTGGAAGCTTCACGAACCAACTCATTAAAGGAATGGTTTTTGATAAAACTTTTGAGGTCACTCATATGTTTTTTATTTTGCACATCATGATCTTTCAAATATGCATCGATCTTTTCATTCCAGATTCTGCGAAGCATAGGAATCATACGATTAATTTCGCTCTTAATTTCCTTCGTTACGCTTTCATCCACTGTTGCCCAAGTAGAACTATCAACGCCCTTTTGAATCTCACTGATCATTTCTACCAATTGAACTTCTATTTTATTCGAACGCCTCTTCGGATCTGGCTCGCTCGTAATCCCCTGATTCTCAAAGAGGGCGCTGCTGGACTTCAGTAACGTATTTCTAACGTGTTTTGAAAGCCGATTCCGAAGCGAAGTCTTTTCAGCCGGGCTGGATACTTTTTCTTCGATTCGCAGAATCTTTCGTTGAATTTCTTCTTGCGTCAAATTTGCCAAGAGTAAAATATCATCCAAACTCTTCGAATAAAGAAGAATCTTGTTAGCCCTTGCAACACCGCCTGGTTGTGCCCGCAGTTTAAGGATGGTGTCAAACACAAGTGACAGCTTCCACCTAAGTTCCTCTGCCAATTTTTCATCGCCTCTAACGTAAGAATCTCTCTTTCGCGGATCAAGATAACTCGCGATGTTAGGAAGTATGTGGTTATAATCGTAGGTTCCATTCGTATCAGGGTTATGGAATTGACCGCTCACTTGTAAGAAGTGCGTGAATATTTCTTCAACGAGATTTCCTTCTGCGTAGAGACGATTCCATTCACGAACAGCAATTTTTTCAGCTTCTTTTTCACCCTTCCCAGCTTTAAGCGCCTCTTGCATAGTCTTTTGATAAGCTTCGTTTAAGAATTGCTTAGCTAAGCGCCCAGCGCTACCTTCGTTCGGATGGAGAAAGTGTCCTGCTTCGTGCAAACCAGACGCGCCTACGTGAGTTTCCCACATCACAACAAGACCTGTTACTTTAAGAAACTTACTTTTATCTTTATCAAACCGGTTCTTATCGTACGTCACCGTTCCTGACCAGGCACCTTCTCTAATGCCTTTCCATTTTCTGGAAATTTTATCTTGAACATCTTTATCAAGTACTAATGCCACGATCGGAATATCAGGTATCCCTTGCTGCTTAAGCCAGCTTTGGTTTGCTTCGGTTCGCGTTCCTTTTCTCGGATCCCACTTCGCATCTGGAATTTCAATCAACGCAGAAATATTCTCCGCTCTAAACTGAAGCCCTTTAAGATCTTCGCGCGTGAATTTTTCTGTTTCTTCCCGAGAATTTCCATTTTCTCCAGGCATCGAATTCAATTCTGTAAGTAACGCATCCCAACCTTCTTCCCGTTCCTTTTCATTAGACGACTGGAGCTTCTCTATGATTTCTTTGCGAATGCCATGATCGCCGTAAATAATCGACTCAAGTTCCCTTTTTCTACGTTCCAAGTCTAATGCACCCAATTCGAGACGTTTTTCAAGTGCTTTAGAGAGAACTTCGTCTGCTCTAAACTCCATTTGTTTTTTGGACGCTTGCAGCTCGTAATGGATACTCAAACCTTCAAGCAGGTTTTGAACTTTCTTGGCATTACCATCAACTAAGGTTAACACTCGTTTAAAAATCTCTTCGATGGCGTCTGGTGGAGAATTTTTCAACTCGGATGGCCGCTTAAAGGAAATGATCGCCTCCGCGCGTTCGCTCAGTTCAACGTGAGAAAGGTTGAATTTTTCATCTAGAAGTTTTTTGAGCCACTGCATAAACGCGTCATTCGTTCCGTAACCAATTCGTCCGCGCTCATCAACCAAATATTTTAAAATATCACTCAACCGTATATCACTCGTAAGCCCCAGTGCGTTTAGAAGTTGGTAAATATCTTGGAACTTTAAGTAAAGCATTCGCCGTTCGTCTTCTGGTAAATCTACGGGTATTCCTTTAAAAAGTTTTAGGATTTCGTAGAAAGAGCCTGGGCCGTATAACCGAGCTGAATTTGCAGATTGATGCAGAACATCCAAAGTTGGATTTTCTTGTCCCGCCAATATTGAAAGTTGCATGATCGAAGATGCGGTTGCCCGAGTAAGAAGATTATGCGGAATCGTCCCGTTATTTTTGCTAGTTACCACTTCCATAAAATTGGCCATCTTATCAATCACATCTCTCCTTAAACTTCCATCTAAGAGCGTAAAGATCTCTTTCCAATTAAGTCCTTCCTTCTTAAGGATTTCGTCTAACTGCTTTAAGTTAAGAAGGTAGAACAGTGGATAATCTTCAAGTTCTTTATCAAGTCGTTCTTCAATCGCGAACGGGTCGGAACCGCGGTTGAATCCAAGGAATGCCTTGAGAGCTTTTTGACGCAATTGTTGCTCGGCGCGGGCTTTCTTTGCTAAGTCACTATTACCGGTTATCGCTCCAAAAAGGTCGTATACTTTTAAGGTTTGCTCGCGGTAATGCTTGCGTAAACTCAGAATCTTCTCCTGTTTCACCGATTCCGGCAAATTAAGCCGAACTTTGTCCTTACCGAGTTGACTTTCATCGGTCATTGCCTCTTCGCGGCGAACAAGCCTAATAGCTGCCACTGGATGATCCGATTGCTCGGAACGAATGATTTCAACTTGATAATTAATACTACCTAGAGTAATTTTACTATTGTCCACTAATTCTTTTTCGCCACCGTTTTCTTCAATATAAAATATCTCCTTGCCGTCCTTTTCCTTTCGATAAAGCTTGACAGGCCCCGTTGCTGTTTTGAGTACGGAACCAACGAAACCAGGCTCTCCCTTCGTAAGAATCGGAGAGAAGTAAGGAACATCAACTGAAACTACAATTTGACCGTTCTCTCCATAAACAGACATTTTTCGGGTTCCCAATGTGAAGGTGCTTGGCTCTTTTTTATCTGCCTTAATGTCAACGGGCTTATTACCTTCCTGATTACCTTCTATGGTGACTCTGTTGTGATCAATCCTGGTCGCCACCACACTGCTTGCATCTTTTTCCTTAAGTTTCGGCTGCTCAATAGTATTCAAAAGATCAAGTTGAATTATAAGCCGCAGCAAGTCACATTCAGCCCCACGGCAACTATCGAGTTTCATAAAGGTACGACCAATTCTGGCGCGCTCGCCTTGATCTTGAATGCCGGCTTCTAAGAAATAGCGCCTCGCTAAGGTGTCCCGATCAACTCCGGTCACAAACCTTAATGACCTGTCAATTAGTGGAGTTAAAATATTTAGCGTGCTTCCAAGTTTTTCCTTCAACTCTGAAGCGGATATCTGTTCCAAGTTGACGTCCTTACTCATTTTCTCCAGTTTGGCTAATTTGTTTTTATCGATCGCATCTAAAATTCTTAGCGTAAGTGGTTTTTGTCCAAGGAAGACGTGAAGCAGTTGAACACCATTCGTTCCCCGAATCCATTGAACAAGTCGATCCTTCCAGTATGATAGCTCTGTAATACTCTTAGGTTTTACGTCCTGATAGTGTTTCTTAAGCCATTTTTTAAGTATCAAAATCACGCTGCCTACCAACACATATTTCCCAATAGAACTCAAAATTAGGGAAGCTAAAAAGGAAAACGGTTTCATAAACGACGTTGTAGCCAAAAATGTCGATATCGATTTTGAAACTACAAGTGAACCTAAGAGACCAAATCCGCTCAACAACAGTTTCGTTACTACAACAAAGGCTAGGATTCCGATCGCTGCTTTACCAATAAAACGTACTGTTTTTTCGCGAGACGTTTTCTTAAGCGCTGCCTGATCCTTAAAAATCTTAACTAGTTCTTCTTTTGTACGGCTTGGGGCTGCTGGTTCCCCTGATTGAAGCTTGTCTAAAATCTCAGGCACATCTCTTATTTTATTCACTCGAAATGCCCTGCGGACGCTGCCAGTAATTGACTGCCCATTTGATTGCTCAAAAATTCCTTGGAGCATGGTTTCCAACGCCGCAACATGACTTGCTGACACGGGCCTTCCAAAAGCTAATAGCATATCTACAGCAGCTCTCTTTGCGGCCTTAGGTGGTGAGGAAAGGTCTAAGCCTTTAATATACTTCCATAACTTCTTACGTTCGGGATTCCGGATGAAAGCACGAATGGGAATTTGACCTTTGAAGAACCACGTAATCGGTTTCCAGATCTTCAAGATAAACCTCTTTCCCTCGAGCCTGAGCCCTCGCAGAATCTCCGCTTTAATGAGGTTGATTCTAATCTTCCAGGCGGCGCGGCGCTCCGCTTTTGGTTTGGCTAGATTCTTTGCCATTTCTCGAGCTATGCTTTCCTTGCTCGGTAATCGGAAGAACTTTCCTGCCCACCGTACAAGCTGATACCTAAATCCCTTTTGAGTCGAAAGATTGAACGTGGTCTCCGCATCAAATGCTCGAATCTGATCTCGAGTACGTCTGAGATCGTCCTCTCGATTTGCCGAACGAATCATTTGTTCGCGCATTTTGTTTTTATCACCGACCTGGATTTCGATCGAACGGATTGCTTTTTCAAAATCCTTACCCTTCACGCCACCTAACTCCTTGGCAATTCCAAGAATTTGCCTTCGGAGCTCTGTTACAGGATCGTTTGCCGATAGAACTCGCGCGAGATCTGAGCGGGACAGTCTTGATCGAACTTTAATGTAATTGTCTTCGCCAACCTCTCTCTCGAATTGACTCAAAGCCATACCCAATGATGTCAAGTTATTGGCTAACGACGCGTCAACCACTCCTAGAGGAAGAAGGCCTTCGTCAATCAAAGAAAGAAGGAACTTTAGTATGTCTATCTCATCCTTATTATCTAAGACATTAGAAGAATATCCGATGGCAACCATAACCTGCTTAAAATTCTCTCTTAAGATCCAGAGATTACTTTCTGCCTGTTTATCACCGCCATCTCCTTCACCTGCACCTGCGCCCGAAGTACCACCGGCCCACAGTCGATGAGCATAGCGGAGCAACTCAACATATTCACGTGAAAGTTGTTTTTTGCCGGCCTTGTCCTTATAAACCAGCGCTCGTTTTTTTCCTAAATCATTTTCTTCTCCCAATTGATTAAGGTCTTCTTCAGAAACATTCTGGAACATCTGAAGGTGAGTATCACGATCAGGTTGTTTTTTCAAACTTTCTGCTGTATGGCTTTCCGGCTGATAGTGGCTGCTGTTGTAGCGGGCAATCAAGGGAAGATCAGTTACAGTAATCCTTTGATCCACGATCAATTTAACATCTGAAACCCGCTCGACATCGAAGAATGCTCTTGTTTTAAAACTGATTTCCCGATCTTCGGTCTTCCGTTGGCCATTTTCTATATAAGTAAGAGTAAACTTGAGGGTTAGATGATCCACCTTTCCATGAATATTGAGACTATCCGCGGCATTAAGTTTAATCTCAGAAATTTCCACATCTGTTCGATCGCTAAAGAGTTGATCTTTGACTTTATTTCTGAAATCATTACTTGCGACAATAGTGTCAACTTCCGCTTGCCGTTGTGCGAAACTCTTTTCTTTATTTCCGATGAGTTTCACAATTTCTAGATCCAAATTAAATATCATTCCATTTTCACTAAAGAATGCTTTCCGCGGATCTTGCCCAAAAAGCGGCTTTACTTCTCCGGTGATTGCATTCCGAGCGCCATTGCCGATAAGCCGATCAATTTCCTCTTGAACCTTCTTAACATATGTGCCCTCTTCGCCCTCGACTTCTATCAACCGTTGCCGCAGCTTAAAGTACTCTTCTAAAGAGCGGTTAAATTCATCTTTAAGCGCATCTGTGCCATGTTTTCCTTGCTCTGCTTCAATACGGGTATCCCGCAACAAGTTTTCTTCGTAACTTTTGATACCCTTACGAAGTACCTCTGCTATATCTTCCTTTCCTGCTCCTTGACTTGCTTCGGCATATAAGGAACGAATCCACCGTTTATGTGCATCCTGCACGGTATCCGTTAAACCCTTAAGGAGCATGTCGCTCGTGTGCAAAGTTTGCTTGCGCTCCAATATTCTGCGAAGCTCTTCCTTATTAATCTTATTTTGAAATTCACGATTCCCCTCGCTTTTTTTGTCGTTAGCTAATATCTTGGCTTTCTCTTGACCTTGAATAGGCGGAACCTTTAGGCTCGGATCATAAAAAGCAATTGTTGCGGGATGAAAAACAGTCGTTCCGGTTATTTTTGGATCAACGAAAAAGTTTCCAGCAGAAATCTTCAACTTGTCTTTATCCACTTGAGCAAGTACTTCTTCCATAGAAATTTCTCCACGCTCAAACTTATGAGCCAACTCCTCCGTACGTGCCTTGATAAATGTCCCATCTCGAGGGTCTCGAATACCGCGGTCGCGCTTTGCTAGCTGAATAAACTCAAAGAGAGAGAGATGATTATCTACGAGTGCAAGCGTACGTACATTTCCCATCAACTCCACGTCTACGCCTCGTGTCGCTCCTAAATTAAAGAAAAATGCCGTCCGTGCCATAGAGTCATAATCATTTCTTTGCTTAAGCCACGATTTTACGTTCTCTGTTTCTTTATCCGCGCTTTGTTGAGCAATTGGCCTGCGTATCTTTTCAGGTTCCAACTTTCCGTTTTTCAGACTTCCCAAGGTATAAAGATCCCACGTCGTTCCGGGATTTTTGACAACAACATAGCGGAAACCTCTCTTCAAAAGCAATTCCCGGATAAGGCCTTCTTGCTTATCGTGAACAAATTGGTTTGAATCGATATTCCTTAGTCCAAAGTAAATAAGAAGATCTTGCATGGCATTTGGATTTTTATCCTTATCTGCAACTCGAGCTAAAAGCCCTTTCTCGCCCATAAGGCCGTTGAGATCTGTCAGTGTTTCAATATCTTTGTCTCGCAAGCGGGACCAAATAGAATCTTCCGTAACATACGTTTGACTAAACACGCCATAAGCGTCTTCGGCCAATTTGCTCAAATAATCTAAAGTTCCCGAAAAACCGGTTAAAATAGAACCGCCCCGGCGAAATTCACGCAACGTTTCGCCTCGAGAGGAACGAGTCGCATCCGAAGAATAATTAACACTTCCTAAAAATCCGATTATATTCTTAGCTTTCTGACTCTTGCGTTTTAATCCTTCGTCAGAAAAGATTTCTTCGATCTCGTCTTTTGTGGCTTTATCCGTATCTTCCAGAAAATCGCGGGCGAAAAATAAATCCACAATTTGCGTATAGGCCTGAAGATAAGGATCGCTTTGAACTAATCTTGGCGCTACTGCATAGCCTGCTATAACCTTAATCGTAGGATTGAGTTTTAATTCCGTAAGACCTTTTACAAGCTCTTCTCCAGAGTTCTTTACACGCTCAAAAGCACCTTTAAGACTTCGGTACCGCATTGCGTCGCTTGCACCAATTACTTTTTCCAGATTGCCAGTTTGCGCCAGAGCTTGCAATTCCCGTTCATCTAAATTCACAAGCAAGGATCGTACGTCTCCCTTAAGAAATTCATTTGAAAGGTAATCCTGCATCAATTTGCCGCCCATGGCACTTCCTGGTTTTGCTCCCAGCTCCTGATAATATTCGATTTCGCTTCCGAAAAACTGCTTTAGTGCTTTGCTAAGGCCTGAAAGCGATTTTCTTAATTCCTCTATCTTTACCTTCTTTGCACCTTTAACCTTAGAAATTTTTTGTTTAAAATCTTCGTCCTTAGCTTTTAAGACGTCATCAATATCCTCCGGCTTTAAGTTCCAAACCTTCTCGGATGCCAGGTGTGTAAATAGTGCCTTGATAAACCCGCTCTCTAAATCAAACCCTTGATCTATAATTTCTCCGCGCATGCCTTGTTCAGCCCAGTCCAGAAAAGGCATTGGCTTCTCAGATATCAATACCCCTTTCTCGTCAAAGAAACGTACGGTTACTTTAAGAGCGCTTCTCAAAAGAGGAAGGAAATCTTTACCCAAAAGCTCATGAAGCTTTACAGGAATATCGTAAAGGGCTGGACGCGCATCTTGAATGAGCTTAATAATCTGCTTTCCTTGTTCAGCGAGTTTGCCCTCACCCTCACTGCTTAAAATCATAACGTAAAAATTGTGTTCTGATTCTTCCTTTTCCGTTCGCTTCCCTTCCCGGGCCGCTAATTGTTCCATGCGGTTCTTAATCATCTTTTGCATTTCCGCTTCTTCAAAAGGCGCAATCCCACGAATGATTTCTTCCAAAACAACTTCCTGACCAGCCAATCCTGCTATTTTGGAAATCCCGCTTGTCAATTGTGCGACCTGCTCTTTGATCTGTTCATTTTTCTCAGAGCGCAAGGCCATTCGGAGTAAACTTGAATCAATCTCGCTTGACTTTCCTTCCTTCTGTTTTTTCCATGCCCCAAGATCAAGTCCAAAAATTCCATTCGTAACATCATAAATATTTCCAAGCTTATCTTCATCCTCCGCAAGTTTTCGGTCCATCACTCCCGCCTGGCCGCTCGTTTGAACTCCTACCTCATCAAAACTGGTATCCGCTTCATCCATAATTACGAACGACCCCTCAAAAATGAGTTTTTTAAGCCTCAGAATCCGGTCAATCTGTTGTTGGTCAATTTCTCCTTTTTTCTGAAGTAGATTCGATAAACCTTTCAGTGTTAAGAAATCGGCAGCTTTTCCATCCACAACAACAGTGGTGGCTTTTTCAACCCTCTTGAGATATTTATCCGCTTCCGTTGGATTGCTCTCCACCATGTTCAGAAGCGTTTCATCAAGCTTCTCTATGTTCATTACGAACCCGGATTCCGGATGTCCTTGGACATACTTCTGTAATGCATTAAGATCTTCATCCTCCTGAGTTTGAAGATAAAGAACTGGGTTGGGCAACATAAAAAGAACGCGATTGAGATCTTGCTTTCCACGAACCAACCCGAGTTCCCTGAGCACTTTAGTACCATTCGTTTTGTCTTCCTGAATCAAACGGGATAAAATTAACTGTGCGATCGCGAAAATGGTAGAGGTCTTTCCGGTACCTGCCAAAATTTCATGGAACGTATTGGGCATGAACATCAAGTTGGCAACTGCCACCGGTAGAATGGTACCGTAACGTTCTGGAAACTTACTAATATTGCGAAAATCTTTTCCTATGGCCGTAGCAAAAAGCGAAACGGCTTCATTAAATGTCTTTGCCGCATGCGTCATTGCTTCAGCACGCTTTTCGATAGCAGCATCAGACCACTCCTGATGCTGGTTCCTAAGCTCCTCCGTCAAAACCTTCTTATCCTCAACAGCTCGGACGCCTTCTGGATCTTTCCGAAGACGTATGAGATCTTTAATTTTATCGGCGCCTTGATTTGGGATAAAGTCACCATTGACAAGTTTCGAGCTGTTTTCAAGATTCCATCCTTTCTGATTTGCCAAATCAGAATAACGTCTTTCCGCTTCCTCTAAACGCCCGCCAATGATGCTGCCAACAGTATCCAATTTCGGTCGATAAAAGACGTTGCCGTCTTTTGTAAATTGTTCGTTGTTATGGAGCGAATGATGGTAAAAGTCTTCAATGTCATTCCGGAGACTTACAAGGCCTCCGCTGTATTTATAGATTCCAGTTGTCAGATCGCTCAAAGTACCGTAAAGCTTTAAAGACGCCTCATCAGTTGCATTCAAGTCTCTATAAAGCCGATCTATCTCCGCCCTGAACTCCTCCTTACTGGATGGATATTGTCCTTTTGCCTCAAGGTTAATCAGTCTACTGATTTTGCGCTCTGTATCATCAAACTGTTTCCTAAGATTTGTAATATCTTCTCGAATTATTTCATGGGCAAGTTGCGAATCAGGATTAGAAAGCGTAACAGCCTTGGTTCTCAAACTGCTCAATTTACTGTCTAAGCGGTGAACATTAGTTGAAAGTTCATGGTAATAAGGGATGGTTTTGTTTGGCGCCGCCTCAAGTTCCGCTTTAGCAATATCTCGCCACTGGGTAACGCCTTTGATTAATTGATCTAAAAGTTCAAGGCGTGATACGGTAAGCGTACCGCTCTTAGGATTCACAACCGCGCGGGCACCGGCAAGTGTTTTTCCAACAGGAGTAGCTAAACCCTCTTTTCCTATATCAGAAGTAGTAAGGCCATCAACAATTTCGATTGTTCTTCCGTCTTCGAGGATAACATTAAATTTTTTAGCACCTTGCGCCACTTGAATTTCATATTTACCTGTTTCCGTACCATCACTCAATTTTTTAGCTAAGATTTTTAATTCTTGCGTTTGAGTTAGATGCGAGTTTGCAAGCATCTTTTGAAGAAGCGCTCCCAACGCCTGGTCTGAAAGAAATTTCTGATACTCTTGGGTGCGCACTACATCCACCAGCTGGCTCAATAATTGAATGTCATCTGTTTCTGAGATATACGAGAGAATATCGCTTGGTGAAAAACTGCCCTTGCCGATCTCAATCTTACTTTCCTTTGACTGATGAGTCTCTTCATAATAAGGTTGCCGGAATTTCTCAATTAGACTGAAGCCGTCGATGCCGCTTCTTAAAAGCTCACCTTTAAGTGTGTCCATCTTGGTTTTTTTAATTTTCTCGCGGGTTTCGGCTTCTTGTTCTTGAAGTTTAAGCATCTGTTGCCACTTGCCTTCAGCTAACAAATTTACCAAACGAATATGCTCGGCAAGGTCAACGATCTGTTTTAAAGTCAAGGTTATGTCCACATTCTCCCTCTCATTCCCAACTTGGTAGGAAACTTTGTGGAAAGTATAAAGTTCGTTTGGATTTTTTCTGGCATTTGCTTGAAAATCTTTAAATTTTGGAGACTCGCTCAAAGCAGCGATACTGCCTGCAAGACCTGCCAACGATAAATCCATTTGATAATAACGTCCTTCCGTTATAACGCCATGAGCTGCATTGTCAGTAGCTGCTTGGGCCAAACGAGTCATTACTTCGCGACGAATTGCAGCAATGTCAGAAAGAGAAGCACCGTTTAATTGTGCTTCAAACTGACTCTTAAGCGATTGACTTAATTCTTTCATCAATGTACGTATTGAATCCTTTGCCTCAACAAGCTTAAGATTAGTTTCTGCTTCTAACTCTGGTGACTCTACTTGCACAACTGGTTGAGCAATTGACGCGGCGGATTGAGGAACCTTGTTTTCAACTCCATGGGCGGCGCCGACGATACCCACTTTTTCTGCGGTAGTTGCGGATGATTTCAATGTTTTCTTCAGACTTACTACAGACGAAATGCCCCAAACAATGGCTGCTACAGAGCCCAACAAAGTTGGGAAGGACGCACCGACGGTTGTATCAGGAGTAACAAAACTAGAAGCAGATGAAATCAATATCGCCGTGAAGCCAAAAAGAGAAGTGAATAAGGAAGCATAAGCACGAGCAACAGAAGTTAATGAACCTTCAGTGGGAATTCTAAAGGCCTCCTTTAAGATTCCTACAACCCCTAGCAAGGGAGCTATTATTGCCTTTTTGAACTCATTTGCTGATGGAGCCTTGCCAAGCTTTGAAATGTCGGTTAAAGCTGCACTAACTGCATGAAGGCCGAATAAAACCCAATAAGGAAGCGGCGTAAGGCTATTCAAAAGCACAGCACCGGTAGAAGAGCCGTGTAAATTGCCAAAGAAATGACCGGCCAAACTTAAGAGTGCTAGCCCAGCAACGCCGATATGCGTTCCCGTAAATAGGCCGCGGGCAGCCTCTTGAGTAGAGCGCCGTGCGGAAAAATCACGGACGGCATTACGAATTCTTTGTCCGAAAGTAGGGGCAGTTGTCGTCGCAGCAGGTTCAACCTGTTCAGTGGAAAGATGTAATTCAGCAACGATTTTAGCCGCGTCTTTGGCCCCCTTTTGCTCAAACTCATTTTGAACTCGCTGAGCATTAGCGTGAGCTTCACTTACATCCATCCCTTTTTCTAAAAGTGCAATTTCGATTAATTCGTGCAAAAGATCGCCTAGGGCTTGCTTTCTTACTTGAGGATCTGCCTTTGGACTCGTAATGTTTTCGAACGCTTTTCGTGGGAACAAAACTCTGAGCTGACCTTCTAGATCTTGAACAATGAGCCCGCCCAACGTTTGTGTTTGTGCTTGACCTTCAACTTCAAATTCTTTCTTAAGCATATCGGGATGTCGGCCGACTCTCACAAGAAGAATTCTTTCCGCCATTCGCTGTGCCTGCTCTGCCGTAATTCCAGCCGCTTTAAGATGTTCTTTGATTGCTTCTAGAATAAATGGTTGATCCTGGGGCATATTCTTCTCCAACGCCCTAAAGACGCGACTCCAGCCTTTCTTCTCGACATCTTGTGCGCTTACTCCCGTTTTTCCTAGCCGCTCAATAAGAGGATTGACCACTCGATTCTCTATATCTTCTAGGATCTGATCGCCATGATGCGATGCACCAACAATTTTAGGACCGCGGCCAATGAATTTCCTCCAGGCTGAAACGATTTCAGGTTGTTGAACTTCTGCAGGAGTTTTCTCTTCCATCTTGACAAAAGGTGTCTCAAGAGAAACGGCCCGGACGTCATTAACACCTTGCGCATTTGGAGTGGAAATATCGAGGTATCCACGGTTACCTTTGTAATGAGCGACGTCTAAATTCACGACACCTTCTTGAATGGAACCGCGCATTCTAACTTCGGTACCACGTACATGCCCGACGAACTGATAAAATCCCACACCTTCACCCGTTACTCCTTTTTCACCATAATTTTGCCAAAGTGCTTGATAGAGAGGAGATCCCTCCACATAAACGCCGGCGAGCAACTCACGGTTTAAAGCGTTCGCTACCGATTGTGCATTTCTGCCATTGACATAATCAGCTATGACACCCCCGTGGACAAAAAGCGTACCGGCCGCTTCATAAGCGGCTTGAATGTTGTGAGCAGTTATGTCATTGCCTAAATTCTCAAATAAGAGCCGCTGTTTGTAGAGCTCAACTGAATCGGTCTGTGCCATACGAACGCTTTGTCTGAACACATCGAGATTCTGTGCAGAAGGAGTTAAAAATTCAGCCAGCCATCGATCACCAAACTCACTGACAAAAGTAACTGGATCGTAACCATGTTGTGTTTTGAAGTCTTCCATACCTGCTTGATCATTGTTTGCAACAAGATCTGTAGCAAAACCGTAAAGCTGCATTTGTTCAATATAGCGATCGAATGCCTCTTTACTGCCAAGTATTTCTATCATCTTTTCAACGGCAAACTGGTTTCCATTGACCGCAGCATTTGTCAGCCAAGTAAAGAGTGATTTATTGCTTTCGACATTATTTGCAAGCAACCCAAAATAAAACATGGCTTCATGGTTTCCTAAAAGCCTTATCACCTTTCCGCCCTCTTCAGCTGCTTTCGCTTGCAAAGCACGGAGGAATTGATCGGTTTCAAATGGATGAAGTCCGCGATCGATAACGTCGCCTACTTGAACAGCTACCGCATTTCCGCCCACCCATTCAAATTCAACTTGTCCGGTTGCTTCCGAGTAACCAAAAACTCGGATCAAGCCCGCTTCAAAAAGATCTTGCAATAACCCCTTCAAATCACCATGGATGTCGCCAATGGCAACGTGCCTTTGTGCCACTGCGTGCGCGAACATTTGAACCGCCTCACCATTGACAGCTGTGATCACGCGAGCAACACGACCTTCCATTAAAGCAGACTTTGTCTGGTCGGCTGCATATCCCCAAATAGCACCAAGATCAATAATTTGATCGAGAGCTTGAGAAGAGAAAAGAGTACGAGCCTGTTTGATATTCGAACGCAACTCAACTGCTTCTTCGTATGTTAAACCGCGATTTGCCGCAGCAATAGAATGGATTGGCCTCAGGATTGATAAAATCACTTCAACTTGTTCGTTCGTCGATAATTCGCCTGCTTGAATACTAGTTCGGATCTGGTCTGCATTCGTAGTGCTAATCTGTCCCGCACGAACTGCTTCATCAACCATGCTCACTGTAGTTTTGTAATCTCTAACCCCGGCTATTTCGATGGCAAGGTATTCGATGGTTTTATCCAACATCTTGTTGACCAATTTCATCTCGGCTTCTCGCCCATCTGATTTGTATCGCTCGTAAAGGTCGGCTTGCTGTTTGGGTAAAGAATCAACAAACGCATTGTAATCCGCTTGAGCGCGTTTCACGTCTCCAGCATATTCAGCGTGCATCACATCGCTCGCTTTCACCGTTCTTGCAGAAGCATCGAAGTATCGTTGTTTAGCAGCTTTGGCTTCTTCTGAATCGGGACTGACTTTGCGAATGTCCTGCCATTGCTTTTCTGCCACTGATTCTTCATATTTAACTTTGGCGTAGCGTGCAGCAGGTGTTTCTCCAAACTCGAAAGGCACAGCAACAACAGCTGGCGCGGTAGGTGCAACGGGTTTCATTTCTGTCTTGGCTTCAACGGTAATAGATGTGGCGGCAGAAAGCGCTGGCTTTACAATAGACGGTGTGGCGGCGGGTTGGGTAACTTCAACAGCAACAGGTTTTTCGGCTTTGCCAGATACAACAGCTTTTTCAGGACCTGTGATAGGAGCAACAGACTTTGCTTGGACTTCTTGAGCTTTGGCAGCAGGTTTAACTTGAGAAACAGGCGGAGTAACTTTTTCTGAAACTTTAACAGCCGCAGCTGGTTTTGCAGCACTAGCACGTACGGCGGGTTCCGCTTCTACCTTCAGCTCCGAAATCTTTTGAGCCAATCCTGTTATCCTCTTACGGAGCACATTCTGTTCTTCTGGTGAAGCCTGTTCTAAGGCTTTCTCAAGATCGGCTTTCTGTTTTTCCCGTTGCGAGATCGCATCCAAGCCCTTTTGCTGAACAACCGAAAGCTCATGTGTTTCCGCTTGTACTTGAAGTGCCCGATAGTCAGCGAGAGCTTTACGAAGGCTTTCAAGCCGTTCTTCTTTCAATTTACTAACAGCTGCGAAAGCCTCCCCCACTTCGCCCGGCACAATATGGTTCAGATAATTACCACCGAATTGATCAAAAAGATTTAAGAGCTGGTAAAGTTTGACTAAAATCTTATTAGCATCGTGTGCTTTGCTCTCTTTCATCAACTCTTCTGCATAAATGGCTGCCTGAAGAGTGCAATTTCCACATTTCGCGTTGAGCGCTTCTAAGATCCAACGGTCTGCGCCAGCGACAAGGAGTTTTTCCAAAATGGGTAGACTGCTTAAAACCTGATCGAGATTTGTCCGTCCCACTTCTTGGTTGATCGTCAATAATTCCTCCAATTTTTGAACCTCGGCAGCATTTAAATTCGCTTTTTGGAGCAGAGTCTCAATTTTTACTTGAGTTTGAGGAGTTGTTTGAGCAGAAGCTGCCTCTTGAGCAGAAAGACCTAGCTCAGCAATTGAAACTGTTTTTGTTGTTTGCTGAATGAAGATCAGGATTGTCGCCCAAAAAGCATTCACTTGGGCTGAATTGAGAACGGCATTTCGGTTAAAGACATCCGAGACAAATTCGCTGAGTGACCAGGAAGAGGTGCTTGGGGCTTTGAGACCGAGTATCTGATAAAGCCTTGAAAGTTCAGCTGCAAACTGTGGGGGAGCCCTTGCCCCGCCCGCTTTAACACTAACGGTGCTTGGCTTTTCAGCTCCTTCAGTAATTACAATTCCCGCTCTATTTTTGGCTGTGTTGTAAAACTGACCTAAAATCGCGGCAAAGGCATCGGATTCACCTTGAGTTAACTTCGCCAACGCCACTTGCGAAATTAAATCATTTAAGAATTGATTGACGTTTTTGTCAAACACGCCGCGAAGTTGCGGTAGGTTTGACTGTGACCGGAAAATCTCTTCTGACAACTTGGCAACCTTAGCCTCTTTCTCTGGCTGGCTAAGTTTCGAATCATTCATTACATCTTTAATTTCATTAATCTTCTCGGCCAAGAAAATAGCAAAATTCCCCACCTGAAAAGCGTCGATCCTTTGATTTAGCCGAATGGGTTCGCTTACAGACAAATTTGAAAACTTTTTCATAATCATATCCTGCCGCTCGAGACCTAACTTTTCTAAAATGCCCGGCGTAGCGAGAAGAGCGTCAAAGACAGCGCTTTGAACAAACGGTGACAATGTCTGAAATTCAGATGAGTTCATACGCGTTTTCAATGACCGACCAATTTCAGAAGCTCGCGCAGGGTCCGCGTCTTTCAGTTCAAAAATGTCGCTAAACATTTTGACGAGAATGTTTACGGTCTTCGAATTAAGAGGATTTTGACCTATACCACCGGGCAGAGAATTCGCCCACTGAACCGCCGATTCCACAGCACGGAACGCTTGAAGTTTCAACTCATAGGTTTTATCAGATATATCAAGATTGAAAAGGTCGAGATGAAACGTACCCTCATAGACTACAGGCATTGATACTAAGAAATCAAACTGAGCATTGGTAACACCGTTAATCACGAGATTAACATTCTTGTTCCTAATCAGGGAAGCTTCGAAAACTGCTTGAGACCGATCTGTCAATTGTGAAACATCAACCCACACGGTGCCTTGCGTTCCCGAAAAATCAGGTAAGGAAGCGACATTTTCATCGTTAATACCGTTGATTATCAAGTTAGATTCGCGGGAAAGCGCGTTAATGAAACTCTGGAGCTTGATCGGATCCGTTACATTCGAAAGGTTTAATTGGAAGATGCCTCTAGAAGTTGCGAGTAAAGAATCTAAATGCTGCTCTGAAATTCCTGTGATCACTACGTTTGAATTTTTGTTTTCATTAAGACTATTAAGAAACGCTTCTAACTGTATTCGGCCATTCACGCCGGAAATGTCTATCCAAATCGTACCTTGTGAATTGAAAAGGTTTGTGAGGCCTGCAATATTTTCATTAGTAACCCCATTAATAATCACGTTGGACTTTTGAGAAATCGCATTAATGAAACTTTGCAGTTTGTCTGTGTTGGTCACTAGAGAAAGATCGAGTTGGAATATACCTTCATAAGTTACAGACATCGCTGTGAGTAGATCTAGTTGCGCATCTGTAATACCTGTAATCACTACATTAGAACCCTTAGGAATTAATTTAAGAAAAGCTTCCAATTGCACTGGATCCGCTAGTTCAGAAATATCGATTTGCCCGCCTTTCATGATTGCCCCAGCTATTTCAACCGCAGAGTTAATGTCTACACCCAGCAGTTTTGCCACCGCTGCAACTTGTATGATTGTTGCTACGATCGCCTCATCTTTCATGCCTCGTTTCCCTAACCCTCCTTTTTGCATCTCAGCTACTACTGCAATCATCTCGACAGTAAGGGTCGCAAGAAGGTCTTTTGGCATCGCTTTTAATGCTGCTGCTACTTGCGCCGGTGACAAATTAAATCTACCGCTTTCCATCGCATCGGCCACCACTTGAATTATTTCCCCTGTCGGATTGAGACCTTCTGGGATTAGTTTGAGAACGGCTTGAATGGTCTCTACGGATAGATTAAATGTCACCATAGCCTTAAGGGTTCCAGAGTTCACTTCTAAACCAGCTTGTGTTAATTGATGAGCGGCTTGGAAGGAAGCATCGATACTCTCTGGGCTCATGGGAAGATTGGCCTCTTTCATGGCGTTGAGGATGGTGACCGCTTGAGTGACCTCCTGGGCTTGAGCTTCCATTTGATGAGCGACGGCGTTGATTCCTTCTTGTGTGGGATTAATCTTTGCCTGTGTGAAAGAAACAATGGCGGCAAGCTGTGCCGGAGTCACATTACTCAGGTTAATATCAGGGAATTGATTGGTTTGAAGGAGGGTGAATGTCTTGACCACATCCGCCGGCATCATTCCATCGAAGACCACCAATCGTTTTGCAGCAGTTATTGCTTCCTTGGTCATATTTTTTGTCATGCCAGCTTCCATAATAAACGCTACAAGTGCAAGAAGTGCGGCACTAACCTGCGTTAGTGAAATACCGGGAATGGTCCCATTCGCAATGGCTTTTAAAGCTCCAAACGTCTTTGTTGAATCCGCTTTGTATGCTTCACTTGCTTCAAATAGGGTGTTCACCATATACGTGTCAATTTGGAACTCACGCAAACCAGCCTGATCTGACTTCACAGTTACCGTAATCGCACCGTTTGCATCAAAGGCAACTTGACTTCCCGGTAAAAATGTTACGGAAGTGGCGGGTTGAATCTTTCCATCCACAAGCTTTGTTAGCGTAAAAGAAGCATCTGCATTGAAGATGATACCGAAAGTCTTAGTGACAACTTCCACATGCCCATCCGTGCGAGGCGTCACTTGAGATCCAGCAGGCAGTGTTGTAGAAATCGTTTTCTCAACCACTCCCGTTTTGCTCAAGAATGTTTGTGTGACCACCACATTCCCCTCATTAATAGATGTTGAGAAGCTAATTGAAGTTCCATCCGATAGATTTTTAGTTGTGCTAATAAAGGTGCCATCCAGACGTAAGATAACGGAGGTTTCGTTGATAACAATTTCTACCGTATTAACAGATTTTTCTAAAAGTGCGGGTAGGAGTTTTTCTAAAAGCTCGGGAGAAGCATTTTTCAAAACCACTTGGGATCCGAAATTAACGCTTAACAAATCGGCTATCGCTTTTGCTGCATTACCAATCACATTTGTCAGATCGATTTGAAAAGTTCCTGACACAATTTCTCCAGAAGAAAGTTGAAATTGACCATTTTCTATAACTTTGAAAGTAGTACCGTTAGCAAAAACTCCTTCAAGCTGTCCATTCGCATTACGCGAAAACGCGACTAATGATTGATTTGTCTCTAATCCAGCCAAAGCTAACTGAGCAAAGATAACCCCCACCTGATTAAAGGTCACTTGACCTGTTGAATCAATATTCACCGAGAGGAGACTGCCATTGACGGCGATAACGGATCCTTGGCTCAGAGGTTGGGT